>Ga0210115_1000591_pt1 | contig 10513 bp, 6 predicted proteins | sample MayberryNW_TuleB_2_FD_185526 | JGI IMG/M metagenome (GOLD analysis project Ga0210115, IMG submission 185526) | Wetland microbial communities from San Francisco Bay, California, USA, that impact long-term carbon sequestration - MayberryNW_TuleB_D2... | ecosystem: Environmental > Aquatic > Marine >... | reverse complement strand
ATCTTCGGGCTCACGCCTGCCGAAGCGCACCTGGCCGCGCTGATGGCGGGCGGGCTGACGCTTGCCGAAGCGGCCAGCGAGCGCGGCATCACCATGAGCACGGCGCGCGGCCAGTGGCAGACGGTGATCTGGAAGGTGGGTGGGGGCGCCAACGCCCCCCTGGTCGGGCTCCTGCGCTCCGCCCTCACGCTTCCGCTTTCGGCGGGGACCGGTCGCTAGCAGGCGATCCCGCCGCGCGGCTTTCGCGCGCTCGTGGCCCGCGGGTGCGCGAGAGCCGCAGTCCGAATCGCGGAGCTTTGATACAGTAGGCCCGGGTGTGGTGTTCGCCGCCCGAGGTCCCATGTTGAAGCTCCCTCGACAACTCCTGCTCCATCAGCGCCTGGCATCGCATCCGCTCGTCGATCCCGCGGCGGAGGTCCGCGCCGGCCTTGCCACGCTGGACGACGATGACTGGGCCGGCCGGTCCGTGGCCGTCGCGCTCGGCAGCCGCGGCATCGATCGGATCGCGCTCATCGGCCGCACCGTCGTCGGCTGGCTGCGCGAGCGCGGTGCGGAGCCGTTCGTGCTGCCGGCGATGGGCAGCCACGGTGGCGGCACCCCCGAGGGGCAGATCGACCTCCTCGCGTCCTACGGCATCACGGAGGCGTCGATTGGCGCGCCGATCCGCGCCGGCATGGAGACCCGCGAGCTCGGGGTGACGCCGTTCGGATTCCCGGTCCGCACCTCGGCGGTCGCGCTCGATGCCGATGGCGTGATCCTGGTCAATCGCGTCAAGCCGCACACCGACTTTGCCGGCGTGACGCTCGGCAGCGGCCTGCTCAAGATGTGCGGGATAGGTCTCGGGAAAGCGGACGGGGCGTTTGCCTGCCATCTGGCGGCGTCGCGGCACGGGCACGAAGCCGTGATCCGGGCGGTCGCGCGCATCGCCATTGCCAAGCTGCCGCGCCTCTACGGCGTCGCGCTCGTCGAGGACGGCACGCATCGGCTCGCCCGCACGGCGGTGCTCCGCGGGGAGGCATTCGAGGACCAGGAGCGCCCGCTGTACGAGCAGGCCCGCGAGTGGATGCCGAAGCTGCCGCTCGCCGAGATCGACGTGCTGGTCGTGGACGAGATCGGGAAGGATATCAGCGGCACCGGGATGGATACCAACATCACGGGCCGCGGCGTGGACCTGACGCCGATGGCCAATCGTCACGCAAACGTGCGCGCGATCTACGCACGCGGGCTCACCGAGGCGTCGCACGGCAACGCGATCGGGATCGGCCTGGCGGATGTCGTCTCCTCGCGGCTGGTCGCGCAGATGGATCCCGTGATCACCTACACCAACGCGCTCTCCGCGATGACCTCGGCGCCCCCGCGCATCTCAATCAACTTTCCGACCGACGCGGCCTGTGTGCGGGCCGCGCTGCGCATCGCCGGCGTCGAACCGGAGGTCGCGCGCATCCTCCGGATCCGCAACACGCTCGCGCTCGATCGCATCGTCGCCTCCGAGGCGTGCCACGAGGTGATTGCCGCTGGGGGCGCGATTGCGCCGGTGGACGTTGCGGTCGATGCGACCGAGTGGCGCTTCGATGCCGAAGGCAACTTCGATCCGGCAACGGATCTGATCGCCCTCGACCGCGAACGCGGCGGCGCTGTCGTGGGTCAGGCGGCGCCCGTGCACGATCTGGAGGTAAGTCCACCTTCGCGGCGATGGTGAGGCCAGGCCGCTACGGTGGACACCCGTCGCGTGGCTTGCCACCCGAAGCTCACGAGAGTGTCAGGCGTGAGCGAAGGGTGGCGTGATGTCCGACGCCACGACGCGGATTCTTCCATCGCGTTCCTACGATCCCTACCAGCTGCGCCCGGAGGCCGTTCGCCCGGCGCCCGTAACGGTTTCCGACACGCTGGCCCGGATCGGGCCGGGCCTGGTGCTCGCGGCCTCGATCGTCGGGTCCGGCGAGCTGATTGCCACGACGACGCTCGGCGCGCAGGTCGGGTACGCGGCGCTCTGGCTGATCCTCGTGAGCTGCATCGTCAAGCCCGTCATCCAGGCCGAGATGGGGCGCTACACGATCGCCACCGGCGAGACCGGGCTCGAGGCGTTCGACCGGGTGCCAGGTCCGCGGCTCGGCACGAGCTGGATCGTGTGGGCCTGGGCGATCACGGTCGCGGCGACGCTGTCCCAGGTCGGCGGCATGTACGGCGGCGTGTCGCAGGTGATGAACCTGGTGGTCCCGCGTATACCGGTGTTCGCATGGGTGATCGTCTTCATGCTGCTGACGCTGGCGCTGCTGCTCGGCGGCGGGTACGCGAGAGTCGAACGGTTGGCGATGGTGAAGGTCGGGCTCTTCACGCTCATCACCGTCATGGCTGCGGTCGTCCTGACGCGCATGCCCGAGTACTTCTCATGGGGCGCCGCATCCGGGGGGCTGCGGCCTTCGCTGCCTGCCGAGGGCCTGTCCACGGCGATTGCGGTGTTCGGCATTACGGGAGTTGGCGCCGTCGAGCTGTTCATGTACCCCTACTGGTGCGTCGAGAAAGGGTATGCGCAGGCGGTCGGCGCGCGTGAACCGACGGCTGCGTGGCGGGAACGTGCGCGCGGCTGGATCCGCGTCATGCACGTGGACATCGGCTGCTCCCTCTTCATCTACACGATCGCCACCGTCGCGTTCTATCTGCTCGGCGCCGGGATCCTTCACGGGCGAGGTACGGTGCCTGCGGCCTCGGACATGATTCCCGTGCTGTCGCAGATCTACACGGGCACGCTGGGCGAGTGGGCGATCTGGCCGTTCTACCTCGGCGCGGTCGCGACGTTGTACGGGACGATCTTCGCCGCCGTGGCGGCGCACTCGCGGCTGTTTGCCGACATGTGCCGCGTGATGGGCGCCTTCGCGCGGGACGATCACCATGCGCGCGAACGCTATCGTCGCGCGTTCACGGTGGCGCTGGTCATCGTGCCCGCGCTGCTGTTCGTCGTGATCGCCTCGCCGGTGCGCATGGTCGTCTTCGGCGGGATCGCGCAGTCGCTGATGCTGCCGCTCGTCGGCATCGGAACGGTGTACCTGCGGCATCGCCACCTCCCGGCAGAGGTCAGGCCCGCCGCCTTCGTGACCGTCTCGCTGTGGTTGTGCACGGCGTTGACCATCGTCGTGACGGCTTATTACATCATCAGCATCGTGCGGTGATTCCGACCTGCCGCATCATTTCCACGTTCGTATTCTCGGTGTGACCCTGGGCGTGCTCCGTTTCCTGATTCCACTACTCCTCGTCGCCGCGCCGGCAGCTCCGCAACCGATCTCGCCGACACCCAAAGCGCCGATTACGGCCGTCCGGGCAGCTGCGCCGCCGCGCATCGACGGGCGCCTCGATGATGCCGCATGGCTTGATGCGCCGGTGTTCTCGGACTTCCGCCAGCGCGACCCCGACGAGGGGGCGCCAGTCTCCGAGCGCACCGAGCTGCGCGTGCTCTACGACGCCGACGCGCTCTACGTCGGCGCGCGGCTCTCCGATCGCGAGCCGCAGGGCATCGTGCGCCGGCAGTCGCGCCGCGACGTGCTGCCCGAGGCGGATGCGTTCTCGATTTTCCTCGACCCGCACCACGATCGGCTCACGGGCGTCGAGCTGCGCGTGAGCGCCGCCGGATCGCAACGGGACCTGTACATCTTCAACGACACCGTCGAGGATCCGTCGTGGGACGCCGTGTGGGCGTCGGCAGTCACCGTGGACGATGAGGGCTGGACGGTGGAACTGCGGATCCCGTTCTCGCAGCTTCGGTTCACGGCGTCCGAACAGCCGGTGTGGGGCATCAACGCGCAGCGCGTGATCTACCGCAAGAACGAGTCGGCGTGGGCCTCGCTCGTACCGCGCAACCAGAGCGGCCTGGCCTCGGGCATGACCACGCTGGTCGGGCTGTCAGCGCTCGGGCCGCGGCGGCACATGGAACTGCGGCCGTACGCGACCAGCCGCGCGGAGTTCATCGAGCCGGCGAGCGCCGGCGATCCATTCAACGATGGCTCGCGGCTCTTCGGCGGCATCGGACTCGACGCGAAGTACGGGGTCTCGACCAACCTGACGCTCGACGCCACGGTCAATCCGGATTTCGGCCAGGTGGAAGTCGATCCGGCGGTCGTCAACCTGTCTGCCTTCGAGACGTTCTTCGAGGAGAAGCGTCCGTTCTTCATGGAAGGCACGCAGACGTTCCAGAACTACGGCAGGAGCGGCGCCAACACGGTCTGGAACTTCTTCCGGCCCGATCCGACAATCTTCTACTCGCGGCGGATCGGGCGGCCGCCGCAGGGATCGACCTCCGAGCCGTTTGCGGATGCCCCCTCGTCGACGACGATTATCGGCGCGGCGAAGCTTGCGGGGCGTACGCGATCGGGATGGACGCTGAGCCTCATCGATGCGCTCACCGCCCGCGAGTTCGCGCGCGTGTCGGACGGCATCTTCACGACCGGACGCGTCGAGGTGGAGCCGCTGACGAACTACGCGGCAGGGCGCGCGTTCAAGGAGATCGGCCGCCGCGCGGCGGTCGGCTTCATCGGCACCGCCACCCACCGCGACTTCCGGTCCTCGGAGCTGGCCGACGTGCTGAGCCGCCAGGCGGTTGTCGGCGGCGTCGACGGCCACTGGTTTCTCGATTCGCGGCGCGACTGGGTGGTGCACGGCAGCCTCGCCTCGAGCCGTGTGAGCGGGACGCCTGCTGCGATCGAACGGCTGCAGCGCGCGGCGCCCCGGTACTTCCAGCGGCCCGACGAGCCGCACGTGCACCTCGATCCGACGCGCGAGTCGCTGGCGGGGTGGATGGGCGACGTCGCCCTCAACCGCAACAGCGGCAACGTGATCGTCAACGCGCGGCTGTGGGGCACGAGCCCCGGGTTCGACTCGAACGATCTCGGGTTCGTCACCCAGACCGATCGCGGCGGCGCGCACGGGCTCATCATGTTCCGCAAGCTGTCGCCGGATCGCCTCACCCGCACGCGGCAGCTCTCGATCACGAAGTGGTGGACCTGGAACTTCGCGCGCGAGTCGCAGGGCGACGGCGTGCAGGCGACCGCGAACCTGCAGTTCCTCAACTACTGGCGCTTCAATGCGACGGGCAACTATTCGCGCGCGACGCTCGACGACAAGCTGACGAGAGGTGGGCCGACGGTGATCCGTCCCGGCATCCGCAGCTGGAACATGTCGGTCGTGTCGGACTCGCGCCAGCTCGTCACCGGCAACGTCTACGCGACGTGGCAGGCGCGTGATTTCGGCCATTGGAGCCGAAGCTTCGGCGGCGGCGTCGAGTTCCGCCCGTCGACGGCCTTCAGTATTTCATCGGGGCCGGCCATCAGCGATCTGCGGAATGTCGCGCAATACCTCACGACGGTGTCCGATCCGCTCGCCGTCGACACGTTCGGCGCGCGCTACGCGTTCGGCGATCTGCGGCAGACCGAGGTCTCGCTGCCGACGCGCGTGAACGCGGTGTTCTCGCCGACGCTGTCGCTGCAGGTGTACGCGCAGCCGCTCGTGTCGGTCGGTGACTTCGGAGACATCCGCGAGTTCCTGCACCCGCGCACGTACGACTTCGGCACCTATGGGCGGGACCTCGGGACCATCAACCGAATCGGATCCAGCGTCCGGATCGATCCCGACGGCAGCGGACCGTCCGCGCCGTTCACCATCAAGGACCCGGATTTCAACGTAAAGTCGCTCCGGCTGAACGCGATCCTGCGGTGGGAGTTCCGCCCGGGGTCGACGATGTATTTCGTCTGGACGGAGCAGCGCTTCGACAACAGCCGGCCAGGCGAGCTCAGTTTCGGTCGGGATCTCGGCGACGCGTTGACGGCGCCGCCCGACGATGTGGTCATGGTGAAGGTGAGCTGGTGGATTGGACGGTGATCGGGGACAGTCCCCCCGTGCGATCCGCAGGCGACAGTCCGCTCGTTCTGCAGCTCTCTGCGACGGTCCGACTGTAGTACCCTGAACCGGCCATCTCCGCTGGAGCTCCATGCGCTATCTGCCGCTGCTCGTCGCCAACCTGGGCCGGCGCAAGATCCGCACTGCGCTCACTATCGGCTCCTTCGCGGTCGCGCTCTTTCTCTTCGGCCTTCTCGGCGCGATTCACTACGGGTTCCGCCAGGGCATCGATATCGCCGGCGCCGACCGGCTCGTCGTCATCGGCCGGACGTCTATCATTCAGCCTCTCCCGCTGTCGTACCTGGCGCGTCTGAAGCGCGTGCCGGGCGTCCTCGACGCCGCGCATTCGACCTGGCTCGGAGGCGTGTACCAGGATCCGAAGAACTTCTTCCCGCAGTTTGCGATCGTGCCGGACGACTGGCGCCGCATGTATCCGGAATACGTGGTGCCCGACGCCCAGTGGAAGGCCTTCGTCGACGACCGTCAGGGAGCAGTGATCGGGGCCAGACTCGCCGAGCGCTTCGGCTGGAAGATCGGCGATCGCATTCCGCTCAAGATGCCGGGGTATCTCGGCGGCGGCGCGTGGGAGTTCAACGTGCGCGCGATCTACCACGGCACACGCCCGAACGACGATCAAACGCAGCTCTGGATGCAGCACGCGTATCTCTACGAGAAAGCGCCGCCCTACTGGCGGGGCATCGTCGGGTGGTACGTCGTGCGCGTGAACAATCCCGATCACGCGGTCCAGATCGCGCACGCGATCGACGCGGAGTTCGCCAACTCGGCCTCGGAGACGCGGACGCAGACCGAATCCGCGTTCGCGGCGGCGTTCATGAAGCAGATGGGCAACATCGAGTTCCTGCTGCTCTCGATCGGCGCGGTCGTGTTCTTCACCCTGCTGCTCGTCACCGGCAACACGATGGCGATAGCCGTGCGCGAGCGGACGAACGAGCTCGCGGTGCTGAAGGCGATTGGCTATTCGGCGCGCCTCGTGCTCGTGCTGGTGCTCGCCGAGTCGGTCGTCATCGCGGCCGTCGGCGGCGCGCTCGGGTTGTGGCTGGCCCGCGGCGTCGCGACGCAGGACATCACGCAGGGGCTGCTGGCGCTCTACCTGCCCGTGTCCGCGTTCGTTCTCGGCGGGGTCGTCACGGTCGCGACCGGGTTGCTGGCCGGTCTACTGCCCGCGATTGGCGCGATGCGGTTGAACGTCGCGACCGCGCTCAGGAGGCTCTGACGTGGCGATCCCGCTCGTCTACAACATTCGCAGCGCCATGCAGCGCTGGCCCTCCGCACTCGTCGCGGTACTCGGGATCGCGGGAACCGTGGCGGTGTTCGTCGCCATGCTCGCGCTGGCGCGAGGCTTTCGCGCGACCATCGTCTCGTCGGGATCGCCGCAGAACGCAATCGTGCAGCAGGGCGGCGCCGATGCCGAGATGACGAGCGCGCTGACGATGGACGCGGTGCGTGTCGTGGAGGATGCGCCCCAGGTGGCGCGGCGCGGCCGCGAGGCGCTCGTCAGCCCGGAAGTCGTGGTCATCGCCGCGCTGCCGCTCCGCGCGACCGGCAGCGACGCGAACGTCCAGATGCGTGGCGTCTCGCCACGCGTGCTGGCCGTCCGGGACAACGTCCGCATTGTCGCGGGACGGTTCCTGCAGGCAGGGCTGTACGAGATCGTGGTCGGGAGCCACGCGGCACAGGCCTACGCCGGGCTCGATCTCGGGAGCAGGATCCGCATCGGACCGGGCACCTGGCATGTCGTCGGGCACTTCGACGCGGGCGGGAGCGCGTTCGACTCGGAGATCTGGGCCGACGCCGACGTGCTGAACGGCAACTATCAACGCCCGCCCGGCGTGTTCCAGTCCATCACCGCGCGGTTGCGATCGCCGGACGATTTCGACGCGTTCAAGGCGGCGCTCGCGCGCGATCCGCGCGTGCAGATTCAGGCGCAGCGCGAGACCGCGTACTACGAGGGGCAGTCCCGGACCGTGACCACCCTCATCACGGTGCTCGGCGGCCTGGTGGCGGCCGTCATGGGGCTCGGTGCGGTGCTCGCGGCACTGAACACGATGTACTCGGCGGTCGCGCAGCGCGCGCGGGAAATCGCCGTCCTGCGGGCGCTCGGCTTCGGCGGCGGCAGTCTCGTGCTGTCATTCCTCTTCGAGTCGCTGTGGATAGCGCTCATCGGAGGGCTCGTCGGCTGCATCGTCGTGCTGCCGATCAACGGTCTGACGACGGGCACGATCAATTGGCAGACGTTCACCCACCTGTCGTTCGCGTTCCGGATCACGCCGGACCTGCTGCTGTGGGGCGTGGCGTTCGCGCTCTTCATGGGGCTGGTCGGCGGGCTGCCGCCGGCGATCCGGGCGTCGCGCGCCAACATCGCGAGAACGATCCGCGCGCTGTAAACGCGGATTTCGCGGATCGAGAAACTCGGGACCGCGGATCACGCGGCATTCACTTCCATCGTCGCACCACGCCTCGCGCGAGGCGTGGTGGCCCTGTCAATCACAGGTCGCGCGCGGCGTCGTCTCCAGTCGAGAATCCGTGGAAATCCGTGGCATCCGCGTCTGGTGATTTGATCCGTGGATATCCGTCGACATCCGCGTGCCTTGATTGCAACCCGCGAGGATCCGCGTCCACGAACGCTCAGATATACCCCAGCGTCACAACCGCCGTCAGCAACGCAAGCCCGACGAAGTACGTGCCGGCGAGGAAGAGCCCGATGCGCGCCGGCCAGCCGGGCCGGACCTCGGGTGGGAGCAGCGCCAGGTTCACGTAGAGCACGTGATAGCAGCTCAGGCCCAGCGCGAGGTTCCCAAGGTTGCCGTAGAGCACGATCAGCGACAGCGGCGCGGCAAACGACAGGAAGATCAGCGCGACGCCGAAGTACACGGCAAGCACGCGGAAGTACAGCGTGCGCATGGCGTGCGGATCCCATGAACGGAGCGAGTGGACGCCCGTCCACGAGAGCTCGACCCAGCGGCGGATGAAGCCGTCGGCGGCGGAGGTCGTGTTCGGCACGATGACGAGGATGCCGCAGATGAGCACCATGTACCAGCAGAACGTGCCGAGCGCGCCGCCGACGGCCTGCTGCACGCCACCGGCCGTCAGGCCTGCCATCGCCCACTGTCCGGCCACGGTGCCGCGCGGCAGGAACTGCACCGAGAGCATCGCCGGCAGCGCCAGGCCGACAAACGACGCGGGGACCCACACCAACGCCTGATCGCGGATGACGTGACGGAGCCATTTGCGCCACTCGCGCCGCTCGTCCGGCGTCGGCTCGAACACCTGGCCGACGTGCGCCAGCTGGAAGCTGCGGCCCCCGAAGAAGCTCGGCACCGCGCCGACGCGCGCGCCCATCCCCCAGCCCTGGTCGCGCGTGTAGTTGCTGATGCTCGTCTGCGCGAGGCCCCCGACGCCCGCAATGGCGGCGAACGCCGTGAGCAGCATGAGCGACGCGTTGTCGGGCCGCGGCATCGGAGTCCCGTGCCACCATGACGCGAAGACGTTCGCGGTCCGGCCCCCCTCGAGCGGCACCTCGCCGAATCGCACCAGGCCGACGCCGATGTCCTGCCACGTCTCCCACGTCGAATACCCGAGGGCGAGCAGCACGAGGAAGCCGAAGACGACCGTGATCTTCACCGTCATGATCGTCTTGAGCGACGTGTAGACCTTGCCGCCGAAGGCCAGCGGCGCGAGGGCAATGGCGAGCAGAATCCACCCGAGGACGCGCAGCTGGAAGGTGTGGCTGGCGATATACGCGGCGTCCGGCAGGTGCCCGAGCCACAGCGCAAGCACCGGCACCGCCACACTGCCGATCTGGTAGGGCAGGAGCGCACCGAGATCGAGCAGGGCGTATAGGGGGAGCCAGAGCTTCGGGCCTGGCTTCGTCCGGAACTTGCCCGTCATGATCGGCTCGCCGGAATAGAGCGCGTAGCGGCTCGCCTCGATGTTGTAGAAGAACTGGCAGAGGATGCTGAGGGTGGCGACCCAGAGGAGCGCGCCGCCGTAGCGCGCCGCCACCGTCGGTCCGAGCAGCCATTCGCCGCCCCCAATCGACGCGCCGGCGAGAATGAGCCCGGGCCCGAGCATGGCGGCAATGCTGCGCGCCGTGAAGACGGGACCCGGCGGCAGCGTGCCGAGCGTCCAGCGCGGCAGCCGGTGCGAGCCGGGCCACGGGGCCTGCCTGGTGACGGGGCCTTCAGCGGAAATCGACATCAGGGACCTCGATGGCGCGGCGCTCGCGGGCGGACCGCACGATGGCATCCATGACGGCCTGCACGCGCACGCCGTCGTGAAAGGACGCGACGCACGGGCGTCCCGCGTGAATGGCCTCGATGAACTCCGCGTTCTGCGCCCATCGGAAGGCCTGCAGCGGATCGACGCCGACCGACTCGAGCGCTTCCTTGACCTCATGATCGAGCAGCGGTCCCCGTTTAGCTTCATGCAACAGGCCGGGCAGGCGGATCAGTTCGGCGATGACGAACAGCACGGCGGCGATCGGGATCACGGACTGGGTAATTTGCAGCGAAACGTCGGGTAGCGATACCAGCACGTCGCCTTTCAGGACGCGTTGGACCTCGAGTCCGGTCCACGTCAGCAAGGCGAAAAAGAAAATGGTGACGGCGGA
>Ga0210115_1000590_pt1 | contig 10518 bp, 7 predicted proteins | sample MayberryNW_TuleB_2_FD_185526 | JGI IMG/M metagenome (GOLD analysis project Ga0210115, IMG submission 185526) | Wetland microbial communities from San Francisco Bay, California, USA, that impact long-term carbon sequestration - MayberryNW_TuleB_D2... | ecosystem: Environmental > Aquatic > Marine >... | reverse complement strand
GTGCTCGTTGTCGGCACGCCGGGGCTGCTTCTATCGATCGCGTTCGCGTCGAAGACCCTTCTGTACGGCCTCGGACACGTCGGCGTACGGCTGGCGCTGGCGCTTGCGGGGATCCGCTACACCGTGATCGGCACGGCGAAGGTGCCGGATCGCGCGGTCGTCTTCTGCTCCAACCACGAGAGCAACGTCGACCCGCCGGTGCTCTTCGAAGCCCTGCACGATCGCCTGCACATTCTCTACAAGGCGGAGCTGTCGAAGCTGCCGCTGCTCGGGCGGGCCATGCAGGTCGGCGGCTTCATCCCGATCGAGCGGCAGAATCGCGAGCAGTCGGTTGCGGCGATCAGCCGCGGCGCCGCGTCGATTCGTGCGGGCAACAGCTTCCTGATCTTTCCTGAAGGAACGCGCAGCCGGGCGCGGGAGCTGCTGCCGTTCAAGAAGGGCGGCTTCATCATGGCGCTCGAGGCGCAGGCGCCAATCGTGCCGGTCGCGATCAGCGGCGGCCGCGCCGCGATGCGGAAGGGGAGCCCGATCGTGCGGCCGGTGCACGTGACGGTGCGGATCGGCGGGCCGGTCGAGACGGCAGGCCTCGGCGTCGAGGATCGCGATCGGCTCATTGCCGAGGTGCGGAGAAGGATCGAGGCGCTGCGGGCGGAGAACGCGTGAACGTGTTCGGGCGGCTCGCGAGCAGCCTCTCCGGAGCCGGGACAGACCTGCGATCGGTCAACGCGTCCGGGAGCTCCCTCCGCCGAGCCGGACGAAACCGGGCTGGCGGGGTTCGCGTAGGATGAAGACGTGGAGACGCTGACGTTCCTCGGCCGGACGCTGGGTTTCTCGTTTGCCGCGGGGCTGAACCTGTACGCGACGGTCGCGATCCTCGGCCTGGCCTCGCGCTACGGCTGGGTGGCGCTCCCGGCCGAGTATCGGATCTTCGACAACGACTGGATCATCGGCCTCTCCCTCCTCCTGTACGTCGTCGAGTTCTTCGCGGACAAGATTCCGTGGCTGGACTCGATCTGGGACGGCCTGCACACGATCGTCCGTCCGCTTGGCGGAGCGCTGATCGCGGTGGCGGCGCTCGGCGACGCGTCCCCGGGCACGCAGGCGCTCGTGGCGCTGCTTGGCGGCACGGTAGCCGCGAGCAGTCACCTGACGAAGGCCGGGACGCGCGTGGTTGCCAACAGCAGCCCGGAACCGTTCTCCAACTGGATCCTGAGCTTCGGCGAGGACGTCTTCGTCCTCGGCCTCGGCCTCCTCGCACTGCAGTATCCGCTCGCGGCGCTCATCGTCTCCCTCGTGTTGCTGGCGGTCATCGCGTTTGCCGCGGTGTGGCTGGTGCGTGTCGTGCGGCGCCGCTTCCGGCGAGCGCCGGTCGGCGCGTGAGCGGGGCTGGCTGAAGGCCCGGCCCTATGACCGAAAGTGCCCCCCGGCGCCTTCATTCAGATCCCGGAGCTCACGCGTGTTGGTGTTGGTGTAGGGGCGGGGCTTCAGCCCCGCCCTTGGCCGGACTGAAGGCCGCCGCTCCATTCGCAGGTTCAGTGAGGTCGGGTTGTAGTGGAAAGGCCGGCTCCAGCCAGGCCTGCGGTTGCCCTTACCGCTCCCTCGCGACTAGACTCTGAACGCCAGCCTGCCCTCAGAGGACACCGTGACCGTCAGGCTCTTCGTGCACCTCGGGTCTTCCCGGATCCTGCTGCTGTCGTCGCTTGCCGCGATCGCGCTGCTCGGACGCACGTCTACCGGTCAGGAGCCTCCCGCTTCGGGCACGCCTCCGGCGCCGTCGACCGCGTCCCCGTCGAGCGACGCCGCCGCACCGCAGCCCACCTTCCGCCTGGAGGCGAACTTCGTCCGCGTGGACGTGTTCCCCACGAAGGACGGTGCGGCGGTGCGCGATTTGTCGGCTGCCGACTTCGAAGTGCTCGAGGACGGCGTGCCCCAGAAGGTCGAAACGTTCGAGCACGTCGAGGTGCGCGGCCGCATTCCGTCCGAAGAGCGACGCGAGCCATCGAGCGTCGCCGAAGGGCGCGCGATGGCCGAGGATCCGCGATCGCGCGTCTTCGTCGTGTTCCTCGACACGTACCACACGGGCATCTCGGGCTCGCACCGCATCCGCCGGGTGATCGTGGATCTGCTCGATCGCGTGATCGGTCCCGACGATCTCTTCGCCGTGATGACGCCGTACATGTCCGCGCGCGACATCACGCTGGCCCGTCGTACGCAGACGACCGAGGCGATGCTGTCGAAGTATTGGTACTGGGGCGAGCGCGATCGCCTCATCGCGCTCGATCCTGCCGAACAGCAATACGAGCTGTGCTATCCGGACGAGAGGGGCACGCCGGCCGGCGTCGCGCAGTGTCCCGACCCGACGGATCCGACCGGGCAACGTATGCTCGCGCAGGGCTCGAACACGTACAAGGGCATCGCGCGGGAGATGAAGGCGCGGCGCCGGGAGAAGCGCACGCTCGACGCGCTGCGGGATCTGAGCGTATATCTGCGCGGGATTCGCGAGGAGCGCAAGGCGGTGATCGCGATCAGCGACGGCTGGGCGCTCTATCGGCCCAACCCGAACCTCGCCCGGATCGGCGCCTGCGACTCGCCGCCGAGCCCGGGGTTCGTCGGCGTCGGCCCGGATGGAAGACTCACGTCCGACGTCCACAAAGCGCAGGGCTACTATTCGCGCGTGGACTGCGAATCCGATCGCCAGATGCTCGCGCACCTCGACAACTGGCAGGACTTCCGCGATCTTCTGGACGTCGCGAACCGTTCCAACGTGAGCTTCTACCCGATCGATTCGCGCGGCCTCCCGGCGTCCGACGCGGAGATCTATGAAAACGTCACGCCCGCGGCGGATCAGCGCATGCTGCGTCAGCGCGTCGAGACGCTTCGCACCCTGGCCGACTCGACCGACGGCCTCGCCGTCGTCGAAAACAACGACCTCGAACGCGGCGTCCGCCGCATCGTCGACGACCTGACGTCTTACTACCTGCTCGGGTATTACTCGACCAACGCCGCCCTCGATGGCAAGTTCCGATCGATCAAGGTGCGGGTGAAGCGGCCCGGCGTGGACGTGCGCGCGCGCCGCGGATACCGGGCGGCCAGCAAGGAGGAGATCGAAGCCGGCAAGCAGATGACCGTGGCGGCCGCGGCCGCCGCACCGCCGAGCGCCGTGCAGGCCGCGCTCGGCGCGCTCGCAGGCATACGGCGCGAGATGACGCTCAGAACGAGCGTGAGCTGGGTTGCGGCGCCGCTCGACGATCGCATTCCGGGGGCGAAGAGCTACGTGTGGGTGGTCGGCGATGTCGCACCCCGAATCGCGCGCGGGCCGGAATGGCTCAAGGGCGGCCGTGCCGACGTCCTGCTCACGGCGGAAGACGGCGTGACGATCGCCGAGCGCAGCAAACAGGTGGATCCGTCGCCGAGGACGATCGATGTCGAGCTGCCGGATGTCGCACTCGGCCCCGGCGATTACATGCTCCGGCTGCGCGTGCGTCCGGAAGGCGACGGGCTTCCGCTCCAGGACACGATTCGCTTCACCGTCCCCGAAGAGGCCGCGGCGGCCGGCGAAGCCCGCGTGCTGCGCGCCGGCGCGTCTGCCGCGTCACCATTCGTACCTACGGCCGACCTGCAGTTCCGACGCAGCGAGCGCATCCGCGTCGAGGTCCCTGTGCTCGGCCAGGTCGGCGGAACAGCAGCCGAGCTCCTCGATCGGACGGCGAAGCCCTTGTCGATACCCGTCCAGTCCTCCACACGGGCGGGCGAGGGCGGCGTGACGTGGTGCCAGGCCGAGACTGTCCTCGCACCGCTCGCGCCGGCGGACTACATCCTCAAAGTGACCGTGCAGAACGGAAGCCAGCCGCAGGAAATCGTGACCGCGTTCCGGCTCGTGCCGTGAACGCCGATTGCATCGAGGACTCGTTGCCGGACTGGCGCGGCTTGTCGCGGACACCTGGGCGGCCCCATGACGTCCGGCAGGAGGCCCGATGGCGACAGACACTCCTGTTCTCATTGTCGGCGGAGGCCTGAGTGGACTCACCTCTGCAATGCTGCTGGCCCGGCAGGACGTGCGATGCGTGCTCGTCGAACGGCACAGCCGCACGTCGATCCAATACAAGTTCGCGGGCATCTCGCCGCGCAGCATGGAAATCTTCCGCGAGGCAGGTCTCGAGGAAGACATCCGCGCCAACCGCACCGGCGATCAGCAGGCCGGCGGCGTGGCCCGCGGCAGGACGCTGTCCGATCCCGCCATCGAGTGGATGATGCCATCCGCGTGGCCCGGCGTCGATGGGCTCGGTCCGGCGGATCCCGCGACGTGCGATCAACACGTGCTCGAACCGATCCTGCGCGCCGAGGCCGCGCGGTTGGGTGCCGACGTGCGCTTCGGCACCGAGCTCGTGTCGTGCGGGCAGGACCCGGACGGTGTCAATGCCGTTGTCGTCGATCGCGCCTCGAACACCGAGCAGACGATTCGAGCGCAGTACCTGATTGCTGCAGACGGCGCGTCCGGAACGCTGCGCGATCGGCTCGGCATCGGCCGCTCAGGCCCGGGCGTCCTGCAGCACTGGATGAACATCATCTTCGACACGGATCTTTCGCCGTACCTGTTGGGGAAGCGTTTCACGTCCTGCTTCGTCACCGATCTGAACGCGACCTTCACCCCGCGCGAAAGCGGCCGGTGGCTGCTCGCGCTGCAGTACGACGCCGAGCACGGCGAGCGGCCGGAATCGTTCGATGAGCAGCGCTGCCGCGAGCTCGTACGAAAGGGCGCAGGGCAGCCGGATGTCCGTGCCGATCTGCTGGACGCGCGCGAATGGGAGGTTGCCGCCTGCATCGCGGACCGCTTCCGCGAACAGCGTGCCTTTCTCGTCGGCGACGCGGCGCACCTGATGCCACCAACCGGGGCGTTCGGCGGCAACACCGGTATACACGACGCCCACAATCTCGCGTGGAAACTGGCGTTCGTGGTGAAGGGGGCCGCCGGTCCCGCCCTGCTCGACTCGTATGACGCCGAACGGCGCCCCGTCGCGGCGCACACGCTCGAACAGGCGCTCGCGCGCCTGCAGGCCTGGTTCAAGGATCCGCAGGGCCGTCTGCCTGAACCCGTCGAGATGGTGGACGGCTACGACGTCGTGTTCGGACAGCGGTACCGCGACGGCGCAATCCTCGCCGAGGGAGACGATCCGGATCGTCCGTTCGCGGTGGCGCGCGATCTGTCCGGCCAGCCCGGAACGCGCGCGCCGCACCTGGTCGTCGAGAGCGATTCGCGCCGCCTCTCGATCCTCGATCTGTTCGGCGGCACCTTCGTGCTGCTCACCGGCGCCGGCGGCAGCGCCTGGTGCGAGGCGATCCGCGACTTGTCGGCGAGGCTGCCGCTCTCATTCCAGTGCTATCGGATCGGAGACGGCGGCGATCTGGGGGACGTGGACGGCGAGTGGCCGGATCGCTACGGCGTCACGAACGGCGGCGCCGTGCTCGTGCGCCCCGACGGCTTCGTCGCCTGGCGCGCTCGTGAAATGGTTGAAGACGCTGGTACGAAGTTGCGGGAGGTCACGAGGCGGCTACATATCGGGGCGAACTGAGTGCGAGGGGCTGGCGCCTGTCGGCCGGGCTTCAGCCCCGGCCGACAAGTTGGCACACGCACGTCAGCTCGGTTGCAAAAAAACATCACCTGCCACTGACCCAGGAAGACCCGCGGCAATCCCTGGCAATCCGCTCCACGTGAATTCGATCCGTGGAAATCGGTGACGATCTTCGCCTCGTGAATCGATCCGTGGAGATTCGCGCTACGAGCCGCCCACCGAGAACATCAGCGTCCACGGCGCCAACGGCGCGCCATCCGTGCCCGTGATGCCCTCGACCAGTTCCACCTTCACGGTCCTGAAGCGCTGCAGCGGCTCCGCAAAGCCGATCTCCATGACGCGCGCGCCCGGGTCGTAGCGGACCTGCGGTGTGATGGACGGCGGCTGCGGCTCGCCGCGTTCGGCAGATTGCGGCCCCAGGTAACTCACGCGCACGTGGCCCTTGATCGTGGCGGGCTCCAGATCGCGCGAGAACTGGATGCGTACGTTGCCCGACTGCGAGACGTCGGTTTCGTCCTGCGTGGGGACGCTGAAGACCACCTGCGGCGGAATCGGCGGCGCAGGTGGCGCCACGTCGGTGATCACCTGTTCCTTCTGCGGCTCCACCTCCCGCAGGTCGTCGGCCTCGAGCCAGACGAGACCCTGCGCGTGGCGGACCGTGCCCGCCACCTCGAGCCAGCGCTTCGTGTCGATGCGCGACTCGGGATCGAACTGGAACCCGCGCCCGCGCGGGCGCTTCCCGAGCACCCATACCGCCGCGTCCGCCGAGCGCAATACGAACTCACCCTTGTTCTGCTTCTCGGCCGCCGCCGCCGGCGCCTGCGGCACGTCGCCGTACAGGTTACGTCCGCGGAACTGGCCCGAAACCGTCACGTGCTGATCGGCGTAGCGATAGGGATCGAGCGCGATGGCCCGGATGCTTGGTGCCGGCGGCGGCTCGGCGGGCTCGAAGCTCGAAACGCGCAGCACGAGCACCTCGCCCTGCCGCGGCCAGCTCTCGTTCGGATCGATCCCGAGCCGGCGCAGATCCACCCCGGCGAGCCGCGGATCGTTCGGTTCGAGGCGGCCGATGTCGAGCAGTTCTCCGCGGACGTCGTACGTACCCGCCGAGGGCGTCCGGTCGCGGAAGATCATGCGGATGGTGCTGTCGCCGGCCAGCAGCGTCGGCCGCGTTTCCGGGTCCGTGACCTCGCCGCGCAGCAGCACCTGTTGCAGGTGATAGAAGCCGGGATACGCACGCAGCGCCGCGACGGTCGCCACGCGGCGGCCCACCGGCTGCGCGGCGAGCGTCAGCGAGCACGCCACGACCGCGACTGCCAGCGCGCGGCACGTGAGGTGTCGCCGCATCCGCATCAGGCGAGCTTCCGCTGGCCGATTCGAGAGAGCAGCACCGCCAGCGCAAAGAAGAGCAGGCCTCCGAAGAACATCCCGCTGGTGCCCTCGTGCAGAAACGGAATCGGCCCCACCGTGGCCGCATCGTCGGCGGCGCTGATGATGTCGCGTCCGAACAGGACGGCGTACAGGATCCCGGCGAGCGACCCGCCCGCGATGAGCCCGGAGCTGAAGAGGGTGCCCGAGCCGACCTCCGATTCCTCAGCCAAACCCGTCTTGCGCTCGACGTACCAGCGGACCAGGCCCCCAACGAAGATCGGAGCGGTGGTGGCAATCGGCAGGTACGACCCGACCGCGAAGGAGAGCGAGTGAATGCCGCAGAGCTCGAGCGTGATCGCGATGAACACGCCGCAGAGCACCAGGCCCCATGGCAGGTTCTGATCGAGCAATCCGCGGATGATCGTGGCCATCAGCGTGGCCTGCGGTGCAGGCAGCGCCTGCGAGCCGATCTTCATGACGTCGTTCAGGTAGAGCGTCGTGAACCCGATGATGAGCGCCGAGACCAGCACGCCGATGACCAGTCCGATCTGCTGGTAGATTGGCGTCGCCCCGACGATATAGCCGGTCTTCAGATCTTGTGACGTCGCACCGGCGTTGGCGGCCGCAATGCAGACGAGCGCGCCGACACAGAGGGCAATCGGCGAGTAGGCGTCGCCGGTCCAGCCGAGCGCCACGAAGATGGTGCACGTCAGGATGAGCGTCGCGATGGTCATGCCAGAGATGGGGTTCGACGAGGAGCCGATGAGCCCGACGATGCGCGAGGAGACGGTGACAAAGAAGAAGCCGAACACGATGACGAGGATCGAGGCGATCCAGTTGCCCTGCGTGGGCATCCCGGGCGTGACCGCGAGGAAGATCGCGAGCAGGAGCGATCCGCCGAGGACGATGCTCATCGGGATGTCACGCTCGGTGCGCGTGCGCCCGCCGGCGGCCGTTCCCGCGCCCATGTCGCGCATGCTGTCCCGGAACGAGGAGATGATCGTCGGGATCGTCCGCGCCAGGGTGATGATGCCGGCCGCGAGCACCGCGCCGGCGCCGATGTAGCGGATGTACGCGCTCCAGATCTGCCCCGGCTCCATCTCCGACAGCCTGAGGCCGCTGGCCGGCACCGGCGGGAACGGCACATTCATGTAGGTTCCGGCAATCGTCAGGAGCGGCAGCAGCACCATCCACGAGAGCACGCCGCCGGCGAACATCACGCCGGCGATCCGCGGCCCGATGACGTAGCCGACGCCCATGTACTCCGGCGAGATGTCGATGTTGAGCGTCGCGTTCGGGAACGCGCCGGTCCGCGGCACCGTGTAGCCGATCGCGGTCCGGAAGATCTGGACGATCCACGAGAGCGCCTTCCAGAGCGCCCCGATGCCGAGGCCGAGGAATACCGTACTCGCCAGCGCGCCGCCGCGCTCGCCCGCGACGAGCACGTCCGCGCACGCCGTCCCCTCGGGATAGGGCAGCACGCCGTGCTCCTTCACGATCAGCGCGCGGCGGAGCGGGACCATCATGAGAACGCCGAGGATGCCGCCGGCGAACGCGAGCAGCGTGATCTGGAAGTAGTTGAAGTAGCCGGGGCCGTTCGGCGCCAGGAACAGCAGTGCGGGGACGGTGAACACGACGCCGGCCGCGACCGACTCACCGGCGGATCCGATCGTCTGGACGATGTTGTTCTCGAGGATCGTCGATCCGCCGAGCCGCTTCAGCACGGAGATCGCGAGCACCGCGATCGGGATCGAGGCGCTGACCGTCAGGCCTGCGCGCAGCCCGAGGTACACCGTCGAGGCGCCGAAGATCAGGCCGAAGACGGCACCGAGCAGGATCGCCTTGACGGTGAACTCGGCCGGCGACTGCGACGCGGGAACGTACGGTTCGAACGCGGTCGCCGTCGCCGTGCCGACGGGGCGTGCGGGCTCAGTGTGCGCCATGGCCGCGGATTCTAGCATGCGGCCTGCAGGCCGGCCGGGGCGGGGTGTGCCTGATCGAGGCGAGCGGTTACAATCGCTAGACGTCGTGACGGCCAGGATTCCTCGCCAAATGAGTGAAGATCTGGTCCGTCAAGACGTCCGCCCGCGAAGCGGGCAACGCAAGCACTGTGATCAGCGAGGCGGCCGTATTCGCTGGTCAGCGGCTCCGCCTCGCTGGGATACTTGTGAACGCACCGAACAAAGCCCGTCATCCGCCGGAACAGGTGTCCGAGCTCACCACCAACCGGCTCTCGATATACCTGCGCTGCCTGACCGAGCTCGACGCGGCCGGCGTGGAGACCGTGTCCTCTCAGGGGCTCGCGGAACAGTTCCGCCTGAATGCCGCGCAGATCCGGAAGGACCTCGCGTACTTTGGCGAGTTCGGCGTGCGCGGCGTCGGCTATTACGTGAAGGATCTGCGCCGGCACCTGCGGCAGATCCTCGGCCTCGACCGCAAGGTGCGCGTCGCGATCATGGGCGCGGGCAATCTCGGCCTCGCCCTGGCCGACTATCCCGGCTTCCGGCAGGAAGGCTTCGAGATCGCGGCGCTCTTCGACACGCTCAACGAGAAGGTCGGCGGCGTTTCACGCGGGGGCGTCGCCATTCACGACATCCGCCAGCTGAAACGCGTCGTCCGGCACGAGCGCATCAGCATCGCGGTGATCGCGGTGCCGGCAACGGTCGCGCAGCACGTGGTGGATCTCGTCGTCGCGGCGGGCATCAAGGCGGTGCTCAACTTCTCGCCTGGGACGCTCACCGTGCCGGAGGACGTGAAGTTGAAGAGCGTCGATCTCACGGTATCGCTCGAGAGCCTGTCGTTCTTCCTGGCCCGCGGGGAGGCGGGCGGCGATGGCGCCTGAGCGGCGCCGCGCGCGGGCGGAGTTGACCCACGTCGGGCCGGATGGCGCGCTGCGGATGGTGGACGTCAGCGCGAAGGCGCCGACCGCACGCGAAGCGGTCGCGCGCGGAACGATCCGGGTCGGCGCGGCGGCGCGGCGCCTGGTCGCCGCGGGCTCGGTGAAAAAGGGGAATGCCATCGAAGCGGCGCGTCTGGCGGGGATCATGGCCGCCAAGCGCACGAGCGAGCTCGTGCCGCTCTGTCATCCGCTGCCGCTCTCGCACGTGTCGGTGGATGTGACGCCTGCCCGCGGCGGATTCGCCATCACCGCTACGGCGCGCACGACGGCCTCGACCGGCGTCGAGATGGAGGCGCTCACCGCCGTCGCCATCGCAGCGCTCACGCTCTACGACATGCTGAAGGCCGTCGATCGCGAGATGGTGATTGGCGAGATTTGTCTCGTGGAAAAGAAGGGCGGCCGGTCGGGGCATTACCGGCGCGGGTAAACATGCGCTTGTCGGCCCGCGTGACCAGCCCTGCGAGTATTGGGCCGGGCTGAAGCCCGGCCCCTCCCACGGAGCCGGTTCGACCAACGGAGAGCCGCGCTCTAGCCCGGCCTGAATCTCCGCGCGACGACCCCTATTCCTGCGTGGTCTTCTCGGGCGACCATCCCACGGGCGGCGGCTCGATGTGGATGATCGCGTCGGCGATCGCCGGGAAGCGCTCCATCAGCCGGTCCTTCACCTCGTGCGACTTC
>Ga0210115_1000589_pt1 | contig 10525 bp, 7 predicted proteins | sample MayberryNW_TuleB_2_FD_185526 | JGI IMG/M metagenome (GOLD analysis project Ga0210115, IMG submission 185526) | Wetland microbial communities from San Francisco Bay, California, USA, that impact long-term carbon sequestration - MayberryNW_TuleB_D2... | ecosystem: Environmental > Aquatic > Marine >... | reverse complement strand
GCTCGGGCTGCTCGGCCTGGTCGCTCACGGCGGACCGGCCTCACCGGGCACGGGGCGCGGCACCAGCTCGACCGTGTCGGCCCGGTCGCACCAGCGGCAGCGCACCGACTCGACCGACTCGGCGAGCACCTCGGTCTCCTCGACGACCGGCTCCCCCGACAGGTCGACGTGCACGAACTCCCTGGTCCGCGCGGTGCGGGTGACGTCGAACCGGGTCAGGTTGCCGCACTGCCGGCAGCGCCACCGGGTGGTGGCGGTCGGCATCGCGGGCGTCGGACCGGGCACGCCTGCGAGCCTACTTTCCAGGGGCCGCCCGCCCCGGGACCTTCGGCCCGGCCTGCCCCGCTGCGGGGGTCGCTCCGGAGAGGACCTTCGGCCCGGCCTGCCCCACTGCGGGGGTCGCTCCGGAGGGGATGCGCGGTCACGACGCCGCGAATCGTCTCCGGAGCGCTCGCCGTCCCCAGCGCTGGACGGCAACGCGTCGCCACGGTGCGCCTCCACCGATGTGTCCAGGGGTCTGCCTAGCGTCAGGGACGTGACCAGCCCGTCGACCATGAGCCCGCAGCGGGCCCAGGCCGTGCAGGGCACGTTCGACGAGCTGGGCACCCCGCTGCACGAGGTGACGTTCGTGGTGGTCGACCTCGAGACGACCGGTGGCTCGCCGGCGAGCTGCGAGATCACCGAGATCGGCGCGGTGAAGGTGCGCGGGGGCGAGCGGCTGGGCGAGTTCCAGACGCTGGTCAACCCGGGGGTGCCGATCCCGGCGTTCATCTCGGTGCTGACCGGCATCAGCGACGCGATGGTGGGCGACGCGCCACGGCTGGGGCTGGCCCTGCCGGCGTTCCTGGAGTTCGCGGGCGACGCGGTGCTGGTGGCGCACAACGCGCCGTTCGACATCGGGTTCCTCAAGGCGGCCTGCGCGGCGACCGGGCGGGACTGGCCGGGCAACCGGGTGCTCGACACGGCGCGGCTGGCCCGCCAGGTCGTCACCCGCGACGAGGCGCCCAACTGCAAGCTGGCCAGCCTGGCCCGCCTGTTCCGGGCGAGCACGACGCCGGACCACCGGGCGCTGTCCGACGCGCGGGCCACCGTCGACGTGCTGCACGGCATGATCGAGCGGCTGGGCAACATCGGCGTCCGCTCGCTGGACGAGCTGTCCACCTTCTCGTCGCGGGTCTCGCCGGCCCAGCGGACCAAGCGCCACCTGGCCGAGGGGCTGCCGCGGCGCCCCGGCGTCTACCAGTTCGTGGGCGAGCGCGGTGAGGTGCTCTACGTCGGCAAGGCCAAGGACCTGCGGGCCCGGGTGCGCACCTACTTCACCGCGGCCGAGACCCGGGCCCGGATGGCCGAGATGGTCGGTCTGGCGGTCGAGGTGCGGCCCGTGGTGTGCGCGACGCCGCTCGAGGCCGAGGTGCGCGAGCTGCGGCTGATCGCGGCGCACAAGCCGCGCTACAACCGGCGGTCCCGCTTCCCCGAGCGGGCCATGTGGCTCAAGCTGACCGCCGAGGCGTTTCCGCGGCTGTCGCGGGTGCGCGAGGTGCGGGAGGACGGGGCGACCTACCTGGGCCCGTTCGCCTCGGCACGCCAGGTCGAGCTGGCGACGGCGGCGGTGCACGAGGCGTTCCGGCTGCGCCAGTGCACCCAGCGCATCTCGCTGCGGGGCACCGGCTCGGCCTGCGCGCTGGCCGAGATGGGCCGCTGCGGGGCGCCGTGCGACGGCACCGAGTCGGTGGAGGCCTACGCCGTGCACGCCGAGGCGGTCCGGCAGGCGATGCTCGGCGACGTCCGGCCGCTGGTGGCGGCGCTGACCCGCAAGGTCGAGCGGCTGGCCGGCGTCGAGCGGTTCGAGGAGGCGGCGCGCGACCGCGACCGGCTGGCCGCCTTCGTCCGGGCTGCCGCCCGGGTCCAGCGGCTGTCCGCGCTCACCTCGTGCGCCGAGATGGTGGCTGCCCGCCTGACCGACGACGGCGGGTGGGAGGTCGTGGTGGTGCGGCGCGGCCGGCTGGCCGCGACCGGCGTCGCCGGCCGCGACGAGGACCCGCGGCCGCTGGCCGATGCGCTGGTGGCCGCTGCCGAGGTGGTGGCGCCCGGCATCGGCCCGACGCCGGCAGCGACCGCCGAGGAGACCGAGTGCGTGCTCCGCTGGCTCGAGCGCCCCGGGCTGCGACTGGTGGCGCTGGAGGGGACGTGGGCGTCTCCGTCGTTCGGGGCCGGCGGCGTGCGCATCTGGGCCGACGCCGCCGACGAGGCGCGCAGCGCGCTGAGCGGCGGCATGTCCGACCGGCGCGACCTGCGGCCGGTGCACCAGCCCGGCGCGATGGTCAGCCGCATCGCCTGAGGCCGTGCCCTGCAGCTTCCGGGCTCGGCCGCTTCAGGGCTCGGCCGCTTCAGGGCTCGGCCGGTTCAGGGCTCGGCCGGTTCAGGGCTCGGCCGCTTCAGGGCTCGGCCGGCACCTCGGGCATCGTCAGTGTCGTGGTCGGCCCGGTCGACGGGAGCACGGCCGGGGCCGGCACGGCTGCCACCTGGTACAGCGTGGCGGCGGTCCGGAGGCGGTCACCGAGCGCCCGGCCGAGCCCGGTGTAGGCGCAGTACTTGTCGTCGTCGAAGAACTGGTCACCCGTCGAGTCGTGGGGGAAGACGGAGTTGCGAGTGGCGTAGGAGAGCAGTGCGTAGTCCAGGTCGGCGGTCAACGCCGACTTGCCGACGTAAAGGACACCTGTGCGGCGGTCCGCCGGCAGCCCGCTCTGCTCCGGGTACTCGAACGGCGCGGTGATCACCGCGGACGCTGCCAGGCGCTTGTTGAGGTCGGCGAGCTCCGCCGACGACCCCAACGGCTCGCCGGAGCCGGGAGCCAGCCGCCATGCGTCCTGGGGCAGCTGCACCACGACGCCGAGCTCCTCGTACGCGAGCGTGACGGCGTTGGCCAGCGTGGAGGCCGTCGGCGGTCCGTCGCCGCTGGCGTCGATGCAGTAGATGACGTCGCATCGCCGGCGGAAGAGCTCGATGAGGCCGAGGTTCTCGTAGTGCCCGCCGTCGGTGACCTGCAGCATCCGGTCCTGGATCGAGTGGGTGCCCAGGACCTCGCGCAGCAGGTAGGGCAGCCGTCGCACCCGCGGCAGGCCCGACATCGTCCAGTCCTTCTCGTCGATCGCCTTCTGCCACCGGGAGACGTGACTGGGGTTGGGCAGCCAGGTGCCCAGCCGGGCCCCGGTGACGGCGAGCAGGGTGCCGAACCAGCGCCCCGACCGCCCCATCGACGATGCGACCGCCGCTCCCGAGATCGCGGCCGCCGCCTGCAGGGTGAGGTCCCTGGCCAGCTGCGGCTTGACGATGCGCTGCAGGTCCTCGGTCCGGACGTAGCCGATGTCGGGGCCGCCCACCCAGTCGGCGGTGAAGGTGAACGAGACGGCGTTGAGGGCCGCCAGCTCCTCGCCGGTGAGGTTGGCGGCGGCCACGTAGACCGGCTCCGGCAGCGTGAACTCCGTCCTGCCGTCCTCGCCGACGATCTCGATCCGCTTCGCGTAGTCCGACAGGGTGGTGCGCTCGGTGAACGCGTAGCCGTTCGCGAAGCTGTGGCCGCCCTTCGTGATCCGCCGGGCGGCGAAGGCGCCCGCCAGCCGTCGCCGGTAGAACGGGTGCAGGCTCAGGACGGTCTGGTCGAGGATGCCGCCGAGGAAGCCGAGCCCCCCGACGAAGAGGACCGCGATCGCCCATTGCTCGCCGTCGCCGAGGCGGGGTTCCACTGCCGCGACCCCACCCGCCAGCAGCAGCCAGCCGGCGGCAAGGACCAGCAGCGCCAGCATGACCAGCAGCAGCTGCAGTGCGCCGGACGGCACCGACGCGACGGGCGCGCCCCGCTTGAACAGCCCGCGCACCCGGGTGCGCACCTTCTTCTGCCGACCGATTGCCATGATCGTGGTGCCGTACGCGAGCAGCAAGGCGCCGAGCGGCGCGCCGAGCGAGACCTCGCCGGCCCTGTCGTGCAGGACCCAGGCGGCCGCGTAGACGGCGGCCGGCAGGCCGACCGCAAGCAGCGCCACGAGGAGGGTGAAGCCCGTGATGCCGGCCCCCAGCGCGCGCACGAAGCTCGCCACCCGTTCGGTCGTGCCGTTCGGCTCCAGCCGGAAGCCGGACATCACGACCGACACGGCGTAGGCCACGAACGCGAGGCCCACCAGTCCGGCGAGGAGGTACACGGACGCCGGTCGCACGTCCGGGAACTGCGGATCGCTGGACAGGTCGTAGCCGCTCTCGACCCCTGGGCCCTCGACCAAGGGCACCCGGGAGTACCACTGGCCCACCAGCAGGCCGACCAGGACCGCCGGGCCGAACAACACCGTGATGGACAGGACGACGGTGCGAGCGAGCACACCGAGCGCCATCAGCATCGAGGCCGGCGAGTTGGCCAGGTAGCTCGCGTGCCGGCGGACCCGGTCCTCGTCGACCGAGCCCGGCATCAGCGCGCTGGTCGGGTCCCTCTCGACCTTCCCGAGCTCCTCGACGTTCTCCGTGCCGGCCCCGGTCAGCGCGAGCTGGAAGGCCGCGGCCGTGTAGCCACCACCGGAGACCGAGGCCAGGTAGCGCGCTGACAACAGCTCGTCACGAAGCGACTGCAGGGCTCCCATCGACACCGAGGCGGACCGGACACCGCCACCGGACAGGCAGAACCCGACGGTCTCACCGCGCCGCTGCTCGAGTCCAGCCGGAGTGATATCCGGCACCGCATAGCCGCGATCCCACCGGCCGCGCGCTCCCGCCTTCCCGCTGGCCAGGATCGACGCTCCGTCCTCCTCCTCACCCAGCTCGGCTCCTGGGCCGCCACGGTCGTTGTCACCGACCGGTACCCGCGGATGCACCTTGACCTGCGGCTCCTTCGCCCGCTCCGCCATCTTCGTGCGCCGGTTCACCCACAACCGGGTCACCGCCGTGAGCCAGCCCGTCGCGGCGATGACAGCCGCCGGGACGAGCGCGCAGAACTTGCAGACCGCGCAGATCGCCGCTGCGACCAGGGACCAGTCCGAGGGGTCGTCGATGTTGCGGAGCAGCAGCACGTTCTCCAGGACGTCGGCGCCGACCGTGAGCAGCGCCAGCGGCACGCCGACACCGGCGAGGCGCTTGCCGAGCGGGCTCCACAGGACCGCCGAGGCCAGCCACGCCCCGCACACGAGGGCCAGCCCGTAGCCGGCGATCAGCGCGAAGTCCCACCAGAGGACCTCTCGCAGGACCTCCAGGTCCACGCCGGCCACCCGCTCCCCGGCGAGCTCCACGTCCACGATGCGCGCACCGCCGAGGTCCGGGGCCTGCTGGTAGACCAGCGGGCCGACCACCGCACCCGCCAGCGCGAGGAGCGCCAGGAGGGCCGCCACGCCGCGGTCCATCGGACCCGTCTTTCCTGACCGGTCGCCTCGCGGTGGGACGGCACCCACGTCGGGGGCGGCATCGTCCGTGCTGCTGCGTGCGCTCATGGCTGGTCCCCCCTGCGCGACCTGCGGCGGCACGACCCCTAGGAGACCGCCACGCCCGCGAGTGTGGGCCGCCTGAGACCACCGGCAACGCAGTTGGCGAAACCATTACTTCAGCCACTTCGGCGACCTGCCAGAGTGCCGACCGTGTCGCGCCGGTTCGAGGAGCTCGCGTTCAGCGAGACGCCTATGGGCGAGCTGACGTTGCGCCGCCGGCGCGACCCGCAGCTCGGGGTCGACGTCTACGAGGTGAAGCTCGGCGACGAGTTCCTCATGTCCAGCCTGTTCACCGTCGCCGAGGTCGAGCTGGCCCGGTTGGGGCTCGCGGCGATCGAAGGCACCGACCTGGAGGTCGTGGTCGGCGGCCTGGGCCTCGGCTACACCGCGCGGGCTGCCCTCGACGACCCCCGGGTCACCTCGGTGACCGTGGTCGAGGCGCTGCCCGAGGTCATCGACTGGCACCGGCGCGACCTGCTGCCCGCGACCGCGGGGCTGGCCGCCGACCCGCGGCTGCGACTGGTGCAGGCCGACTTCTTCGCCGCAGTGGCGTCGGGCGGAGGTTTCGGCGTGGGGCCCCACTCCGGGGTCGACCTCGAGGCTCCCGGCCGGGTCGTCGACGGCGTACTGCTCGACATCGACCACTCGCCGAGGCACGTGCTGCACCCCGGTCACGCATCCTTCTACACCGCGTCCGGGCTTGCTGCGCTGCGACGACTGCTCCGCCCCGGCGGCGTGTTCGCGCTGTGGTCCGACGACCCGCCCGACCCGGCGTTCGAGACCGTGCTGGCCGAGGTCTTCGACCGGTCGCAGTCGCACGTCGTCGCCTTCGCCAACCCCCTCACCGGCGGGACCTCGGCCAACACCGTCTACGTGGCGACCTGACACCAGGGGCGCGGGCCGACATCACAGGGCAGCCGGCCTCCGGAGGCGAATCGCGGTGTCATGACCGCGTTTCGTCTCCGGAGTGGCGACTGGGCGCTCAGCAGGCCTCGGTCTGGTAGCGGCAGGCGACCAGCTTCGGCGTCTCGATGTCGGATGCCTGGCGCTCGCTCGCGTCGGTAGGCTCGCCCGCACCGCACGCCGACCCGCTGGAGGCCACCCGATGATCACCGCGATCGTGCTCGTGCACGTCGAGGCTGACCGGATCCCCGAGGTCGCCGAGGCGATCGCCGCGCTGGACGGCGTGAGCGAGGTCTACTCGGTCACCGGCGGCGCGGACCTGATAGCGATGGTGCGGGTCCGCGAGCACGAGGCACTGGCCGACGTCATCGCCGACCGGCTGTCCAAGGTCGAGGGGGTGCGCGCGACGGAGACCCACATCGCCTTCCGGACGTACTCCCAGCACGACCTCGACGCGGCCTTCTCCCTCGGCGTCGAGGACCCCGACTAGCCCCGACCCGTGATCGTGAGGGGATCCGGGCCTTCGTGGGGCCTGATCCCCCTCACGATCATGAAACCGCGCAGACGGCCGTACGTCGCTGCAGGCCGGTCAGCCGGCCAGCGACCGGCTGGTCTCGACCCACCCGGCCAGGGCTCGCGCCGCGGCACCGCTGTCGACCGCCTCGGCGGCCCGGCCCATGGCGGCGCTGAGCTGCCCGGCGAGCGGGCCGTCCCCGGGCGACATGGCGACCAACGCGGCCGCCGCGTTGAGCAGCACCGCGTCGCGGACCGGCCCGCCCCGGCCGGCGAGGAAGGCCCGCGTCACCTCCGCGTTGTGCGCCGCGTCGCCGCCGCGCAGCGCGTCGAGCGAGGCCCGCTCGAGACCGACGTCCTCCGGCGTCACCCGGTCCTCGGCCACGACACCGTCGCGCACCACCCACACCTGCGACTCGGCGCAGGGGGTCAGCTCGTCGAGGCCGTCCGCCCCGCGGAAGACCAGTGCGCTGACGCCCCGGTCGGCGAGCACCTGGGCCATGACGCCGGCCATCCGCGGCTCGGCGACACCGACGGCCTGGGACGCGGGCTGGGCCGGGTTGGCCAGCGGCCCGAGGAAGTTGAAGATGGTCGCCACGCCGAGCTCGCGTCGGGCCACGGCGGCGTGCCGCAGGGCCGGGTGGAAGCGCGGTGCGAAGCAGAAGGCGATGCCCGCCTGGTCGACGCAGTCGACCACCTGCGCGGGTGCCAGGTCGATGACGACGCCGAGCTCCTCGAGCAGGTCGGCCGAGCCGCACGCGGAGGACGCCGCCCGGTTGCCGTGCTTGACCACCCGCGCGCCGGTGCCGGCCACGACCATCGCCGACATGGTGGAGATGTTGACCGTGTGCGCCCGGTCGCCGCCGGTGCCGCACGTGTCGACCGCCGGGCCGGGCACCTCGATCCGCTCGGCCAGGCCGAGCATGGCCGCGGACATGCCGGTGACCTCGTCGGGCGACTCGCCCTTGGCCCGCAGCGCCACCACGAACCCGGCGACCTGCACGGGTGTCGCCTCGCCGAGCATCACCTGCTGCATCGCCCAGGTCGTCTCGGCCGCGGCCAGGTCCTCACCGTGCAGCAGCCGGGTGAGCAGCCCCGGCCACGACGCGGCCGGCGCGGCCGGCGCAGGCGGCGCGGTCGGAGCCTCGTCCGGCACCGGTGACGCCTAGCCGACGGTGAGCGCGGCCTGCCGACGGCGCATGAGGTCGGCGACCGTGCGGGAGAGGACGAACGGGTCGAGCGGGTGGGGCACCGCGGCCTCGGCGCGCGACCAGGCGGCCAGCCAGCTGTCGTGCGGGCGCCCGGTCAGCACCAGGATCGGCGGGCACTGCCAGATCTCGTCCTTGGCCTGCCGGGCGATGCCCATGCCCCCGGTGGGGGCCGCCTCGCCGTCCAGGATCGCGACGCCGACGCCGCCCTTGTCCAGCGCGGCGATGACGGCCGGGCCGGTGGCGCACTCGAGCCACTCGACCAGCGGCACGTCGGCGGCGGGACGGCGGCCGATGGCGAGCTTGACCCGCTCCCGGGTGTCGACGTCGTCGCTGTAGACCAGGACGGTCATCGTCGGCTGCTTCGGCTCGTCGCTCACGGCCCCGATGCTATCGGGCGCGGCACCGGTTGCTCCCAGCCGAGTCAGTCCAAGCCGAGTCAGTCCAAGCCGAGTCAGTCCCAGCCGACGTCGAGGACCTCGACCAGCGACGAGTAGTCGTCGGTCCAGGCCCGCACGTCCGACCGCGGCTCGGCCGCGACCCAGCCCGGCCGGGTCCGCAGCCGGTCGAGGTCCGCCGGCGCCCGGGCGAGCACCACCCAGGTCGAGACCGACGCGGGCGGCGCCGCCGACAGGTCGCGGCGGACCACGGCCGTCATCCCGAGCCGCTGCGCCTCGGCGGCCAGGACCGGCACCAGGTCGAGGTGGCGGTTGGTCACGTGGAAGGCGAGCAGCCCGTGCGGCCGCAGGACCCGTCGGTACTCGCCCACCGCCTCCTCGGTCAGCAGGTGGGCCGGGATCGCGTCCGAGGAGAACGCGTCGAGCACGACCAGGCCGTACGTCCCCCGCCGGGCCTCCCGCAGCTGCAGCCGGCCGTCCCCCTCGACCACGTGCACGTCGCCCTCGGTCCGGCGCAGGTAGTCGAAGTCGGTGCGCGCGATGTCGACCACCGCGGGATCGATCTCGTAGAAGTCCATCCGCCGTCCCGGCTCGCCGTAGGCGGCCAGCGTCCCGACCCCCATCCCGACGAACGCCACCCGGTCGAGCAGCGGCGTGCTGTCGTAGGCCGACATCACGTTGCCGATCGGCCCGGACCGCGCGTAGTAGGACGTCGGCTGCCCCACCCAGGTGCCGGTCTTCTGCTGCCAGCCGTGGTACGTCGTCCCGTGCGCCAGCAGCCGTCGCTCCGCAGTGTCGATCACCCGGTAGCTGCCGAAGAAGGTGCGCTCCCGTCGCACTGCGGCGTCGTCGACGAGCTCGGTGAAGACGTACGTCGCCAGCAGCAGCACCGACATCACCGCGAGCGGCTCCTGGGCCACCCGCCGGACCAGGCCGCTGCCCACGACGGCCGGCCCGCCCATGCCCAGGGCCAGCGCCGGCACCAGCGCGACGACCATCGGGTACTCCCACGGCCGGTCGAACAGCACCGGCGCGAGCAGCCCGTTGAGCAGGCCGCCCAGCGCCCCGCCCACCGACACGAGCAGGTAGAAGCCGGTCAGGTGCTCCACGTCCGGCCGGGTCGCGGCCAGCCGGCCGTGCGCGGCCAGCCCGGCCAGGGCCAGCAGCAGCAGGTCGAGCAGCACCGACGCCCAGACCGGCGGGTCGAGCACGCCGACCAGCGAGAGCATCACCGGGAGCACGACTGCCGCCGCGAGCAGTGCGGCCGTCCGCGGCGGGCGTCGGCTGGTCCGGCCGAAGGCGACGACGAAGGTCGCCAGGTAGATCGCGAGCGGCACCGTCCAGAACAGCGGGATCGCCGCGATGTCGGTCGAGACGTGCGTGGTCACCCCGAGCATCAGGCTCGACGGCACGAACGCCACCGCGACCCAGCCCAGCCGGGTCTGCAGGCTGGGAGCCGGCTTGGTGCCGGCCGGGTCGGCTGACCGGGGCCCGGCCGGGTCGGCTGACCGGGGCCCGGCCGGGTCGGCTGACGGCGTACCGGCCGGGTCGGCTGACGGCGTACCGGCAGGTGCCGGGTCGGACCTGCCGCCGGGGACGGCCGCGGAGGTACGTCGCGCGGCGACCCCGGCCGCGACGCCGCACGCCACCACCAGGGCGACGAAGCCGACGTAGGCCCACGACCAGGACCGGGTCTGCGCGGCGAGACCGACGCTCGGCTCGACGAGGAAGGGGTAGCCGAGCAGCCCGACCACGCTGCCCGCGTTGCTGGCGGCGTACAGGAAGTAGGGGTCCTTGGCGCGCCGGTGGCCGGTCCAGGAGAACCACCGCTGCAGCAGCGGCCCGGTGGTGGCGAGCACGACGAACGGCAGGCCGGCCGCCACCGCGAGCACCCCGAGCAGCCACAGGGCGGGCTCGGCGTCGGGTGGCGGGGCGGCGTCGTCGGGGAGGGCCACCGGCAGCGCCGCCAGTGGCAGGACCAGCAGGGCGAGGTGCAGCCAGGGCTGCCGGCGGCGGCCCAGCCGGCGGGTGGAGATGTGCACGT
>Ga0210115_1000588_pt1 | contig 10529 bp, 7 predicted proteins | sample MayberryNW_TuleB_2_FD_185526 | JGI IMG/M metagenome (GOLD analysis project Ga0210115, IMG submission 185526) | Wetland microbial communities from San Francisco Bay, California, USA, that impact long-term carbon sequestration - MayberryNW_TuleB_D2... | ecosystem: Environmental > Aquatic > Marine >... | reverse complement strand
TCGCCAAGATCGAGCGTGCCGACGCACTCGCGCACTTCGACGAGATTCTGAACGCGACCGACGGCATCATGGTGGCGCGCGGCGATCTCGGGGTGGAGGTGCCGGTCGAGCAAATCGCGGTGATTCAGAAGCAACTGATTACGAAGGCAGGCCGCGCCGGCAAGCCGGTCATCACGGCGACGCAGATGCTCGAATCGATGACCGCCAGCCGGCTGCCGACGCGGGCTGAATCCACCGACGTGGCCAACGCCATCCTCGACGGCACCGACTGCGTCATGCTCTCGGGCGAGTCGGCGATGGGGAAGTACCCCGAGGAGGCGGTGGCGATGCTGGCCAGGATTGCCGCCTATACCGAGGCGCACCGTCCGCCGACACGCCCGAACGCGATGTCGAACCTGCGCCGGCCGGCCACGGCGGCCGAGGCGATGGCCTCAGTGGTGGATCATGCACTGGCGGAGGTGGCGTCCGCGGCCGTGTTCGTGCCAACGAGCACGGGCGCCACCGCGCGGATGATCTCGCGGTTCAACCCGCCGGTGTGGATCGTCGCCCTGAGCCGGGACGCGGCGGTGTGCCAGGGGCTCACGTTCTCATACGGCGTGCACCCGGTGCAACTCGCACGGGAGCCGGAGAACTGGCGCGACTTCGTCAGGGCGTGGCTGCGCGAGCATCAGGTCCCGGGCGCCCTCGCCATGCTCGCGGCCGGTCCGTCCCACCGGCGGCCGGACGACAACCATCGAGTCGAATTTGTGCGTGTCGGCGACCATCGCGTCATCCGGGCCGTCCAAGTGACCGCTGAGGACTCTTGACGTGTTCGACAGTTGGCGAGCATGGGCGTGACCAGGACGACTGGTTCGACGACGAGCGCGCGTTGGTGGCGACCCGTACGTACCGACACCACCGCGTACGCGCAGAAGTGCCGCTCAGCATTGTGTAGAACCTGTGTCGGGTCGTCCAGAAACCGCCGACAAATACCGACGTTACGGGCTCGCATCGAGCACCATTCTGTGGCGCGAAGTCGTTGAATGACTGCGCGACGGGGCGAATCAGCATCTCTTGGTGAGCGCCGCCGGCTTCGTTTTCCAAGCGTGGTCCTTCATCCGCCTTCGCTCGCGTCTGAGCTCACCGCGAGCTACAGCGAGATGTCCCGCCGAAGCGGCGCAACCGCGGAGGAGGACAACCACTCGGACATCTCTCCGTTCAAGTGGAATCAACCGTTCAGCCGACGGCGGAGATCCCACGCAAACTGTGATGTGATTGTGACGTAAGCCCTCGGCGAGTGCGACAAGCAGCGGGCTCTCCGCGCTGTTGTGGGGTGCTTCGGGGCGTCACCGTTCGAGTCTCCGCTCTCGTTCGCGTCCGCATCTCCACTTCTTCCCGGGCGACCCGCCGGGCGTTGTCCAGCGCGTCGAGCGCCTGGCGCTTGGCGCCGATGCGAATGCGCGCCAAGGGCGGGGCTGAAGCCCCCTCCCTACATCAACACACGTGAGCTCCGGGATTAGGAGCTCGACGACGGCAGGTATCACTCGCGGCGACCTGGGTAGCCATGAAGGCCAGAATTGGTCACTGCCCACCTTCGGCAGCTAGCGCCCCACCACCAGGTGCATGGCAGCCCCGGTGGAAACCTGCTCCTTCACTCGGTAGCCGAGCGCTGGAAGGTCGATGCCTTCGAACAGGGGCTCGCCCCGGCCGAGCAGGAGCGGTGACATCGCGAGGTGCATCTCGAGATTCTACGCAAGTCCGACCCGGAACGCGGCATCGGATCCGGGCTGAGCTCGGGGGCGGGACTGCGCCTTCGGTACGAGGTCCGGCGCGAGTTCGCGCCGGACCTCGGAGTGACGTGGAACCGGAAGTTCTTCGGGACGGGTGATTTGGCCGAGGCCGCAGGCGAAGACACCGGTAGCGCGAAGCTCGCGCTCGGCGTCCGTCTGTGGTTCTGAGAGTTGCCTGGACCGGAACTCACTTGCGTGCGAATGGAGCGGCGGCCTCGAGGAGGGCCAAGGGCGGGGCTGAAGCCCCGCCCCACATCAACACAAGGCCGACCCTGCAGCCCGAACGAATCGTCCCCCACGCGAAGGAATCGACATCATGGTTCGACGTCGCGTGATCGCGCGGTCAACGCGCAACTGCTGCCTCGAATTCAGCACCCGCGAACCTATTGAGGGCTGCCAGCCCGTCTCGCGAGGTTTGGCGCACGGTCCGGGCCGGTTACTTTTTGCATCGCTGCGACGAGCTCCCTCGACCCGGATCCCCAGCGGGAGATGGACTTGAGGGCCTGGGTGAACGGGATGTCGAGGGTGTGCACCCGTTCAGCGGAGAGGACATACACGGCTCCGGCGAACGGTGTGGGCACCGACGGCACGAAGATCGTGAATCGGCCGTCGTCGAGCTCTTCGATGACGAACGCCGGGACGAGCGCTTCCTCGATCTCGACCAGTGCCGGCGTCCACGCCTCTTCGTCGGTGTCTCCCGCAAATCGCTGCGTCAGACTGCGCAGCAGGCCGTACCCGGGGAGCCGCTCGAAGAACATGACCTCCATGCGCTCGCGAACCGCGCGCCCCGTTCGCGTGCGCACGGCGAGACCGACGAGGAAGCAGAGCGCCAGCACCAGGACGAGAGAGAGGAATTGCTCGGCAGGGATCCACTCAGGGAGCAGCGCTGCGATTGGCCGCACCAGGGCTCCGAGCGACTTCATGCCCTTGAGCAGCAGCAGTACGGCCAGGTAGATGGGCACGACGACGAACAATCCGCCGACGACCGTGCTCGTGATGAATTCGCGCGCGTATCTCATGTTTGTGGGTCCATGGCCCCGTTACCGGGGCCGAGGCGGCCATATGAGGACCGTTTCGCGATGGTCCTGTCATCACGGGCATGTGCTGTGCCAGAGCGGGACCTCGAGGACCATGGCGGTTCGGGGTACGCGTGCGCCAGACCTGAGCCCACAAATGACGGTCGTTCGAAGGCTGTGTTCAGCCGGCCAGGACCGGCGATGAAGGACGGCTCACGAGTCCAGACCGTTCTGCGCGTCGAGCATCAGAGCAAGATGAGCGTCCGGAATACCGTGTCGGTTACGGAATGCCGTAGCGGCCTCCGCCGTTGGCCATCAGGGTGCCGGGCGCCGGCATCGATAGCCGCGACGATTTTCACGCCAATCCCCATCCTCCGGCCGGTTCAGGGAACGCCCGTGTGCCGGAGCCATGGCCCGCGTCTTGCCGTCGCACATGCTGAATCAGGCCGGAGAACCATCTACCGGAGCCGAGTCATGAGAATCCGAAAGTGGACAGCGATACCTCCTCGAACGGCGCTCGCGGGTTGCGCGATGATGACCCTCGTCGCCTGCGGCCCCCGGGAGCCCGCGACGGATGCTGATCGACTCGCTCGCGGCCGGGAACTGGTGCAGCAGATGAGCGCGCGGCTCGCCGCGGCGCATTCGATCGACGTGACCACCGCCGAGGTGCGGGACCGCGTACGCCGCTCCGGTGCGAAGGAGCACGTGTCGCTGACGGCTGTCTACACCATGCGACGTCCCGATCGTTTTCACACGAGGATGATCGGTGGTCGCGGCCTCGAGACCTGGTACAACGGGAAGACCCTGACGATTGCGTCACATCCCCACAAGGTGTTTGCCCAGGCGCCGATGCCCGAAACCATCGACCGCACGCTGGACGCGCTGGCCGAACGGTACGACATGGCCCTGCCCATGGGTGATCTGCTGTACGGCTCCGCGGAACATGCGCTGCTGTCGGACACGACCACTGGCGGCTATGAGGGCACTGAGAACGTGGGCGACACCCCGTGCGTGCACCTGGCCTTCCAGGACGTCGGGGTCGACTGGGAGCTGTGGCTGCCGGTGCAGGGCGACCCGCTGCCGCAGCGTTTCAAGGTCGTGCAGAAGGGCCGCTCGGGACAGCCCATGGCCGACGTGACGTTCACCACCTGGAATCTTGCCTCGCCGGTGGACGACGGCACCTTCGTGCCGAAGCTGCCGGCGGACTACGAGGGCATTGCGGTCTTGCAGCGATCCGCGGCAGTCAAGACGAGTGCGGCGCCCACCGATCCGGCTGGATCGGCCTCCAGCAAGTAACGAGCGGATCGGAACCTGACCCTCGCGTTCATTCTCAACTCGTTCCACAGGGAGTACTGGAATGCTGAGGCAACCGGGCATGCGCCAGAGCGTAAGGTTCATCGGCATCCTGCTGGCAGGCGCGCTGGCGGCAGCGATCAACCTGCCGCAGACGTCCGCGCAGGTGCGCGCGGGCCGCCGCGGTGCCGTGGCCAAAGGGGAAGACGCCGCCGTCGCCGCCGGCCCGCGTGGGGCGGCTGTCAAGACTGAGGACGGCTACGCCGCAGCCGGCCGGCGCGGCGCCGTTGCGAGCGGCGAGGAGGGCTACGCCGCGGTCGGACGTCACGGCAACGTGGTGACTGGCGAGGAAGTCGACGTCAACGGCGCGGTCGGCCGGCGCGGGGCGGTGGTCGTCGGCGAAGAAGGGGCCGCCGCGGTCGGGCGCTATGGCGGCGTGGTGGTCGGCGACCGCTATGAAAGCTACGAGGCGTGGAAGGGCGTGGCCGCGGTCGGGGCAGGCATTGCTATCGGCACGATGCTGGCGAAGCCTCCCGCCGCCGCAACGACCGTCGTGGTGTCCGGATCGACCTACTACTACCACGACAACGCGTACTACACGCGCGTGATGACCAGCGGCGACGTTGCCTATCAGGTCGTCGATCCTCCGGCCGGAGCGATCATCGCGACCTTGCCGGCAGGTTGCACGAGCGTAAACGTCGGCAACGCGGCGTACATGCAGTGCGGACCCACGCACTACACGAAGGTGGCCAACGGCTATCAAGTGGTCGTGCTCCAGTGACGGACGACCCGGCGGATGCGGATCGGCGCGGCGGATGGCGCTCGCTGCTACCCGTATCGCTGCTGGTCGTCGTGGCCGGCGCTCAGGTGACGCTCGCCACGACCGCCGGATTGAGCCCGTGGAAGGGCGGCGGCTTCGGCATGTTCTCCACCACCGACGATGGTGGACGGCGGTACGTGCGGGTATTCGTGAGTGCCGTCGAGCGCTCAGAGGAGATCAGCATCTCGCCATCGCTCGAGGATGCGGCGCGGCGCGCGGCCGTGCTGCCGCGAGACGCCGAGCTCTCGAGGCTCGCGCGTCTGGTCGTCGACCGCGAGCGCAGGCATGGACGGTCCGTCGAGGCCGTTCGCATCGAGACGTGGCGCGTCGAGTACGCGCGCGACACCCTCGCGGCGACCACCCGTCTTGCACGTGAGTTCGTCTACCGTGTGGACCCGACTCCCGCGTCCCGTTCATGACGCGCACGACGATCACGGCGTCCCCGACTCCGTCCTCACGCTGACCGCCATCATCCTGCTGCTGCGGCCCCTCGACGTGTGGTGGCTGGCGCCCTTCGCCCTGGCAGCCGCCTGCCTGTCGCTGCTCAGCCGGAGAGTCAGGCGCGCACCGGCCACCTGGATTCTGGTGGCGCTGTTCGTGGCGGCCAGGATCGTGGTCGTCTGGCCGCTGTCCGACAACCACATCTACCTGCTGGCGTACTGGTGCCTGGCGATCGGGCTCGCCCTGACGAGTGCCAATCCGGCAGCCACCCTCTCGGCGAGCAGCCGATGGCTGCTCGGCGGCGCCTTCGTGATGGCGGTGCTGTGGAAGGCGGCGCTGTCGCCCGACTACGTCGATGGCCGATTCTTCAGGGTGACCCTGCTGACCGACGAGCGCTTCGCCGATGCGTCGCTGGTATTCGGCGGGCTGTCCCGCGCGGAGATGGCGCGGAACCGCGCGTTCCTCGAGCCGCTGCCGGAAGGCGCCGAGCTCCTGACGCCGCCCCCGTTCGTCGAGCCGCCGCGGTTACGCGTGTTCGCCGCCGCCGCAACCTGGGGCGGCCTGATCCTCGAAGCGCTGATCGCGCTGACGTGCCTCGTGCCGGCGAGGGGACGGCTGGACCTCGCCGGCCACGGGTTACTGCTCGTGTTCTGCGTCAGCACGTACGCGCTCGCGCCGGTGGCGGGATTCGGATGGCTGCTTGCCACGATGGGGCTGGCGCGATGCCGCCCGCATCAGCGGGCGCTCCGCGGCGCGTACGTCGCGGTGTTCATCCTGATCGTGATGTATTCGGAGATTCCCTGGACTGGGGTTCTGGCGGATTGGGCGGGGCGCTGAGCGGGTCCTCCACGCCTTGCGCTACGAGAGAGGAACGCCGGCCCGATCGCGCGGCTACGTCGAAGGCCGATTCGCAACAGCTCGCCCACGTGCGCGCCCTTGCCGCCGGCACGGCCACCTGCGTCTGGTCGATCGCCTGGAGATCAACACACAGCGATCCATTCGCTCGCTCCGATGTGCGTCGCTACGCACGATCGCTCCCGGTTAGAACGGGAGCTCACTCGCGTTACGGATGGAGCGGCGGCCTCGAGGGTGGCCAAGGGCGGGGCTGAAGCCCCGCCCCTACATCAACACAAGTGAGCGCCCCACGTGCCTGCGACACTCGCTGAGGCATGAAACGCGCGCTTGAGCCTCGAGATGTTTGTGATCACGAGATATTGTGAGTGCAGGGCCCGTTTCTTTGGAGCTTCGGGATTAGGCGCTCGAGGACGGCAGGTCGCACTCGCGGCGATCTGGGTAGCTATGAAAGCCAGAACCGTGACCCGCTTCAGGCTTCTGGCGACCGCCTGGCGAGGGTGAACACCGCCGTCTGCCACGGCGTCGCATCCACGTACAATCCGCGAGTGTGAAGGTCGCCGCCGTCGCGGTCGTAGACCGCCCCCCCGATCTGATCCGACAGCCGCCACTCGGCGCCGGCGAGATCGTCCAGAGCCAGAGCGACGTAGCACTGGGCCTGATTGGGCGCGTCGTTCACCGTCACCACGACTCGTGTGCCGTCGCGGCCCTGCCAGCCGTACGCGACGAAGCCGTCCGAGGTCCAGTTGCCCTGCCAGGCCGGCCTGCAGTCGAGCAGGTGCCACTCGCCGTCGCGCACGGCCGGCAGCTTCAGCGCCGTGAGGAGCCGGCCGTAGAACTGCTGCAGGCGCTGATCCACGGCTTCGACCGGCCCGCGAACCAGGTGGGGAGAGATCCGCTTCCTGCGTCCTTCGAATTGCCCCTGATGAAAGAAGCGCAGCCCGGGCGACAGGAACGTGATGACGGCCGCCGCCTCGTGGGCGCCGGGCGCGAACGTCGCGGCCGCGCGCGGCTCGTCGTGGTTTTCCAGGAAGCGGACCATCTTGTTCTGGTACTCCCGGTCTGCGTGCAGGTGTTCGCGGATCGGCCGGACGTGCCCGTCCCCGAGCCGGTCGTACAGCCGCTTGTCGTAGGTGTAGTCGAATCCCTGCTGCTGCAGCGTCCACTCGAGATCCCAGTAGACCTCGGCCATGAAGCAGAACGCCGGCGCGTGCTCGCGCACGCGGGCGGTCGCTCGCGGCCAGAAGGGCTCCGCCCGGAGGCCCCACGTCCGCTCGAACACGTCGGGAAGCACCAGCATCGCCATGTCGCAGCGCACGCCATCGCACTGGCCGGCGATCTTCTCGAGCGTCGCGATCATCGCCTCCTGTGCGGCGGGATTCGCGTAGTTCAACTGCAGCGTGTCGGGCCACCCAGCGAAATACGGATCGCGTCCGTACCCGAACACCCGACTGTGGTCCGCGCCCTGGATCCGCGTGTAGTTCTGCGGCGCGCGCGCGAGGTCCTCGTCGGTGCCCTGGACGTAGTACTCCGGGTGCGCCTGCACCCACGGGTGATCCATACCCGTGTGATTCGGGACGAAATCGAGCAGCAGCCGGAGTCCCCGCGCGCGGAGCCGCACGCGGAGGCGACCGAGCGCGGCGTCTCCGCCCAGCCGCTCGTGGACGACGTATCCGGTGATGGCGAAGCCAGACCCCGCGATATCGTCCTCGCAGAGGTCCGGCAGCGTATCCTGGAATTCGTGGCGCCACTCCGGGTTGGTGCGCGAGACCCGCTGACCCGCCGGGCCCGTTTGCCAGACGCTCAGAAGCCAGATCCAGTCGAAGCCCATCCCGGCCAGGCGATCCAGTTCCGCATCCGGAATATCGTCCAGCGTGGCGGGCCGACCCAGGGGCTGGGCCAGCGCCGTGAGCCACACGCGCGTGTTGACCTGATAGAGCGAGGGATGAAGCGGCGTGCCCAAGGTCAGCTCACCTGGGATCTTGCACGAGTGAAGGCGCCGCTCTTCCCGGCCGCGAGCAGCGTTTCCGCGTCGAGGGTGCCAAACAGCTGAATCAGCGACGCGACCGCGCCCGTCCATCCCGTCTGGTGGCTGGCGCCCAGGCCCGCGCCGTTGTCGCCGTGGAAATACTCATAGAACAGGAGGTAGTCGCGCCAGTGCGGGTCCTCCTGGAACGTCTTCGTACCGCCGTACACCGGCCGTCGCCCCGAAGCGTCCTTGAGGAAGATCCCCGCGAGGCGGTTGGCGATGTCCTTCGCGACCTCGAAGAGATTCATCATCCGGCCGGAGCCCGTCGGGCATTCCACCTTGAAGCTGTCGCCGTAGTACGTGAAGTAGTTCAGGAGCGCCCTGATCAGAATCACGTTGACCGGCATCCAGACGGGACCGCGCCAGTTAGAGTTGCCGCCGAACATCCCGTTGTTCGATTCCGCCGGCAGGTAGTCCACGCGGTGTTGCTGGCCGTCCACGTTGAAGGTGTACGGGTGCCGCTCGTGGAACTTCGAGAGCGCGCGGATGCCGTGCGGCCCCAGGAACTCGTTCTCGTCGAGCATCTTCGACAGGATCCGCCGGAGCCGGTCCTGGTTGACGAGCGCCAGCAGTCCCCGCTCGGCCACGCCGAAGTGCCCCGCACCCGTCGCGTGCATCGCCGCCGCCAGTTCGGGCACCCGGCGCAGACGTTCCTGGATCGCGGCCGTCACGCGCGGGACTCGATCGCGCTGCCACTTCTCGATCACCGTGCTGGCGGCGAGCGGCAGCAGCCCGACCATCGAGCGCACCTTGAGCCGCGTGGACCGTCCGTCCGGAAGTCGCAGCACGTCGTAGTAGAAGCCGTCCTCCTCGTCCCACATGCCCTCCGCGCCAGGGCGGTTCATGCCCAGCGCGATGAAGGAGAAGTGCTCGACGAACTTGGCCACCATGTCTTCGTACGTCGGGTCGTGCGCGGCCAGTTCCACGGCCAGTTCCAGCATGTTCTGGCTGAAGAGGGCCATCCAGGCCGTGCCGTCCGCCTGTTCGAGATGCCCGCCGGTCGGCAGCGGCGCGCTCCTGTCGAACACGCCGATGTTGTCGAGACCAAGGAAACCGCCCTCGAACACGTTCCTGCCGAACCGGTCCTTGCGGTTGACCCACCAGGTGAAGTTCAGCAACAGCTTGTTGAACGTCGCGGTGAGAAACTCCAGATCCACTGCGCCGCGCAGCGCCTGCTCGGTGCGGTGGAGGAAGAGCGTGGCGAACGCGTGGACCGGCGGGTTCACGTCGCTGAAGTTCCACTCGTACGCGGGCATCTGGCCGGTCGGGTGCAGGTAGGAGCCTCGGAGCATCAGCTTCATCTGGCTCTTGGCGAAGTCGGGGTCGGCGATAGAGAGCGGGAGCGCGTGGAAGGCCAGGTCCCAGGCCGCGTACCAGGGGTACTCCCACTTGTCGGGCATCGAGACGACATCCTCGTTGAGCATGTGGAACCACTCCCAGTTCCGCGTCTGCCGGAAGCCGGAATGGAGCGGGTTCGAGTTGTGCTCGTCGAGCCAGTTGTCGCCGTCGAAGAAGAAGAATTGCTTGCTCCAGAGCATGCCGGCAATCGCCTGGCGCATCACGGCGGCCGCGTCGGCGCTCAGTGAGGGCGGCGTGATGGCCTGGTAGAACTCGTCGGCTTCACGACGACGCTCGTCGAACAGCGTGTCGAAGGCCCTGCCGAACGGCTCGCGTTTCTGTTCGCGGGCGCTGCTCGAGAGCCGCAGGCGGATCACCGCCGTCTTGCCCGCACCGATGTTGACCTGGTAGTGCGCCGCGACCTTGGTGCCCTGCCGTTCGGGATTCACCGCGTCGTGGCGGCCGTTGACCACGAAGTCGTTGACGCCGTCCTTGACCTGCGCGCTCTCGTTCTTCGCCCCGGGAAAGAGCCGTTCGTGATTCGTTTCATTCTCGGTGAAGAGCAGCGGCACGTCGCCTTCGCAAGACACGATGAACGCCCCGAGCAGCGGATGCGCGCGCTGGCCCGCGCGCTCGAGGACCGGGTCGACGCCGGCAGGCCGCTCGGCAAGCTGACGATCCCGCGGATCGGGGCGAACTTCGTCGTCGTCCAGGGCACCGGCTCGGGCAGCTTGCGCCGCGGCCCCGGGCACTACTCGTCAACGGCGCTGCCGGGCGAGCGCGGGACGGTCGGCATCGCCGGCCACCGCACGACCTACGGCGCCCCGTTCCGCCACCTCGACGAGCTGCGCCGCGGCGATCCGATCGACCTACGGATGCCCTACGGCGTCTTCCGCTACCGCGTCGAGGGAACGCGGATCGTCCGACCGCAGGACGTCTCGGTGCTCGACACCGCCGGCCACGACCGGCTG
>Ga0210115_1000586_pt1 | contig 10533 bp, 9 predicted proteins | sample MayberryNW_TuleB_2_FD_185526 | JGI IMG/M metagenome (GOLD analysis project Ga0210115, IMG submission 185526) | Wetland microbial communities from San Francisco Bay, California, USA, that impact long-term carbon sequestration - MayberryNW_TuleB_D2... | ecosystem: Environmental > Aquatic > Marine >... | reverse complement strand
CTTCGATTAAACGACTGATGATTTTTTCCTTAAGCTCCTCGTCCTGGTAACGCTTAAGTTCCTCAGATAACCGCGCGCGAATCCGTCCTTTCAATTCGTCGAGGGAAGCGCACTCGCCATGGTCTTTGGCAAATTCGTCATCGAGCGCAGGCAAAACTTTTTGCTTGATCTCGCGGACCACCAAAGAAAAGTCGACCGTTTTTCCGGCGATTTGTTTGTTCGGATAGCTCTCCGGATACTCCACTCGCGCCCGTTGTGGAGCATTTAATTCAAGACCCATTACCGCCTCTTCGAATTGCGGCAGTGCATTTCCGGCGCCGACTTCGAGCGTATAGTTCTCGCCCTTGCCACCGGCAAACGGCTTACCATCAATCGCACCTTCGAAATCGAGGGTCACAAAATCGCCCTTTTGTACGGTAGTGCGATCGGTGACGAGTTCTAGACGCGCATGCCCTTCCTGCAGCCGTTGCAGCGCCTCTGCAACCTGAGCATCCGTTATGGACAGCTTCGGCTTTTCGACTTCAATGCCGAGATAATCCCTTACCGCGATCTCGGGCTTGATTTCAAAAACCGCGGAGAAAGAAAACCCACCGTCCTCGCTGAGATCCGCGGCTTCCACCTCGGGCCGCGATACGATTTGCAAGCCGCGCTCCCGTATGATCTCGCCGAGCGATTCTTCGACAAGATGTGACCTGACTTCGCCTTTCACCTCATCGCCATAGATACCCTGCAAAACGGTGCGAGGAATTTTGCCGGTCCGAAATCCCTTAACGCGAACGCGCTGGCCGAGATTCTTGTAGGCGCGCGAGAACTCACTTGCCACGGTCTCCACGGGGAGCTCGACGCGAACTTTCCGCTGCACCGAATCCAGCTCATCGATGTCTATTTTCATATAGCTATTCTATTCGACAGGAACTTTCGCTTGTAAATTGGAGCACGCGACGCTTCGGTTTCGTTTTAAACAAGCCGGACAACCTGACGATCAGCCTTTCTCTAGACGATAGTCGGAAACCTTTATTGGTGCGAGAGGGGGGAATCGAACCCCCACGGTTGCCCGCTAGATCCTAAGTCTAGTGCGTCTGCCAGTTCCGCCACTCTCGCACGCCGCGCATCTCAATATACAATTTCCAAAATCTGTGATTCGTTGTGCAGACTAAAAATTACCCACTCTGATGTCAAGGCCAGAGAAGCAAAACCAGAAGCAACAAGCCCTATCTTTCGGTCATTTGTGAATGGCGGCGGCGCGGTAATTGACGCTGCACTTAATCAACTGGGCGAATCCTGGACCAGCACGCGCCTGCAGAAACAAATCGCTCATTAACGATCAAGACGGGATACTATCTCAACCGCTGTCGGTGAGTCTATGCCGAGCTACATTCCCTACATGGGCAGAGGGATCGCAGATAATCGAAAGTATAAATGCCGGTGCTGTGACCGTCCTGCCAGCGCATTTCGATTGCATAGTTTCCAACCGTTCGGATCTCCACCAATTGCGCAGCGGGCACTTCGACAAATCGTCTTTGCGCTCCATGCCCTTGACAAAGCGCGCATGGGCAATAACCGCGAAGATACACTTCGTCGTACTCACCTACATGCCCGTCGTCCCAAGTAATCCGCACAGAGCGCTCGGATTTCAAGTGATTGATCTCGGTCGGATATGGGTTCGCCATCTTCTGACTCAAAATTCAAGGAAGCCGTTGCCGGCTACGGGAGTAGTCGTTCTTAGCCTCGTTCACCAGGAAAGTGCGCTGCCCGAGTTCTTGCCGGTCGAGATTGTCGCTTCGGACACACACTGGATGAACCTCCAGAAACATCGAGTAAGTATGGTTCTTTCGCCATTGATGCGTCCGAATGATCGACTCGAGGATGATTATTCCACCAGGTTGCGGTCTAAACAACATGGATTAGACAAGCCGCGCTCGGAGGGTGTAGCCGGAATAAAGTTTGGTGGGCCGCCGGAGACTCGAACTCCGGACCCGCTGATTAAGAGTCAGCTGCTCTACCAACTGAGCTAGCGGCCCGTTACCGAACAAACCCGGAAGGAAAATGAAGAACTGAGAATCCGATTTCTATACGTGATTCTCAGTTTTTACAAATGGGGTGAGTGAAGGGATTTGAACCCTCAACCCCTGGAGCCACAGTCCAGTGCTCTAACCGTTGAGCTACACTCACCGCAAACAAACCCATCTGGCGCGCCAGAAGGGATTCGAACCCCTGACCTACGGCTTAGAAGGCCGTTGCTCTATCCAGCTGAGCTACTGGCGCGAAAAAAACTAAGCAGTAAGAGAGTGAGCAGTGAAAAGTTCTCCCACCCCGACTTTATGACTGCTCACCGCCTACTGCTCACTGTCGTCTGGTCGGGGCGAGAAGATTCGAACTTCCGACCCCCTGCGCCCAAGGCAGGTGCGCTACCAGGCTGCGCTACGCCCCGTTAAAATGACACGAGTCATTCTACACGCGAAGAGTGCGAAATCAAGGTTTTGAAGTCAAACGGAGCACTGAGGGAAGTATAGCGGCGAGCTCCTTGAGAGCCTTGCCGCGATGGCTTACGGCCGCCTTCTCTTCACACTCGAGTGCACCGAATGTTTTTGCAAATGGCGGGTAGAAGAATAGCGGGTCGTAACCGAAACCGTGAGAGCCGCTGAGGCCCAAGGCAATGCGACCCTCGCAAGATTCTCGAACCATCCATTCATCCAGGCCGGCGGTTCCCGGTACACAGAGCGCGAGCACGCAGACAAACCGCGCCGTGCGCTTCTCCGCGGGAATGTTCGCCAGTTCGCGGAGCAATTTCTGATTATTCAGGTCGTCGTTGCCCTCTTTATCCGCATAGCGGGCGGAATAAATGCCCGGCGCGCCATTGAGGGCATCGACTTCCAAACCCGAATCGTCCGCCAGCGTCGGCAAACCAGAGAACAGCGCGAACATTCGCGCTTTCTTGAGAGCGTTCTCTTCGAACGTCCGACCATCTTCGACGACCTGCGGAGGATTGCTGAGGCTTTCCACCGACACAATCCGCAGCGGCAGCCTTTTAAGAAAGGCTTGCACTTCGGCAAACTTCCCCGCGTTCGTCGTGGCAACTAGAAGATCAGTCACGGCAGAATTATCTCACCTGAGTGAAGCGATAATTTGTTTTTGCTCCTTTAGTAGCTCTTTGATCCCTTGTTGAGCGATGTCCGACATCCGTTGCATCTGCTTTTTTGTGAATGGTGAGGTCTCGGCAGTGCCCTGCACTTCGATGAACTTTCCCGATCCGGTCATGACGAAGTTCATATCAACCTCTGCCTTACTGTCCTCCTCATAGCACAAGTCCAAGAGAATCTTGCCGTCGACAATGCCGATACTTACCGCGGCCACGGAATCTTTTATTGGATTGACGCTGAGAACTCCCTTTCCCAGCCATTTACGAACAGCTTCCGCCACCGCCACATAAGCGCCGGTGATCGAAGCCGTTCGAGTGCCGCCGTCTGCTTGAATAACGTCGCAGTCGATCCAAATGGTTTTTTCACCGAGACTCCGGAGATCGGCGATGGTACGCAAACTGCGCCCAATCAGTCGTTGAATCTCGTGTGTGCGGCCGCCAATCTTGCCGCGCGAGGCCTCGCGCCCGATGCGCACCTCCGACGAGCCCGGCAACATGCCATATTCCGCGGTGATCCAGCCTTTGCCGCTGTTGCGCAAGAATGGCGGCACCCGTTCTTCTAGCTTCGCCGTGCAGATGACCTTTGTATCGCCGGCCTCGATCAGAACCGAACCCTCGGCGGTTTTGATGTAACTCGGTGTGATTTTAAGCGCTCGCAGTTGGGTCGGTTTTCGTCCATCGATTCTCATTCGTTATCCAGTCTGTGCCATCAACACCTTCAAAGCCTTTGGCTCGCTCGTCAACTTACGAATTCAAATGAAATACCACCATTTTCAATTCCGTCATCTCCTCGACGGCATATCTTGGCCCTTCTTTGCCGAAACCCGAATCTTTCAAGCCGCCGTACGGCATGAGATCGACGCGCCATTGTGAACCCCAGTTCACGTGCAGGTTGCCTGCTTCCGCTTCGCGGGCAAACTTCATCGCCCACTCGACATTCTCCGTAAAAATACCCGCGGCAAGCCCGTAGACGCTGTCGTTTGCCAACGCAATCGCTTCTTCAATCGTTTCAAAGGGCGTCACCGCGACTGCGGGTCCGAACAATTCATCGCGGGAGATGCGCATATCGGGATGGACGTCGGCGACTATGGCAGGCATGTAGACGGCCCCGCGTCTACCGCCACCCGCGACCAGACGAGCGCCAGCGCCGACAGCCTCGTTGATCCAGTCATCGACGCGCACGGCTTCACTCTCTTTGACCATCGGTCCAACTTTCGATTTTTCGTCGAGCTGATTTCCCGTTGTCAGCGCCTCGACTCTGGGTTTTAGCGCGCCGAGAAAATCGCCATAGACTTTTTTTGCGGCCAGCACCCGCTGGGTCGAGATACAGGTCTGCCCAGCATTGCCATATCCGGTCGCAGAAATGACGGTCGCCACTTTTTCCAGATCGGCATCGGGCATAATAATGACCGGGCTATTGGAACCGAGTTCCATAGTGACTTTTTTGATTCCCGCCGTGCGACAGATGCGTTCGCCTATTTCTCGGCTGCCGGTAAACGTCACCTTGCGCACGCGCCGGTCGGCGACCAGCGCATCGCCGATTTCGCCGCCCGAACCCGTGATGCATTGTATGCTCTCCGGCGGCAAACCTGATTCCAACAAAATTTCCGTCAGTCTAAGTGCTGAAAGCGGCGTGTCCGACGCGGGTTTGATAATGACCGTGTTTCCGGCGGCTAACGCCGGTCCGACTTTGTGGCAAACCAAGTTCAGCGGAAAATTAAACGGCGCGATCGCCGCGACGACACCGCAGGGAATTCGCAACGTGAAGCCGAGCTTTTTACTGCCCGTTGGGTCGGCATCCAGCGGCACGGTCTCACCATGAAGCCGTTTGGCCTCTTCGGCTGATCCCATCATAGTTTCCACGGCCCGACTCGCCTCGCCGCGCCCTTCGGCGATGATTTTCCCTTCTTCCTTCGAAATGATCTGTCCGAGTTCGTCATTGCGGGCAGCCATGAGATCCGCTGCTTTGCGCAAAATCTTCCAGCGCTCATAACTCGATAGTTTTGCCATCACCTTGGCGCCGCGCTCAGCGTAAACCAACGCTCTCTCCAAATCGGCCGCGTCCGCTTTAGGCACGGTGTCGATGACCGAATTATCGAAGGGATTTCTGACCTCGATTTTTTTCGCCTTGTCTATCCAATTACCAGCAATAAAATTCTTCATTTCAGGTATTCCTCCGTCCGTTACTTTAGGGTGTAAGCCAGTTCGTAAAGCGAGCGAACTAAAAAGCGCTGCAAAAAGATGACCGCGAGCCACACGGCGATCGGCGAAAGATCGAACCCGCCTGTGACATTCGGTAAGCGGCGGCGGACCGGCTCGAGCACCGGCTCGGTCGCCGCATAAAGAAAACGTGCGATCGGATTGTTGTAATCGGCATTGACCCAGGAAATGATCACGCGCCCGATAATAATCCACATATAAGCCCACAGGAGATAATCCAGCACTTGGGCGATTGCGATGAGCAGATTGCCGATGATAAACATGCGGTCAATTGCTTCGCGGTCCGAATAGCGCCGTGCCGATGCGCACGATTGTCGCACCTTCTTCGATCGCTACCATATAATCGTGCGTCATCCCCATGGAGAGTTCTTTCAACTGGACGTTCGGCAAACGCAAATCGCCGAGCTCGGACTGCAAGTCTCGCAGCTCGCGAAAATACCGTCGCACGTTCTCGGGATTTTCTTTGAACGGGGGTACCGTCATCAATCCTTCGACCGTAATGTGCGCCAGCCGCCCGGCCTCCTCGAGCATACTTTTCAGGTGATTTTTGGCAATGCCGCTCTTACTCTCTTCACCAGCCAAATTCACTTCGATAAAAGCGCGAACGATCTTGCCGGCCTTGGCCCCTTCTTTGTCCAGCTCGCGCGCCAGCGCGGCACTATCCAGTGACTCGATGACGTCGAACAGCTCCGCCGCGGACTTCGCTTTGTTGCGTTGCAAGTGGCCGATCATGTGCCATTCAACGGGGTTACGAATCTCTTGCTTCTTCGCTTGCGCTTCCTGGACGTAATTCTCGCCGATCATCGTCACACCCGCCGCGATCGCCGCCCGTATAGCCTCGATGCTCTGCGACTTAGCGGCCGCCAGGAGTCTGATCTCACGCGCATCGCGGCCAACTTTGGCCGCCGCTTCATGCAGGCGACCGATAATACTTTTAAAATTGACAGCGACATCCGCCATAAAGGCCATTGCTACCACAGCCGGAAATGTAATTCACTCTCGAATGGCTCCCTGGGGTCCACCCAAACCAATGGGCCTTGATCCAGACCGCAAGACTACCGAGGATTTCGCCTTATTTTGTCCGGAGATGCAGCCCGCGGAACTTGCGGCATCGATGGGCAATAGCGAATACTTTCTTTAGCTCGTTCGTATCACTGGTCAGACGAGATGGTTCAGCCGCGTAAGCGGTAGGAGAAAAAGATCTTTGTTCCCGGCGATCGATATGGTTGTATGAATAAGCATTATCATCAAGACCCGACCCTATGGCGGCCGACTGGGCTGACAAACAAGACGACCAACTCCTCGCGCTCATTCAGGACGGCGACGGCCAGGCCTTTGCGGTGCTCGTCGAGCGCCATACCGAGCGTTTTTACCGCCTCGCCTTTCGCTATCTACAAAACAAAGAGGCCGCAGAAGACGTGGTGCAAGACGCGTTTGTCAAGTTGTGGGAAAGTCCGGCGCTTTGGCAGCCGGAGCGAAACAGCCAATTCACAACCTGGTTTTATCGTATCGTGGTAAACCTATGCCTGGATGCGCTCAAAAAGAAAAAACCCGTACCGCTCGACGACGACAGCCTGGTGGCTGACGATAGCAAGCCGGTCGACGAAATGATGATGCGCGAGCAGCAGCAAAAAATGATTGAAAAAGAAATTGCCGCCCTGCCTATGCGCCAGCGCACCGCGCTCAATCTCTGTTTTGACCAGGGGCTGACCAACCAGGAGGCGGCGGAAGTGATGGGAATTAATCTAAAAGCGCTTCAGTCGCTTATCATGCGAGCCAAAACGACATTGAAAGAACGCATGAGAGCGTACCTGTGAGGTGTTTATGAACGATAACCGGGATGAAAAGCTCGATAACCTGCTGCGCTCGCGCCACATCGAACCGGCCGGCGCGGATTTGCCGCAGCGAATCATGTTGAAGGCTAGAGGGGTACCACAAAACACACCGGTACCGCTATGGCAGTCGATACGTGATCTGTTCGGCGAATTTCATCTGCCTAAACCGGAATACGTCCTCGCCGGCGTCTTGTTGCTCGGCATAGGGCTCGGGTTCAGTGTGGCGCCCGATACAAATTTGCCCCGGGATGATGGCAGCGCTTACGTTCAAAGTTTTTTATCAGCTGATGAGGCGCTCTTATGACTAAGACCGTTAAACTGGCCTTTCTCGGTTCGCTGGTTTTGAACGTCCTTTTACTGGGCGTCATTTTAGGCCAGGTACCGCGCGGGTTGGAAGGCACACCGACGACGCGCCAGCAGCGCATGGAAGATTCCCTAAAAAAACTACCTGAGCCGACGCAGGCGCGTTTTCGCGAGAAATTCTCACAGATTCGGGCGGCCGGCGATCCGCTGCGGCAGCAAATCGACCAGGCCCGGGCCGAGACTCTTCGGTTGCTGAGCACGGATCCTTTCGATGAAGCAGCCTATGATCGCGAGGTGAACAGAATCGAAGAGTTGCGCGGCGAAATGTTCAAACGGATGGCGCAAAACTTCAAGCAAACCGCCAAAGAGTTCTCGCCCGAAGAGCGCCGTATGCTCGCCGAAGTCCTGCGCCGACCGGCGCCATCGCCGCAGTAAAAATCCGCACAATCCACAAAACTCCCATTCTCGCTCGGAGCCGTGATCCATCCATGTCTAAGCCACGGAAATCCCGCCTCTTTTTTTTGCGCCTACAACGAAGACTGGCGCCCTCTCAGTCGTAGTAATCAATGACAAGCTTGCAAGAGGAACAAACCAACATGAAGTGGAAAATCTGCCTGTCAAAATCTCGGAAAAAACTGATCGGCATTCTCGCCGTTACAGTCATCGCCGCGTTTGGGTGGTACTGGTACAGCTCCGCCGCACAAAAACAGCAGCAGGAAACCGTGCGGCCGGTCGCCGTCACGCGTGGAACGATCGAAGAACTCGTCACCGCTCAGGGCAAACTCGAGCCCAAGCAATACGTTGACGTCGGCACCCAGGTCTCGGGCCAGCTAAAGAAAATCTATGTTGACATCGGCGACACCGTCAGCAAAGGCCAATTGCTGGCAGAAATCGATCCGCGCGTCTATCAAGCCCAGGTTGAAGCGGGCGAGGCGAAGCTCAATAGTCTGCGGGCGCAGCTAAATGAGCAAAAAGCGCAGGCCGTATTGGCTGAACAGAATCTCAAACGCAATCAAAATTTGATCGCCGTCAATGCCGTCAGCCAGCAGGCTTTGCAGGAGACCGAATCGCAGGCGGCGGTCGCCAAAGCGCAAGTCGATGCCTTCGTGGCACAGATTCAAGAGACCGAATCCAATCTGAAAGCGAGCCGGACCAATCTTGGGTATACCAAAATCTATGCGCCCGTGGCGGGTACCGTAACCACACTGCCGACCAAAGAGGGCCAGACGTTGAATGCCAATCAAACGGCGCCGACGATCATGCAGATCGCCAATCTCGACCTGATGACAGTGCGTGCGCAGGTGGCTGAGGCTGACGTCAGCCGATTGAAAGAAAACATGCCGGGCTATTTCACTACGCTCGGTGACAGCGAGCGGCGCTGGCAGGGCAAAGTGCGCCAAATCCAGCCCTCGCCGCAGATCGTCAACGACGTCGTTCTCTACGATGTTTTGATCGATGTCCAGAATGAAGGGCGCCGGCTCATGACCGGCATGACGACGCAAGTTTTCTTCGTTCTCGGCAAAGCGGAAAATGCCGTCATCGTGCCGGCCGAAGTGCTCACGCGGCGGGCCCCGAGAGAAGACAATGAGAAAGGGAAGGCGTATCGCATTTCAGTTGCCAACAGCGAAAAGGCCGAGCAGCGCACGATTCACGTCGGCTTGCAGACGCGCACCCAAGCGGAAGTCACGGATGGCCTGCAGGAAGGCGAGCGGATCTATTTAAACCGGCCGGCTGGCACGGCCAATCGGACCGCCGGCGGCCAACAGCAAGGCAATAACAACAACCGCGCCAACACGCAGCGGTTTAACCCGGGACCGCGGTTATGAACGCAACGATCCTCGAGCTAACCGACATTCATAAACACTACCAGAATGGCGACACGACGGTGCGCGCTCTGGACGGCGTTTCGCTCATGATCAAGCGCGGTGAGTTCGTCGCGATCATGGGCCAGTCGGGCTCCGGCAAATCGACGTTGATGAACATCATTGGCTGTCTCGACCGGCCGACTTCGGGCAGCTACCGGGTGTTGGGCAAAGAGGCGGCAAATCTTACTCCGGATGAGTTAGCCGCGCTCCGACGCGACACCTTCGGCTTCGTTTTTCAAAAGTACAATTTGCTCGCCACCGCGACAGCGGGTGAGAATGTCGAGATCCCGTCGGTCTATGCGGGGTTGTCAAAGCAAAAACGCTCGGCCCGCGCGGCAAGCTTGCTGGGGCGCCTCGGCCTTGGCGACCGCACCGAACATCGGCCGTCCGAGCTTTCCGGCGGGCAGCAACAGCGCGTCGCGATCGCTCGCGCGCTGGTCAACGACCCGCCCGTGATTCTCGCAGACGAACCCACCGGCGCGCTCGATTCGCGGAGCGGCGACGAAGTTCTCGCGCTGCTGAAGCAACTCCACGCCGAAGGCCGGACGATAATACTGATTACCCACGCCGAAAACGTCGCGCAAAACGCCGGCCGGGTCGTGCGCATCCAGGACGGCCGTATCATCGACGACAGCGGCGCCGGTCACGGCAACAGTCGCGATTCGGTCGCACCCGAGAATTACGACCTTAGCCCAGGCGTAAGTCTTGCCGCGAGCATGCAGGAGGCGCTGGTCACGGCCTGGCGTTCGCTGCGCGTAAATATCTTCCGCACGGTGCTGACCTTGCTCGGCATTATTATCGGCGTTGGCGCCGTGGTCGCGATGTTGGCCGTCGGCGAGGGCAGCCGGCAAAAAGTCATGGATCGCATCAGTTCTTTTGGGACGAATTTAATGCTGATACGCCCGGGCGCTGCGGGAATCCGCAACGCCGGCGACATCGCCACGCTGGTGCCGGACGACGCAGACGCGATCAGAACATTGCCGAACATAGAAGCGGCGCTCCCGGAGCGCAACGCCCGCGCCACCGTGCGCTTTGGCAACATCGATTATCAGACTTCGGTTCAGGGCACCGGCGAGGACTTTCCGCAGGCGCGCGACTGGCCGGTTGCGCAGGGACAGTTTTTCAACACGGACGACATGCAACATTACGCCGCCGTTGTCGTGCTCGGCCC
>Ga0210115_1000583_pt1 | contig 10553 bp, 12 predicted proteins | sample MayberryNW_TuleB_2_FD_185526 | JGI IMG/M metagenome (GOLD analysis project Ga0210115, IMG submission 185526) | Wetland microbial communities from San Francisco Bay, California, USA, that impact long-term carbon sequestration - MayberryNW_TuleB_D2... | ecosystem: Environmental > Aquatic > Marine... | reverse complement strand
AAATTCTATCTCTTTCTATCTCTGTAAATTCTCAAGTTATTATTTTTTGTAGCAAACATAGTCGTCATAGGATTACTATTTCTATTTTTATTAATTTAGAATCAAAATTGTTACCTTGAATATAGAGAATGCTATCTGCTTGGCTCAATTACTAAAGGAGTTCTACAACTAAAATTCCAAACCTTAAAGGACTTCGAGTTCTCATTATAGAAGGGTTTGGTAACATAATATTCAAAGTTTATGAAATTGAATTAAATATGACACATTTATCAAAAGAATTTTGATGCAGAAAAAGAAAAAATGGAAGTATGATGATGATAATAATATTAATGAGTGAGAAATCATTGATTTGTATATATACAAATAAGGACAAAAATGAATTTGCTATTGGATTAAAAGAAGATGAGAATTTTAGAGCAATGACGAAAGCAGATGAATTTTACACAAGGTTTGTTGATGCTTTTGATCAACTAATTGACAAGAATAGCATAGATTGGGAACACGAATTAAAGAATTGGATTGCAGCTGCAAAGAAAAATGAAACTATATTTGTTGAAGTGGACCTTACTGGTCACAATGAAGTATCAGATAGAAAATTATCTGAATAGTAAAATAAGCGAAATGGAATATAAATCTTCTAAAATGTTTCCGTTTTATAATTAAATTTAAATCCCAGTTATTATCTTATGATTAGAACTTTTTTAAACCACAGATATTGAATTTCATTTGTATTCATCCCCAAGATATATCTTCAAAGATGTTATTGAATCCTACTAGTATACGGGCTCGGAGCGCTTCGAACATGACATGTAATTGGGATCGGCAAACTGTTATTTATAAATTTGGTAACTTATTTGGATATTTATTAAACTATTCCTAATATACTATAATAAAACTAAAGAAATAAGAGGAAATTTGAATCTCTTTTTATCCAATATTCATGAATTATATTTTTTTCTTAATCTTTTAATTTTATCATTTTGTAATTTTTTGGTATTCTTCTCTTTAAAAATAAAGAAAAGATCAATGAAACAGATGATAACATCGCAGCTGTAAGAAAGATCATATTAAAGGATTCAGGCGAAGGAAATACACCCACTGTACCTTCTATTGATATCTGAAATGTATGCATATAAGTTCCGGCTAAAGCAGGACCTATAGCCATTCCTATAAATGAAAAAAGTGCTCCTATTCCTGTTGATATTCCCATAAACTCCTTTGGAGCTGAAGAAACAATTAAGTTCCATATTGAAGTCATTGTTAGTGCTAGACCAACTGCAATTAGTGTAAGGTTTATAGATACCAAGAGTCCACTAGAGTGAAACAGTAAAAGACCAATCTCTCCTGCAATGCTAATTCCACCTCCTATAACTGTAGGCATTACTTTTCCTAATTTGGATATAATGTAGGAGGTCCCCCCAGAAAATATTAAAAACACTACCATAAATGGAAGCTGAACAAAAGCTGCATATACAGCATCTCCACCAAATCCTGCAGGTTGAGGGCTTCTTACTAATTGTACTATCGTAGGATATACAAGAAATATTGTAGTCCCAGTGATAATCATCATGATGTAAGATGGTAACAAGACTCTTTGTTTTAATAACCACAATTCAATCAAAGGTGATTTCGTTCTTTTTTCTATAACGATGAAGATAGCAAGAGAAAACGCTGATAAAACAAAGGAAATTCCCGCAATTTCCATTGAATTTTCTAATGCGTTATTATTTTCTATGAATGTTAGTGCAATAAGAAAAGATGTTATCGTAGCTGAAAGTGCTATAGCACCCTTGATATCAATAGTAGACTTTCTATCTTTGGTGACAGCAACTTTGTTACTATTATTATTGTTATTATGTTTACTTAATTGTATATGCTCTAGGTTATAATTAATAGGGACGAATCTAGCAATCATAAAAGTTACAATTACTGCTGCCGGAGCTATAAAAAAGAATGTAGTATGCCATCCAAAATTCTGAATAATACTAGCTCCTACAAGTAAGCCTACTACAGATCCACCAGATGCAGCTGAGCTAAAGACACCTACTGGCATGGCAAGTTTATCAGGAGGAAATGAGTCTCTAATAATACTAAAAGCTACAGGAACTGCTGCTAAACCCATACCTTGTATTATTCTGCTAGCTAGAAGAAAAGATATATTTTCAGAAAATCCCCCTGCAATAACGCCACTAATATACAATACAAGTAATGTCAGAAGTACTTTTTTGCTTCCATAAATATCTGAAAGTTTACCTGCAATTGGGGTCATAACAGCAGCAACAATAAGATAGGCACTGAATATCCAAGCCGCAGTACTATAAGGTATATTAAAATCTTGCATAATCTCAGGAATAGCAGGAAGTAACATAGTTTCTGAGAACATTACCACCAAAAGAGTACTACTAAGTAAAACTAGAATGAATAGTGCTGGAGGACTGTTATAGCTTGCTATTGCTGTTGTTTTCGTTGTCTTATGCTTTTCTGTCTCAGTTCTGTCTCTTTTCTTTTCTTCTCCTTCTTCCATTTCAGAAACTTTAATTTTAGAATATATAAGTTCAGAAGTTTACAAACTATACAAATTTCATGCTACCTTGGCTATTACGAAGGCAGACATATTCAAATAACTTCCTATCAAATTTATGTAATCTTATTTACTACATTTTTTACAAATGAGGTAACTATTATTGTCTTTATTATTTTCAAATGTGGAAGGATGTTGTAAAAGATATTTTTTGGCAAAGGAATATCAAGAGTTGTCCAAGAAACATCAGAATCCGTAGAGCTAAATATTGCACGGTTATTGATAGCAAAAATTCTCCACTGCTTATTATTTTTTATGCATTTATTTGAATCATTTCCATCGCTGTTACAACCTTGAATGAGAAGTAAAATTCTTTTATTTTGGAAGATGTCATAAGAAAGAAAAGTGATTTGATTTTCTTTCCCATTGAATTTTTCTAATATACTACCTGATTTACCCTTTAATGCTAAGTTAAATGAGGTAAGATGTGAAAACTGTTCTTTCTTCTCAAAAGATTTTGTTGAGATTGACGTCTCATTTTCAGAGTCACCAAGCTTTGCTCCATTTTTTTCAATTAATACCAATCTGCTATTATTTTGTAAATTGAGTGACGGTAGAAATTTGTCATAGTTGTTAAAATTAATTGTTCGTAACAGTATTCCTATCATATTATTTTCTTGGCTGATTACTGGAGTTGCAATTACTGCAAGATTTAATTCTGTTGCTTTAGAGAGAATTGCATTACTTAAGTAAGTTTTTTTGGTCTGATTCACTACTTTATAATAATCTCCAAATTAAAAATTAGTTGCAGTTAGATTTAATTGATCTTGAAATGATTCATCAAAATATATATCTCCATATTAAAATAATATAAAATTGATTAATGTCTTAATTGATCCAAAAGTATTTTAGCTATTTTTCTATTTTCTATATCTGCATTTTCTGGTATACCCTTAATTTTTGGATCTACCAAATTTATATCAGGAGGCTGTAAAATTTGTGGTAGACTACTAGCAATTTGCAGAGCTGTAGCTAGTTTTGTTACCTTATTCTCAAGTATTATTATTTTTGTTATCATTTTATTTTTATATTCTAAAAATACTGCCTTATTTTTATCATATATTGCAGATTAAAAAGTTTAAAGAAATAATTTCAAAAAAATAATATGATAAATTTCATTAAAATACTCTTATCTTCAACAAATATAAACATTTAAATAATTAATTAATTAATGAACTATCTATATATGGAATCTACATGGAAGGCAATCTCTGATGATAACAGGCGTCAAATATTGTTATTACTAAAGAAAAAAGAAATGACTCCTACTGAAATAGCACAGCATTTTAAATTCTCTCAGCCTGCTGTATCTTCTCATTTACGAATTCTCAAGAGTTCTGATTTGATTAAAGAAAAAAAGGTTGGTAAAAATAGAATTTATTCACTTAACCCAGAAAAGACATATGAAATGATGCAATTTTTTGCTAATGTGTGGGGATATAATTTGAAGAGTTTGAAGGAATTACTGGAGAATGAACAATAAAAAATGAATGATCTCACTATTAAACAAGAAATAATCATAGATGCATCTATTCAGAAGGTATTTAGAGCTATCACTGATGCAGATCAATTAACACAATGGTTTCCAGATGTAACCATATTGGAACCAAAAGAAGGAGGAGATGTACAATTTACTTTCTTAAAAGACAAATCAGACAAGTCGGATAAACATTTACATAAATTAGATAAAGACTATCATGTAGTTGGAAAAATAAAGAAAATTATTCCAAATAAAGAACTTTCCTATACATGGAAGCATAAAGATCTTCCAGATTTTCCAGAAACTATAGTATCCTGGCAATTAGAACGATTAGATGAAAATAAAACTAAGTTAATTTTAACTCATACTGGGTTTACGAATAAAGATAAAAAAGAATATGATAGTCATACTGAGGGATGGTCCTGGTTTATTAGACGACTTCAAAACTATGTAACCAAAGGAGATAATAGGTAAATGATAAACTTGGATAATCATCAGGTTGTTTCAAAAGATGAATGGATAGAAGCCCGTAAAGTTTTACTAAAAAAAGAAAAAGAATATACCAAATTACGTGACCAACTTAGTAAACAACGACGGGATCTGCCTTGGGTTGCAGTTGATAAAGAATATGTCTTTAACGGATCAAATGGAAAAGAATCTTTGTCAGATCTTTTTGATGGAAGAAATCAATTAATTATATATCACTTTATGTATGATCCTAACTGGGATGTAGGATGTCCATCTTGTTCATTTTGGGCTGACAATTTCAATAACATAATTGTACATCTGGATCAAAGAGATGTTACCATGATTGCAGTTTCGAGAGCACCTTATAGTAAGATAGATGCATACAAGAAGCGGATGGGTTGGGATTTTAAGTGGGTTTCTTCTTTTGATACAGATTTCAACTTTGACTACACAGTCTCTTTCACACAAGAAGAGTTAGCCAAGAAAAAAGCCTTCTACAACTTCATTTCACAAGATCCGCGCATTTCCGAGCGCGAAGGAATAAGTGTCTTTTATAAAGATTCATCAGGTAAAATATTTCACACATATTCGGCTTATGAACGTGGAATAGATATATTGAATAATACATACAACTATCTTGATCTAGTTCCAAAGGGACGAGACGAGGATGGTTATGACTTTCCTATGGCATGGGTTCGTCGTCATGATGAATATAACAAAAAATAATGGTGTTTATGTATAATAGATGTTCTATATAATAATATATGTTGTATTTCTAATTGGAACTATTTCCATCCCTAACATTGTGGGACAGTCTGATGAAATAAATAATAATATATCAATGAAACATCTTCAAAAAGATATTAATCCCAACATTATTGATAAATATTTTAATAATAATACATTAGTTCATAAAAAGGATTTTGTAAATAATGTAACTTTACACTATGTAATAGGAGGACAAGGAAACCCAATTCTACTTTTACATGGATGGCCCGAAACTTGGTATGAATGGAGAAATATTATTCCCCAATTAATATCTAATAACTATACGGTAATAGCTCCAGATTTAAGAGGCCTAGGAGATTCAGAAAGACCAGAAACAGGAAATGACAAGAAAACCATTGCAGAAGATATTTATCAATTAATAAAAAAATTAGGATATAGTAAAATCTATCTAGTCGCTCATGATTGGGGAGGGCCAGTTGCATATTCTTATGCAGCTGCACATCCTGAAAATGTAAAAAAAATGGTTATACTTGATACTCTTTTACCAGGATTTGGAGTTGAAGAAGCAGCAAAGTTTTCACCAAATGGAATATGGCATCTTTCGTTTCATGCAGTAAGAGATCTACCAGAGAAATTAATTGATGGACAAGAGGACATTTACCTTAATTGGTTTTATGATCATTACTCTTATAATCAGTCTGCAATAACATCAGAAGATAGAGAAGAGTACATCAAACAATATTCTAAACCAGGTGCATTGCGTGCTGGTTTTGAATACTATAGAGCAATATTTGAAGATGCAGCACAAAACAAAGAATATGCCAAAGAGAAACAACTCGATATCCCAATATTGACAATAGGTGGAGAAGCTGGCTTAGGTAACTTGACTACTGCTTCATTTCAAAAAGTTGCAAATAATGTTACAGGGATGACGTTACCAAATACAGGACATTTCATTCCAGAAGAAAGACCAAATTTTCTGACAAAACAGATACTTGATTTTTTCAAATAAGTCTTTTTTTATAATGTAAGTTTTATAATTACAGATTATCGCTAATTCAGTACACTAACTATATGAATTTAACAATTATATATACATAAAAAAGTTCTAAAAATATTAATAAGTTACTTATTAACTTATATAGCCACTCAAACGCAGATGTCTGAACTGATTTTGATAATAGTTGTTATATTTTTTATTGAATGTATGTTAATTGATATAGTTAAGGATTAGCCATATGTGGTTTTATGTAGGCTAAAAATATTAATATTATCTTCTCTTTTCTCAAAAATACTAATGATAAAAAATCATAAAGATCCTTTACAAAGAATACGATTATCATTATTTGTTTTTGTATTTGGAGCAATACTTTATTATTCCATGACTATGTTGGCTGCAGTAGGACAATCGCCAATACAATTAGCAACAGCTACTATTTCTAATACAACTTTAGATGAAGTTGCCTTTTTAAATAACAAAGGTATGTTACTTAATAGTTTAGGTAAATTTAACGAGTCTATAACTTACTTTGACCAGGCTTTAGCTATGGAGCCAAATAATATAATTGCATTAACTCAAAAGGCTAATGCATTTGGTGGGTTAGGAAAATACCCTGATGCTATTACATATTATGACAAAGTACTAGCCATAGATCCAGAGAATGTTGATGCACTAGATGACAAAGGAGTATCTTTTTATCATTTAGGAAATTATACAAAAGCTATTGGCTACTATGACAAGGCTTTAGCGATAGATCCAAATCATGCTTTTGCACTATATGACAAAGCTAATGCTCTTGAGGCACTAGGAAACTATACACAGTCTCTTGTTTATTTTGACATGGCCTTAGCTACAGATCCAAAACATGTTCTTGCAATGATTGGTAAAGGATACGCTCTTGATAAGTTGGGGAATCATACAGAAGGTGTTGTTTACTTTGACAAGGCTTTAGCAACAGATCCACGATATATTCCTGATTTAACTAATAAAGCTAATTTCCTTGATAAAATAGGAAATTACAAGCTAGCTATAATCTACTATGACAAGGCTTTAGCTATAGATGCAAAAAATGTTGACGCATTAATCGGCAAAAGTAACGTTTTTTCTCATTTGGGGAATCAGACTGAAGCTGCTTCCTTTTATGACAAGGCTTTATCTATAGATCCAAAAAAAGTTGATGTATTAAACGGTAAAAAATAATCTCTTGCTGATAAACAAATCATTTTTGATTTTTTTGATAAAGTAAATATTTTCATCAAAAAAATATATTAAAAAATAATGGTCATTTATCTACTGTTACTATTAGTTAGTCAATATTAATGGTCATCAACTTAACAAAAGTTTTTAATTAAATAATTGAATCATGGTCTATAGTATTATAAACTTATTCGTAGGCGCTCGAATGGAGGTGTGTGTGAACTGATTTTAACACAGATTTGTAGTTCAAAATAAAATCTAATGATAGATAGATGGATGTAATTTATAAAACTTATAACTAACTAATAATACTAATGTCAGAAATGACTAGAGATGAAATAAGAAGTTTTCTTTTACAAGGAACTTTTACAGGGAAACTTGGAACAATCAACAAGAATGGATCACCACATGTAGTTCCAATATAGTAAACACTAGATGAAGAAGATAGTATCATTTTTAATACAGGTAAAAATTCAGTAAAAGCAAAAAATATTCAACGTGACAATCGAGTCCGTCTATGTGTAGATGATCAAGTTCCTCTTTACTCATTTGTTATCATTGAAGGTGTTGCAGAAATAATTAGTAAAGCTGACCAAAAAAAACTTTTCAAATGGGCTAGAATAATAGCGGCAAGATATATGGGTAATGATAAAGCCGAAGAATATTGCAAAAGAAATAGTTCAGAAGAACTATTGATAAAGATAAAGCCAATCAAAGTTATTGGTCAGAAAAATATAGCAGGATAAGTCAGGGTATTTATCATAAATAATTATTATTCATAAAAAGAATAAAAATTACTTTAATTGAGACAAAGGCTCGGAGGTGCTTCGAATTCTAATTCTATTATGATTTGGTAACATAATGAATAAAGTTTTTTGCAATGTAAGTTAGTTAATTGTATATTTTAAATTCAACCAATAGTACTAAAAATATCCCCTCGGAAATTATAATTATATTTAATTAATCCTAAATTTTGTAAAATATTATATATTATTAGCATCCACAAAACAATCATTCGTGGTGGTGATTTCTTTTTCTCTATACATTCGATCAACCCTTCCTTTTCTATCTCTTTCAGACGCATTGAAAGGACTCTAGGGTAAGACTAGGAATAGATTCTAGAATTCGATTAAAGCGATTAATCTTGCGAACTCCAATATCTCTAATGATCAGAATTGTCCATTTCTTGCCTAATATTCCAAGACTAGTCCTAATTGGACAATTAACGAATCTTACTTGAGGTTGAATTATTATCTCTATATTATAGTTACGATCTGACTGGTCATCATGTTGTTGTTTTCTGACGGATCGCAACTAACTATACTTTTACTCCCTTACATATTTAAAAACTATACTTTGTATATTATATCTCGTGGAGAAATTAAACATAACAGAAAAAGATGAAGGAAAAGAAATGGAGAACCAAATCGAGATGATACATTTCCGAGTACCAAAAAAGAACCATGACGCCATGATATTATTCTGTAAACAATTTAATGATATTTTTAAAAAATATGGGATTCTACACTGGGAAATCTTTCAACTCAGTAGAACTGATAACATGGAGGGATTTACTAACATATCCCAAACTGTCTCTGCTAATCCAAATGAGGAGGAAATATGGGTAGAATTATTATCATATAGAGACAAAAAACATAAAGATGAAGTGATGAAAAAAATGAAAGATGATAAAAATTTGGAACAAAGTTACCGACAGTTTCTGGATCTTATTACACCTGGATCCAAGGTCATTTATGGGGATTTCAGTCGTCTGAATGGTCTAGGCTTTGTATAATTGATAAAAAAATAAATGATGATTTAAAAATGAAAAGTTGTGAATATAAATGACAAACAGAAAGTAAAAATACTGTTAAAGAAAAAGAAAATATTACATAAGATTTCTGAATTGTTTTATTACTTGACCAAATTTGAAATTTTTATAAAGATAATAGATTAAAAAAATATAACCAATAAAGAAAAAAATATCATAAGGTCCAGGATTAGATATATTTTTGCACTCTATTATTTGTAGATATGCATACGTGGCTTCACCTACAAACCAAAATATCATTGCAATAAGTAAAAGAATTGCAACATATTCGTGGATTGATTTTTGTTTTTTTTTTTATCAAAATTGACAAGCTTATGACGCTTAGTACAGAAAGGGATAGTATCAAAAGATTATTATAAATAAATCTCTTCTCTAATCCTACAAAAGAAAATCTCACAAATATAATCGAAGAAATAGAAATCATAATTATAAGTAAAATTACAAATTGCTTAAGATCTCATTGCTTTTTTCCTTATTGATATAAGTTCTGGAGGATATAACAATAACAATTTAGAAGATTCAACACTATTAAATTAATAATACTGAATAATTATAATGATTCTGGTACTCCTTTCACAGTAAAAAACTCTAAAGCGGTCAATATCAACAATATTGTAGCATGAGAAGCCCAATTCGTTAAGGAGCTCAGGATTGTCAACAGGTTTTGACACAATTTTGTATTTCCATTCTATAGTTATAATGGATATTAGTTGAAAGTGATCATTTCCATCAAATAAGTTTTTCTTAATTATATATATAGAGATTATAAATAAGAAGAGAGTAAAATAAGAACATTATTTTAGTATAGTGATAATCATTATCTAGTATCTTGACATTGTTTTAGACTTTATAGAAAAATGTATGACTAAGTGTTGCTTAATTATTTTCATATGGATGAAAGAGAAGGAGGACAACTACACGAAGAGGAAAATATTCCAGCATCCAGCCTTAGTCCTTTTAGAATTCCCCTGTTTGGCACGTTATGGATTGCAGCCCTTTTTTTATATATAGGTGCGTCAATGTATGATGTAGGGGCATCGTGGTTAATGACTTCACTTGCTCCAAATCCTTTATTCGTTTCTCTTATCACAACAGCAACTACTCTACCAATTTTTCTCTTTGCAATACCGTCTGGAACATTATCTGATATTTTTGACCGGCGTAATATACTCATTATTACTTGTGCATACATGTTGATAATATCCCTGATACTAGGGATGCTCACTTTTGTTGGTGTGACTACTCCAATAGTATTATTGATATTTAC
>Ga0210115_1000582_pt1 | contig 10559 bp, 9 predicted proteins | sample MayberryNW_TuleB_2_FD_185526 | JGI IMG/M metagenome (GOLD analysis project Ga0210115, IMG submission 185526) | Wetland microbial communities from San Francisco Bay, California, USA, that impact long-term carbon sequestration - MayberryNW_TuleB_D2... | ecosystem: Environmental > Aquatic > Marine >... | reverse complement strand
GGCGACGATGGAGCAGATCGGCAGGGTGGCCGAGGCCGGAGCGGACATCGTCCGCGTCGCGGTTCCGCGCGAGCAGGACGCCGAAGCGCTGCGCACGATCGTCAAGGACTCGCCGATCCCCGTGATCGCCGACATCCACTTCAACCACACGCTGGCGCTGAAAGCGATCGACGCCGGCGCTCACTGCATCCGGCTCAACCCCGGCAACATCGGCGGCCGCGAGAAGGTCGCCGAGGTCGCCGAGCGGGCGACGGCCGCCGGCGTGCCGATGCGGATCGGGGTCAACTCGGGCTCGCTGCCCAAGCACCTGCACGAGCTCGAGCGCAGCTCGCCGGTCGAGGCCCTGGTCGCCGCGGCGGTCGAGTTCGTCGAGCTGATGGAGGGCCTCGACTTCGAGGACTTCAAGGTCTCGATCAAGTCAACCAACGTGCCCAACACGATCGCCGCCAACCGGTTGCTCTCGGAGAGGATCCCCTACCCCCTGCACCTGGGGATCACCGAGGCGGGGACGAAGTGGTCGGGCTCGCTCAAGTCGGCGGTCGGGCTGGGCACGCTGCTCGCCGACGGGATCGGCGACACGATCCGGATCAGCCTCTCGACCTTCCACGCCGAGGAGGAGGTCAAGGTCGCCTGGGAGATCCTCAAGGCGCTGCAGCTGCGCGAGCGCGGGCCGGTCTTGATCGCCTGCCCGACCTGCGGCCGCCTGCAGTTCGACATGGACTCGGTGGTGGCCGAGATCGAGCGGCGGCTTGAAGGCTATGCGGAGCCGGTCGAGGTCGCCGTGCTCGGCTGCGCCGTCAACGGCATCGGCGAGGCCAGCCACGCCGACTTCGGCATCGCCGGCGCCAAGAACGAGGGGCTGATCTTCGCCCACGGCAAGCCGTTGCGGAAGGTGCCGCAGGCGAACCTCGTCGATGCGCTGTTCGAGGAGATCGACAAGTCGCTCGACCGCGGCCGGGTCGAGGTCGACGAGGAGAAGTCACGCGAGGGCGCCGCCTGGCTGGCCAAGATCGAGGAGGAGAACGCGGGCGAGCTGACGCCCGAGAAGATCGCGCAGATGGAGCACGAAGCCGCCGAAAAGGGCGAGTCCGACAAGGTCCTGCTCGACGAGGAGACCTCGCCGACGGCTGGGCGCAGATTTACCCGCGCCTAGCTCATCTGAGACTCGCTGTCGACCGCGACCTGCCCACTGGTGGATAGATTTCCCGTGTGCGGTTGTCTGAAGCGTTTCTGCCCACCCTGAAGGATCCCCCCGCGGACGCGGAGGCCTTGTCGCACAAGCTGATGGTGCGGGCGGGGTTGATCCGCCAGCTTGGGGCGGGGCTGTGGACCTATCTGCCGGCGGGGTGGCGGGTGCAGCGCAAGGTCGAGGCGATCCTGCGCGAGGAGATGGAGCGGATCGGTTGCCAGGAGATGCTGATGCCGGTGCTGCAGCCGGCCGAGCCGTGGCAGACGACCGGTCGCTACGGGATCGAGGAGCTGTTCAAGCTCGAGGACCGCAAGGGCGCGCCGATGGTGCTGGCGATGACCCACGAGGAGTGCCTCACCTACCACGTCGCGCGCGAGGTCCGCTCCTACCGCGACCTGCCGCAGATGCTCTTCCACATCCAGACCAAGGAGCGCGATGAGCCGCGGCCGCGCGCCGGCGTCCTGCGCACGCGCGAGTTCACGATGAAGGACGCCTACTCCTTCGACCGCGACGAGGAGGGCCTGGCGCGCTCCTACGAGCTGCAGAGCGAGGCCTACGCGCGCATCTTCGACCGCTGCGGGTTGCGCTGGCACCGGGTCGAGTCCGACGTCGGGATGATGGGCGGCTCGGGCGCGCACGAGTACATGGCCCCCTGCGCGGCGGGCGAGAACGAGGTGGCGCTGGCGCCGGGCTACGCCGCCAACGTCGAGGTCGCCTCGGCGGCGGCGCAGGCGGTCGAGCTGCCGGCGGCGCTCGCCGCCCCCGAGCGGGTCTCGACCCCCGGCCTGACCACGGTGGAGGAGGTCGCGGGCTCGCTGAGCCTGCCGCCGGGGGCGCTGATCAAGGCGCTGCCGGTCGTGGCCGAGGGACGGGGCCTGGCCTTGGTGCTCGTCCGCGGCGACCACCGGCTGAACGAGATCAAGCTGCGCAACGCGCTCGGCGCCGATTTCCGCCAGGCGGGCAGCGAGGAGATCGAAGCCGAGCTCGGCCCCGTCGGTTACATCGGGCCGGTCGGGGCCAGGGTGCCGGTGCTGATGGATGCCGGGATCGCCGGCGACTCGTTCGTAACCGGCGCGAACGAGGCCGATGCCCACCTGCGCGGCGTCCAGCCCGGCAGAGATTTCTCCTTCGAGCAGGTCGACGTGCGCACGGTCGAGGCCGGCGACGCCGCCCCCGGCGGCGGCAAGATCGAGATCGAGCCGGCGATCGAGGTCGGCAACATCTTCAAGCTCGGCACGCGGTACTCGGAGCCGCTCGGCGCGACCTACCTCGACGAGAACGGGTCCGAAGAGCCAATCGTGATGGGCTCCTACGGGATCGGCCCGGCCCGGATCGTCGCCGCGGCGATCGAGCAGGGGGCGGACGAGCGCGGCATCGTCTGGCCCGCGGCGCTCGCCCCCTGGCAGGTGCAGCTCGTCTCGCTGGCCAGGGCGGGCGAGGAGGAGCGCGCCGCGGCAGATGGCCTCTACGCGGAGCTGCGCGCGACCGGAGCCGAGGTTCTCTACGACGACCGCGACGCCGGGCCCGGGGAGAAGCTCACCGACGCCGAGCTGCTCGGTTGTCCGCTGCGGGTCGTCGTCGGCCGCCGCGGCCTCGCCAAGGGAGTGGTCGAGGCGAGCGAACGGGCGGGCGGCACCGAGCACGAGCTACCGGTGGACGAGGCCGTGCCGCGGATCACGGCGCTGCTCGCGGATCGGGATGAGTGACGCCGCACCGTTCGGGCGCGGCCGGGTCCGCCGCCTCTTCGGGCTCGACCGCAGCGGCCCGCCACCGCGTCAGACCGGGGAGGGCGAACCGCTCAACCCTTGGACGCTGCCCAACCTGGTCGGCTACCTGCGGCTCGCCGGGCTGCCCGCCTTCCTCTACCTCGCCCTCGACTCCGGCGACGGTCGCAGCGCCGCCGCCGCGATCCTCTTCGGCCTGATCGCGGCCGGCGACTACCTCGATGGCTTCCTCGCCCGCGTCACCGGCCAGTACAGCCGCCTCGGGACGCTGCTCGATCCGCTGATCGACCGTCTCACGATCCTTTCGGGCGCGATCGTCTGCTGGCATTTCGAGTTGCTGCCGCGCTGGGCGCTGGCGCTGCTCGTCGCGCGTGAGCTGGCGATGCTGGCGCTCGCCCAGTACGGCCTCCGGCACGGAGTCAAGCTCGCGGTCAACTGGCCGGGGCGGATCTCGGTCTTCCCGATCATGGGCGGCATCTTCTTCGCCCTGGTCGTCGACGGCTGGGTGCCAACCGCGCTGCTGATCGTCGGCCTGGTCCTCGCGATCGCCGCCACCGTCCTCTACGCACGCACGGGGATGCGCGAAGCGCGGGCGGCGCAAGCCGACGCCCAAATTCCATAACCTTCAACCTAGAGTTGAACCTTTGGCCCAGCGACCTATAATCGGGCGCAGCGGCTAAACGGAGGCAAACCCCCCGATCAAGGAGCGAGATGGAGGACACCTTTCCCGATCTCGGTTCGCTCAGCGACGAAGAGCTGAAGGACCTGATCGACAAGCTGACGACCGAGGAGAATGAGATCTCCTACAAACGCCGTGTCCTGCACGGCAAGATCGACATCCTGCGGGCAGAGCTGGTCAACCGGCTGCGGCAGAAGCGCGAAAGCGGCGATTCGCTGATCTCCGGCGACGACGTCGCCCAGCTCACCGACATCCTCGCCGGCAAGGCGCAGCAGCCGAGCCCGCCGGAGGACACGGCGGCCTAGGCGGGAACGCACGGCAATGGCCATCCACTGTCCGGAGTGCGGCTTCGTCAACCCCGAGGGGGCGAACTACTGCCAGAAGTGCGGCGCCTACCTCGGCGGGCCGAAAGACGAGGCCGACGAGCCGACGACGATGACCTACACGGTCGACGACACCGGCGAGATGCAGCCGATCGATATCGACGAGGTGCTGGAGACGAGCGGCGCGGCGCTGGTGATCCGAGCCGGGGGAGGGCGAGCGGGCGAGAGCTTCACCGTCACCGAGGACCGGGTCAGCATCGGCCGCAGCCCCGACGCCGGCGTTTTCCTCGACGACGTCACCGTCTCCCGCAACCACGCGTTGCTCGTTCGCCGCCGCGACGGCCTCTACATCGACGACCTCGGTTCGCTCAACGGCACTTACGTCAACCGGCGGCGGATCGAGTCGCACCGGCTCGCCGACGGCGATGAGATCCAGATCGGCAAGTACAAGCTCAGCTACCTGGAGAAGTAGAGGGCCGTGGCGATCTCCGAGCAACAATCGCAGCAGGCCCGCCCGCGCGACTCGCGGCCGCGCAAGGCGCTGACGATCGGCGCCGTCTGCAAGATCCTCGAGCACGAGTTCGACGAGATCTCGATCTCGAAGATCCGCTACCTCGAGGACCAGAAGCTGCTGACGCCGCGCCGTACCCAGGGCGGCTACCGGCTCTACAGCCAGTCCGACGTCGAGCGCCTGCGCACGATCCTGCGCCTGCAGCGCGATGAGTTCCTGCCGCTGAAGGTGATCCGCCAGGAGCTCGCCGCCGGTGGCGAGCTCGACTTCGGCGCCGGCGGGACGAGCGGCGAGCGGCGAACGGCGAGCGGCGCCGTGCGGCGAGCGATCCTGGTCAACACCTCCAGCGCCTACCTGACGCTCGAGGAGGTGCTCGAGGAGACCGGCGCCCGCACCGAGCTGGTCGCCGAGCTGGAGAACTACGGCATCGTCCAACCCGAAAAGCGCGACGACCAAACCGTCTACGACGAGACCGATCGCGAGATCATCCGCGCCGCCAACGAGCTCTCCCGGGTCGGCGTCGGCGCCCGCAATCTACGCGTGTTCCGCTCCTCCGCGGATCGCGAGGCGAACCTGCTGGAAGCGCTGCTGGGCCCGTCGCTGCGCTCGCGCAACCCCGAGCGGCGCAAGGAGGCGCTCGAGAGCCTCGAGAACCTGGCGGCGACCGTGAGCCACCTCAAGCACCTGCTGCTCGTCCGGGATCTGCGCCGCCTGGCCGGCGAGTGACGGGCCCAGGGTGCCACGCGTAACCCGCCGACGGACGATCGCGGCGCCGGTAGAGGCCGTCTGGGAGCTCGTCTCCGACCCCTACAGCCTGCCGCGCTGGTGGCCGCGGACGAGCCGGGTGGAGAGCGTCGACCGCAAGCCGGAGGGAAGGCGCAGCCAGTGGACCAAGGTGCTCGAAACGGCCGAGGGCCGCGGCGTGCGCGCAGACTTCCGTTGCCTCAGCTCGGCGCAGGGCGAGCGCTACGTCTGGGAGCAACAGCTGGCCGACGGCCCGTTTGCGCGGCACCTGCGCAGCTCGACGGTTGAGATCGGGTTGCGGGGGACCGAGCAGGGGACCGAGGTCAGCATTACCTCCGCGCAGAAGCTGCGCGGGATGTCACGGTTGGGGTCGCCGCTGATGCGCGGGGGGCAGGGGAAGATCCTCGAGCAGGCGCTCGATGGGCTCGAGGCGGCGCTAGGGGGATCGCCTTGAGGGGTTGCGCGGGGTCTCTCCCGGGAGGGACTCCACTTAACTTTTTCCGAAGACAGGTTGTGGCCGTCCGAGGTCGGGCGCCCGGAAAAAGTACAAGACGTTCCGCCCCTCCCGGGAGAGACCCCCGTCAGCGGTTGGCAAGGGAACGCGATCGATGAGCGGCCCGCACAGGGACTCCAAGTGGTGGGGATGGGGGGACCCCGCCGTTGAGCCAGAGCTGGACGACGCGGCCTTGGCGACGCTGCGCGGGCGGGTTGGGGAGCTGGAACCCTGGCCGCTGGCTGCCGAGCTGGCGGACTTTGAGCTGCCGGAGGCGCAGGAGCTGCCGCGGGAGCTGGTTGAAGCTGTCGGGGAAGCCAACGTCTTCGACTCCACCGAGGACCGGGTGCGGCACGCGACGGGGTGTGGGTACGCCGATTTGGCGCGGTTGCGGGGTGGGCAGTTGGAGGCGGCGCCGGATGCCGTGCTGCTGCCGGCCGATGCGGATGTCGTGCGGCGGGTGCTTGAGATCTGCGCCGCCGAGGGAATCGCCGTGGTTCCGTTTGGCGGCGGGACCAGCGTAGTTGGCGGAATCGAGCCGCTGCGAGGATCGCATGAGCGCGTGATCAGTCTTGATCTGAGCTGCTTGCGCGGGGTCGAGGTCGATCAGCGTTCGTTGACGGCGCGGCTTGGCGCCGGGTTGCGTGGACCCGAGGCGGAAGCTGCGTTGAATGCGGAGGGGGTGGTGCTTGGCCACTACCCGCAATCGTTCGAGTACGCGACTATCGGCGGGTTTGCTGCCACTCGGTCGGCGGGACAGGCGTCGAGCGGGTACGGGCGGTTTGATGAGCTGGTCAGCTCGGTGCGGTTGATCGCGCCCGCCGGGGAGCTGCGGACGTTGGCGACGCCGCATACCGCGGCCGGGCCGGCGTTGCGGGAGCTCGTGGTTGGGTCGGAGGGCGCGTTTGGGGTGATTCCCGATGTGACCGTGCGGGTGCGGCCGTTGGCGGCCAAGCGCCGCTACGAGGCTTGGATGGTCGAGAGCTTCGAGGCCGGGGCGGAGATCGTGCGCGAGCTTGCGCAGGGTCCAGGCCTGCCCGATGTGATTCGCGTCTCCGACGAGGAGGAGACCGAGATCTCGTTGGCGCTGTCGGGTCCGCGCGGCGCGGCGGCGCGGGCGTTCGATGCCTACCTGGGCTTGCGTCGCAAGCGTCAAGGCTGTCTGGCGATCGTCGGCATCGAGGGCGACGAGGAGTCGGTCGCCCGGCGGCGGGCGTTGACGGTGCGCGCACTGCGCCGCGGCGGCGGCGCCTACCTCGGCCAGGGCGCCGGGCGCTCCTGGGAGCACGGCCGTTTCCAGGGCCCCTACCTGCGCGACACGCTGATGGGGATGGGGGCGATGGTCGAGACGCTGGAGACGTCCCACACCTGGTCGCGACTTGGCCAGCTGCATGCGGCGGTCGGCACCGCGATTCGCGACGCGCTTGCCGCCCAGGGCACGCCCGGCCTCGCTTTCTGCCACCTCTCGCACGCCTACGCCGACGGCGCTTCGCTCTACTTCACCCTCGTCTCCCGGGCCAAACGCGGCGAAGAGATCGAGCAGTGGCGGGCCGTAAAGCGCGCCGCCTCGGAGGCGATCGTCGCCACCGGCGGCACGATCACCCACCACCACGCGATCGGCCGCGACCACGCCCCTTACATGCCAGCCGAGGTGGGGGAGACCGGAATCGACGTCCTCCGCGCAGTCAAGGAGCAGCTCGATCCGGCGGGAATTATGAACCCCGGCAAGCTCCTGGGTTAAGCGCGGCCACTAGCCGCCTTCGCTGCCGGCTTTCGCGATCGGGCCGGTGATCTTGCCCGTGAGGACCGTTTCGCCGCTGTAGCGGGGGATCGCGTTGTTCTTTTTCGCCTCTGCGACCTGGCGCTGGTATTCGGCGTTGGAGGTGCGCGAGACGTGGACCTGGTTGAAGGCGCCGCTGGCGACGTAGGCGAGCAGTTCGGCCGGGATCGGGAAGCGCGCGCCGAGGCGGCCCGATTGGCCGACGTTGACGTTGCCGATCCGCAGCGAGAGTTTCGGCGTGCGGTAGAGCCAGACCATGTAGGGGGTGCCTTTTTCGCTCGGCGCCAGATCTTCGGCGGTGACCTGGAGGACGATTTCTTCTTTGCCCAGGCGACCGAAGATCGCGCGTCCGCTGGCGTCGCTGCCGTCGGCGGCGCTCAGGACCGCCTGGGTGACCTGGCCGTTTTCCGCCGCGGCCGCCTGGTTGGCGGAGCCACCCGACCCGGCTGACGCCGAGGGACCCGAGTCCGAGCCACCGCCGATCGCCGCGGCTGCAATCAGCACGATCGCGACGATCGCGAGGGCGCCGGCGGTCAAGGTCAATAGACGGCGGCGCTCGGGCGGCAGCGTGGACAGCGGACCGGCGACCGGGCGAGCCTTGCTCGGCCGCTTGCGGGGCTTCGGCGCGGGCTCGCCCGCGAGCTGCCCGGAGCCTGCCCTGGCGACCTCCTCGGCCAGGCTCGGGGCGGGGGGCTCCCCGGCCGTCGCCTGAAGCTCGACAAGCGCCTCCTTCACTTCGGCGCGCACCTCGTCGACGCTCATCCCCTTCAGCGCAGCGATGTCCTCATAGCCCTCCTCGCGCTGCGCGAGCAGGCGCAACAGGGCTCGCTGGTCCTCGCTGAGTGCCATCCCGGCGGAACACTATGGGACCGGCATTAAGACCAGATTTGCGCCCGAGCGATTGACCGCGCGGTCGCGAGCGAGGCCGCTGAGTCAGCCAGCCGGGTAGGGTCCGCGCCGATGCCGGACGAGTACCCCGCGCCGCCCTCCGACTACGCCGACCTGCTCGGCACCGAGTGGCTCGACGACGATCCCGACCACGCCCGGGCGCGGGTCCCGATCCGCGACGACCTGCGCCAGCCCTTCGGCCTGATGCACGGCGGCGTCATCTCCAGCCTGGTCGAGAGCGTCTGCTCGCGCGCGACCGCGCTCGCCGTCTTCGACGCCGGGATGGCGGCGATGGGTCAATCGATCAACGTCAATTTCATTCGCCCGATCACCGCCGGCCACGCCGAGGTCAAGGCCGTCGCCCGCCACCGCGGCCGCACCACCTGGGTCTGGGAGGCCGAAGTCCTCGACGCGGAGGGAAAGCTCTGCGCGGTCGCGCAGATGGCCATCGCCGTTAGGCCGTTGCCAGACCAAGCCTGACTAGGACGCAGGGAGCGTGGCGTGCTCTGCACGCGAGCGACCGAGGACGCCGTCAGGCGCCGGTATGGCGACGGCCTAACCGCCGAAGCGGTTGGTGATTGGGAGACGGCGGTCGCGGCCGAAGGCCTTGGGGGTGATGCGGATGCCGGGGGCGGCCTGGCGGCGCTTGTACTCGGCGCGGTCGACCAGGCGCACGACCTCGTCGACCACGTCGGCGGGCATCCCCGCCGCGATCATCTCCTCGCGGCCCTGATCGCGCTCGACGTAGGCCTCGAGCACGCGGTCGAGCAACTCGTACGGGGGTAGCGAGTCGGTGTCGCGCTGGTCGGGGCGCAGCTCGGCCGACGGCGCCCGCTCGAGCACCGAGGCCGGCACCAGCTCGCGCCCGGCCCGCTCGTTGCGGTGGCGGACAAGCTCGTAGACGAGCATCTTCGGCACGTCCTTGATCACGGCGAAGCCGCCGGCCATGTCGCCGTAGAGGGTCGCGTAGCCAACCGACATCTCGCTCTTGTTGCCGGTGGTCAGGACGAGCCAGCCGTGCTTGTTCGATAGCGCCATCATCAGGTTGCCGCGGATCCGCGCCTGCACGTTCTCCGCCGCCAGGTCGGGCTCCGATGGACGCGCCGGGTCGTGTGGCAGCTCGCGCGGGGCGGGCACCTCCTCGACCGCAAAGGAGGGGGCGAGGGCCCGCTCGTAGGCCTCCATCGTCGCGCCGATCGAGATCTCGATCGTCTCGGCGCCGAGGTTCGCAGCGATAGTTCGGGCGTCGGCCTGGGTTTCAGCGCTTGAGTGAGGGGAGGGCATGACCACGCAGCTGACGTTCTCGGCGCCGATCGCATCGGCGGCGAGCAACGCGACCAGGGCCGAGTCGATCCCGCCCGAGAGCGCCAGGCCGACGTGGCGGAACCCGTTCTTGCGCACGTAGTCGCGCAGGCCGAGGACGAGCGCCGCGTAGACCTCTGCCAGGTCGTCGAGCGGCTCGGCGAGGGCGGCGGGCGCCGCCGCCGGAACCTCGCAGACGAGCAGCTCCTGCTCGAACTGGGCGGCGCGGGCGATCACCTCGCCGGCTTGATCGACGACGAAGCTGTGGCCGTCGAAGACCAGCTCGTCCTGGCCGCCGACCAGGTTGCAGAAGGCGAGGTGGACGCCGTAGCGGCGGGCGCGTTCGGCGAACATCGCTTCTCGCTCGCGGCCCTTGCCGCGGTGGTACGGCGAGCCCGAGGGGTTGGCCAGCAGCTGCGCGCCGGCCGCCGCCTCCGCCGAGGCGGGCGGCCCGGACTCCCAGAGGTCCTCGCAGATCGTCAACCCGACCCGGGTCCCGGCGACCTCGACCATCGCCGGCTCGGCCCCGGGGACGAAGTAGCGCTGCTCGTCGAAGACGGCGTAGTTGGGCAGCCTGTTCTTGCGGTAGATCGCGCGCACGCGGCCGTCGCGGAGCACGGCGAGCGAGTTGTGGGCGCGACGGTGGTCGCCGCTGCCCGTGGCGGGCTCGGCGAAGCCAACCAGGACGGTCATCGCGTCGACGCCGCGCGCCAGCTCCTCGACCGCGGCGAGGTTGGCGGCGGCGAAGTGACGCTTCAGGTAGAGGTCCTCGGCCGGATAGCCGGGCAGGCAGAGCTCGGGGAAGATCGTCAACTCCGCCTCGGCGCGGGCGGCGCGAGCGATCCACTCGGCGATCTTGGCGGCGTTGCCGTCGAGGTCGCCGACCGTGGGGTCGATCTGGGCGAGGGCTATGCGCAAGCCGGTCT
>Ga0210115_1000576_pt1 | contig 10606 bp, 8 predicted proteins | sample MayberryNW_TuleB_2_FD_185526 | JGI IMG/M metagenome (GOLD analysis project Ga0210115, IMG submission 185526) | Wetland microbial communities from San Francisco Bay, California, USA, that impact long-term carbon sequestration - MayberryNW_TuleB_D2... | ecosystem: Environmental > Aquatic > Marine >... | reverse complement strand
GGTTCGGCGCACCGTTCACGCCGCTCGCCAACTGGACCCTGCAGAACCGAGCCGTCCGCTGGCTCATCGAGCTCGTGCTGGGCATCCATCGCAAGGCGCCGCTGCCGCTGTACGCCGGCCGCTCGTTCCGGTCGCGCTTCAAGCGTCGTGGCGGCGTCCTGGGGCGGGCGGGCGAGGTCGACCTGCCGCCGCCCGATCGAGCCGTCGTCTACTTCCACGGCTGCGCGGCGAACTACTACGAGCAGCACGTGGCCGACGCCGCGATCGGCGTCCTCGAGCGCAACGGCTTCCAGGTCATCGCGCCGCCGCAGAACTGCTGCGGGCTGCCAATGATCAGCAACGGCCTGTACCCGGCGGCGCGCTCGAAGGCGCGCCACAACCTCGACGTCCTCGCGGAGTACGCCCGGCTCGGGTACCGGATCGTCGGCACGTCGACGTCGTGCACGCACACGCTCAAGGCCGAATACGCCGAGATGCTCGACCTGCACGACGAGGATGCGCGGGCGGTCTCGGAGGCGACCTGGGACATCTGCGAGTTCCTGCTCGACCTGCACGAGGAGGGCCGCCTCGATACGGGCTTCGGACGGATCGACCTCGACCTGCCATACCACGCCCCGTGCCAGCTGCGCAGCCACGGGATCGGGCTGCCGGCGATGGATCTGTTCGCGCTGATTCCCGGGTTGCGCGCCGTCGACATGGATCACGACTGCTGCGGGATCGCCGGCACGTACGGGCTCAAGAAGGAGAAGTACGACATCGCCATGCGGGTCGGCGAGGACCTCTTCCGGCGTGTCGAGGCGAGCGGGGCCGCCGAGACCGCGTGCGACTCCGAGACCTGCCGCTGGCAGATCGCGTCTGCGACCGATCGGCCGTCCCGGCACCCCGTGGAGTACCTCGCCGCCGCATATGCGGCGGCCGACGCGGCGGGAACGGCGGCCGGGACCGCACACTAGCGGGACATGCATGTCCTCGTGGTCGGGGCCGGCGCGGTCGGCTCGTATCTCGGCTGGGCGGTGGCCGCCGGCGGTGGCCGGACCACCCTCGTCCGGCGCTCGTTCAGCGGGGAGGCGGGCGCGACCGTCCCGCTTCGTCTCGTGCGCCCGGACGGCACGGACACGACCGTCGAAGCCGGCGTCGTGGGGTCAGTGGATGCAGGAGCGGCCCTGTCGCCGGATCTCGTCGTCCTCGCCGTCCGCCAGTACCACCTGAAGGAAGCGCTCGACTCGCTCCAGGCCATCCCCGCCGTCCCTGTCCTCACCGCGCAGAACGGCGTCGGCGCCGAGGAGGCGGCCACGGAGGCCCGTCCCGGCGCGGCGCTGCTCGCGGCATCGGTGACAGCCTCGGTCGAGCGCGAACGTGACGGGACGGTCAGGCTCCTTCGGCGTGGCGGCGTCGGGCTGGCGGCGGTGCGCGGGCAGGGCGCGGGCCCGCTCGTCGACGACCTCGCGACCACGTTGCGCGCGGCCGGCGTGGAGGTCGCGATCCATGACGACGCGGCCGCCATGAAGTGGTCGAAGCTGGTTGCGAACCTCGTCGGGAACGCGACGAGCGGCATCCTGGACATGGATCCCGCATCGATCTACGCGGATTCCGACCTGTTCGAAGTCGAGCGCGACCAGCTCAAGGAAGCCCTCGCGGTGATGCGAGCCCGCCGTCTCCGGCCGGTGTCGCTGCCCGGGACGCCGGTCCCGCTGCTCGCCTTCGCAGTAACGCTCCCCGCGGTCCTGGCACGGACCTCGCTCGGGCTCGTGGTCGGGTCGGCCCGCGGAGGCAAGGACCCTTCGTTGCGTGGCGCGATCCAGGGCGGCCCACCCACGGAGGCCGGCTGGCTGAACGGGGCGGTGGTACGGGCCGGGGCGAGCCTGGCCGTTCCCACGCCGGTCAACGAGGCCCTCGCCCGGCTCGCCGACGAGACTGCGGCGGACCCTGGACGACGAGCCTGGTTCAAGTCCCGCCCCGACCGGCTGCTGGAGGCCCTCGGCCGCTGAACCTCGCACCGATGGCATACTCGCCGACGTGGACAGCCGCGAAGCGATTGTGGCGATCGTCGTGGTCGTCGCGAGCTATTTCATCGGCGGGATCCCATGGGGCATCGTCGTCGCCCGGCTCGTCGGCGGCCCGGATCCGCGCAGCCTCGGCAGCGGGCGGACCGGCGGCGCCAACGTCATGCGCGCGCTTGGCTTCCGTGCCGCGCTCGTGGCCGGCTTCCTGGACGCGTTCAAGGGCTCCGCGGCGGTCCTCCTGGCGATCCTCGTCGGCACCGACCCGCTGGTCCACGCACTGGCCGCCATCGCGGCGATCGTCGGCCACAGCCGCTCGCCGTATATCGGGCTGCAGGGCGGCCGCGGCGTCGCCACCGGATGGGGTGCGCTGCTCGTGCTCGCCCCCGCGATCGCGCTGCTGATCGTGCCGATCTTCCTCGGGCTCCTGCTGATCACGCGGATCAGCTCCGTGGCGTCGCTGACGTGCACGCTCATCGGCGGGCTCGGGCTGCTCCTCGCGATCCCGTTCGCCGGGTTGCCGCCCGCCTACGCCGTCTATGCCATCGTCGGCACGGCCCTGATCTGGATCTTCCATGCCGACAACATCCAGCGGCTGCGCAAGGGTGAGGAGCGGCGCATCGAGTGGCGCTTCCGCGGACGGCCCGGACCCGGGCAGCCGGCCGCCGACGGGGCCACCGAGACGCGGAGTGGCCGGTGACCAAGCGTCGCACGGAGCGCGCCACGCGTCCGCCGCGCGAGGACCGTGCCGCCCAGGTTGCGCGCGTCGACCGGGCAGAGCGGCAGGGCGCCGAACGCGTCGCCCGCCGGCGCACCACGCGCCGCGAGGAAGCACAATCGCTCGACGAGGCGCCGACCGGCCGGGGCATGTCGTTCCGCTGCCACCACTGCCACGCCGACGTGCCGATGGACGCGCCCGGGACGCAGCACCGCAACCATTGCCCGTTCTGCCTGTGGAGCCGCCACGTCGACGACGAGCCGGGCGACCGAGCATCGGACTGCCTCGCCTCGATGGAGCCGATCGCGATCGCGGTCCGCAAGGACGGGGAGTGGCTGCTCATCCACCGCTGCAACGGCTGCGGGGTGCTGAGCAGCAACCGCGTGGCGGGTGACGACAATCCGCTGCTCCTGGTCCGCATCGCCGTCAAGCCGCTGGCCCAGCCGCCGTTCCCGCTCGATCGGCTGGCGCAGATCTGACTGGGCAGGCGACGGCCCATCCCGGGCTGTGGAGCGCCGAACGACGAGGACTCAGCGCCGGACTCGTCCTGACCATCACCTTCGTGGCGTTCGAGGCCCTCGCGGTCTCGACAGTCATGCCCGATGTCGCCGAAGAGTTCGGGCGCGACGGAGAGAACCTGTACGGCTGGGCGTTCACCGCGTTCTTCCTCGGCACGCTGATCGGGATCGTCGCCATCGGCGGCATGATCGAGCGCGGCCTGGCCGGCCCATTCCTGGCCGGCCTCGGGCTCTTCGCGATCGGGCTGCTCGTCGGCGGCCTGGCCCCATCCATGCAGGTCCTGGTCCTCGGACGCTTCATCCAGGGCCTCGGCGCGGGCGCGATCCCGCCGATCGCCTACGTCGCGATCGGGCGGAGCATGCCCGAGGAGCTCCGGCCGCGGATGTTCGCGCTGATGTCCACCGCGTGGGCGCTGCCCGGCGTGCTCGGACCGGCGATCGCGGGGATCGTCGGAGACACGATCGGCTGGCGCGCGGTCTTCCTGGGGTTGCTGCCGCTGATCGCGGTCGGTGCCGTTGCCACCACGCCCGCGCTGCGGGCGGTGGCGCCGCCACCTGAAGCGGCCGAAGCGGAGGCGAAGGCCGCCTCATCCCTGCGTCGTCGCCTGCCACTGGCCATCGTCGTCACCGCCGGGACCGCCCTGTTCACCGCGGCGATTACGTCCGGCGAGCCCGTGCTGCTCGTAGCGCTCGCGCTGCCGGGCGTGGTCATGGGCATCTACGCCCTGCGTCGCCTGACCCCGCCGGGCACGCTGCGAGCGGCGCGCGGCCTGCCTTCGGCCATCCTGATCCGCGGGATCGTCACCTTCGGGTTCTTCGCGGTCGACGCCTATGTGTCGCGCGTCCTCGTCGACGTGCGCGGCATGAGCCTCTCGCAGGCCGGCATCGTCCTGACGGCCACGACCATCACCTGGACCAGCGGCTCGTGGATCCAGGCTCACTGGAACAACCGCTGGCCGCTCCACGCCTTCGTGCGGAGCGGCATGCTGCTGGTCGCGATCGGGATCGCGACGTTCGCGCTGGTCCTGCTCCCCGAGGTTCCGGTCTGGTTCGCCATTCCGACGTTCGCGCTGGCGGGGCTGGGCATGGGCCTCAGCTATTCGCCGCTGGGACTGATCATGCTGCGCGAGGCGCGGCCGGTTGAACAGGGTTCGGCGTCGTCGGCGTTGTCGCTCAGCGACTCGCTCGGGACGGCGCTGGGGACCGGCGTCAGTGGGGCGATCGTCGCCGCGGCACTGCGCGCGGACGCCGGGCTCGCCCAGGGCCTCGCCTTGGCGTTCGGCGTGGGGCTCCTGGTGATCCTGTTCGGCGCCGGGATTGCCGGACGATTACGCCCCGCCACAGCCCATGGACGCGGCCCGGCCCTGCGGTAGACTGCGTTCCCGCGCCGCAGCCCAGACGGCGCCCTGCCCGGATCACCGGAGGCCACGTATCGATGTCCGCTGAGGAGCTTCGCGCGAAGATCCGCGAGATCCCCGATTTCCCCAAGCCGGGCATCCTCTTCTACGACATCACGACGCTGCTCAAGGATCCCGCCGCCTACAAGGAGGCGATCGACCTGATGCTCGAGCCGTACAAGGACGATCAGGTCGACATCGTGGTGGGGATGGAGTCACGAGGGTTCATCTTCAGCGCTCCGATGGCCTATCTCCTCGACGCAGGCCTGGTGCCGGTGCGCAAGCTGGGCAAGCTTCCGGCGGAGACGATCACCGTCGAGTACGCGCTCGAGTACGGCTCGAACACGCTCGAGATCCATCGCGACGCGATCCAGGCCGGCCAGAAGGTGCTCATCGTCGACGACCTGCTCGCGACCGGCGGCACGGTCAAGGGCACGATCGAGCTGGTCGAGCGGCTGAAGGGCGAGGTGGTCGGTCTCGGCTTCCTCGTCGAGCTCGACTTCCTCAAGGGCCGTGATCGCCTCGAGGGCCGGCGGGTCACGAGCGTCGTCAAGTACTGAGTCGCACGACAGGGGCGAAAGCAGTGGCCCACACCCCGGAGCTCGAATCCGGTCCGCCGCCCCCGTCGCCCGACGACCCGGTGTCCGCCGACATCTCCGACGCCGACCTCGGCCGGCGGCGCTTCTTCCGCCAGTTCGCCGGTGAGCTGATCCAGGGCGCGGCGTCGGTCGTCGGCGCGGCGCAGGTCCTCCAGCGGGCGTCCGCCGAGGCGGCCAGCGCCATCCTCGAAGGCGACCCCGACGCGCTCCGCGACGACGCCGCCGTGCCGGCCCCGCCGTCCGGCTTCCGCAGCGCGTTCCGCATGGAGGGCCACACGCTCCTCCTGATCGACCAGCGGCGCCTGCCCGACGCGCTCGTCGAGCACCCCTGCGAGTCCGCCGCCGCGGTCGCCCATGCGATCCGCCAGATGATCATCCGCGGCGCACCCGCGATCGGGCAGGCGGCCGCGATCGGTTTGTCTCTCACCGCGTACAAGGTCCGCAACACGAAGCCATACGCCCGCCGGGCGACGCTGCGTGGCGCGTCGAACGCGCTGGTCAACGCCCGTCCGACGGCGGTCAACCTGCGCTGGGCCGTGGAACGGGTGATGGCCCGCTACGAGGAGCTCGGCGAGCTGTCCGACGACGGGGACGCGATCGCCGCCGCGATGCGCGCCGAGGCGGACCAGATCGTCCTCGAAGCGACGACCGACCACGGGCGCCTCGCCGAGTTCGGGCTCGGCGCCCTCCCGACGCCCGTGGACCGGCCGCTCAACATCCTGACCCACTGCAACACCGGGCCCCTCGCGTGCGGCCAGTTCGGGACGGCGCTCGGCGTGGTCCAGGTCGCGCACCACGCTGGCCGCGAGATCCACGTCTGGGTCGACGAGACCCGGCCGTACCTGCAGGGCGCGCGGCTGACCGCCTGGGAGCTCCAGCAGGCAGGCGTGGCGCATACGCTGATCCCGGACGTTGCGGCCGGTTCGGTTATGAAGGCCGGCGAGGTCGACATCGTGCTCGTCGGGGCGGACCGGATCGCGGCCAACGGGGACACGGCGAACAAGGTCGGGACGTATCCGCTGGCCGTGCTGGCAGCCCGGCACGGCATCCCGTTCTATGTCGTCGCGCCGTTGAGTTCGGTCGACCTCGACACGCCGGACGGCGACGCCATCCCGATCGAGGAACGCTCCGCCGACGAGGTGCTCGAGCTCCGCGGCATGCGCATTGCCCCGGTCGGGACGACCGCCCGCAATCCCGCATTCGACGTGACGCCCGGTGACCTGCTGACCGGCGTCGTCACGGAGGAAGGCGTCGTCGGGGCGCCGTTCGAACCCGGGTTCCGCGCGGCGCACGAACGTGCGCGCGAGCGTTGGGCCGCATCCCGCGCCGGCGAGGGCGGAACGGGCTGATGGCCACGGTCGCGCTGGGCAGGCGCCCTTCGGTGGTCGCCAGGGCCACCACGGACCGCGAGCTGCTTCGCTCGTTTCTGGAGGGCGACCGCCTGTACGCCGCCTACGCGCTGTGCGACCTCGAGGACCGCGAGTTCGGCCGCACCCGGTGGGGGATCGCCCAGCAGGGCGAAGATGTCGTTGCCGTCGCCCTCGAGTACAGCGGGATGACGCCGCAGCCCGTGTTCCTCATGGGGGACCCCGACGGCCTCGAGGCGATCCTGCGCGACGTCATCCGCCCGCGTGCCGCGTACCTCGCGGCGCTCCCGGAGCTCCTTCCGACCGTCGAGCACTTCTACCGCGTCGATGCCGGCCCGCCCATGGTCCGCATGTGGGTCGACAGGTCGACATTCCGGCCGTACCCAGCCACCGTCCAGCGGCTCCTCCCGGCGGAGATCGGTGATCTCAACCGGCTCTACCAGCTGGGCTTCGCTGCGTGGCTGCCTTCGAGCGCCATCGCCGAGGGCGTCTACTACGGGATCCGCGTCAACGGCACGCTGGTCGCCGCCGCAGGGACGCACGTGATCAGCGAGCGGGCACGTCTCGGGGTCGTCGGCAACGTCCTGACCGCGGTCGACTATCGTGGACGCGGATTCGCGACGGCCGTGACCGGCGCGGTGACCGCCGAGCTGCTCCGCTCGTGCGACCAGGTCGTGCTGAACGTGCGGTCGGACAACCCGCCGGCGCTCAACGCGTACCGCCGTCTGGGGTTCGCCGAATACACCCGCTTCGAGGAGCGGCTGATCCACCGCCTCGGTTCGCCGTGGCCGGACCTCGCGGCACGCATGCGCCGCTTCTTCAACAGGGAGACAACCGACCGATGACCTCCACCAGCGCCCACGCCCACGACGTCACCGATCTCGGCCTCGCCGCCGAGGGCGTCCGTCGCATCGAGTGGGCCGAGCGCGAGATGCCCGTCCTGCGCCTGATCCGCGAGCGCTTCGAGCGCGACCGCCCGCTCGACGGCCTGCGCATCGGCGCCTGCCTGCACGTCACGACCGAGACCGCCAACCTGATGCGCACGCTGAAGGCCGGTGGCGCGCAGGTCGTGCTGGCCGCCTCGAACCCGCTGTCGACCAAGGACGACGTCGCGGCCGCGCTGGTGAGCGAGTACGGCATCCCGACGTTCGCGCGCCGCGGCGAGGACCGTGACACGTACTACGCGCACCTCAACGCGGTCGCCGACACGCACCCGCAGCTGACGATGGACGACGGCTGCGATCTCGTGTCGCTGCTCCACAGCGAGCGGCCCGAACAGGTCAAGGAAGTCCTGGCCGGCACCGAGGAAACGACCACCGGGGTCATCCGGCTCAAGGCGATGGCCGCCGACGGCGCGCTGGGTTTCCCGGTCATCGCGGTCAACGAGGCGCAGACCAAGCACCTCTTCGACAACCGCTACGGCACCGGCCAGTCCACGGTGGACGGCATCCTGCGCGCGTCGAACATCCTCCTCGCGGGGCGCAAGGTCGTCGTCGCCGGCTACGGCTGGGTGGGACGGGGGATCGCCTCGCGGATGGCCGGGCTGGGCGCCCACGTCGCGGTCGTCGAGGTCGACCCCGTCCGCGCGCTCGAGGCGCTCATGGACGGCTACGCCGTGTTGACGCATACCGAGGCTGCGGCGTGGGGCGACCTGTTCGTCACCGCGACCGGCAACCTCAACGTCTTCCGGCGCGAGCACTTCGAGGCCATGCGCGACGGCGCGATCATGGCCAACAGCGGGCACTTCGACGCTGAGCTGGACCTTCCGGCGCTGCAGGCGCTTGCCGAAGGTCACGTGCGCGAAGTCCGCGAGAACGTCCAGGAGTTCGACCTCGGCGGCAAGAAGCTCCACCTCATCGCCGAAGGACGGCTGGTCAACCTCAGCGCGGCCGAGGGACATCCGGCGTCGGTCATGGACATGAGCTTCGCCAACCAGGCGCTGTCGGCCGAGTACGTCGCGGCGCACCACGCGGACCTCGAACCGAAGGTCTACGTGGTGCCCGAGGCGATCGACACCGAGGTTGCCCGGCTCAAGCTGGCCGCGCTCGGGATCGAGCTCGAGCCGATGACGCCGGAGCAGGCCGACTACGTCGCGTCCTGGCAGCACGGCACCTGAGCCGGTGACGACCGAGCGAACGATCGCGCCGTACGGGTCATGGCGCTCGTCGATCTCCGTCGACCACGTCGTGGGGCAGACGATCCTGCTTGGCGAGCCGTGGCTCGACGCTGACGACCTGTACTGGCTCGAGGGGCGGCCCTGGGAGGGTGGCCGCCGCGCCCTCGTCCGACGCGAGCCGGACGGCACGACCACTGAGCTGACGCCGGCCCCCGCGAACGTCCGCACGCGCGTCCACGAATACGGTGGCGGCTCGTACACGGTGGCGGGCGGGACCGCGGTGTACTCGGACTTCCGGGACGGCCGGCTGTACCGGATCGACCCGGGCGCAACGGGCGCCGTCGCGATTACGCCCGAGGGTCCATGGCGCTACGCCGATCTCCGCTTCGACCCATCGCGGCGGCGGTTCGTGGGCGTGCGCGAGGACCACTCGGGCGACGGCCAGCCACGCAACGAGCTGGTCGCCGTCCCTCTCGATGGCGAGACGGCGCCCGTCGTCCTCTACGGCGGTCCCGATTTCGTGGCGGCGCCGCGCGTCTCGCCGGCCGGCGACCTGCTGGCGTGGCTCGAGTGGGACCACCCCGACATGCCGTGGGACGCCACGCGACTGCGCGTCGCGAAGATCAACGAGGACGGCTCGCTCGGCACGCCCGAGCTCGCGGCAGGTGGCATGGACGAGTCCATCGCCCAGCCCGAATGGTCCGCCGAGGGCGACCTGCACTTCGTCAGCGATCGGAGCGGCTGGTGGAACCTCTACCACCTGGCCGAGGGCCCGCGCCTCGAGGCGCTCGCGCCCATGGACGCCGAGTTCGCCGATCCGGCCTGGATCTTCGGACGTTCGTCGTATGCATTCCTCCCGGACGGCAGCATCGTCGCGGTCGCGCGGACCGGCAGCCACGACCGGCTGTTCCACGTCCTCCAGGACCATCTCGTCGGCGAGGTCGTCACGCCGTTCAGCGAGTTCGAAGGGCTGATGGCGTCGCCGGGCTCCGTTGCGGCGCTGGTCGGTGCGCCCGATCGGCCGACGGCCATCGTCCGCTTCGACCCGGAGACGCTCGAGCCGGTCGAGGTCGTGCGCGCGGCCAGCGCGTTCGCGCCCGAACCGGCCTACATCGCGCGCCCCGAACCGATCGAGTACGGGACGTCCGGGGGACGCATCGCCCACGCCCTGTTCTACCCGCCCGTCAACGCCGACTTCGAGGGGCCGACGGGGGAGCGGCCGCCGCTCGTGGTGCTGTCGCACGGGGGTCCGACGTCGAACGCCTCGACGGCCCTCGAGCTGTCGCGCCAGTTCTTCACCAGCCGCGGGATCGCGGTCGTCGACGTCGATTACGGCGGGAGCACCGGCTATGGCCGCTCCTACCGCCAGCTGCTCAACGGCAACTGGGGCAAGGTCGATGTCGAGGACTGCGTGGCGGCGGCACTGTTCCTGGCCGACCGCGGGGACGTCGACCCGCAACGGATGGCAATCATGGGCGGCAGCGCGGGCGGCTTCACGACGCTCGCGGCGCTCGCCTTCACCGACGTCTTCCGGGCGGGCATCTCGTTGTTCGGGGTGGGGGATATCGAGGCGCTCGCCAAGCACACCCACAAGTTCGAATCGCGCTACACGGACCGGCTCGTCGGGCCACTCCCCGAGGCCGCGGCGCGCTACCGCGAGCGCTCGCCGGTCTACGCGTTCGACCGGATCAGTTGCCCGGTCCTCGTGCTGCAGGGCCTCGACGACAAGGTCGTGCTCCCGGCGCAGGCTGAGCAGATCGTGGCGGCGCTCGCCGAGAACGGCATCCCCTACGCCTACCTCGCGTTCGAGGGCGAGGGCCACGGCTTCCGCGGCGAGACGGCGCAGCGCCGCACGCTCGAGGCGCAGCTGTCGTTCCTCGGCCAGGTCTTC
>Ga0210115_1000574_pt1 | contig 10610 bp, 6 predicted proteins | sample MayberryNW_TuleB_2_FD_185526 | JGI IMG/M metagenome (GOLD analysis project Ga0210115, IMG submission 185526) | Wetland microbial communities from San Francisco Bay, California, USA, that impact long-term carbon sequestration - MayberryNW_TuleB_D2... | ecosystem: Environmental > Aquatic > Marine >... | reverse complement strand
CGGGCCCTCAGCGTGCCCGCCAGTGCCGGCGCTGGTGTTCCCTCAGTGTTCCGACCGAGCAACGACTCGAGCATCCCAGCGGAGCGCCCGAATATCGCGCGCTGGCGAGTTCACGCACCCCGTTCACCTGCGCCGACCCTCCATGAGCAGCCCGAATAATCGCCGTCCCCGCGGAGATCGGCCGTCCCAGGTGCTTTGCCTCGACCGTCATTTCGCCATCCACCCATCCCTTCGACGGGCCGTGGCCGTTTACTGTCGATAAGGCAACGATCACAGGAGGCGAACGATGAAGGCGATCGTGGTCACGGACCAGGCTGCGGGAACGGCCGGGATGAAGCTGGTGGAGCGGCCCGAGCCGCAGGCAGCGATAAACGATGTCGTCGTTCAGATTCATGCGTCCGGATTCGTCCCGACTGAGATGGCGTGGCCCTCCACCTGGACCGATCGGCTCGACCGTGACCGAACACCGTCGATCCCTGGGCACGAGCTGGCCGGAGTGGTCGCCGCCCTCGGCTATGGCACGACGGGACTCTCGGTTGGACAGCGGGTGTTCGGCCTCACCGACTGGACTCGCGACGGCACCCTTGCCGAGTACGCGGCCGTCGAGGCACGTAACCTCGCGCCGTTGCCGGGCGACGTCGACTTCACGGTGGGCGCGAGCCTGCCGATCTCGGGCCTCACTGCGTGGCAGGGACTCTTCCGGCACGGCCGCCTTCAGGCGGGGCAGAGCGTCCTCGCGCACGGCGCGGCCGGCGCAGTCGGGTCGATGGTGACGCAGCTCGCACGTGAGGCCGGCGCCTACGTCATCGGCACGGGACGCGCTGCCGACCGTCAGATGGCGCTCGACTTCGGCGCGCAGGAGTTCGTCGACCTCGAGAACGACGCCCTGGAGGACGTCGGCGGCGTCGACCTGGTTTTCGATGTCATCGGCGGCGACATCGGGAAGCGGTCCGCGGGTCTGATCCGGGCCGGGGGAACAGCTGTGTCCGTCGTCGGAGCGCCGGAGACGCGGCCCGCTGACGGTCTGGCGATCGACTTCGTTGTCGAGTCCGATCGTGCCCAACTGGGTGAGGTTGTCCAGCGGGTGCGGGACGGACGATTGCGGACGAACATCGGCAACGTCGCGACCCTCGACGATGCCGTCGCGGCCCTCAACCCGACCGACCGGGTCACAGGAAAGACAATCATCCGCATCCGTCCGTAAAGACTCGTTGACGGATGGCTCCGATCTCTCGTGGCTTCGGCGCGCACCGCCGCGACGGCATCGATCTGCGCTCAACCAGGACGGCTCGGTGAGTGCCAGCCCCACCGCGGGGAGTAAGCCCCTCGCCGAGCGACAGGGGTCGCGCTCAGGCGAACGATGAGTCGAAAGCTGCTGTCCTACTGGCGAACCGGGCGCAGCGTGTTGGGGAAGGTGTTGGGGCGGCTCCCCCGTGCCGCGAAAGTGGCTCAACCATGCGGGTCTAGCTGCAAAGGGTGATTGGATCGCACCCAGGAGTCGTCGGTTCGAGTCCACTAGCTCCATCGTCGACGCGCGTCCGGGCCTCGCTTAGGCGAGACCCAGGACGATTCGCGTCGGCTGGAGCGAGCGGGCCGCCCGCTGAACAGCGCCCGTCAGGCCCGTCGCGGCGGCGCGCCGTCGTCATGCTCGCGGTCGGCGAGGCGAGTCGGGACGCGCTGTCGAGCTCTTCCCGTGAACCGCTCGCGCGGTCTCCACGCGTCGTCGAGGTGTGGCCGGTCGAAGACATCCCTGGGCGGGACCGTCGGGTTGGTCATCCGTCGGACCTCTGTCACGATCGTCCGACGAGCATGTCCATGATCGTCGGCCGGGACGATGAGCTCCGCTCCCTCCACGCCTTCCTCGACCGGGTGCGGGAAGGGGCGTCCGCGCTCGTGCTCGAAGGCGAGGCCGGCGTCGGGAAGTCGACGCTCTGGGTCGCCGGCGTCGAGCATGCGCACGCGCGGGGCCACCGCGTCCTCTCGTCGCGGCCCGTCGAGGTCGAGAGCACGCTCGCCTATGCGGGGCTCGGCGACCTGCTCGAAGACGTACTCGCCGAGGCTCTGCCCGCGCTCCCGCCGCCGAGGCGCCGCGCGCTCGAGGTTGCGCTCCTCCTCGAGGAGGCGGACGAGAACGTCGATCCGCGGGCGCTCGGCATCGCGACCCGCAGCGCCTTGCAGGTCCTCGCCGAGCTGGGGCCGGTCGTTGTCGCGATCGACGACCTCCAGTGGCTGGACGCCTCGTCAGGGCGCGCGCTCGCGTTCGCGCTGCGCCGGATCGCCGGGCACGACGTGCGCCTGCTGCTCGCCCGGCGGGCCGCCGACCCCGCGCGGCCCTCGGCGCTCGAGGAGGCGCTCGGCGCCGAGCGGATCGAGCTGCTGCCCGTCGGGCCGCTCAGCGTCGGGGCGCTCCATCGCTTCCTGCTCGACCGGCTCGGCCGCCCCTTCCCGCGCCAGACGCTCCTCCGGATCCACGAGCGGTCGGGCGGCAACCCGTTCTTCGCGCTCGAGCTCGCACGCGTCCTCGACGCGGATGCCGACCCGGCTCGGCCGCTGCCCGTGCCGGAGACGCTCGACGAGCTCCTCCGGGCACGGATCTCGGGGCTTCCGGCGTCGACCCGTGAGGCGCTCGCGCTCGTCGCGGCGCTCGGCACTCCGTCGGAGCCGCTGCTCGAGCGCGCCGGTGTTCCGGCCGAGGCGCTCGACCCGGCGCTCGCAGCGCACGTGATCCAGCGAGCGGGCGGGACGATCCGGTTCACCCACCCGCTGCTGTCGTCGGTCCTCTACCGGGAGCTGGGCGAGGACCGCCGGAGCGTCCACGGGCGAATCGCGGGCATCGTCGAGGATCCGCTCGTGCGCGCCCGCCACCTTGCGCTCGCGAGCGTGGGCCCGGACACCGACGTCGCCGCCGTCGTCGACGACGCCGCGGGGCTGGCCGCCGAGCGCGGCGCCTCGGCCGTCGCGGCCGAGCTCGCGGAGCAGGCGCTCCGGCTGACCCCTCCCGGAGGCGAGCGCCCGCGCCGCGCCCTGGCCGCGGCCCGCGCGCATCAGGCTTCCGGGGAGTGGACGCGCGCGCGGGCTATCGCGAACGACCTGCTGGGCGAGCCGGGACCCGGGCCCTGGCGCGCCGAGGCGCTCGTCCTCCTGGCCGAGCTCGAGAGCGTCGACCGCGCCGTCTCGCTGCTCGAGGATGCCCTGCGCGAGGCTGACGCCCGCCCCGGGCTCCGGTCGGAGATCCATTGCCGCCTCGCCTGGGCGATCCGCTTCCGGGAGGGCTACGGCCGGGCGGTCGAGCACTCCCGCGCGGCGTACGCGCTCGCCGAGGAGCTCGGCGACGACGAGCTGCGCGAGCGGGCCCGCGTCGTCCAGGCCGTCCTCGGCTGGATCGCGGGCGAGGTGGACGCGCCGCAGCTCCCGGCCGACGCGGACGACTTCGCCGGCGCTTTCGGCGGTGAGCGGCTGACGCAGGAGGCGACGTTCGCCGTCGTCAGCACCCTTGCGTCCTCGCTGCGGTCCGAGGAGGCCCGCGTGGTCCTCGAGCGGGAGTACGAGGAGTGGCGCGAGCGTGACGAGCCTCGCGGTGCCCGCGCGCTCTGGGGTCTCGCCTGGGTCGAGTTCTGGGCCGGAAGCTGGGCGCTCGCCGCCGAGCACGCCGCTGCCGCCCACGAGATCTCGATTCAGTACGGGCTCGAGGTTCCCCAGGATCACCTTCCCATCGCGCTCGTCGCCGTCCATCGCGGCCTGCTCGGCCTTGCCCGCGCGCACTCGGAGCGGGCGCTCGAGCTCGCCGACGAGCAATTCGGGCTCCATCCGCCGCAGCACCTGGCGATCCTCGGACTCGTCGCGCTCGCGGAGGGTGACGCCGCGGGCGGTGCCGACCGGCTCGACGAGGCGGACGCCCAGGCGGCGGCGCTCGGGTGGGGCGAGCCGAGCATCCGCTGGTGGACCGGCGACCGCGTCGACGTGCTGCTCCAGCTCGGCCGGACGGACGACGCGATTCGCGCGCTCGACGCGTGGGAGGCCGACGCCGCGCGGCTCGGTCGCGGGTGGGTGCTCGCGCACGTCACACGGTGCCGCGGTCTCGTCGCGGCCGCCGGCGGCGACGTCGAGAAGGCCGAGGCCCTGCTCGAGCGCGCGGCCGCCGAGCACGAGTCGGCCGGAGATCCCTTCGGCCGCGCACGGGCGCTGCTCGCCCTGGGGAGCGTCAGGCGCCGAACCCGCCGGAAGCGGCCGGCACGCGAGGCGATCGAGGCGGCCCGCGGCGAGTTCGAGGCGATCGGCGCGGCCGGGTGGGCGGCGCAGGCGCAGGCCGAGCTCGCCCGGATCGGCGGGCGCACCCGCGAGGAGGGGCTGACCGAGGCGGAGCGCCGCGTCGCGGAGCTGGTCGCCGAGGGGCGCACGAACCGGGAGGTCGCGGCCGCCCTCTTCCTCGGCGAGCGGACGGTGGCGAGCCACCTGACGCACATCTACGCCAAGCTCGGGGTGCGCTCCCGCACGGAGCTCGCCCGGACGCTCCAGGCGCGAGAGACCGCGCCCTAGCGCTCAAAGTTCAGACGTTCTGACGTTTCCACGGGAGACCGGCCGCCCTACGGTCGGGGCATGCCGAGCTACCTCGTCGAGACCTACCTTGCCAAGGGCGATGCGGTCGACAGGTGCCTCGCGCGCTCGATCCACGTCCCCGAGGACGAGATCTGCTTCTTGGTCGTCGACGCTCCGTCGAGCAGCGAGGCCGCGGTCGCCGCGCGGCGCGCCGGCCTCGACCCGATCCGCGTCGTCGAGGCGATCCTGTCCGAAAGGCAGGAGACGTGAGTCGTGTCGTCGCCGGCCTCGCGCTCGTGACGCTCGCCTGCGCGCTGGCGCCGGCCGGCGCGCAAGCCGCGTTCGGCCCCTTCGGCCAGGACAAGCGGCTCGCGCACATGGGCCCCGACGGCTCCCCGATGTACGACGCCTACGAGCCGGGCGTCGCCTACAACTCGCAGGCGAACGAGTACCTCGTCGTCTGGGTCGGCGACGACGACACCCCGCCCCTCGTGGACGGGGAGTTCGAGATCTTCGCGCAGCGGCTCTCGGGAGGCGGCGTGCCGCTCGGAGGCCGCATCCGCGTGTCCGCCCAAGGACCGGACGGGAACCCGAGCTGGGACGCAGCGCATCCGACGGTCGCCTACAACCCGGTCGCGGACGAGTACCTCGTCGCGTGGCAGGGCCGGATCGCCACGACCGACCCGTTCGGCGAGAAGGTCGAGATCTGGGGCCGCCGGTTGTCGGCCGCGGGCGAACTGCTAGGCGGGAGCGACGACATCCAGATCTCCGACACGGGCCTCGAGGACAGCAACGCGTACGACGCGTTCAACCCGAGCGTGGCCGCGAACGCGGCGAGCGGCGAGTACCTGGTCGTATGGGAGGCCGACGACGTCGGTGTGGACGACGAGTTCGAGATCATGGGGCAGCGGCTCACCGCCGCGGGCGCGGAGACCGGCGGCAACGACTTCCGCGTCTCCGAGCAGGGCGCGGACGGGAACGCCGCGTCGGGGGCGCACGAGCCGAGCGTCGCCTACGACCCGGTCACGGACGAGTACCTCGTCGTGTGGGAGGGAGAGCTCGGCACGACCGACGTGTTCGAGATCTGGGGGCAGCGGCTGTCGGCCGAGGGGGCCGAGGTGGGCGGGAACGACCTCCGGATCTCCGAGCTCTACTACACGCCTCTGGCCTCGTCCTTCACGCCCTCCGTCGCCGCCAGCCCGAAGACCGGGGAGTACCTCGTCGTCTGGGCCTGGGACCACAACCAGAATCCCGAGCAGCAACTCGAGATCCACGGTCAGCGGCTGACGGCGACGGGCGCCCAGACGGGCGCGGACGACTTCCAGATCTCCGAGATGGACACGACGTTCGACTTCGTGTACCGACAAGGCTTCACCCCGAGCGTCGCCGCCAGCCCGACCACGGGCGAGTACACGGTCGTCTGGAACGGCAGCGACGAGAAGACCCTGTCCTCGAGCGCCGAGTTCGAGATCTTCGGCCAGCGCCTGACCGCCGGAGGCGTGGAGACCGGCACGGACGACTTCCGGATCTCCCATATAGGGCCGGACGGCAGTGCGCTTGCTCAGACGGCCACGCCGACCATCGCCGCCGGCGCGAAGGGGAACCAGCTCTACGTCTCCTGGGCGGCCGACGGGCTGACGGCGGGACCGCTCGGGGGTGCGGTGGAGATCTACGGGCACCGGCTCGGGTGGCGCTTCGGCGCGAAGACGCGGGTGCAGCTGACGCTCACCGCGAAGCGTGTCAGGGCGCAAGGCCCGCTCAGGGTCCGCGTCACGAACCGGAACGAGTTCGCCGTGACCGGAACGCTCTCGGGCCGGCCCCGTCTCAAGGCTCGCCCCTTCCGCGTCAAGGCCCACGGCATGATGACCGTGAAGCTGAGGCTCCCGCTCTCGCTGCGCCTCCGGCTCAGGCGCGAAGGCGTGCTGTCGCTGCGGTTGACCGCGAAGGTCAAGGATCCCGCCGCGCTCAGCCGCACCGTGCACACGAAGGTTCGCGTGCGCCTGCGCTGAGCGGACGCGGCTCGTCCTGCCGCTACGGTTCCACGCGGTGGCAGAGGAGCAGACGCTCGAGGTCGCCGGGCGCGAGATCGCGCTCTCGAGCCCGGAGAAGGTCTTCTTCGCCGAGCGCGGCGAGACGAAGCGCGACCTCGTCGACTACTACCTGGCCGTGGCCGAGCCGTTCATGCGCGCCGCGGGCGGGCGGCCGACGCTCATGCAGCGCTTCCCGCACGGCGCCGAGGGGTCGTCGTTCTTCCAGAAGCGGGTGCCCTCGAACGCGCCCGACTGGCTCGAGACCGCGATCGTCTCCACGCCGAACGGGACGACCTCCCGCGCGCTCGTCCTGGCCGACATGGCGCATGTCGTCTGGGCCGTCAACCTCGCGTGCCTCGGGTTCCACGTCTGGCCGTACGTCGGCGAGGACGCCGAGGTCGCGGACGAGCTGCGGCTCGACCTCGACCCGCAGCCGGGCGTCGGCTTCGACGAGATCCGAGCCGCGGCGGCCGAGGTCCGCGGCTTGCTCGACGAGCTCGGCGTCGTCGGCTACCCGAAGACGACGGGCAACCGCGGGCTCCACGTGTACGTCCGCCTCGAGCCGCGCTGGGACTCGTACCAGGTGCGGAGCGCCGCGGTCGCCGTCGCGCGGGAGCTCGAGCGCCGCCGTCCCGAGCTCGTCACGGCGGCGTGGTGGAAGGAGGAGCGGGGCCGCCGCGTCTTCGTCGACTACAACCAGAACGCGCCGCACAAGACCGTGTTCGGGCCGTGGTCGGTTCGCGCCCGCCCGGGCGCCCAGGTCTCGGCGCCGGTCACGTGGGAGGACGTCGAGACGATCCATCCGGACGAGCTGACGATCGCGAGCGTTCCGGAGCGGCTCGCCGCGCACGGCGACCCGTGGGAGCGTATGAACGACGCGCCGCAGTCGCTCGGGCCGTTCCTCGAGCTACACGAGCGCGACCGCGCCGCCGGCCTCATGGACGCGCCGTGGCCGCCCGTGTACCCGAAGCAGCCCGACGAGCCGCCGCGGGTGGCGCCGAGCCGGGCGCGCAAGGACGCGTCGTGACGCCCGTCGCGGCGACGCCGACGAGCTAGCCGGTCGCGCTCACCGGCGGGGGAGTCGCCTCGATGCGGGAGACGACCGCGAGTCGGCTGCGCCCGAGTGCCAGGAGGTGGTCCTCGGATGCGCAGATCTCGCAGCGCACGACGTGGACGTCGCCCGCCGCGTCGCGTGCCACGATCACGTCTGAGGTCGGCCCGAAGAGGGCGCTCGTGAGGCCGACGCCCGTGTCGGTGCGGAGCGCCGTGCGCGTCGCGGTCGCCACGTCCACGACGTCCACGGCGCCGTCCGCGCGCGGCACGGCGACGAGCGTCCCGTCCGGCGAGAGCGCGCCGCGGTCGAACGAGCCGGCAACCTCGGACAGGAGCCCGCCGTCCGCGGCGGAGAACACGGCCGCCCGGTCGGAGAACGTGGCGAGCGCGAGGCGCCCGTCGTCGCCGAAGGTGAGCGTCTCGAGCTCCTCGTCCCGGCGCCCGAGGAGCGCGATCGGCTCGCCGTTCGTCGCGTCCCAGAGGCGGGCGTTCCCCTCCCCCCACGGCGAGAGCAGGCGGCTCCCGTCCGGGCTGAACGACGCGGCGCCCGGATCCAGGTCGAGCTCCTCCCGCAGGGAACCGGCGCCGCGAAGCGTGGCGACGGTGTCGCCCGAGGCGGTCTCCACGATCTCGAGCCGCCCGTCGCGCTCGACGAGCGTCAGCCGGCCGTCCGGGCTGAGCACGCGCACCGCTCCGAGCCCGCGGACGCGTTCACCGCCGGTCGTCGGCCACAGGCCGCCCCCGGCGGCGACCAGCCGCCCGGCCTCGTCGAGCATGACCGGCGCGCCCGAACGCAGTTCGCGCAGAGGAGCCTTCCGGCCCGGCCGCCAGACCGCCGCCGAGTACGCCTCGCCGGCGTAGCGGATGCAACCGTTGGGCGCGCCGGCCGCGGCGAGAATCGTCCCGTCGGCGCTCAGGTCAGCCGACCCCACGTTGTGTCCGTTGGCCGCCGGCCGCGCGGGCGGCGTCAGAGTCGCGAGGCGGCGGCCGTCGAGCGTCCAGACGCCGGCGCCCGCCTGGGCGCGCGCGAGCACGCGCGTGCCGTCCGCAGAGAGGACGGGGTCGAAGTCCGGCTCGCAGGTGCTCGGGTGAAAGCCGGTGCGGAGCGCCACGCTCGCGGGCGAGCGGGCGACCACGAGCTCCCCGTTCCACGCCAGCGCCGCGAGCATCGCTCCGCGTGGCGCGAACGCCAGGGCGTTCGTCCAGCCTGCGCCAACCGCTCCGACCTGCGTCCGCGACCGGACGTCCCACACGCGGACGACGCCGTCTGCGTTCGCGAGCGCGACGAGCCGGCCGTCGTCGCTGAAGGCCGCCGCGGGCGAGAACGCGCTGAACGTCGTCGCGGCCTCGAGGCCGGCCGCCAGGCTGCCGAAGCCCGGGAACGCTGCGAGCTGCCTGCCGGCGGCCGAGCGCCAGACGCCGGCGGCGCCGCCGGCGCCGACGGCGACCACCAGCCGGCCGTCCGGGCTGAAGACGACGGTCTCCGCCCGGCCGAGGTCGGCCACCCGCGCTCCCGTTCCGGTGTTCCAGAGCGTCGCGATGCCGCCGAGGCCGATTGTCGCCGCGAACCTGCCGTCGCCGCCGAGCACCGCCGTCTCGACGGCCGGAAGCGTCGCGAGCAGGCGTCCCGAGGCCGTGTCCCAGGTCCGGGCGCGCGTGCCCTCGGCGTACGTGACGGCGCGGTCGCTCCGGACGGCAAAGAGCGCGCGCAGCCCGCGCACGGGACGCTGATCGAGCACGACCGTGCGCCCCGCCGGGATCTCCGCGACCGCGATGCCTCCGCCGCCGGCGACCGCCGCGCGCGCGACTCCGCGCGAGACGCCGACGCCGACCACCCGTTTGCCCCGAGACACGCGCACGGAGCGCAGGACCTCGCCCGTGCGGAGGTCGACGACCCGGGCCCCGCCCGGCCGGCCCGCCACCAGGAGCCGGCCGTCCGCCGCGAACGTTTTCGCCCGCAGCGCGAGCGTCTCGCGGCCGGTCGCGCTCTCGCGGACGCGGAGCACGCCGTCCGGCCCGAGGCCGACGATCGTCCGCCCGCCGTCCCCGAAGCCGAGCGCGTCCGAGCGCACGCCGGCGTCCACCGACGTCGCGGGTCCGACCGCGTACGCGACCGGGTTGGCGAGGATGGCCCGCCGGAGCGCGACCCGCGCCTCCGGCGACTCCTGCGTCTCCAGCGCGCGCACCGCGTCGGCGAGCGCGGACGTGGGGGCGGTGTCGAGCGCCGCGACCGCCTGCGCCGCGAGCGCCTGCGACGTCGCGGTGCGCGCCCGCTCGTTCGCCAGGTTCCGCTGCACCAGCGCGACGAGGGCGAGGCAGATCGCCACGACGAGCGCGAGCGTGACACTGCCGAGCACGACGCGCTGGCGTCTCGTCGCGGTGCGCCGGCTCGCGAGCAGGTACTCGCGCTGGAGCTCCGTGGGCACCGGCTCCTTCCCTGCGTTCGCGGCGACCTGCTGGATCGCCTTCTCGAGATCGCGGCCGCGCAGAAGCAGGCTCGAGTCGCGCCGCTCGTGCCACTCGACCGCGCGAACGAGCAGCCGCGTGTGGACCTCCGCCCAGGCGAGGTCGGTGTCCAGCGCCTGGAGGACCTTCGGGAACGCGGTCGAGCGCTCGTCGTCCGTGCGACACCAGATCCAGTTGAGCTGGCGCAGGCCCTCGGGCGCCGCCTCCGGGTCTGCCCCGTCGCAGGCGATCGGGACGATCCGCTTGCCGCGCGCCTGCGCGTGGTGGAGCTCCTCGAGGGAGTAGCGCGACGCGAGCGAGCTGCCGCTGATCACGAAGACGAAGCTCTCGGCCGCGTCGATCGAGTCGTCGATGTCCTCCTCCCACTGGGCGGCCGGCGGGATGTCCTCCCAGTCGATCCAGACGTCCTTGCCGCGCGCGGTCAGGAAGGTGTGCAGCTCGCGGACGAAGACCCCGTCCGCGCGCGAGTATGAGATGAACACGTCCGCCACGACGTCACCTCGGGTCGTCAAAGTCGGACTGCGG
>Ga0210115_1000573_pt1 | contig 10612 bp, 16 predicted proteins | sample MayberryNW_TuleB_2_FD_185526 | JGI IMG/M metagenome (GOLD analysis project Ga0210115, IMG submission 185526) | Wetland microbial communities from San Francisco Bay, California, USA, that impact long-term carbon sequestration - MayberryNW_TuleB_D2... | ecosystem: Environmental > Aquatic > Marine... | reverse complement strand
GTTCACTGCGAGACGATACGAGAAGATATCAAATTGGTAAAGTCGGTAATTCTAGGGAACGGGAAACCAGGGGTATTATTGCGGATGGACCGACTTGAACAGATTGAAGATCGGAGAAAGTGGGGAGTGAGAGCAGGGGTTACGGCACTGATTACGGTAATTATTCATACGATTCGACAACTGATGTATTAAAGAATAGTGTCACCATGTTGTCACCATTGTCACCATTTCTCTCCCTTCTAAGTAATGGAGAATAGGGGATTCGAACCCCTGACCTCCGCCGTGCAAAGGAGAAGATCGAATCCCACTATCTTACTGACATTGTTATGGTTAAAAGATTGGTGACAGTTTAGAAATGGTGTCTACACGATCTTCTACTAGTTTACGGTAAAAGTAATCTGAACACGAAGATTAGTAGGACTATTTAAGAAGGTTACCTGAATAATCTCGCTCAGCGGTGAACTATTACCGCTATCATCCCGACTGTCAACCGCCACATACATCCCATCTACCAGGCTAAGAACTGAGCAGTCTATCTGATTTGTTGGAACGGGTACCTCTGTTACCTGAGTGAGCTGGTCTGCCGCTGGCCCAGTATATAGTCGAGTATAGGTTGCCCGGCTGTCATTGATTGTCCATTGTGCCGTGCAGTTTGAGGCTTGGGCCATTCCCACACTCGTTAAAAGGAGACCTATAATGCTGACCCATATCAATCTATTCACTATCTAACCTCCTCATTGCCTCTCGAATATCATCTTCAGAGATGATGTGATAGCGATTGAATACGCTATCGGTTTTGTGACCAGTTATTTTCTTTGCTATCTGTCGATGGATTCCTCTATTGGACATTTCTCGTATTGCACTTCTACGAAGATCATGAAATGTTCGTCCTGACAGTCCAACACGTACCGTTGCTGTCTTCCAGCTCTTTTTGAAATCGCCGATCTTACGATATTTGTAATGGAAAACGTAAGGCCCGTGACTGGCAGTTGATCGTTGACGGCTGAGAATCTGATACAGTCCTTGGTTGATGGTAATGACTCTCCCTTCTCCATTCTTACTCTCCCATATCCTTATTTCACCATTCACGAGATCAACATCTTTCCAGGTGAGGTTGATAATTTCAGACTTTCTCCATCCTGTTATAAATGCAAAGCGAGCCATACCTCGCAAATAGCTTGGTAAGTATCGGCATAGTCTTTCCACTTCTTCAGCGGTAAAGAACTCGGTACGTACATTTCTCTCTCTAAGTCGTGGAATGCGTGGGATAGTATGGATTCGAGCTGATTCTTTGGCAATTGAAAACGCTCTCCTGAGTAGCCCAAGGTCACGGTTAATTGTGGCTCCACTGATACCTCCCTTCAATCGGTGATCAATATATTTCCTCACAATATCTACGGAGAAGACTCCCACTGGATAATGCCCAAAAGTTTCCCTCAGATGGGTCATACGATAGGGTACTCTTCGGGTATCCATTTTCTGTCCAATACGATAGTCCACTTCAAGGTCATCCAGGAGGTCATTAATTGTCAGGGTGAGTATGGGGGAGTGGTTGAGTTCGTAGAGTCGGTTATTCAGATATTGAAGAGCTTGGTGTTCGACTCTACTCCCGGTTGTTTCCTGGTATCGTACTCCTTTGAATCTAAAGTCTACCCAGTAAATCCCATTCCGCTTTCGAATAGATCCTTGTCCATATTTTCTCATAAAATCCCCTTTCCCCTAGATGATTTGCTCATTATAGGAGAAAGAGGGATACATTGTCAACGGCTATTCACAGAGGGAACAACCCAAGGGTGCATCTTCTGTTGGGTCTATCCAGGCCCGTTTATGTTCTGGGTTACCACACAGTCCGAGGTTCCCTACTGACTCCTCTAATGTTGACATCTTATATTGAGTGTTTTCATCTAAAATCCGTAACCTCTCCAGAACCCCCGCCATTGTCCCCACTGATGGCCTATCATCAATCAGCGTACCTTGTTCCATGGCATCAAGGATGATCGCTAGGGTGGCCTTTGCATGCCCTAAGTGGTGTATCCCACTATCCTCAGCATATTCCACCCCATCCAGCCAACTGAAGATATGACGAAGAGCAGCATCAATATAGATAGTGGCACACACCGGATCATCTCGCCAATTCCCCCGCCCATACTTATCGGCCCCATTCTTCATAGCCAATGCCTCATGAACAAGAGATGGTCCACTCAAATACGAGAGGGGGACTTTTGTCTTCCCTATTTTATCCTTTGGATTCATTAATTAGCTTTCCTAGATTAATGTTATTTAACCACCCAACAAATGTTTTGGGAGTCATTCCAACGGGAACAAAGACAACACGCTTTCCAGAACTGAGGGCCCTTTCCACCTCTTGGTCACTTCCTCGACTCTCTCCAGGTAAGCGAACTAGAAAATCACATCTGTCTACCCAAGCAAGATCATTCTGCATCCAGTGCTCATAACTTCTTTCATAGAACATCTCAATAAAACTATTCAAGTGGGGAATAAAAACCACATAACCCGCATCCCAAAGCGCCACACCAAACTCAATGGCTTTTCGGGTATTGGTGAGTGCATTCCCCGATGTGAGTGGACCACTCAGATAGATATAGGGTTGTATTTTCATCAATATTCTGTCCCGCCAAAGAGATTTTCTCGCCGCTTCTGATATAGCTTGACTGCACTTTCATACTCGAGATTTCGGTCATGGATATCTTCCCGAGAGAGCTTATTTAATCGTTCCCGCTTCAAGAGAAGAAAGGGCATATGCTTACTGAATTGGGTAACCACTTCGCCTTCTTTGGATAACCCAATGTTATCCTCACCATCGGCGGTGACAGCAAGATGATCAATTGCAACAGGCTGCAGCCCCATGGGACTATAAATCAAGAGAAGATAGTCATATTCTCCTACTTGTTCATCAACATCTTTTAATTCATACTGATAGTCTGTCATTCGCTGGTTCCTTTCTTACTGTATTTTTGTTTACGAGCAGCTTTGACAGCATGCTCAATCATAAAATCTTCCATCCCTGGAACAATCCGAAATGCGAGTGGATGCAAGATCACATCGACTTCCTCATCAGGGATAATCTGAATATCGTTCCCTTTCTCAATCATCTCTACTACACGACTATTCGTGGAAAGACTCTGAGCAACCATCATTCTAATGGGACGATTTGACTTAGCCATTCTCTCTATCCAATCCGATCTTTTCCATAATAGAAAACCGGCTTTCCATTCCGATTAAAAATAGGCAATTGTTGAACATGAAACTCCCCGGTTTGTTCATCAGAATGTACAACCGCCAGCCCTTGTTGCCAGTCAGGATACTTTGTCCAGGCTGGGCTCATCCCACACAAGCATCCATTTTCAAATGCTGCCTTGGGCCGACCAAGTTTTGTCTTATAGAATACTCCCATCCGATGGGTATGCCCATGGAGAACTGAGAGTCCAAACTTCTCATAGTGTGCTCGGGCTGATTCTCCACTATGCTTCCGGCATATTTCCCCATGAGTCACCATCAGTTGGCCTACCATCGAGTACTCTTTATAGGGTACCCACTTGAACCCATAATCCGCCAACTTAAATAGTTGAGGAAATTCTAATTCTGATAATACGCCAAGTGCTGGAGCCTGATTCCATATATATCGCCGTAGTCTATCCTCATGATTCCCCCCAATCCAGAGTTTGTGAGGGACATTTTTAAAGGCATTCATGAGATTTCTGGCTGCCTCAATCTCATCTTGTAAATTGACGCGAGTCAGGGGGCTTTTCTCAAACTGACTGATAGGAAAACAATCAACGATATCCCCATTGAGAATGATTTGATCGGGGTCTAGATCATATTTGATAAAGTTCGTAACCAGTTTTACAACCGGTTTATCCTCAAAGGGTAGATGGATATCGTTGATAATTATCGTTGTGAGCATTGGTGCCTCCGTTTCATTTCCACTGGAAATCTTATATCCACTCCATACACATTCCATATTTGTTCAGCTAGGTGTTGTATTGTATGGATATCCTCTTCTAGGCTCTCAGTTATTTTGACTTGAAGTTTGAGGGAGTCATGCATTTCATAGGATAGCCTCACCCTATCCCCCAACTCCCTCTTGATGGCTATGAGCGTGCCATTTTTGATATCAGCCACTCCCCCTTGCATGGGGAAGTTATACATCTGACGAAGTATTCTCCGCATGTCATGTGAAAGAAAGTTCCACCTCCTCCCCAAAAATGTCCTTACTTGCCGAGTTTGTAGGCTATTTCGTTTGATCCGATTCCAAAACTGTTTGATAGCGGGGTGTTTTCTCTGCCATCTATTAGAGGAGATCACGAGATCAGCCCCGTTCAATCCTAGTCTGGCGACCCCTGGTACATCGGTTGCATGCCGGGGATCACCCCCATAACAGAGACGAAATACGAGGGCCTTCGTCAATATTCGTCTATCATCATCCCCCCCTTGCCACTTTACTAACTCTCGCCATTCCGCACTTTCACCGGCAGTATTAATCCCATGCTTGTCTTTGAGGGGAGGATAAGGGTACCCTAAGAAATCACACATATTCAAGGTATGCACATCCCAATCCTGGCTGAACCATTCCAGGAGGGGTTTATCCTTTGCAAGAGCAGCAATCAACCTCAATTCAATTTGTTCATAATCAAATTCCACCCAGGCCCATCCCTCATCCGAAATCAAAGCATCCCTCAATTCATGGGGAAGTTGTGCAGCTGGAATTCCTCTATGATTAGGGATAGGTTTGTTGTCAACTTTGGCTTCGACTGTACTCCATCTGCCAGTATTTTGTGCCCAAGGGTGAAAGTGAGGGTAAACTCTCCCATCTTCATTCGCCATCATAGGCTCAATATAGTGAGAGAGATATTGCTGTGCTCGTGCATAGACTACCCGCATTTCAAGGAGTGGGTGACCTCCCTCATGTATCCTCTCCATACCTAACTCAAAGGTTGGTTCAGCTTGGGGATCAAAAGGGAGGACTGCCCCTCGTAGTTTTGCGATAGTGTCTTCATCAACAGACTTCAGTTTTTTATTCAAGTCATATGAGAGAAAACTCAGCAGCTGTTTTGGGCTACCGAGATTGATGGGAAACCCACAATAGGCTTGCGCAACCTTTACCGCCAATCCCAGTCGATGCTGAAACTCACTTCGAGCTTTCTCAACCTGACCCCGATCAACACGAATCCCCAGTGATTGAGACTCCAGGATAATTGGAACCAATGGCAAAAGGTAATGCTCATAAATGAGTTGCGTCTCTCTATCTCTACGAGCTTCATTGCTGACTCCTTCCCAAAACGAGATTGTTTCGGCAACATCACCGGCATTATATCGTGGGTCAGTTGTGGCAAGGTGTTTCAGTTTCTCATGCCGGCCATAGATCGATGTTGCAAACTCTAAAGAGTGCGGGAGCTCACACCATAGAAGGGAGTGTAGCAACATTGTGTCGTCAATTTTTAGATAGTCAGAGTATTTTATTCCCAGGGCTTTTTCAATAACGGGAATGTCGGCAAAGCTATTCTGAAAGACAACGGGAACTTTTTTGATCAACTCCAAAAGTGATTGCCGAACACAGGAGATATTCATTGACGACGCATTATTAGGCCACCACTGTAAGATAGGGAGTCCTGGTGCCCCCATTCCTAGTAACCACATCCAGCTTGTCAAGGGATTATATTCTGTATCGATCACCACATAGGGAGCATTTTTATATAGATCATATAGGTCATCCCCCTCTGTCCCTATCCATTTCCACTCAACTATTTCGGGAAGAGGTTGGGGATAGCTACCACTGAGATAGTTTTTAATCCTCACCCAGTCACTCTTCACTACCTCCGCCAACTTTGGATCATGAAAAATATCTGAAGGATGGTTAGTTACAAAGATTCTGGGTGAGGCAGACATTTACTTATCCTCTTGAAGAAGATACAAAATAAGAGACACCTCAAGACCTGTTAGTTCTACCTCATCATCAGGATGGGTATCCTCAACTCTGTCTTTCAACATCCCAATAAGGAGGAGCCGGAGATCGGAGTTTGTCATTTGTAAGTCACCTCTATTACAAGATTAACTGGTATTACTTCACAGTCGTCTTGAAAACAATGTATGTCCCCCCCACGCAAGTAAAGTGCATTGATCGTACTATGTTGCCCATATGGAACAGGTATGCTTTTTATAAAAAGCCAATTGTTATATTTAAACGCATCACCTGGCCCAAGTTCTCCAAACAACACACTTTTATGACGATTCGTATCAATGATCTTATTCATCTATCTCAGTCTCCTTGTAATAAATGGCCTCGCCATTCATTGAGTTTATAGGTTTTGCCACCCATTTTTTGGAGTGCAAGTTCCCCTTGTGCAATGATTAACTGTACAGTTTCAGGTACAATATCAAACTGACGACAGTGGTTGATGGCATTCTCCAACCCCTTACCCTTTGGGAGTTTTTCCTCTCGACACCGTAATACATAATCAACCGCGATCTCCTCAACTGTAAGGCCAGCAAGAGGAAGGTAGGTGGTTTCTATTGTTGTGCTAGTTTTGCCAGTGAAGGCTTTCCCGGTTCTTACTTCCTCTCTATCGGGAATTGGACCAAGAAGCAGCACTCTTACTCCGGGAGAAACCTTACCCCGTACAAACCCCTTTCCTGTTCCATACAAGGGACACTCTCTACAACCGTCTGGTTTGGGGAGCATATCAATATCCACAAGATAGATACAAAGATATCATATGATACAACGGTCACCTCTCCTATAAGACCTCTCCTATGAGGTGACCGTTTTTCCTCTAACGGATGGGGAAGAATCGATCAACCATTGTCCGTGGTTCATACCCCAGAGAAATATAGTGTTCCCGCTCTTCATCGTCATCGGGTTGCAGGACAACCCAACTATCCTTACCATCCGCTCGTACTTTACCAGCATGAGTCGGATGGAGATCATCAGGGGAAACAACATAGGTTTCACGAACACGACTCATGAACGCGATCTTCAAAGAAGCTTCTAGAACTGAACCAGGGTTTTTTTCAGGAGCTCCGGTTGCGGTGTATAACTCGACAAACCGACGAGCCTGAGGATCAATTTTTCCGTTAGCGGTGTAGCGTGCTTCCCAACTCACTGAACAAAAAGTATTGCCCACCATGGTTTTTCCGTCTTCTTCAAAAAAGACAAGATTGAGTGAAGCAGTTGCCCGACCGGGGTTATACTCGGCATCATCAGCATTACGGCGTCGAGTATAGCCAGCGACACGAGTAATATATGTTCCAGTCTTGATAACCTTTTCTTCGACCGTTGCCTTAAACAGCTCATCTGTTGTGGCACTAAACAACTCATCCATTCCAATCTCAGTTGCGTCAGTCATTCAGATTTCCTTTAGTTTGTTTGGGTGATCATTAGGTTACACTAATATGGTATCCTAACCAGGAGGGGTTGTCAATCCCTCCCCTCAATTATTTTTCTTATCTATCCTTTCAGAGCTGCAGTGAGTGCATCTCGGACAAGAAGCCAACCCGCTATTTTGTCCGAAGCCTTTATAATATCAGGGATGGCGATCGCCTTTGTAATCGGACTAGCGGCATTGCATCGGGTTTTCACATCAGGCCGAGCAGAAAAATCGATAGTTCTCTTCACTGTGGTAGGGGTAAGACTGCGGGCCTCCATATACCCCACAAAATCAAATCTCCCCATTATTCGACTTGCGAGTTTCCCCAGTAAGTCTGGAGTGATCGTTTTTTCACCCGTTACAATATTGGTCGTTTTATCTGATGGGCCAACAGCAATAAACAAATCACTACTTTTCTTCAGCAACTCAATGACACGTCGAATCTCAAACTTGATCCGCCCCCATTCAGCTTGGCCGTCTACTCCATCCCCTTTCTTAACATCACCCGGTGCCCGAAGTCCGCCGGTTTGTTTAGCTTCTGCCATTTCTTCCAAGATCAACAGTGAATCCAATCCAATAACCCTAAACCTCCCATATTCTTTGAGAAGAGCAGGAATATCTTCAAGCTTCTCAATGGTGACCACCAACACTCCATCGAGATCATGGGCGAGAACAGATGAGATAGAGGGTTCACCCTCGAGATGAAGATACACACACTTCCCATTTACTCGCTCATAAGAGAGGGCTGCTCCGAGAAGGGTTGTTTTTCCCGTGTTGTTGTCCCCATGAATGAGGATACTTTTATCTTTGAGATCACGTTGAGTAGTGTCAATTATTTTCATCTAGATAACCTCAGATAACCTCTAGTTTGATATATTCCCCAGTCTCTAACCCCATCTTGATATCGAGACCATGATTCAGGCAGAGATTTGTATATGGACATAGCCCATATTGAGTTCGATGGACAGTTGAGCCTGGAATAACCTCTAAACCTCCTTCTTCCTCCCATTGTTCAATTTTCTCCATCTGACTCCACCAATATGTTGCAGTTTTATACCACCTCTCAAGTTGATTCTCCTCAATCAATACTGGTTCAATTATAACTTTGAACGGTTCGAGGATAACTAAACAAGTTGCATATTGGTCAACAGCTAATCCTAATTCTCTGGCAGCCCATACATATTGATGCATGGCAAAAGACGACTCCATGTCATAGAGAAAAGACGATATTCTCCAATCGGTGGCAGTGACTTTGGTTTTGAAATCGATGATTGTCGGGCCAAAACTGCTATCACAAAGTAAATCCGCTCGACAATTCCCATGATTAGGGAAGGTAAGTTCAGGGACAAAATGCTCCCAGTCGGAGGGAAAGCGATTTTTAGAGAGGAATTTTTGTATCCCTTTTTCTGCCCTTTCGCCAATCAAACTATAGGTCGTTTCAGAGTCATGGAGAATTCTCCCCCCTTTTTCAAGAAGGTCTTTTATATAATCCTCAGTGGTCTTTCTCCCAAGGGATTGTGCTTGTTCAGAATCGCCTTCTCGATAGTAGAGTTCCATGCCTTTGGCAAATCCAATCCCTATAGCCGCTGCCAGAGTCGGTTTGCCAATAATGGTTGACATCACCCCATTTTTACGGAGTCGCCATTTCAAAGGACAAGTTTGAAATTCCAGGGTTGACGATGGGCTATAGATTTTTCCCACAGTTTGTCTCCTTTTTTATCCCCTTTTTATCCTAAACATTTTCCCTCTGGAAGACTACACTCTGGACAAATTACCTCCCCTAGGTCTGTTTGGATGACACCTGCCTCACAACACTCTGAACAAGGATAAGTCGCTGATTGGACTGCCTCAACAACCTCCTCAAAACTCAGATATCCCTCACTCCAGAGATATTTTCCGGTATAGATTGCCGGTTCAAAATACCACATAAATCTCTGAATGGATCTCTCCGTGAATTTTTCAACAGGGTTATCATCGCTTTGGGGGGTCTTCACTCCTTGAAAAATTGTCCATAGGGTTCCATCAGTTCTTAAAATATCATACCGTCTCATATTTTCTATCTTCGTTTTCATATTTTTTCGTTGTTATTCCTCCCAGAAATCCAATTCCGTATGCTGTCCAGAATCTCTCTCAGCATCCCGATTCCTCGAATTTCATATTTCCGCTCATCACAGTAATTACAATTAGGACAAATAGTCAGAAGTCTCCTCACATGGATAATCCCCTTTCCCGAGTAGATATGTAGACTCAAATAATCATCGGGAATATGGTCAATCAGAATCTCTCGTATTTGTCGTTTTATCTCACCGGCATTCTCAAATAGATCAGGTGACGAGAGAGCCCGATGATTGGTAGAAATTTGTTGTCGGCTGAGACACCATTGGTTGATTTTTTGGCCATTCCTGGCACCAACCGCTTCATAGATATCGGGCCTATCCATAGCCAGTCGATAGCGATTCAGGGTTGAGATTGGGATATCCACTTCTGCTGCCCATTGCTCCATTGTCATTCCTGCTATTTGCCAGAGTTTCTCTATCTCTGGGTATGTCCACCGGATACGGGGACGAAATATTGATGAATCTCTATAATCCATATCATGACCTTTGATAATATATCCATCTCTACTCCCATACAACCTCCCTCTTCAAGTATCCAACTCTACACCATTTATATTGATATTGCTACCAAGAAACATCACCCTGATCGGCAGAATTACCTAATTTAATCCACATTGTATACCGGCCTTCTTCAATCGATTTGACAATCCCTTTCTCTTCAAGCTGTTGAATGATTAGGGTTTTTTCCCCACTTCTGCCCTTGACTCCATCTCGCCATTGGGTTGTTGAAAGTTTTTTATCACCGAGATAGTCGAGTAAGAGTTGTTCGAGTTTTTCGAGTCTATCCTCTCTGATAGGTCGACCGAGATTGAGCATTCGAGTTTTTTCATCAAAGGAAATTGATGTCAAATCAAATGGATCACCAAGTCGTTGTTCAGATTCAATAAGCCTGGTGCCATCATTTCGTCTGAGCAACATCATATTGCAATCAGTTGCCCCCCGAAGTGCCTGACTTCCCAGAATCGCCAAACCACCGTGAATATCTCGTTTGTTGGTATGGTGGACAGTCAGAATATGACAGTTATTCCCTCTCGCAATATAGAGAAGTTCTTTCATGGCATTATTGACTATCCCATATCCATTGGCATCATCAATCGCCAGAGCATCAAA
>Ga0210115_1000572_pt1 | contig 10626 bp, 7 predicted proteins | sample MayberryNW_TuleB_2_FD_185526 | JGI IMG/M metagenome (GOLD analysis project Ga0210115, IMG submission 185526) | Wetland microbial communities from San Francisco Bay, California, USA, that impact long-term carbon sequestration - MayberryNW_TuleB_D2... | ecosystem: Environmental > Aquatic > Marine >... | reverse complement strand
GTAGGCTACTCGGGTGCGCGTCCTCGTCATCTCGGACATGGAGGGCGTCGCCGGGATCGTGAAGTGGGAGCAGACGACCGGGGGCGAGCCGCTCTACGAGGAGGGTCGCAAGCTCTACACCGAGGAGATCAACGCGGCCGTCCGCGGCGCGAAGGCAGCGGGAGCGGAGGAGATCGTCGTCATGGACTGCCATGGCGCCGGCAAGGGCTGGACCTTCAACTCGCTCCTGCCCGAGCTGCTCGACCCTGCGTGCGAGTTCGTCGTGCAGGACTCGTGGACCGAGTACACCGAGCTCCTCGAGCAGGGCTGCGACGCCGCGCTCTTCGTCGGGATGCACGCTCGTGCGGGAACCGCCCTCGGCGTGATGAGCCACACGATCTCGGGGCGGGACTACCAGAACCTGTGGTTCGACGACGTCCTCGTCGGCGAGACGGGGATCAACGCAGCGCTCTGCGGTACCTGGGGCTGTCCGGTGCTGCTCGTGACCGGGGACGAGGCGACCTGCGCGGAGGCGCGCGACCTGCTCGGCGACGGGCTCACCACCGTTCCCGTGAAGCGCGGCTTCGGCGCCCACTCCGCGCGGATGCTCGTGCCCGCCCGTGCGCGCGAGCTGATCGAGGCGGGCACGCAGCGTGCGCTCTCCGACCTCGGCGCGGTCGCTCCCTGGAAGCTCGGAAGCCCGTGCGAGGTCAGGGCGGAGTTCAAGACGACGACCGCGGCGGACGAGCTCCGCTTCCGTCCGGGCGTCGAGCGGATCGACGATCGCACCGTCGTCTCGCGCGCCGACAGCTGGTGGGAGGCGTGGCGGCAGTTCTACTTCTGAGCTCTGCCCCGAACTGGCGCTCGGATTGACATGTCAGCCCGGAAGCGGTGTGATACCGCGTCATACCGGCACGCCGGGCCCTCCGGAGCGAAACAACTACGAGGCTCGGTCGTCTAAGCATTGGCCACCAACTCGGAGGAGGAAGGAATGCAGAGAAGGGGACACCGGCCGCGTACCTACGCGGCACTCGGAGCCCTGCTGACGGCTCTTCTGGCACTGGCCGCCGTCGTCGGCGCGACAGCGACCAGGTCGGCCGCGGCGCCCGCGGCCGCCGACAGCGCGGCGATCGCCTGCGGGAACCGGGTGTCGATCGGTTTCGCCGCCCCCGTCACCGGCCCCGCGGGCCCGCTCGGCCAGCAGATGGCACGCTGGGGCAAGTTTGCCGAGACGCGCTGGAACCGGGCGCACAAGCTCGACATCCGGCTCGTCCAGGGCGACACGCAGCTGCCGGACACGGCCCAGGCCGTTCGTGTCGCCGAGACGCTGGCGTCGAACCAGTCGGTTCTCGCCGTCGTCGGCCCGGCCGGAAGCCAGGAGGTCGAGGTCTCGACCGCGCCGTTCCGCAGGGGCGGCGTCGCGAACATCTCCGGCACCGCCACGGCTACGACCCTGACCGTATCGGGCAAGCGGCGCGGGTTCTTCTTCCGCACCGTCCCGAACGACGACCAGCAGTCGGCGCGGGCGGCCACGTTCATTCGTGGCAACCTGCGGGCGTCGAGGATCGTCGTCATCGACGCGCAGAACAGCTACAGCACGGGTCTGGCCGACGGGGTCCAGCGGCTGCTGCGCGCTGCTGGCGCCAGTGTCCAGCGGGAGTCCGTGAACGAGGCGACGATCACCGACTTCTCGTCCTTGATCGCGCGCATCCCGAACGACACGCAGATCGTCTACACCCCCTGGCAGCTCGCCGCGAAGGCGCAGCAGTTCGGCGAGCAGCTGCGGGCGTCGGGCCGGAACGCCACCCTCTTCGGAGGTGACGGTCTCTACTCGCCGGACGACCTGAAGCTGCCGGGGACGCACGTGACCGCCTTCCCGGTGGCGCTCGGCAACCGGACGATCCGCGCGTACCAGCGCGGGCCGGGCCGGGGCAGCAGCGACCTGTTCGGCTTGCCGAGCTACGTCGCAGTCGAGGTCGCCGCGCGTGCGGTCGAGAAGGCCTGCGCGAACGGCCAGGCCACCCGCGCCGAGGTGAGGCGCTTCATCGCCCGCACGAACATCCCGAAGGCGCAGTCGCTCCTCGGGTTCCCGATCAGGTTCCAGCAGACCGTGAAGCGGCCGCTGGGCCCCGGGGACATGCGGACGCCGGCGCAGTACATCGTCTACCGGATCAACGCGAACGGTAAGTTCGTCAAGGTCGGCTAGTCGATCAATCCAGCGTATGCGGCCCACTCCGGTGGGCCGCATACGTTTCTGAGAGGCTTCCCCCGCTCGTGCAGCTGCCACTCTTCTCGGTCCTCGACACCGTGCGCGAGCTCGGCTGGTCCGGTGCCGTCGAGCTCTTCCGCAACGGGCTCGCCCTGGGGAGCCTGTACGCGCTGATCGCGCTCGGCTACACGATGGTGTACGGGATCCTCAAGCTCCTGAACTTCGCCCACGGCGACGTGTACATGGTCGGCGCGTTCATCGGCTTCGGAGTGCTCAACGCCTTTGGCGGATCGCCCTCGCCCTCGATCGCGATCCTCCCGCTCATCGTCCTCATGTTCGTCGTCGCGATGCTCGGCTCCGGGGTGCTCGGCGTCGTGATCGAGCGGTTCGCGTACCGGCCGCTCCGGAGCTCGCCCCGGTTGACGCTCCTGATCACCGCGCTCGGCGTCTCGTTCTTCCTGCAGAACAGCATGCTGCTGCTCTTCGGCGCGCAGTTCCGCAGCTACCAGTCGTTCCAGCTCGGCTCGGACAACCCGGCCGCGTTCGAGCCCGGTCCGCTCTTCGAGCCCGTCTTCACGATCGCGGACGTCAACTTCCAGCGCATCCAGCTGGTCGTGTTCGCGACGAGCGTCGCGCTGATGGTCGCGCTCACGCTCCTCGTGGCGAAGACGACCCTCGGCAAGGCGATGCGCGCGACCGCGTTCGACCACGAGGCGGCGGCGATGATGGGCATCGACGTCAACCGGGTGATCGCGGCCACGTTCTTCATCGGGTCGGTGCTGGCCGGGGCGGCGGGGGTGATGTTCGGTCTGATGTTCAGCCAGATCAACCACTTCATGGGCTTCTACGCCGGCCTCAAGGGCTTCACCGCCGCGGTCGTCGGCGGCATCGGCAGCATCCCGGGCGCGATGCTCGGCGGGCTCCTCGTCGGTTTGGTCGAGTCCTACGCGCAGGGCTACCTCGGCGGCCAGTGGTCCGACATCGCCGTGTTCGGGATCCTCATCTTCGTCCTGCTCGTGCGTCCGACCGGGCTCCTCGGCGCCCGTGCGATCCAGAAGGTGTGATGGGCGCCGAGAGCGACAGGCCCCTGCCTCCCGAGCCGGTCGAGCCGGACGGGCCGCGCGTCGGCGTCGACGAGTGGGTCGCTTCCGCGGACCGCCTGCAGGACCGACCGGCCGGCGTCGCCGGTGCCCTGCGCCGGGCCGGGGGGGTGGTCACACCGCCGATCCAGCTCGCGATCTTCGCCGGGCTCGCCGCGACCGTCCCGTTCTGGCTGGGCACCGGAGACCTCTTCACCTACGGGATCTTCGTGCTCCTGTACGTCCTCCTCGGCCTCGGCCTGAACACCATCGTCGGCTTCGCCGGCCTGCTCGACCTCGGCTACGTCGCGTTCTTCGGCTTCGGCGCCTACATGTACGCGATCCTCTCGTCCGACCACTACGGGATCCACTGGCCGGCGATCGTCAGCGTGCCGCTCGTCGTCGTCACCACCGCGTCGCTCGGCCTCCTCCTCGGCATCCCCTCGCGTCGCCTGCTCGGCGACTACCTCGCGATCGTCACGCTCTTCTTCGGGCAGGCCTTCGTCGTGTTCGTGAACGCGACCAACCCGGTGGTCGCCGGCAAGGGCCTGACCGGCGGCCCGAACGGGATCGCCGACATCGACCCGCTGAGCTTCTTCGGCCTCGAGGCCACGACGCGGACGCAGCAGTACTACGTGCTGCTCGTCTCGGCGGTGCTCATCCTCACGGCGCTCCACTTCGTGAACCAGTCCCGCACCGGCCGGGCGCTGCGCTCGCTGCGCGAGGATCCCCTCGCGGCGGGGGCGATCGGGATCCCCGTGAACCGCCTCAAGCTGATGGCGTTCGCGATCGGCGCCGGGATCGCGGGCTTCACCGGCTGCATCTTCGGGACGCTGCTGACCGCGGTCACCGCAGGGAACTTCGACATCCCGATCCTGATCACGATCTACGCCGTCGTGATCCTGGGAGGGTTCGGGAGCCTGAGCGGCGTCGTCCTCGGAGCGCTCGTGATCACGGTCTCCTTCCAGTTCCTCGCACCCGAGAACCCGCAGAACAACGCGCGCGTCCTCTTCTACCTGCTGATCGCCCTCGTCATCGTGCTCCTCCTCCGCTCGTGGTGGCGCGTCGCGCTCGTCCTCGCGGCGACGGTCGCGCTGGGAGTGGCCGTGCAGGGCGTCGTGGAGGCGGTCGCGCCGTCCTGGGCGGGCGGGCCGGTGGTCGAGGGAGGGCGGCTCGGGGACCTGATCGACAGCTGGGTGCTGATACCGGAGGGGCACGCGGACTTCGGGAACGTCGCCTACGTGGCGCTCGTCGTCGCCGTCCTCGCGGTGACACAGCTCCGACCGTCGCGCCGGATCTTCGCGCTCCCCGCGGTCGCGTACCTGGCCGCGGTCGTCTGGGAGACGAGCTTCGTTCTCCAGCCCGCCGTCGCCCGCTGGATCCTGTTCGGCGCCCTCCTCGTCGTCCTCATGAACGTGCGCCCGCAGGGGCTGCTCGGGACGCCGCGCGTGGAGATCGTGTGAACGCGGGAGCGCCACTCCTCGAGCTGCGGCACGTCGGGAAGACGTTCGGCGGGCTCCGGTCGGTCGCCGACCTCGAGCTCGAGGTCGGGGAGGGCGAGATCGTCAGCCTCATCGGGCCGAACGGCGCCGGGAAGACGACGGTATTCAACCTCGTCACGGGGATCTACGCGCCCGACGAGGGGGAGATCCGGCTCGAGGGCCGTGACATCACCGGTCTCCCGCCCCACCGGATCGCCCAGCTCGGGATCGCCCGGACCTTCCAGACGCTCAGGCTCTTCCTGAACATGTCCGTCAAGGAGAACGTGATGGCGGCCGCGTACGGCCACACGAAGGCGGGCGTCATCCGGTCGGTCCTGCGCACGCCGGGCATGCGGCGGGAGGAGCGCGAGATCGAGCAGCTCGCGGAGGAGCGGCTCGCGTTCTTCGGCGACCGCCTCGTCGGCTACCGCTGGCGTCAGCCGGCGTACAGCCTGTCGTATGCGAACCGGCGCCGGCTCGAGATCGCCAGGGCGACCGCGGTCAACCCGAAGATCCTCCTCCTCGACGAGCCGGCAGCCGGGATGAACCCGGTCGAGACCCACGAGATCACCGACCTCATCGGCCGCCTGCGCGACGAGGGCGGCTACACGATCCTCGTGATCGAGCACGACATGCACGTCGTCGAGGGCATCTCCGACCGGGTCGTCGCGCTCGACCACGGCGAGAAGATCGCCGAAGGCGCGTTCGACCGGGTGGCGACCGATCCGCGGGTCGTCGAGGCCTACCTGGGGACGACCGGGACGGAGCGGAAGTGAGCAACGCTCGCCTCCGGCTCCCGGTCGTGGGGGAACGCATGTTTCCCCCACGCGCCCCCTTTGTCTCGAAGGTGTGGGGAGCCTCCCGGTTCCCCACACTCCTCCCCACTCATGGGCGGGGCAATCGCCCATGAGCGCGAACGGCCCGGAGCCGCTGCTCCGCCTCGAGGGAGTCAACACCTACTACGGGCAGATGCACATCCTCCAGGACGTGAACCTGGAGGTGGGCGAGGGCGAGCTCGTCTGCCTGCTGGGGGGGAACGCCTCCGGGAAGTCGACGACGCTGAAGACGATCCTCGGCATCGTCTCCCCGCGCTCCGGCTCGGTGGTGCTCGGCGGCCGCGACGTGACGCGGCTCCCGACCCCGCGCCGGATCGAGGCCGGTCTGGCGATCGTGCCCGAGAACCGGCGTCTGTTCGGCCCGATGACGGTGCTCGAGAACCTCGAGCTCGGCGCCTACCTGCGGCCCCGTGCGGACTTTCGCGACGACCTCGACCGCGTGTTCGCGACCTTTCCGCTCCTCGCCGACCGCCGCAAGCAGCTCGCCGGCACGCTCTCGGGCGGAGAGCAGCAGATGGTCGCCATGGGCCGCGCGCTGATGGCGCGCCCGAAGCTCCTGCTCATGGACGAGCCTTCGATGGGCCTCGCCCCCGTCCTCGTCGAGCGGAGCTTCGACATCATCCGCCAGGTGCACGAGGCCGGGGTCGCGGTGCTCGTCGTCGAGCAGAACGCGAACGTCTCCCTCTCGATCGCCGACCGCGGCTACGTGCTCTCGACCGGGCGGATCGTGCTCGAGGGCAAGGCCTCCGACCTCATCCGGCACGAGGGGCTGCGAAAGGCGTATCTCGGTCGATGAGCGTCGGCGCCGCCATCCGCCCGCGCTTCCCGATCTTCGAGCACACGACCTACGCCAACTCGTGCTCGCAGGGGGCCCTCTCGGTCGACGTCCGCGAGGCCTACGAGGACTACCTCGCGGGCTGGGACGAGCGCGGGTCGGAGTGGGAGCACTGGGTCGAGCGTGCCGAGACGGCCCGTGCCGCGTTCGCGCGACTCGTCGGCGCGAGCGCGGAGGAGGTCGCGGTCACGACGTCCGTCTCGCAGGGCGTGAGCGGGCTCGTCAGCGCGCTGCCGCTCGAGCGCGGGCGGGACCGGATCGTCATCTCCGAGTTCGAGTTCCCCACGGTGGGCCAGATCTCCCACGCGCAGGAGCTTCGCGGCGCGGAGGTCGTGCACGTGCGGCCCGAGGCCGACGGGCGCATCCCGCTCGAGCGCTTCGCGGACGCGATCGACGAGCGCACCGCACTCGTCTGCTGCACCGCCGTCTCCTACCGAACCGGCTACCGCCTGGACGTCGCCGAGGTCGCGCGGCTCGCTCACGAGCACGGAGCCCTCTGCCTCGCGGACTCGTACCAGGCCGCCGGCGCACTCCCCCTCGACGTCGGCTCGCTCGGCGTCGACCTCCTCACCGCCGGCACGGTCAAGTACCTGCTCGCTTCCTCGGGGCTCGCGTTCATGTACGTGCGGCGCGAGCTGCACGAGCGGCTCCTGCCGACGCAGACCGGGTGGTTCGCGGACGAGGACATCTTCCGCATGGACATCTCCGACTACTCGCCGGCCTCGACTGCGCGGCGCTTCGACGCGGGCACGCCTCCGGTCCCGAACATCTTCGCGGGGCTGGCCGGGATGGGCATCGTCGAGCAAGCGGGAGTCCCGGCGATCGAGGCGCACGTGCGAGGGCTCGTCGACCGGTTGCTCGCGGGCCTGGACGAGCTCGGCGCGACCGTTGCGACGCCGCGTGGCGAAGGCGAGCGCGGTCCACTCGTCTGCGTGACCTCGACAGACGCCCCGCGGCTCGTCGAGGCGCTCGCCGCGGAGCGGATCGTGACCTCGGAGCGCGACTCGAACCTCCGCATCTCGCTCCATCTCTACAACGTCGACGAGGACGTGGACCGCATCCTCGAGGCGCTCGCGGGCCACCGGGACCTTCTCTCTTGAGCGCCTTTTGAGGCCTTTCCTGCATCCGTAGCGCATACGGATGCAGGATCAGCACCCACAGCCCTACGCTCGAGGCGTCGAGGAAAGGGCGACGCCATGAGCGACCGTCCGCGAGCCTACGGGCTCGACGCCCGGCTCGACCGGCTCGAGCGGGACCTCGCGCGCGTGTCCGCCGAGCTTGCCGAGGTGCGTGCGCTCGTGTCGGCGGATGCGGCGTCGAGACCGGTCGCCGAGCCTCGGCCCTCCGAGCCCGTTCGCGTCGAGCCGCCCCCTGCGGCGACGCCTCCGCCTCCGCGCGCGTCCGCGACCCCGCCTCCGGCTGCGCCTCTCAGGGCTCCGGCCCAACCGCAGCCGCCACCGACGCCGCCCTCACCACCCGCGCCTCCGCGACGCACGCTCGGCGAGCTCGCCCGCGACTGGGACCTCGTCGGCGCTCGTGGGTTCGCGATAGCGGGCGGCGCGGTCATGGCGCTCGGCATCGGCTTCTTCTTCGTGCTCGCCGCGAACCGGGGCTGGATCGACGCGCAGGCCCGCGTAGCACTCGGTGCCGCAGCCTCCGCGCTCGTCTTCGGTGCGGGCCTCGTGCTCCGGGCCCGCTACGGGCAGTACTGGTCTGCGCTCGCCGCTGTCGGCGCCGGCATCGCCGGCGCGTACGCGACGCTCGCGGCCGCGGCGGCGCGCTACGACCTGGTGCCGGACGCACTCGCGCTCCCCCTCGCAGGTGTCATTGCCGCCGCAGGCACCGTGGTTGCCGTGCGCTGGCGCTCACAGGTGATCGCGGCGATCGGCCTGCTCGGGGCGGCGCTCGCGCCCGCCCTGCAGTCGCTCGACAGCGACCTGAGCTGGGAGTCGGCGGCATTCGCTGTCATCGTTCTCGCTGCCGCAGGAGCCGTGTCGGCGCCGCGCCGCTGGCACGAGTTGCTCGTAGCGATCTCGCTCGTCGTCGGCGTCCAGGTCGAGTGGCTCGCGGCGGGGCCAGCGCCGGTGGGCGCCGGGACGATCGCGGTCGCCGCGGCGTTCGCGCTCTGCCTGCTCGCGGTCTCGGTCGGGCGTCAGCTCGTGGCGAAGGTCGTCGAGGTCGACCCTCTCGCGTTGGGCCATGCGACCGCGTCCTTCGGCGTCAGTCTCGTGTTCTCGGTCCAGCTCCTGGACGAGCGCACCGACCGTGGGCTCGCGCTCGCGGCCGCTGCGGCAGTCTGGGCCGGCGTGTTCGTCGCGCTGCACCTGCTCCGGCAGCGCGACCTGGCCGCGGTCGTCGGGCTCGTCGCGCTCACGCTCGCGGGCGTCGCGACGGCCGACCTGCTCTCCGACTCCGCGCTCACGATCGCCTGGGCTGCCGAGGCGACTCTCCTCGCCGCTCTGGCTCGGCGTCTGGGCGACGCCCGCCTGCAGACGCTCGGGATCGCCTACGCCGTGCTCGCGTCGGTTCACGCGCTCGCGACCGAGGGACGGCCGGCGGTTCTCTTCGAGGAGACCGCGGACCACCTCCCGGCCGTTCTCCCGCTCGGCGCCGCGGCGCTTGCAGCCGCCGCGTGCGGCGCGCTCGTGCCGCGCATGTACGTCGCGCGCGGTGAGGCCGGGCTGCTCGCCTTCGTCGCCGGGATCCGCACGACGCTCGACGGGAGGCGCCAGGGCATCCGCGAGACCGCGGCCGTCTCGGGCTGCGCGCTCGCCACGCTCGCCGCCGCTTCCGCGCTGGTCGCGGCCTCGTACGAGTGGGGGCACATGCTTGCCACGGCGCTCGCGGCCGTCGTCGGCTCCGTGCTCCTCGGCGTCGCCGGGCGCCTGCGCAGCGACGGGCTCGCTGCCGCGGCGTTCACGTGGCTGGGGGTCGTGCTCGTCGTCGGGCTCGTGTACGACGTCGGGCACTTCTACGACGACGCGACCGGCCTCTCGAGCGGTGGCTGGGCAGTGGTGGCAACGGCCGCGGGTCTGCTCTGGGGCGCATACGCGCACCGCCTCGCCTGGCCCGAGACCCCGGTTCGCGATGCCGTCTTCGGGGTCGCGGCCGGCGTCGCCGCAGTTGCGGCTGCGCTGGGCATCGGCTTCGTGACGGAGGACGCCAGCGCGGGCGGGCTCGGCCTGCTTGCCGTCGCCCTGGTCTATGGCGGCCTCGCCGCGGCGATCTTCACACGTGCGTCGCTCCGCAACGTCTCGACGGTGCTCTGGGCGCTCGCACTCGCCTTCCTCGTCGGCTCGGAATCGCTCCTCGTCACCGACTCGGTGTGGAGGACGGTCGTCGTCGTCGCGACTGCGCTCGGAGTGGGCGCGCTCGCTGCCCCGTTGCGGGAGGCGCGGCTCTGGTTCGCCGGCGGCATCCTCGGCGTCGGCACCTCGGTCGTCGTCTTCTTCGGACAGGCTCAGCCGTGGCTCGGCGAGGGGGAGATCGAGCCTCGCATGGCGATCGCCGCGGCGGCGACCATGCTCGCCCTCTTCGGCCTCGCGGCGCTCGTCTGGGGGCGGGAGCGGTGGCACGACCACTCGACCGTGCTCTGGGCGGACGGGATCGTGCTCCTGCTCGCGACCGAGCGCGTCGTCCTCGACGACTGGCGGGCCACGACCTTCGCCGTCGCGCTCACGGGCGGCGCGACCGCGCTCCTCTGGCGCCCGCTGGGCGAGGCCAGGCTGTGGGCGGCCGGCGGCATCGTCACCGCCGTCGCCACCATGGCGACGATCTCCGAATTCACCCCGATCGAGCGCTTCCTCGAGGAGTCCGCGCGCCCGGCGGATGCGGTCTGGGTGCTCGCCGGGTGCATCTTGGGGCTCGCCGCCGTCGCCTGGTCTGCCCCGGACCCGGCGCACCGGCCGGTTCTCGGCGCCGTCGCGGGCGGCTTCGCGCTCTACGCGCTGTCTCTCGGCATCCTCGGCGTCGCCGAGGCGGTGTCGTCGTCCTCGATCGAGACGGACTTCGAGCGGGGCCACACTGCTGTGAGCGGGCTGTGGGCGCTCGTCGGGCTCGCGCTCCTCGTCGTCGGCCTGTTGCGCGGCTCCGCGCTGATCCGCTACGCCGGCCTCGCGCTGTTCGGGCTCAGCCTCGCGAAGATCTTCCTCTACGACCTCGCCTCGCTGAGCTCGGTCGCGCGGGCCTTCTCGTTCATCCTCGTCGG
>Ga0210115_1000571_pt1 | contig 10644 bp, 8 predicted proteins | sample MayberryNW_TuleB_2_FD_185526 | JGI IMG/M metagenome (GOLD analysis project Ga0210115, IMG submission 185526) | Wetland microbial communities from San Francisco Bay, California, USA, that impact long-term carbon sequestration - MayberryNW_TuleB_D2... | ecosystem: Environmental > Aquatic > Marine >... | reverse complement strand
CGTTCACGTTCACCGTCCCGTTGATTGCGGAAGCGAACCGGTCCGCCGAGAGCGCCGGGATGTCGAGCGCGCGCCCGACGCGCTGCAGGTCGAGGGCGCTCAACGAGGCATCGGCCGCGTAGCCGATCCGCTTCCCGTCGACCGTTACGCGCGCCGTACCGCCAGCGGCGATGCGGGCACCAGCGAACGTCGAAGGAGCAAACTTCACGTCGGCGACCAGATGCGGCGAATCTCCCAGCGCGCCCGTCACGCTGTATGCCGCGTTCAGGTCGCTCGGGGCCTTTGGCGCGTGCAACGTGCGCGGCAGGTTGCGGAGATCGAGATTGGCAGCCCTGCCTGAGATGTCGAGCGCAAGCGGCGTCCCGGGCGTGATGGTCCCTTGCACGCTTGCGCTGCCGCCGTACGCGAGCGCGTGGCCGTCGAGATAGAGAACGCCGCCGGCCATGCGCCCTTTTGCTTCGATCGCGCGTGCCTCGTACCCGAACGCGACGACCCGCGGCGCCACGAGCTGCCAGCGGCCGTCCACCGCCGCCAGCGGGTTCGGCGTGGATTCTCCCGTCATCGCCAGATCGACGATGGCCTTTCCCGTAATGTCGCTGTGCGCCGCCGATCCGCGGAGGAACGCCGCGAGATCGAGATGCCGGAGATCGATCGTGCCGGCGATGCGGCGTCGGGGCGCCAGAAAGTCGCCGGTGACCTGCGCACCCAGACTGCCGGCCGACGAGCGGGCCTCTACCCCCAGCTTCAGCCGATCGAGCGGCCCGTCGGCCGCGATGCTGAACGACGGCTGCAGGCCGATGCCCTTCACCGCCGGCACGATCCGGGCGATCTCCTGGAGCGCCACCTTGTCGGAGGAAATCTTCAGGTTCAGATTCGGCTTCGACAGGTACTGCCGGACGGCGCCGTCGAGGAGCACCGAGCTCTCCTCGGTGCGAATCGCGACCCGATCCAGGAACACGTCATCGCCCTTCGTGGAGATCGTGCCCGACAGGTCGTTCAGCCCGAAGTCGCGATCCGGCGCACGGAAGGAGATGTGCCCGATGCGCACCGTGTAGTTCACCGGGTCGTACTCGAAGCCGAACTGCGCATTCAGCCGTTCGATCTTCTGCGGTGCGGCAACGCCCGACGTGCCCACGGCCCCGTCCACCGTAAATGTACCGTCGCTGATCCCGATCTCGCCGATCGCGATCGGCCTGGCAGGCCCTTCGCGCTCCGCCTCCTGCTTCTGCTGCTTCACGAGCTGTCCGATGTTCCAGCCCTTCGGCGTGCGCACCAGGTGAAGCTCCGGCTCGTTCAACCGGATGTCATCGATGACGACGCCGCCGCCGAGCAGATCAACGATGCTGTAATCGACGCCGACGTCCTTCACCGCGATCACGCGCCGGCCGCCCATCGACACGCTGACGTTCTCGAGCTCGACGCCGGAGAAGAGATTCCCGCCGAGCCGGCCGATGGCGAGCCGGCCGTTCAGATAGCTGTCCGCCTGCCGGACGATGAAGCCGCGGAGCCAGTCCTTGAACCACGTGGTCTGGGACACGATCACCGCGATCGAGGCTGCCCCGATCACCAGCGTGCACAGGAGGGCGGCGATTTGGAGGAAGCGTCTCACCATGGGGTCAGTCCCGAGGCTGACTCGAGTTCGTCAACTCCCAACTTCAAACCTCCAACTCCCAAAGAGCCCGTCGCGCGGCGGTCACGCTTTTGCGACTTGAGAGTTGGGAGTTGTCAGACACAATTGATCTCCGCGGTCAGAAGGCCTGACCGATGCTGAAGTGCACCCGCCAATGCCGCTTTTCGGGTTCGCCGTCGATCAGCAGCCCCGGAAGCGGATTCAGCTGGTAGCCGAGATCGACGCGCACGGGCCCGACCGGCGTCACGTAGCGGAGGCCGGGACCTGCGGCATACCGCAACGAGTCGAGGTCATACTCGAACGAACCCGGCCAGACGTTCCCGCCATCGAGAAAGCCGACGAGGCTCAGCTTGCCGGTGACCGGCAGGCGCAGCTCGGAGCTGAACTCGAACAGGCTCAGTCCGCCGATCGGCAGCCCAGAGCCGCTCAGAGGGCTCACCTCGAAGCGCCCCCACCCGCGTATGCTCGTCGACCCGCCGAGGAAGTAGCGCTTCCCGAACGGGATGCTGGCAACGCTGCCCTCGAGAACATCGTGAGAACCGGTGCTGCGGATCCCGCCCAGCTGGAGCCGGTTCGCCCAGACGGCGCGGCGGTAGAGGGATAGGTAGTGGCGGAAGTCGCCGCTCACCGAGTAGTAGTCGAAGCTGCCCGGGAAGATGCCGCCGGACTGTTCGAGGTGCAGCGACGCGAAGTAGCCCCGGCGCGGGTCGAGCAGGTTCGGCGCCGTCGTGCGCTGCAGGTCCACTTCGAACCCGACGCGCGTGCCGTGCTGGGTGCCGTCGGTCGGGTCGAGGCCGAGCGCGATGAGCTCGTCCCGAATCTCGAAGTCCTGGAGGGCCGCGTTCGAGATCGCGCTGCGCTGGTATTCGCTCACGAACGAGATCGAGGCGGAGTTCCGCCGCGACGGCTGGTAGCGCAGCGTGGCCCGTCCGCCAAAGACGTCGCTGGAGTACGCGGGCTCGGAGGCGTTCCAGGCCACGCCGCTCAATCCGAACGAGAAATGCCGGCCGAAGAAGTAGGGTTGCGTGAAGTCGCCCTTGACGCCGCGATCGAGCGACGACCATCGCGCGTTCAGGTTCGCGGTCCGCGCCCCGCCGAAGAAGTTCGCGTGCTGCCAGCGCGCATCGACGCGCGCCTTCTCCTCGGTGCCGTATCCGATGCCGAAGTTCAGGCGCCGGTGCTTGCCCTCGGCAACGGTCACGCGCGTCGGCACTTGTGCGGGCTGGCCTTCGGTTATCGCTTCGACGTTGGCGAACTGGAAGAGCGACAGGTCGTAGAGGCTGCGCTGGCTGTCGAGCAGCCGCGATCGTCGGTAGCGATCGCCGGGCTCGTAGTGCAGCTCGCGGCGGATCACGTCCTCGCCGACGCTCGATTCGCCGACGATTTCGACCGGCCCGAACGACGCGAGCGTCCCCGGCGTTGCCGTGTAGGTGACGGCGACGTGCTTCGGATCGCCCGTCGGCGTCTCGGTGGCCGCCACCGTTGCGTACGGATACCCGTGTTCCCGGAGCGCGTTGACGCCGGCATCGCGCGTCGCGTTGAACGCCTGGCGATCGAGCGGCGCCCCCTCGGCGAGCGCGTTCGATCGCTGCAGCCGCCGGAACGCCCACGCGGGCAGGACGTCGAAGCCCTCGTAGCGGACGTCGGTGACGACCACCGGCTGGCCTTCGTCGACGCTGATCGTGATCGACACCGCGTCCTGCGCATCGCTCATCTTCACGTCGACGGAACGGACACGCGCGTCGGGAAAGCCACGGTCCGCGAAAAAGGCCGCGATGCGCTTCAAATCCGCGTCGAACCGGCTGCGGTCGAAGTACTGGTTCTTGCCCCAGGGGAAGCGGCTGCTCTCCTTCGTCACCAGCGCGCCCTTCAGGCGTCCTTCGTCGACGTGCTCGACACCCTCGAAGGCGATGTTCTTGACTTCGATCGTGCCCTCTTCGCGGCAGCCGGCGACGAGCAGCGCGGCGAACGCACACGCGGTCAGCAGCTGGAATGAGTGGGAGGCCGGGCACACATGGGCAGACCGCGACATAGATCCGTAGCAGGAACACATCACGTGCCAAAAGGAGGCGGGCTCAGCTGGAGGAGAGTGGTTGCGATCGAACCGCGATGCGAGGACGTCGATCGATCGGGTCAGTGCTCCGCGCGATCGGAACGAGACTGTGCCTCGTCGAGCGCGGACGTGAATCCTACTCGGTGTGGATCGGTGGACGCGTGGACGTGACCGCGAGCACGATGCCGAGGCCGACGGCGATCATGAGCGCGAGCGCCAGCCAGAGCAGCGGAATCCGCGACAGCACGCCACCCTGCCAGAGCGCGAACACCGCGCCGGCCAGCAGCACGAAATATCCGATGACGTACAGGCGCATGAACGACATGCAGCCTCCGTAGGGTGCAGAAGAAGCGTGGACACCGGACCCGCCACCCCGGTATCGCTCGTCAGCCTGCCTCGCCGAAGCGACGCGGCAGGAATCCGATCGCGTCGCGAAGGCGGGCGGAGCAAACGGAGAACCCCGCCGGGAGTTCTCCGCGTCCGCAGCTTCCGGCGCTGTTACTCGGTCGGCATGCCCGACGGGTTCTCGATGCCGACCGGTTCCGAATCCATGAGCCGCCCGCGTCCGCCGCGGCTCACCTGACCGCCCTTGCGGCCAGCCGACCGCGCTTCCTCCGGCGTCCACTCGTGGGCGGTGCCTTTCGCGTGCGCGGCGCGGCCGCCCTTGCTGGCGATCTCGCGCTGGCGCTCCGGGCTCATCGATGCGAAGCCGCGACGTTCTTTGCGTTCGTTGGAATTCACTCGTCTTCCTCCTGGCTGGGGACGTGTGATGCGTCAGCCGCGTGCCGGTATGCCTCTGACCGGTCAGCGGACGACATAGGGACCCTGAGGACCTGGTTCGGCCGGCGGATCCTGGATAGGTTCCGGCGGCGGTTCGTCGGTCGGCGTATCGGGGAGGTCATCCCCATTGTCCTGGTCGTCGCTGTCGGGTCGTGGCATGAGGGCGGCTCGCCGGTTCACACTGTGTAACGCGCTCCGACCCTCCAGCGACGTACCGGATGGGCCGGGTGCGCCAACCCCAGCTGCACTCAAACGACGTGCCACCAGAGATGGACAGACGATCCGCGAACTACCTGAGCGTTTAGAAGCGAGCGAGTCCGCGACGCGCGTCGCCGCCCGTGAATGGCGGGCCGGATTTGCAGTGCTTTCAGACAGCAGGTGTGAAAGGAGGGCAGGTTGAGGTCTCCGATGGGATCCGGCTTTCAGCCGGACATCACCGCCAGGCGCGCCGTCAGGATCGCGTGCGCCGCAGGCGGAAGCAGTCGCAGCCGGGGCAGTTCCGCACGTCGAAGCGATAGCCCACGACGGGGAACAGCATCGGGTGGGAGCAGTAGAGCAACTCGCCGTCTTCAACGGTCTGATAGCCGACGTCGGGGAGCACGTGCGGGGTGCGGCGGCCGTACCAACAGGTGCGATGGCGCGCCTCGGGTTCAACGTGCGGAGGCGGGGGCGGGACCCCGGGCTGGTCGAACCGGATCATCGGGCTACTTGGTCTGCTGCGGGACGTATCCGGGAGGCAGCGCCGCGCCCTCGCCGAAGAAGAAGTCCTCCATGTGCCGCGCCACGAGATCCTGGGCTTCCTTCTGCCAGGGCATCAGGCGGTACTCGTTGAGAATCATCTTCATCCGCTCCTCCCACATCTTCCACGCCTCGACGGAGATGTTCTCGTAGATGCGCTGTCCGAGCTCGCCGGGCCACGGCGCGGCCTCGAGGCCGGGCATCTCCTTCTGGAACTTCTGGCAGAACACGGTTCGTCCGCCGCTCTTGCCGCCGGCCGGCGGGGCGGGTGGAGGACTGCAGGGGCTCATGGGATCCTTTCGTGATCGTTCGCAGCGATTGTACCGCGTTCGCGGCCTACGATGAAGCACCCGGCGCGATCGGCACCTGCCGATCGACGATCAAACTCAGGCGCGCGTGCGCGCCGCGAAGGGCCGCCTCGACGTCGTCGGGCGCAGCCGCGCGGGCGAAGATGAAGCCCAGATAGCTTGCGCCCTCGGGGAGCGGCACGAGCAGCTGGTCCGGCTTGGCGGTGATCCGGACGTCTTCGATGCCGGGCACGAGCCGCGCGTCCTCGACACCATCGATGCGGCGAAACACGCCCGGCGCCCGGATCGGCATCATCATCACGCCGGAAGCGGCCGCTTCGCGGACGTACGCGTCGATGTCAACGCCGGCGGCATGCCGGAGCAGCAATTCCTCGAGCCCGATGCGCTCCTCGGGTCCGTCGAAGCGCAGCGCGCGCGCGCAGAGCCCACCGATCGGACGCGCCGCTACCTCGAGGACGTACACCGTGTCATCACTGACGCGGCACTCGGCATGAACGGGCCCATGCGTGAGGCCGACCGCCGATGCGGCGGCCGATACGGCCGTCGCAATGGCCGCCTGGCGTTCACGCGACGCGCGCGCCGGGGTGACGTAGATCGTCTCTTCGAAAAACGGTCCGTCGAGCGGATCGGGCTTGTCGAAGATCGCGAGGATCCTGAGCTCGCCTTCGTGGAGCAGCCCTTCGACCGCGTACTCGTCGCCGGGCACGTAGTCCTCGATCAGGATCGTCTCGGTCGCGGGATCGCGGAGCGCGCGGACCTCGTGCGATCGCAGCAGCGCGCACAGCCGGTCGAACGCCCGCACGAACGAGACCGGATCGTCCCCGCGCATGACGCCGCGGCTGCCCGACAGCACGAGCGGCTTGATCACCACGGGCCATGAGAGCGCACGCGAGAGTGCCCGCGGATCATCTGCCGCCTCCACGGTCCGGAAGCGCGGCGCCGGCAGCCCCGCGCCGGCGACCGCCTCCCGAAAGAGCCGCTTGTCGCGGCTTGCCCGCGCCGCCGCGATCGAATGACCGCGCAACTGCAGGCGATCGGCCAGTGCGGCCGCCAGTTCTACGGGTCGATCCCCGAGTGCCAGGACGCCCGTGAACGGATCGCGGGCGGCCCGCGACGCCACCGCACGAACCGACCCGTCGAGATCGTGAAATCGCACGGGAATCGCCGCGTCGCGCCAGGGATCGTCGAGCGTCTTGCACCGGTCGGTGGCCAGCGTCAGCCGGATGCCCGCCCGCTCGCCGGCCTCGGCAAACGCGCGCGTCTGGTAGCCGGTGGTCGTGGAGATCAGAAGGACGTGCATTGCTCCCGCATGTTCACGGTTCGCGGTTCGCGGTTCGCAGTTCGCGGTTCACCGTCCGCTTACGGTTGTCGGCTACGGTTGTCGGCCGGGGCTGAAGCCCCGGCCCTACATCTGTAAGAGCGGGATCCTGTGGGGGCGGGGCTTCATGCCCCGCCCGACAAGCAGCGACCAATGGATCGACCCGCCCCGGACCGCCCCGCCGTTCACGTTCATATGAGAGCCACCTGCTCTTCGCTGGGCTCCGCTCAACAGTACCAGGGCTCGTTCAGGTACGGAATCGTGGCACGGGCGCGATGCGGGGCCGTGGACTCGCCGCCCTCGGGCGACGCGTGCCCTGTCGCGCTTCGCGCAAGACGATGAACGGCCGCGAAGACCTCCGCGCGCGGCGCCGTGATGCGGCGGCCGACGAGCGCCATGACGGCGCGCTGCAGATCGTCCACGCCCGCATCGGCGTGTCGCCACGTGTGCATCAGCTGCCGCGCGTCGAATCCCGTGATCAGCGGCCGGATCGTCTCGTCGGCCAGCAGCCGCGATCCCTCCGGCAGCAGCAGGCGGATCGCGAGCTGGATGGGCGGCACGTGCGAGACCAGGTCCAGCGCCGAGATCGTGTCCAGCAGATCGAGATAGCCCTCGGTCGTCGTCCACGGCGTGAACGCGACGAACGTCGGCGCAAGCGGCAGATCGATCTCGCGCATGAACGCGACAGCCGCGAGGAAGTCGGCGCGTGAGTGTCCCTTCTCGAGCCGCGCCAGCACGCGGTCGTCGATCGATTCGACCGCGGAGGTCACAAACAGACAACCCGTCTCGCGGAGCCGCCGCATGACGTCGCCGTGCTTCAGGATGTGTTCGATCTTGATCACCGCGTCGTAGGTGAGCGACGGGTGCTCGCGCGAAAGCGCGTCGACGATGCGCAGCGCGTGCGTGGGACCGTTGAGAAAATCCGGGTCGCCGAACGTGATGTGCACGGCGCCGGCCCGGACCTGCGCGCGAATGTCGTCGAGCACCACGTCGGGCGCCACCACCCTGAAGTGGCCGTTGTAGATCGGCACGATCGGACAATGCCGGCACTGGTGCTTGCAGCCGCGGCTGGCCTCCGTGTACCCGGCTGTCCGGCGCGTGCCATCGGGCATCTGAAGCGCGGCATAGCGCGCGAGCGGCGGCAGCCCCGCGCGATCGGGCGTAATGAACGACAGCCGGGGCAGCCGCGCCGCGTCGCCTGCGGGAGCCGGCGCCCCCGCCGCGATCGTTTCTGCAAGCGCCACGAGATCCGCCTCGCTCTCGGGACCGGCGATCGTGTTCACTCCGGCAGCGCGCAGCGCTTCGGCGTTGAGCGGCGCGTACAGACCGTAGGCGGCAATCGTCGCCGACGGCTGCCACTCGCGTACACGCGCGACGATGGGCAGCGCGAGCCGCGTAGCCGTGTGCATGGGCAGGTAGATCGCGACCAGCGCGGCGGCGCGCACGATCGATTCGTCCAGCCGCCCGCGCGAGAGATCGACGCAGTCCACCTCGAAGCCCGCGCGGCGGAGCCATGCCGCCGGCGACGCCAGCCCGAACGGCTGGTGGCCGAGGTCGTAGGTGGAGAGGAGGAGAATGCGCATGCGGTGGTCGGGCCACTGGCTCCGGGCCGCGGGCTTCGGGCCTGGTCGGGCCGGCCGCCCGGGGAAGTATCGAACGAGGGCTGAGGGCCTGTGAAGAAATCGCGGGTGACGTGCTTTGGGCCGGGCTGAAGCCCGGCCCCTCCGTTGAGATAGAGACAAAATCTCTTGATGGAGAGGCCGGGCTTCAGCCCGGCCTGAACGATTTCTTCACAGGCTCTGAGGCCTGGTCGGGCCTGGGGCCGGAAGCCCCCGAGCCCTCCGCTTGTCATTGTATGCTTCCCGAAAGGTCCGCGGACGCCTGCGGCGGGCCAGAGGAGACGCGCGTGGCCGTTCCCGCCCCCACCCCATCCCGTCCAGCGGCGCCGTCGGCGTACGATCGATCCTTCTTCGGACATCCGCGCGGGCTCTCCACGCTCTTCTTCACGGAGATGTGGGAGCGGTTCAGCTATTACGGCACGCGCGCCCTGCTGATCCTGTTCATGACGGCCGCGCCGGCAACCGGCGGGCTCGGCATGGACACGGCCACGGCCGGGGCGATCTATGGCCTCTACACCTCGATGGTGTACCTCGCGTGCCTGCCCGGCGGCTGGGTGGCGGATCGGCTGATCGGTCAACGCCGCGCGGTGCTCTGGGGCGGCGTTCTGATCGCGCTCGGCAATCTCGGCCTCGCGATCCCCTCGATCGCGGCGTTCTACGGCGGCCTTACGCTGGTCGTGCTCGGGACCGGCCTGCTCAAGCCAAATGTCAGCGCCATCGTCGGCCAGCTCTATGGACCCGAGGATGCGCGGCGCGATGCGGGGTTTTCGATCTTCTACATGGGGATCAACATCGGCGCCGGCACGGCGCCGCTCATCGGCGGCTGGCTCGGCCAGCGGATCGACTGGCACCTCGGATTCCTTGCCGCGGCGATTGGAATGAGCCTCGGCCTGGTGCAATACGTCTGGGGAGCGCGCTATCTCGGCGATGCCGGCCTGCACCCGGCGCCTGCCGCGTCGCCGCAGGCGTTCGACCGGTTGCGGCAGCGATCCCTGCTGATCGGCGCGGCCGTGCTCGCTCTGATGGTGATCTTCGGCATCGGGACGTGGACCGGCGCGTTGCCGATCTCGGCTACCGACGTCGCCACCGCCGCGGGCTATCTGCTGCTCGTCACCATCGTCGTGTTCTTCGCGTGGCTGTTCTTCGGCGGGGACTGGACGCCGCAGGAACGCAAGCGCCTCTACGCGATCGGCGCGCTCTTTCTCGGCGCCACGCTCTTCTGGTCCGTGTTCGAGCAGGCGGGATCGACGCTCAACCTCTTTGCCGATCGCAATACGGACAACGAACTGCTCGGCGCCTCGTTCCCGAGCAGCTGGTATCAGTCGCTCAACTCGGCGTTCATCATCATCTTCGCGCCGATCTTCGCGTGGCTCTGGATCCGCCTGGGATCACGCGAGCCCTCGAGCCCCGTCAAGTTCTCCGTCGGCCTGGTTCTCGTCGGGGCCGGTTTTCTCGTGCTCGTGCCGGCCGCCGGCCTCTCTGCGTCGGGCGCGCTCGTGAGCCCCTGGTGGCTGACGCTCACGTATCTGCTGCACACGTTCGGCGAGCTGTGCCTGAGCCCGGTCGGCCTGAGCGCAATGACCAAGCTGGCGCCCGTGCGAATCGTCGGCCTGATGATGGGGGTGTGGTTCCTTGCGTCCTCGGCGGGCAACTACATCGGCGGTCAGATGGCCGGGTTCTACGAGGCCATGCCCCTCACCGAGCTCTTCGGCGTCGTCGGCATGTTCGCGGCGGCCGCGGGCGTCGTGATGTGGCTGTTCGCGCGTCCGATCCGCAGCCTGATGGGAGGCGTGAAGTAATGGCGCTCGACGAGTATCGGCGGAAGCGCGACTTCACGAAGTCGCCCGAGCCGCAGGGCGACAAGCAGTCGCGGGCGCGTGATGGCGCACGGTTCTTCTGCGTGCAGAAGCACCTGGCCAGCCACCTGCACTACGACTTCCGGATCGAGCACGACGGCGTGCTCCTGTCGTGGGCGGTACCCAAAGGACCCGCGATCGATCCGTCCGTGAAGCGCCTCGCGATGCACGTCGAGGATCACCCGCTCGAGTACGGCACGTTCGAGGGCGTGATCCCGGAGGGCTACGGCGCGGGGATCGTGATGTTGTGGGACGAGGGCACGTGGGAGCCGGAGGTGCCGGACGTCGGCGCCGCGATCAAGAAGGGTGATCTCAAGTTGCGGCTGAACGGCGTAAAGCTGA
>Ga0210115_1000569_pt1 | contig 10660 bp, 7 predicted proteins | sample MayberryNW_TuleB_2_FD_185526 | JGI IMG/M metagenome (GOLD analysis project Ga0210115, IMG submission 185526) | Wetland microbial communities from San Francisco Bay, California, USA, that impact long-term carbon sequestration - MayberryNW_TuleB_D2... | ecosystem: Environmental > Aquatic > Marine >... | reverse complement strand
CGAGGAGCCGGTCGAGGGCGAGGAGCCGGTCGAGGGCGAGGAGCCGGTCGAGGGCGAGGAGCCGGTCGAGGGCGAGGAGCCGGTCGAGGGCGAGGAGCCCGATTGCGAAGCCGATGATTCCGAGGAGGGTGAAGACTCGAACGAGGAGGCGGAGGAGGACGGACCCGTCGAGGGCGAAGACGGATCGTCCGCCGAGCGTATGGCCGCTTGCATGACGGCAGCGGGGATCGATCCGACCGGGGGCGATGGAGCCGACGCCGATGCCATCGAGCCGCATGGCCTGGACAACGCGATCGAGCACGTCCTCGCGAATTGCGTGAAGAATCCGCAGGCCCCCGGCTTGCTGAACGCACTCACGAAGCTGGCGGCCAACCGTGAACGCCACGAGGAGCACCGCGCCTGGTTGGCCGAACGCAAGGCGGAGCGCGAGGCCGCCAAGGCGGAGAGGAAGGCGGACAAGGGCGCCGGCCACGGGAACGGAGGCGGCAACGAACGTGGGAACGGCCGCGGCGGCGGTTCGAACGGCTCGAACGGGAACGGCCACGGGCGCGGCAAGGGCGGTTCCCACGGCAACGGCCACCACTAGCGCCTCATCCCTGCCTTCCTCTGGCCCCCCCTGAGGTCCCGCGGAGCCGATCCGCTCGTGTGACGGTCGCATCGGCCCCATGCTCCAGGCGGAGCTGGCCGCATGCCGCGTCGATGCGCCGGCCCCGCGTGTCCCTGATGGTGACGTTCACGCCGCCGGCTTCGAGCACGTGCACGAACGACCCGATGCGACGCGTGGGGCTCGGGCGGCTCGGCGATCCCGGCGTGGGGTTCAGCGGGATCAGGTTCACGTGGGCGCGGAGCCGGTACGCGATCGCGGCCAGCTTGCCGGCTTGCTCGTCGGCGTCGTTGACCCCGTCGATCATCGCCCACTCGATCGACGGACGGCGGCGGGTCCGATCGCGCCATGCCGCCATGGCCGCTTCCAGCTCGGCGAGCGGGTACAGCCGGTTCGGCGGCACGAGCTCGTTCCGAAGCTCGTCGTCGGCAGCGTGCAGGCTCACGGCGAGGCCGACCTGCGGGAGCTCGACGCTGAGCCGTTCGATGCCGGGCACGAGCCCGACCGTCGAGACCGTGAGGTGACGGGCGCCCAGCCGCATGCCGGCCGGGTCCATGAGGCGCACGATCGCCTCGTGCACCGGGCGGTAGTTCGCGAGCGGCTCCCCCATGCCCATGAACACCACGTTGGTCAGGCGCTGCGGGGTCACCTCGGGAAGCCGCGCCGCCTCGCGCTTCGCCCAGACGACCTGCGCCGCGATCTCTCCGGCCGTGAGGTTCGACTCCAGTCCCATCTGGCCGGTCGCGCAGAACCCGCATCCCATCGCGCACCCCACCTGCGACGAGACGCACACGGTCACGCGATCGGGGTAGCCCATGAGCACCGTCTCGATCACGTGCCCGGCTTCCCCCAAACGTAGGAGAGCCTTCCTCGTCGCGCCGCGGTCGGCCGTGCGCTCGTCGAGCACCTCCACGCCGAGGGGCAGGTCGATCGCGAGTCGCTCGCGGAGCGCCGACGAGACGTCGGACATCTCCTCGTACGTGGCCGCGCGCTTCCAGAGCTGCGCATACACCTGCTTCGCGCGGAACGCCGGCTCACCCCACGCGGTGAGTCGCTCGGTCAGCTCGTCGGGTGAGAGGTCGTAGACGCTCATGCCGCGAGGGTACGCCAAGCGGATCGAGGCACCCCTGCGACCCCGACGGATAGGCTGCCGAGGTGACCGCAGCGGTGATACGAGCCTTCCCGATCACGAGACCGGTCGACCTGCCCCGGACCCTGTTCCCGCTTCGGAGGGGCACCGGCGACCCGACGATGCGCGTCAGCGACCGGGAGGCATGGCGAGCCACACGGACGCAATCGGGGCCCGCGACGTTCCGGCTGGCGCTCGAGGCCGACCGGCTGATCGTGGAAGCCTGGGGCCCCGGCGCCGACGAGGCGCTCGAGCGTGCCCCCGGGTGGGCGGGCCTGCGCGACGTCGACCATGACTTCCGAGCGCATCACCGACTGATCGCCGACCTGCACCGCCGGCTCGCCGGGGTGCGGCTCACCATCACAGGCCGCCCTGTCGAGGCCCTGATCCCCGCGGTGCTCGAGCAGAAGGTCACCGGCCACGAGGCCCGCGCGGCGTATCGGAGGTTGACGCTCGCGGTCGGCGAACCGGCGCCCGGTCCCGGCGAGCTCGTCCTGCCACCCGACCCGGCGGCGGTCGCCGCCCTGCCGTCGTTCCGGTTCCATCCGTTCGGCGTGGAACGGCGCCGCGCGGAGCGACTGATCGGCCTCTGCAGGCGGGCTGCGCGGATCGACGCGCTCGCCGACCAGACGCCGGGCGTCGTCCGGGAGCGGCTGCAGGCCTTCCCGGGCATCGGCCCGTGGACCGCCGCCGAGGTCGCCCGGCTCGCGCTCGGCGACCCGGATGCGGTCTCGGTCGGCGACTACCACCTTCCGAACATCGTGGCGTGGGCACTCGCGGGCGAGCCCCGAGCCGACGACGCTCGCATGCTCGAGCTGTTGGAGCCGTACACGGGTCAGCGCGGCCGCGTGCAGCTGCTCCTGGAAGCGGGGGGCATCAGGGCGCCGGCGTTCGGCCCCCGCGCCGACGTGCGAGCGATCGACCGCATCTGAAGGCCGGCCGTTTACCCTCTGCAGGATGCATCGTCTGGTCCTGATCGTGTCGAGCTATCGACGAGAGGAGTGCGGCCGTCGGCTCATCGGGCTCGGTGTCACGCCGCGACCGATCCGCGCAGGCCGGCGCGCTGACAGGCGGTCGATCGCTGGGGGTCTGTCGGCAAAGGAGAAGGTGCGATGGAGAAGTCACGCAAACCGATCTCGACCCGGAAGCCGCCGGTGCCATCGGAGAGCCATGCCGAGATCGAGGGTTGGATCCGGCGTGTGATGCCCGATCTGCATCCCATCGTCGGCCATCTCGATTCGGAGATCCGCGAGACGATCCCCGGCCTTCGGTATGCGATCAAGTGGAAGAAGGCGTACTACGGGTTGCCCGAGCTCGGGTGGATCATCGAGATGGTCGCGTACGACGTCTCCGTGAACGTCGTCTTCTTCGGCGGCGCGGAGTTCGACCCTCCGCCGCCGCTCGGCGACACCGACAGGAGCCGCTACGTGAAGCTCACGACCCTGGAGGAAGCACAGAGGCCGGAGGTCCACACGTGGATCGAGCAAGCGGGCCGTGTACGGGGGTGGAGATGAGGATTCGCCACCACACGCTCGCTGCCACGAACATGGCTGTGCCGGCTCCTGTTGGTGGGTAGTCGCGTGGTCCACAGTCTCCTCCTCGACGTCTCGAGCATGGCTTACCGGGCGTACTTCGCGATGAAGGACTCCGTCCGGGCGCCCGACGGCCGGTCGATGGGCGCCGTGCACGGCTACCTCGGCATGGTGGCGCGCCTCGCGACCGACCGGAAGCCCGACTCGATCGTGCACGTGTACGACCACGACTGGCGCCCGACCGCGCGCACCCAGCTCTACGCGGGGTACAAGGCCGACCGTCCCGACGAGCCCGACGATCTGACGGTGCAGTTCGTGATCCTTCGGGGCGTGCTCGAGGCGACCGGCGCGACGCAGGCGCACGCCCCCGACTGGGAGGCCGAGGACGCGATCGGCGCGCTCTGCGCACGGGGTGAACCCGACGACCGGTTCGAGATCGTGAGCGGTGACCGCGACCTGCTGCAGCTCGTGCACGACCCCGACGTGCGGCTGCTGTACACGCTGCGCGGCGTCAGCGAGCTGCGCGAGTTCGACGAGGGGGCGGTGCTCGAGACCTACGGCGTTCCGGCTTCCCGATACGCCGAATTCGCGATCCTGCGTGGGGATCCTTCCGACGGGCTGCCCGGCGTGCGAGGGGTCGGCGAGAAGACCGCTCGGGCGTTGGTGCAGACCTACCCGGACATCGACGCCATGCTCGTCGACGCCGCCGGCGTCCGCCCGGTTCCCGGCCCGATGAAGGGTTCGCCCGCGCTCCGCGCCCGGTTGCTCGACGCCGCGGATTACCTCGATGCGATGCGCCGGCTCGTGCCGATCAAGACCGATGCCTCGCTCGAGGTCTGGGCCGGCTCCCGTGATGACGACATCGCCGCCGAGCTGGCCGAGACGAACGGGCTGCGTGGTCCCGTCAGGAGGCTGCGGGAAGCGATCGACGCCCTGCCCGCTTCGAGCTGAGCGCCCGTCACGATCCGAAGCTGAACTTCCCGCCCTTCCCCTTCTTCTGGGCCGCGCTCTCGGTGAGACGCGCGCGAAGGCTCCGAGCCGCCTGCTCGCCCTCCCCGACCGGGAGTTCGCCGTCGTCGCTCGAGACGCCGTTTCCCGACGCGAGGGCGGCGGCGTGGGCATCCTGCGAGGTGAGCAGCTCCACCTCGAGCGCCTCGGCCTTCCGTTCAGCGTCGTGCATGCGGGCGACCGTGTCGAGCTGGTCGCGCCGAAGCTGCTGTACCTCCCGCCGCAGGTCGCGGAGCTCGTCGGCCGCAGACTCGCCGCCGTTCGGGGGCGTGTGACCGTTCGTCGAGTCGATCTGAGCGTAGGCGTCGCGCAGGCGGCTCGCCGTGTCGTCCAGCTCCGATCGGAGCCGTACGTTCTCGTCCTTCATCGCCGCGGCATCGGCGTCGCCCGGGGAGGACGCAGCCCCCGGCGGCGAAGGTGTGGGCTGCGTCGCGCGGCGCACGGCATCGACCGCCTCGGCGCGGGCGCGCTCGATGGCAGCGCGTGACTCTTCCCGGGCCGCGGCGATCTCGGCCGCGGCCCGCTCCTCGGCACCCTCGGCACGCCGCACGGCCTCGGCGGCCTCCGACTTGAACGCCTGAGCCGACGCGGTGGCCTCGGCCGCTCGAACCTCGAGCTCGTGCGTGTCACGGTCGAGATCGTTCGCGAGCTCCTCCGCGGCCTTGGAGCGTTCAGCGGAGACACGTTCGAGCTCCTCAGCCCGGGCGACGGCCTCGGCGGCTTCTGCGCGGGCAGACTCGGCGGCGACCGCCACGTCGGCCGCGCGGGCCTCGGCGAGCCGCGTGGCTTCGTCGGCCGCGCGCACGCGACCTTCCGCTTCCACGAGCGACGCTTCGAGCTCCGCGAGCCGGCCGCGGATCTCTGCCCGGTCGGCCTCCAGGCGTTCGAAGGCTTCGGCCTTCGCCGCCTCGACCCCCAGCGCTACCTCGAGCTCCGCGACACGCGCCGTTGCGACATCGAGCTCGGCCAGACGCTGGTTCGCGGACTCGAGCTGAGCGATCCGCTGGGTCGCTGCTTCCAGCTCCTCCTGAGCCTCCTTCCGCCGGCGCTTCTGCGCCGCCACCGCGGCCGCGGCTTCTTCGCGAGCTGCCTCTGCCGCCCGCTCGTGCTCCGACGACGCCGATCGGACCGAATCGAGCTCCGCGACGAGCTCCTCGACTCGAACCTGCTCGCGCTGCGACGCGGCTCGCTCCTGGGCGATCTCGGCCGCAGCAGCTGCCACCCTGGAATCGGCATCGGCCACGTGGGCCTCGGCGGCGGCGAGCCGGCTCTCGAGATCGGCCGATGCTGCGTACGCCGTGAGGAGATCGCGCTCGAGCTGGGCGACCAGCCTGTCCGCGTTGGCACTCTCTGCCGTCACGCTCTCGAGGCGGGCTTCCATCTCTGTGCCGTGCGCGCTCGCCTGAGAAGCGCGGAGCTCCGCCTCGGCGACGCGCACGTCGGCCTCGGCGGCGCGGGCCTCCGCCCTCTGAACGCGCGAGTCCGTCTCGACGGCGCGAGCCTCCACATCGGCCGCCCGTGCCTCGGTCTCGACGGCGAGAGACTCGGCTTCGACCGCCCTGGCGCCGGCCTCCGCCGCGAGGGCGCGAGCGGCCTCGGCGTCGGCGGTCATCGCCGCGAGCTGCGCTTCATGCTCTGCGGATCGCTCCGCGAGGTCCTTCGACTCGGCGGCGAGCTCGGACGACCGAGCTTCGGCGGTCTCGACGCGACGGTCGGCATCCTGGAGCCGTTGCTCGAGGGCCGCGACCTGGGACGCCGCCTCCACGGCGCGTTGATCTGCCTCGGCCGCGCGCCGATCGGCATCCACGGCCCGCCGATCGGCATCCGCGGCCCGGGCTCCGGCCTCTGCGACGCGCCGCTCGGCCTCGTCGGCAGCTTCCCGCACCTGCTCGGCGGCCGACGACGCGCTGGCGTGCTCGGCGTCCGAGGCTCGCCGCGCCTGCTCGTTCGCCGCGGCGATCGCTTCGGCGAGCTCGGCACGGACCGACGCGAGCTCGCCGGCCGCGCGGGCCTGCGCTTCCTCGGCCTCACGCTTGGCCGCTTCCAAGGCGGCGCCCCGGTCGAACAACGCCCGTTCCATGGACTCGAGGCGCTCGGTGACCTCGGCGTCGGGCATCGACGGGGCCGCCGCGACGAGCGCGTCGGCAGCTCGGAGACGTCCTCGAAGCTCGTCGACCTCCCGTTCTGCCTCCTCGAGCCGTCGGATGGACTCCGCATCGGCTGAGGCGGCCGAGTCGACCCGTTCGGCTCGATCCCTCAGCATCTGGATCTCGTCCTGTGCGGCCACGAGGCCGGTCTCCGCCGTGCTCGCCCGGACCTCGGCCTCTCGCTCCCGGATCTCGGCGTCGCGCAGTCGCTGCTCGATCTCCTTCGCCTCCTCTTCCGCGGCCCTTGCCCGTTCCTGAGCCTCGCTCACAGCCTCGCCTGCCCGAGCACGTTGCTTCGCGAGCGCGATCTCCCGTGCCGGGGTCAGGAAGCCGCCCGTTCGGCGGCCGGCGCCCGGCAGCGAGGCCACTGCGACGAGGGCGAGCGCGACGATCGCTCCGATGGAACCGATGGTGCGGAGCGGCGACCAGGGCGACTCGGCTCGCTTGGCGATCGGCTCGTATCCCTGGTCGATCTCCACGGCTCCGACGGAGCCCTGCTGTCCCAACCGCAAGGGCACGAACGTCGCGAACACCTCGTCGTCGCCCGATCGGACCGAGCCGAGCTGGCCGGTCCCGTCGGTCGCCCGATAGACGGCGTCGAGATCGGAGCTGACGGCGTCGGAGGCGTCGCCGGCGTCGCTCGTGAACAGCAGGTCGCCCGAGGGCGACCAGATGCGCACCCGGAAGGCCGTGCCGTCGGCGAGCACACCCCGCTGGAGCCGGGCGAGCAGGTCGCGGCCCTTCGGTCCCGAGAGCGGGCTCGAGACGTCGCCGGGTTCGAGCACAGAGGCGATCCCGGCGTTGGCCAGCCCCTTCGCGGCGAGCTGCGCCTGCGACTCCGCTTGCGCCAGCGCTCTCGCCCCCAGGACCGAGGCGACCACCATGAGCGCCACGCACACGAGCAGGAGGATGACGAACGTCCGTCGTCCCCTGCGGATCGCTTGCAACGCGCGGCCACCACTCACGCTCGGAGAACCTCGCCACCCTCTGATCGCCAGAACCTGTCCCCATCTCATCGGCCGGCGGGGTCGCACTCCTGAGCATCCGTAACCAGAAATAGGTAGGCACGCGCTCGTTGCGGCCACCGAACCAGGCACCTACGCTCGCCGCGACCGCATGCCTTCCACAGCACCGATCCGTTCGACGCGCCTCGGCGTCGTCACCCTGGCCGTCGCCCTGACGGTGATCGTGGCTGCCTGCGATGAGCCGCCCCCGTCGGGCTCCCCCGTCTGTACCCGAGGAGCCGCCCGGATCACGGTGTTCCAGGGGCCCGACGGCGAGTGCATCCCCCGCACCGGCGTCGTCGAGTATCGATGCGACGGTGCCGCTCCGGTCGTGGTGTTCGACCTCGGAAGCGAGGAAGAACGCCGATTCCTCGGCGGGTCGTTCACGGTGCCCGTCCCCAGGCTTCCCGAGGGCGCGGAGGTCGTCGGCGTGGGCGATGAGGCCCAGCTCGTGACGGTGCCCGACGAGCCCCATCGGCTCTACACCGTCAGGGCATCGACGATCACGCGGTGGCTCGCCCTGCCGGCACCGCCCGTGGTCGGCGACACGCCGGCGGCGTTCATGCTCGGGAACTCGCTGCTCGACGGCGGGGCATCGGCGTTCCCGACCGCGCTCCCCGGCTGGTCGCTCGAGATCGACGCGCTCAACGGGCGGACCTCGTCGGACGGCGCGGCGGTCGCCGAGGCGCGCACGGTGCCCGACCGCGCCGTCGTGGTCGAGCTCGGCACCAACGATCAGAGCGTCGCGGCCTTCGAGGCCAACGCCGAGCGCATCCTCGCCTCGTTCCGGGGGGCGCCCCTCGTGCTCTGGCAGAACGTGGAAGGACCTCCCGACCTGGTTCCCGCCGACGAGATCAACGCGGCGATCGAGTCGCTGGCGGGCCGCCGTCCCAACGTCGCGATCGCCGACTGGGACGGCTCGGTTCCCGAGGAGTACCTCTTCGACGGCGTCCATCCCGATCCGGCCCACGCCGACGCGATGGCGGCCCTGATCGCGCCCATGCTGCAGCGCTGGTGGAGCGCGACGACGGAGCCGCCCGCGTGCTCGTGACGTGGCCTCCCTCGGGCGCGGGCTGAAGATCAGCCGGCCGGCGGAAGCGTCTCCGGCTCCGGATCGGCCGTGGCCCGCCCGGTGGCTCGCATCACGATGAACCCCGTCGCCCCCAGGACGACCGCTCCGCCCAGGGCGGTGAGTGGAGAGATCCGCTCATCGAGGAGCGCCCACGCCGCGATCGACCCGATCACCGGCACGGACTGGAGCATCAGCGAGCCGAGCCACGCCTCGACGAAGCGATGCGACCATGCGACCGCCAGGTGTCCCATCAACCCCGGCACGAGCGCGACCAGCACGACCCAGGTCAGATCCGAGGCGTCGGGCGGCCGGAGCGAGGTGCCAGTCAGCACCGTCAGCGCCGTAACCACGACCGCGGAGACCAGCATCACGCCCGCCATGTAGTCGACGGCGTCGAGGACCGCCCGAGCTCGCTTCGAGAAGAGCCAGTAGGCCGCCCAGGTCACCACGCTGAGCGCCGCCGCGGCGTCGCCGAACGGGCTCCAGGTCGGCGACCCCTGCGACCCGACCGCGACCAGAGCCACCCCGAGGAAGGATGACCCGATCACGACCGCGTCGCGGCGACTCAGCGTCTCGCCGAACCACCGGACCGCCCCGAGCGTGATGAACACGGGTGCGAGCGCCCCGATGATCGTGGCGTTCGCGACGCTGGTGAGGCGGAACGCCGTGAACGTGAGCACGATGTCGCCGGCGAAGAGCACTCCCCCGACGGCGGTCGCCCGCACCACCCCCTTCGCGGGGCGCCGTCGCATCGCCGCGAAGATCGCCCCGTAGAGCGCCACCCCGGTCCAGAGGCGGTAGCTCGCGAAGGCCAGCGTCGGCATCTCGATCTGCTTCAGCACCAGGGGCACGAGTCCCCAGGCCACCGTCGTGAACCCAAGCAGCACCATGCCGAGCGTCCGCCGGGAACGCCGATCGTCGGCGGTGGAGATCGGGCTCGACACGCCCCGACGCTAGCAGCGGTGATCCGGTCCCCGATGGGTCGCGAAGAGGTGATGTCCGTTCGCGATCGACCGCGGGAGGAGGTGAGCGATCACCGCGGGCGGCGGTCTCATCGCGACGCCACGACCGTCGCGGTCAGCGATCCACGACCCAGAAGGAAGGAACGAACGATGCATCCCAAGCGCACCAAGCTGCTCGGCAGCGCGATCGTCGCCGCGGCGCTCGTGCTCGCCCTCGGAGCGGCGCCCATGATCGGGTTCGGCGCGGACCACCTCGACGCGCCGAACCTCACCGCTCCGTCGATGCGGCCCGACGCCGATATCAACGACGTCTACGTGTTCCAAGGCCGCAACGAGAAGCGGACGGTCCTCGCCATGACGACCCACCCGGCGGCGGGCGCGATCGCACCGCTCGAGTACGCGACCGACGTGAAGTACACGATCAAGATCGATCGCAACGGCGACGCCAAGGCCGACGCGCAGTACACGACGGTCTTCGACGAGCCGACGATGAACGGCCGACAGGCGTACAAGGTCGTGTGGCGCTCAGGCGACCACCACCGCCGCGTGGCGCACGGACCGACCGGAGCGATCAACGACGTGCGCGGAGGCGGCAAGGTCTTCGCCGGCCTGCGTTCCGATCCGTTCTTCTTCGACCTGGCCGCGTTCCAGGGGTCGGTCCTGGGCATGGGCTCCCGCGCGTTCTGCGACGGCGACGAGGTCGACTTCTTCGAGGCGCTCAACGCGAACGCGATCGTGCTGCAGGTTCCCGACTCGGCCCTTGGCCGCGACATCGGGATCTGGGCCGTGACCACGACCGACGGCGGCGACCGCATCGACCGCATGGCCCGTCCCGCGATCAACACCGTGTTCAACAGCGGGGACGACAAGAACCGGTTCAACCAGGGGCACCCCGCCTCCGACTACCGGCGCTTCTCCGACACCGTCCGAGGCGTGCTGAAGACGTTCTCCGCGCTCGATGCCGAGGGCGCGTACACGAACGCCCAGACGCGCACGCTCGCCGAGGTACTGCTGCCCGACGTCGTGATCTACGACACGCGCACGGACGCCGCCGGCCCGTTGAACGGCCGCGCGCTCTCCGATGACGTGATCGACGCCGAGCTGAACATCGTGACCGGCGGGTTCGCCTTCGCCGGACGCGACGGCGACGGAGCGATCGGCAGCGACTGCGTCGACGCTCACGACGACTACCGCGCGAGGTT
>Ga0210115_1000568_pt1 | contig 10666 bp, 10 predicted proteins | sample MayberryNW_TuleB_2_FD_185526 | JGI IMG/M metagenome (GOLD analysis project Ga0210115, IMG submission 185526) | Wetland microbial communities from San Francisco Bay, California, USA, that impact long-term carbon sequestration - MayberryNW_TuleB_D2... | ecosystem: Environmental > Aquatic > Marine... | reverse complement strand
TGCTCGTCATGCTGACGGCGATCGTCCCCGGCTCGACGTTCCCCGGGCTCGTCGGCGGTCAGGTCGTCCACAAGCTCTTCTTCGTCGTCGCCGGCGCGTTCGTGTACCTGTACCTCTTCCTCTCCGTCCCGGGGTCCTTCTCGGTCGAGCTCTCGCTCCTCGAGCAGCACCGCGGGCTCGCCGTGCTCGTCCCGGCGACGGTCGTCGTCGTCGCCGCCCTCGTCATCCGCGCCTTCTGGAGCCGGCTCCGCGGCCTCTGGCAGCGGGCGAAGCAGGGCGGGGCGATCCTGGCCGATCCGCGTGCGTTCTCCGTGAAGGTGCTCCTGCCCGAGCTCGGCGCGTGGCTCTCCAAGCTCGTCGTGATCGCCGTGTTCCTGGCCGCCTACGGCATTCCCGTGACGCTGCACACCGTCATGACCGTGGCCGGCGGGAACTCGCTCGCGAACGTCGTCTCCGTCACGCCGGGCGGCGCCGGCGTCAACCAGGCCGTGAACTCGGCGTCGTTGACCCGCGAGGACGTCGACCGCGAGACCGCGCTCGCGTACTCCGCGGGCCAGCAGCTCGTGACGACCGCCTGGAACGTCGCGCTCGCGGTCGTCCTGGTCGCGATCGCGTTCGGCTGGGCCGGCGGCAAGACCCTCGTCGCGTCCTCGTACCACGAGGCGAGGGCGCGCGCCCCGGGACGCGGGCGGGCGACCGTCGACTAGGAGGGCCTGGCGAAACAGACGCTGTGTCGCCGAGGTAACGCTGGATCGCCGCGAGGTTGCGTCCTCGGTCGCCCCAATACGTCACGTATTGGGGCTCCCTGCGCCCTTCCCTCGCGCCGACCAGCGGCAGCTCGGCGACGAGGCCCGTTCCGCCCGGCCCTCCTAGCGGAACGAGCGGTGCTCGACCTGCGCGCCGCGCCCGATGACGACGTCCGAGACGAGCGCGGCGGGGAAGAGCCCGTGCTCGACGACCCCGACCGTGGCGGACAGTGTCGCGGCGAGCGCCTCCGGGTCGTCGAACTGCGCGGTGTAGTCGGCGATGACGCCGCCGTCAGGGCTGCGCGGGGCCTCTCGCAGCTCCACCGCGTCCAGGCGGCGGAGGGTCGACGCGAGCCCGTACTCGAGGAGCTCCACCGGGACAGGCGGCGCGAGGCGGTCGACGAGCTTGTCCGACGAGACGACGACGACGAAGCGGTCGGCCGCGGCGGCGACCGCCTTCTCCCGGGTGTGCGCGGCCCCTCCCCCCTTCACGAGCCAGCCGGACGGGGCAACCTGATCGGCCCCGTCGATCGCGATGTCGAGCCGGTCGAGTGCGAACGGGCCGACGAACGGCTCGACCTCGAGGCCGAGCTCGCGGGCCGCCTGCTCGGTCGCCGGCGAGGTCGCCACGCAGCGGAGAGCGAGGCCGCGCGCGGCGAGGGCCGGCAGCAGGAACGCGACGGTCGACCCGGTTCCGAGGCCGACGCGCATGCCGTCCTCGACGAGGCGGGCGGCAGCCTCGGCCGCGACGCGCTTCTCCGCGTCCCTAGCCACGGCCCAGCTGGCCCGGATCGAGGTCGAGGAGGTCGGCGATGCCCTCGAGGGTGACGTCGGCCGCCGGGTTCGCGGCGGCGATCGCAGGGTCGTTCGCGAACTGCCCCTGCAGGGGGAGCACGGTCGTGACGCGCTCGCCCCAGTGACGCTTCGCCGCGGTGAGGATTCGGAGCTTGTCGTCGACGAGCACGTAGCGCTCGGACGGGTAGCGGCGCTCGACGTCGTCGAGCTCCTCCTCCTTGTGCACGTAGACGAGGACGTCGTCGTCGACCGCGTCCCGGATCCCCGCCCGCTCGATCTTGCGCGACTGGAAGACCGCGTCGCCGTCGGTCAGCACGACCGTCCGGCCCGCCGCCCGGAGATGCGCGAGGGCGTCCAGCGCTCCGGCGTACAGGCGCTCGGCGTACGGGTACTCGAGGAGGTAGCGCGCGACGCCGAGAAGCCCGGGATCCATGCCCTCGGCGAGCCACCACTCCTGCACCGCGCCGAGGTAGTCGCGATAGCCGAGCTCGGCGAAGCGTCGTTCCTGGATCGCCCAGTACGCGTCACGAGCGGGCTCCCCGTAGCCCGTGGCGAGGTGGGCCTCCACGTCCTCGCGGAAACGGTCGTTGTCGAGGAGCGTGTCGTCGACGTCGACGAGGAAGACGACGGAGTCGCGGTGCGGCGGCACCGTGACATCCTCGCGCACGTCCGTCATGCTCGTGCTTGGTACGGGCACCGAGAGGAGGAGACGAGTGAGAGGAACGGTGAAGTGGCTGTCGGTCGCGCTCGCAGTGGCCGCGCTTGCAGGGTGCGGCGGGTCGGATTCCGAGGAGACGGTCGCGGGCTGCGTGATCGAGCCCGGGACGCAGTGCCCGAACGTCGACCTCTCGGACGCCGAGCTCGACGACGCGGATCTCTCGGGGGCCGACCTCTCGGGCGCGAACCTCGAGCGTACGAACCTGAGCGGTGCCGACCTGAGCGCCGCGAACCTGAGCAGCGCGCAGATCGTCGATGCCGATCTCTCGGATGCCGACCTCACCGCGGCGAACCTCACCGATGCGACGATCACGGGGACCAACCTCTCCGGGGCGACGCTCTGCGGCACGACGCGTACGGACGGCACGACCGACGACTCGAGCTGCCCGGCCTCGACGGACACGACCGACACGGAGACGACGGAGACGACCGACACGGAGGCCTCGGAGGCCGAGGTGACCGAGTTCGAGCTCTCCGACCTCGACTGCGGCGCGGCGACCACCGGGCCGGTGACGGTCACCTGGGAGACGGAGAACGCGACCGCCGTCCAGATCGCCGTCGACACGGCCTCGCCCACGGGCTTCGGCCCGAGCGGGTCGACGGCCCTCGTCGTCGCCTGCGACGGCGCCGCGCATGCGATCACGATCACCCCGCAGAGCGACACCGGGCCTGGAGTCCCGGAGACGAAGGAGGTCAGCTCGGGCTGACGCCTAGCGTGAGCGCCGAACCTCGACGCGCCCGCGGCCGAACGCGTCGATCCTGCCCCAGCGGCCGGGGATGTCGAGCAACTCGAGGCGCCCGATCTCCGAGGGGAGCGCCGGGTCGACGACCAGGTGCTCCCCCTCCGGCTCGAGGCCGAGCATCGTGCGCAGGAAGAGGAGAGGCGCTCCGGTCGACCACGCCTGCGGGCTGCAGGCGGTCGGGTACTGCACGGGGTACTTCGTCTGCGCGCGCGGATAGCCGCCGAAGGCCTCCGGCAGCCGGCCGTCGAAGAACTCCGCCGCCTCCAGGATCCCGGCGGCGATCGTGGCCGCCTCGTCCTTGAACCCGTACCGGCGCAGACCCCAGGCGACGAACGAGTTGTCGAAGGGCCAGACCGTGCCGGTGTGGTACCCGATCGGGTTGTAGCGCGCCTCGCCCGCGGCCAGCGTCCGGACGCCCCAGCCCGTGAACAGCCGCTCCCCCAGGAGATGCCGTGCGACCGCCTTCGCCTTCGACTTGTCCACGATGCCGCTCCACAGGAGGTGCCCGTTGTTCGACGTGAGCGAGTCGACCTGCTTCCCGCTCGGGTCGAGCGCGAGGGCGAAGTACTCGCCTTCCTCGACCCAGTAGTCGCGGTTGAAGCGCCGCTTGAGGTCCGCCGCCTCGAGCTCGAGCCGGTCCGCGAGCTCCGCGTCCTTCCAGATCTCCCGTGCGAGCCTCGCTCCCCGCACCTTCGCGTCGTACGCATACCCCTGGAGCTCGCAGGTCGCGCGCGGGAAGCCCGGCAGCTTGCCGTTCCGGAACGAGATCGAGTCCCACGAGTCCTTCCAGCACTGGTTCTCGAGGCCGCTCTCCTCGTTCCGGCGCCGGTACCAGACGTAGCCGGTGCCCTGCAAGTCGGCGTAGTCGTCGATCCAGGCGAGCGCCGCCCGGGCCTCGTGCTCGAGCTCGCGCACGATGCTGCGGTCCCCGGTCCAGCGCTCGTACTCGTCGAGGAGGACGACGTAGAGCGGGGTCGCATCGACCGCGCCGTAGTACGGCGAGTGCGGGCGCTCCTCGAAGGCGGTCATCTCCCCGTAGCGCATCTCGTGGAGGATCCGGCCCGGGTCCTCGTCGCGGAAATCGTCGGAGCGGGCTCCCTGCCAGTCGCCGAGCGCGCGCAGCGTGGTGGCCGCGAGCTCCGGGGTGAAGGGGAGCGCCTGCAGGCTCGTGAAGATGCTGTCCCGGCCGAACATGGTCATGAACCAGGGGAGGCCGGCGGCGGGGAGCGAGCGGCCGCCGGTGATCGGCGGCGAGAAGCGGAGGGCGGCGAGGTCGACGAGGCTGCGCCGATAGGTCCTGCGGAGAGGCCCCCAGTCGCACTCGAGCCGCGGCGCCGCGTCGATCCAGCGCTCGAGGTTCCGCCGCATGCGCTCGAGCGCGCGCTTCGGATCGCGCGCGTCGAGCACGCCGCCCTGGCCCTCGGCGACCACGTGGAGCTCGGTCGTCCACTGCCCGTGGGCCGGGATGCGCACGTCGAAGGTCAGCCCGTCGCGGTCGTAGCGCGCGCGGGCGGTCGCCGAGACTACCGTCGCGCGCTTGAACGACGCACGCTCGTACCGGAGCACGAGCGATCGCGAGTGGACGTCCGCCGAGTAGCGGCCCTTCTTGCGGAGCGCGTCCTTGACCTCGAACAGGTCGGCGAAGTCGCAGCCCGCCTCCAGGCGCACCTGGAGGCGCACGGGCCGGTCGGAGTGGTTCAGGAGCGTCAGCTCCTCGTGGAAGCCGCCCGCGACGGCGCGCTGCCTGATCACCGAGAGCTTCGCGTCGATGTAGACCGTCCCCATGCCCGGGACGAGGAAGAAGCGCGCCTCGTAGTACTGCAGGTCGTCGACGGAGAGCGAGCTCAGCCGCTCGCCGTCCACCGTCAGCACCCACCTCGAGAGGAAGCGCGTGTCGAACGAGAACAGGCCGGTGGGATCCGTCGGTGAGGCCTCGATGTCCCCCCGGTCGTCGCTGACGACGAACGTGTTGCCGTCCAGGATCTTGACGAGGCCGTCGTTCATGCCGTGGCCGCCCTCCTGCGCGCGCTGCGCGGGCCCGGGAAGAGGCGCTGCAGGCGCACGAGCAGGCGCGGGTCGCCCTCGGCGACGAGGTCGCCACGGAGGAGGGCCGTGACCGCGTTCAGCTTTCCCGCCGCCAGCCCCTCGAAGACGGCCCGGTCCGCGCGCACGAGGCAGTCCGCCTCCGCATCCGCGCGCGCAGGCTCCACCGATAGCTGTCCGCGGTCGAAGGTCACGAGCCAGCGGCGGGTCCGCCTGCCGTCGACGATCTCGAAGCGGACGCTGCCCACGGCGTTGCGTAGATGCTCGGACTCCGCGCGCTCGGCAAGCCCGGCGAAGAACGCCTCGGTGCCGCCGGTAGGTGCCCTCCGTGCCAGGTCGTGAGCCTATCCATCCGCCGCCGGCGCCGTCACTCCGTGTCGAGGGAGGAACCGGCGGCGCCGCGATCGCCTGCCAGGAGCCGGGTCGCCGTCAGTGGGTAGAAGAGCACCGACAGCATCCCCGCGCCGATGAGCGACGCGGCGACCGCGTCCGAGATCGCACGCTGCTCCTGTGCGATCCCGACGATCGCGACGACGAGCGGCAGCGCGGTGGCGCCGCACAGCGCGAGGGCTACCGTGCCCCGCGCTCCGAGCTCCCGACGCCAGAGAAGCGCGGACGCGCCACGGGTCACGAGCAGCAGGGCGAGGAACAGAGCTGCCAGCGCGAGCCCCTCGGCCGTGAGCAGGCTGTCGAGGTCGAAGTTCATGCCCGTGACGACGAAGTAGACGGGGACGAGAAAGCCGAAGCCGATCCCCTCGAGGCGGAGCCTGACGACCCGCCCTTCGGGTGAATCGAGCACGAGCCCGACGACGAGACCCGCCGCGAACGCCCCGAGCACGAACTCGAACCCGGCGTCCCCCGCGACGAACACGAGGAGCGCGAGGAGGAAGATCGAGGCGCGCACGCCCACCTGCCCCGTCGTGTGCAGCGTGTCCTGGACGACGCGCAGGAACCAGGGTGGGCGCGCCTCGAGCGCGACCCGGGCCGCACCGACCACGAGGATCCCGAACCCGAGGAGGAGCAGCACCTCGGTGGCGGCGCCGTAGACGCTCGTCAGGAAGATCGAGATGAAGATGATCGGCCAGAACTCGCCCGGGACCCCGGTACCGAGGACCGCGCGCCCGAACGGCGTCGCCAGCAGCTTCGCGTCCGAGAGGACGGGGACGAGGGTGCCGAGCGAAGTCGTCGCGAGGGCGACCGCGAGCACCCACCACTCGACCTCGAGCCCCGCCTGCTCGAGGACGAGTCCGAGCAGGAGCCCGATGGCCAGCGAGATCCCCCAGCCCATCGTCCCGCGGCGAAGCGCGTCACGGGGAACGTGCCGCTCGACCACCTCGAGGCCGGCGAAGAAGAAGAGCAGCGCGAGCCCGAAATCGGCCAGGAAGACCACGTACGTCTCGGCCTCGACGATCCCGAGCACGGCCGGCCCGATCAGGATCCCGAGCACGATCTCGACGACGATGGTAGGCAGGAGCAGCCGGATGTGCCAGCGCGCGAGGACGGCGCCGAGTGCCGACGCGAGGAAGACGAGGACGAGCGAGCGCGCCTCCTCCTTCGTCAGCTCGGCCGCGAGCGGCGGCGTGAGGGCGTCGGCCAGCGCCGCGAGCGCGCCCACTCAGGCGTCGGCGCCGAGCGGCTCGCGCCCGGGCTCCGGCGGCACGTCGCTCGGCCCGCGGGCCGCCGCCCCGGTGTCCTCGGCGTGATACGCAGCCAGCAGCGCCTCCTCGTCCTCCCTTTTCGGGAACAGGAAGTAGACGACCGCGGCGCCGAGGAGCACCGAGACGACACCGGCGAGATACGCCCAGTCGTCGCCGTCGAGAAACGCCTGCTTCGCGCCGGCGATGATGGCGTCCGCGTACTGCGGGTGCTGCGCGGCGACGGCCTCCGCGCTCGCGAACGACTTCGTGAGCGCCGCCTGCGTCGAGTCGGTGACGCTCTGGTCGGAGGCGGCGATCTGGGACGACACCGCCGAGGCGTAGCCCGCCGTCAGCAGCGCGCCGAAGATCGACTGCATGATCGCGCCGCCCAGGTCGCGCTGCAGGTCGGCGGTGCCCGACGCCATCCCCGCCCGGGTGACCGGCACGGAGCCGGTCAGCGAGTGGGACGCCGGCGTCCCCGCGAGACCGACCCCGGCTCCGACGAAGACGTACGCGGCCGCGATCTGCCAGTACGGCGCCCCCTCGTCCCAGACGAGGAGCATCGTGAGGAACGCGAGGACGAGGAAGACGTAGCCGGAGAGCAGGGTGAAGCGGGACCCGCGCTCCTCGACGAGCTTGGCCGAGCGGGGCGCGACCACGACCATCACCAGCGCGGCCGGAAGGATCGCGGCTCCCGCCTCGAGCGTCGAGTACCCGAGCACGTTCTGGAGGTACTGCTGGCTGACGAAGGCCGCGGCCATCAGCGACCCGAAGACGATGATCCCCGCGCAGGCGGCCACCCAGAAGATCCGCCGCGAGGCGACGTTCAGGTCGTAGAGCGGATTCGGGGCGCGGCGCTGGCGGACGAGGAAGCCGACGAGCGCGGCTGCGGCGATCGCCGCCAGGCCGAGCACCAGCGCCCCCTCGTTCGGGACGGGGACGAAGTTGATGGCGAGGATGAGCCCGCCGACGAGGACGACGGAGAGGATCCCGCCGAGATTGTCGACGGGATCAGTCGTCTCGTTGACGTGACTCGGCACGAAGACGACCGCCAGCAGGAGCGCGACGCCGGCGAGCGGGAGCGTGACGAGGAAGACCGAGCCCCAGTCGAACCCCTCGAGGAGCGCGCCGGACAGCAGCGGCCCGAGCGCCGCGATCGCGCCTCCCAGGGCCGACCAGAGCGCGATTGCCTTCGTGCGCCCGGGGCCGGACCAGAGCGCGGTGATGAGCGCCAGCGTCGTCGGGTACGCCATCCCCGCCGCGATCCCGCCCCCGACGCGCGCGACGAAGAGCACCTCGTCCGAGGGCGCGAAGCCGGCGAGCAGCGACATCGGGACCGCGAGCGCCGTGCCGAGGACGAGCAGCAGCTTCCGCCCGTAGCGGTCGCCCACCGCGCCGAGATAGAGCACGGACGCCGCCAGGCCGAGCGAGTAGCCGACGGCGATGAGGTTCAGCGTCACCTGCGACGAGTCGAACGCCTCGCCGATCGAGGGCAGCGCGACGTTCGCGACGGACAGGTTCAGGTTCGCGACGGCCGCGACGAGGATGAGCGTGACGAGGACGAGGCCGCCGCGATCGGGTGCGTCCGACGTCCGTGTCGTCTCGGTCGCGCTCACGCGGGCGATCATTGCAGGCACCGCCCGTACGCAGATGCGGGATCCGCTCACGCGGATCCCGCATCGCGAGAACCCCTGAAGCGCGGCCGCAGTGCGGCCGCGGTCGCGCCGTGCGAGCGCGCGGCACCGCCCGTACGCAGATGCGGGATCCGCTCACGCGGATCCCGCATCGCGAGAACCCCTGAAGCGCGGCCGCGGTGCGGCCGCGGTCGCGCCGTGCGGGCGCGCGGCACTCTCCGGTCTACGTCAGCGTGGCGTCGAGCGTGATCTCGGGGAGTGCGGCGAGCGCCTTCGAGACCGGGCAGCCCTCGACCGCTCCCTCGGCTGCCTCGAGAAACGCGGCCTCGTCGATCCCGGGCACCGTCGCGCGCACGCGGATCGCGCTCTTCGTGATCCCCGTGCCGGGCACGAATGTCACCGTCGCCGAGGTCTCGAGCTTCTCCGGCGGTGAGCCGGCTTTCGCGAGGGCGCCCGAGAGCGCCATCGAGTAGCAGGACGCGTGCGCGGCCGCGATGAGCTCCTCCGGGCTCGTGAGACCGTCGGAGTCCTCGGTGCGCGAGGCCCACGTGACCTCGAGCGGGCCGAAGGCCCCGCTCCCAACGCTGTCGATCCTCCCGGCGCCGTCCGTCAACGAGCCGGTCCAGGTCACGGATGCGGTGCGATCGGCCATCAGATCTCTCCTTCCTCGAGGGTCGCCTCGACGATGACGGTGGCGCTCGCGCGGATGAGGGCCGACATCGTGCAGCCGTCGTCGGCCGCAGACGCTGCCTGGGCGAACCCTGCAGCATCGCCTCCCGGAACCAGGCCGCGCGCCGTGATCACCGACTGGACGACGCGGTGGCCGATGCCCTCGACCTCGTCGATCGTGAGGGCGCAGCGCACCTCCAGGCGCTCGGGCGGCGTCCCGGCTCGCGCGAGCTCACCCCCGAGCGACGTCACGTAGCAGCACGCGTGGGCGGCCGCGAGCAGCTCCTCCGGGCTCGTCTTGCCTTCCGGATCGCCGACGCGCGACGCGATCGTCGTCGGAAGCGCGAACGCGCCCGAGCTCACACCTGTCACGACGCCGGCGCCGCGGGCAATGGAGCCCTCCCACACGATCTCGGACTCGCGCGTGATCCGCGGCATCAGGCCATCACCTCGACGCGCGACTCGAGCCGGTGCTGCTCGGTGGTCTCCGCTTCCTCGCGCTCGACGACTCGTCGGAGGGCGAGGATCGAGACCTCCACCTGGTCGTCGGTCGGCTCGCGGGTCGTCAGCCGCTGCAGCCAGAGGCCGGGCGCGAGCAGCTTCATCAGGACGCGGTTCGACTGGTGCATGCCCGCGTACCGGATCACCTCATAGGCGAGCCCGGCGATCACGGGCAGGAGCACGATCCGGCTCGTGATCAGCCAGTACCACTCCGGCCTGCCGACGAAGGCGAACACGAAGATCGCGATCACCATGACCCAGAGCAAAAAAGCCGTTCCGCAACGGGGGTGGATCAGGCTGAACTTCTGCACGTTGGTGGGGGTGAGCTCCACTCCGGCCTCGAGCGCGTTGATCGTCTTGTGCTCCGCGCCGTGGTACTGGAACACGCGTCGGAGATCCGGCAGCAGCGAGATGACGAGGATGTAGCCGATGAACACGGCGACCCGGATCACCCCCTCGACGACGACGAAGAGGCCGGTCGAGTCGATCGGGAGCCAGTTCGTGAGCAGCGCCGGGCCGACCTTGAACAGCATCAGCGCGAACCCGATCGCGAGCGCGAACGAGAAGATGATCTGGCCGCGGCCGATCTGGGTCTGGATCTCGCCCTCCTCGTCGCGCTCCTGCGAGGCCACGTTGGCCGAGATCGCGAGCGCGCGAAAGCCGATCGCCAGAGACTCGCCGAGCGCGATGACGCCCCGGACGACCGGCAGCCGCCAGATCTTCCGGCGCTGCATCGGCGACTCGATCTCGCGGACGACCTCCGTGATGTCGCCCTCCGGCGTGCGCACGGCGACGGCCCAGCTCGACGGGCTGCGCATCATCACGCCCTCGAGGACTGCCTGGCCGCCATACGTGATCTTCACGAGCGCCTCTCGCCGAGGAACGCGCGGACGCTCACGGCTGACGCGAGGGCTCTCACGCGCTCGTCGCCGCTGCCGCTAGCCGCGGCGCGAGCCGCCGGCCTTCTCGAGCCGGCGCTGGAAGCGCTCCACCCGACCGCCCGTGTCGACGAGCTTCTGCTTGCCCGTGTAGAACGGATGGCACGCCGCGCAGATTTCCACGTGCAGCTCGGGCTTCGTGGACCGGGTCCAGAACTCGTTGCCGCAGGAGCACGTCACGTGCGCGAGGACGTATTCGGGATGGATGTCGGCCTTCATCGGCCTGCCAGGATACCAGCGGCG
>Ga0210115_1000567_pt1 | contig 10694 bp, 10 predicted proteins | sample MayberryNW_TuleB_2_FD_185526 | JGI IMG/M metagenome (GOLD analysis project Ga0210115, IMG submission 185526) | Wetland microbial communities from San Francisco Bay, California, USA, that impact long-term carbon sequestration - MayberryNW_TuleB_D2... | ecosystem: Environmental > Aquatic > Marine... | reverse complement strand
TGAAGTGGCCGAGCTCGGAGTCGTCCTCCTCGCCCACCGGCTTCTCGAGCGAGACCGGCATCTGGGCGCTTCGCCGCACGTGCTCGACCTCCTGCGGCGCCAGCTCGAGCTCGATCGCGATCTCCGCGTCGGTCGGCTCGCGGCCGAGCTCGGTCACGAGCTTCCGCTCCGTTCGGCCGATCTTGTTCAGCTTCTCGACCACGTGGACCGGCATGCGGATCGTCCGCGCCTTGTCCGCGAGCGCGCGCGCGACGGCCTGGCGGATCCACCACGTCGCGTACGTCGAGAACTTGAAGCCCTTGCGGTAGTCGAACTTCTCCGCCGCGCGCACGAGCCCGATCGTCCCCTCCTGGATCAGGTCGAGGAACGGCAGGCCCTGGTTGCGGTAGTTCTTCGCGATCGAGACGACGAGCCGCAGGTTCGACTCGACCATCTTCCGCTTCGCGCCCGTGTCGCCGCGCTCGATGCGCTTCGCGAGCTCGACCTCTTGCGCCGCCGTCAGCAGCGGAACCTTGCCGATGTCCTTGAGGAAGAGCTGGAGCGCGTCCGTCGAGATCTCGCGCGCCTCGTACGTCACCTCGGCGGGGGTCGGGACGTCCGGCGCCGCGACCACGTCGACGTGCAGCTCCTCGAGCGCGTGGAGGAACTCCTCCGCCTGCGCGTCGTCCGCCCCGAGCTCCTCGAAGAGGCCGGTGACCTCGTCCTGCGTGACCGAACCGGCCTCCTGCCCGTGCGCCAGGAGAGCCTTCGCCTCGTCCTGCTCCAGAAGCGGCGTCCGTACTGCCTCGACCCGAACTGACCCCATCCCTCGAACCCCCTTCGTAGACCCCGCCGCCCCAAAACCCCTAACGAGTTCTTAACGGAGGCCAATCTGCCAGTGGACCCCCTCGGGTGTCATGGGCCGTCCGGCCCATTCGCGGGGCCGCCGAGTCCTATTCGATCCCGGCGAGCCGGGTCAGGAGGCGGTCGGCCTGGCGTCCGTAGAAGCCGTCGGGCTCGGCGTCACGCGCCAGGGTCAGCTGCTTGCGCGCCTCGTCCAGGTTGGCCAGCCAGAGAAGGAGCAGACCGAGGTGGTAGCGGACGACGGCCGCGTCAGGGTGGTCGCGGGCCAGCGGCCCGAGCCGCGAGAACGCGTCCGAGGGGGTGTCCTTGTCGAAGCGCCCCACGGCGGCGGCCACGCGGGCGTCGACGCTCTGGGCGTCGACCCGGACCGCCCGGTCGTACGCCACACGGGCGGACACGCGGTGGCCCGCCTGCTCGAGCGTGCTGCCGAGCAGGAGCCAGGCGCGGGCGCGATCGCTCCGCTCGGCGCGGCGGGTGAGCGTGGCGATCCGGTCGTCGATCCCCATCCCGGCGACGTCGGTCGGGTAGCTCTCGACGTAGAACTGCGGCCGCCCCGGCGGCGAGCTCGGGTTGAGCAGGTCCTCGGCGCTGAGCGCCGCCGGAGCGTCCGGATCGGCCGTCTCCGCATCGCGCCAGGCCGCCTGTGCGCCCTCGAGGTCGCCCTCGGCGAGGAGGGCGAGCCCCAGGTTCAGGCGTGCGACCGCACTCTCGGGGTGCTCGTCGGCGAGCTGCTGGAGCGTCCGCACCGTTCCCTCGGGCCAGGCCGCAACGGCCGCGCCGATCGCCGCCTCGACCGACCCGGGGTCGCGCGCGAGAATCTCGTCGAAGCGCCGTTGCGCCTCCTCGGGGTCGCCGCGCTCGTAGAGCCCCTCGGCCCGCCGGAGCGAGCGCGCCTGGGCGTCGTCCCGGTCGATCACGGCCAGCTCGAGCGCGGGTGGCTCGGGCTGGCCGGCCCCCGTGCCCGTAGCGGCGCCCGTCTGCTCGGCGGCCGCGTCCGAGTCGTCGCCGAGGAGGAGCGCCCCGCCGACCGCGACCCCGGCCGCGACGAGGCCGAGCGCGACGACGAGAAGGGCGATCCGGGCCCGCTGGGACATCGCCGCGAGCGTACCGAGGGGCCGATCCCGGGTACGCGGGAACCATGCGCAAACGTGCTCGGACCGGTCGCTATACTGATTGAAGCAATGGCGTCCTACCGTGATCTCCTCGCGCAGACGAAGGCCGAGATCGACGAGATCGAGGCCTCCGACGCGCGCGCCCGCCTCGAGGACGGCGAGACCGTCTTCGTCGACGTGCGCGAGCGCGCCGAATGGGACGAGGGCCATGTTCCGGGGGCGGTGCACATCCCGCGCGGCTCGCTCGAGTCGCGCATCGAGGGCCTCCTCCCGGACCGCGCCCGGCCGCTCGTCGTGCTCTGCTCGGGCGGCTCGCGCTCGGCGTTCGCGGCGAAGACGCTGACGGAGCTCGGCTACGAGCGGGTCGAGTCGCTGCGCGGCGGGTTCACGGACTGGAAGCGCAACGGCCTTCCGTTCGAGGTCCCGCAGACGCTCGAGGCCGCCCAGCGCCGGCGCTACTCCCGCCACATCCTCATCCCCGAGGTCGGCGAGGAGGGCCAGGCGAAGCTGCTCGCCTCGCGCGTGCTCCTGATCGGCGCCGGCGGGCTCGGCTCGCCCGCCTCCCTCTACCTGGCCGCGGCCGGCGTCGGCACCCTCGGGATCGTCGACGACGACGCGGTCGACGAGACGAACCTCCAGCGCCAGATCGTCCACTCGACCGAGCGGCTCGGCGAGGGCAAGGCCGAGTCCGCCAAGCGGACGCTCGAGGCGCTCAACCCGGACGTGTCCGTGCGGGTCTACGCCGAGCGGCTTACGTCGGAGAACGCCGACCGCATCCTCGGCGAGGGCTGGGACGTGATCGTGGACGGCGCCGACAACTTCCCGACGCGCTACCTGCTGAACGACGCGTCGGTCTGGCATGACATCCCCGTCGTCCACGGCTCGATCTACCGCTTCGAGGGCCAGACGACCGTCTTCAAGCCGGGGGACGGGCCGTGCTACCGCTGCCTCTTCCCGGAGCCGCCGCCGCCCGAGCTCGCGCCGAGCTGCGCCGAGGGCGGCGTCTTGGGCGTCCTGCCCGGCATCGTCGGGTCGCTCCAGGCGAACGAGACGCTGAAGCTCTTACTCGGGATCGGCGAGCCGCTCGTCGGCCGCCTCCTCCTCTTCGACGCGCTCGACACGACGTTCAACGAGATCCAGCTTCGCCGGAACCCCGACTGCCCGGTCTGCGGCGAGCGCCCGACGATCACCGAGTACGTCGACTACGTGGAGTTCTGCGCCGGCCCGAGGGCGCACGCGTGACGCGCGTCCGGATCCCACCGACGCTCCGCGCCGAGGTCGGCGGCAAGCGTGAGGTCGAGGCGGCCGGCTCGACGCTTCGCGAGGTGATCGACGACCTTGTCGGCCGCTTTCCCGGGCTCGGCCGCCAGGTGCTCGAGGACGGCGAGGTCGCGCCGTTCGTGAACGTCTACGTGAACTCGGAGGACGCCCGGACGCTCCAGGGCCTCGACACCCCCGTCGTTGCCGGCTCGACCGTGATCCTCCTCCCGGCAATGGCGGGCGGCGAGCACGCGCTCGCTCCGGCGCCGTCGCTCCTCGACGCGATCGGCCGCACGCCGCTCGTCGAGCTGCCGCGCCTCGCGCCCCACGCCGGCGTCCGCCTCTACGCGAAGCTCGAGGGCGCCAACCCGACCGGCTCGATCAAGGACCGGGTCGCCAGGGCGATGGTCGGGGATGCCGAGGCGCGCGGCGAGCTCGAGCCCGGCCGCGAGCTCCTCGAGCCGACGAGCGGCAACACGGGCATCTCGCTCGCGCTCGTGGCGAAGCTGAAGGGCTACCGGCTCACCTGCGTGGTGCCGGAGAACGCAACGCCCGAGCGGCTGCAGCTGCTCGAGCTCTACGGCGCGCGGATCGTGACCTCGCCCGCCTCGCAAGGCTCGAACGGCGCCGTGCGCCAGGCGCTTCGCATGGCCGAGACCGACTCGCGCTGGGTGATGCTCAACCAGTACGGCAACGAGGCAAACCCGCGCGCCCACTACGAGGGCACCGGCGCGGAGATCGCCGAGGCGCTCCCGCATGTGGACGCGCTCGTCGCGGGGCTCGGCACGGGCGGGACGCTCATGGGCGCCGGCGAGCGGCTGCGCGAGTCCTGGCCCGACGTGACCGTCGCCGCGGCCGAGCCGCTCCAGGGCGACCTCGTCTACGGCCTGCGGTCGCTCGCCGACGGCTACGTGCCGCCCGTGCTCGACGTCGAGCGGCTGGACCGCAAGGTGCTCGTCACGAACGAGGAATCGGTCGCGGGCCTGCGCGCCCTCCTCGACGAGGAAGGGATCTTCGCCGGCGTCTCGTCGGGGGCCGTGCTCCACGTCGCGCGGCGGATCGCGGCCGAGCTGGACGAGGGCGTCGTCGTCTGCGTGCTCGCGGACGGCGGCTGGAAGTACCTTTCGGCGCCGTTCTGGTCGGGCGACGGCGGGGACGTCGCCGCCGCGATGGAAGACCGCCTCTGGTGGTGATCCCCGCCGCGGTGCGCTCGGCGCTCGTCGAGCACGCCGAGGCCGAGAAGCCCGACGAGGCGTGCGGGCTCATCGCCGTCCGGGACGGCGTCGCGGAGCGCTACCTCCCCGGCCGGAACGCCGCCGCGAGCCCGTACCGCTTCGAGCTCGAGGTCGACCCCGAGGCGTGGTTCCTCGAGGACGAGGGCTACGAGCTGGCCGTCTTCCACTCGCACCTCGCGAGCCCGCCGCGGCCGTCGCGGACGGACGTCGAGAACGTCGGGCTCTGGCAGGGCCGGCCGTACGTGATCCTCGCGCTCCACACGGGAGAGCTCGGCGCCTGGAGCATCACCGACGGCAGGCCCGAGGCGCTTCCGCTTACCCTGGAGGCGTGAGGCGCATCGCCCTCTGCGCGGCCCTCGGCGTCGCCTTGCTCGCCGGCTGCGGCGAGGACGGCGAGCAGGCCGCACCCACCACGCCGGCGACCACCGCCGCGCCGGCCGTCACCGAGACGAGCGGGGCGACGGTCACCGAGACGTCGCCCACGACGGAGGCGACGCCGACCGAGACGGCGGGGACGACCGGGTCGACGCCGCCCGTCGAGGAAGGAGCGCCCGCAGAGCCGCCGCCGAACGCGTCCGAGCCGGATGCCCCACCGCCCGCCTGGTTCGAGAGCTCCGCCGGGAAGGTGTGGCTCGCGTACGGCTCGTACTGCTGGGCCAGCCTCTGCCTCGACCAGGTCCAGGCGTCCTGCGACGACATGTCGACGCCGGCCGCGCAGGCGACGGCGGGCGAGACAGTCCGCCTCCACCTCCGCTTCAAGCCGACGGAGGCCACGCTCTCGATCGAGAACGAGCGGCCGCAGCGCCTCCCGAACAAGCGCACGATCCCGTGGGATGCGAACGCGTCCGGGCTCATGCAGCTCTTCGTACGCGCCCGTGGCGGCGGCGACGTGACCTACGCCGCCTGTCTGACGATCGTCGGCGCCTGACCTCCACGCACGACGAGCGGCCTGCCGAGGAAGATGGCCGCTCGTCGTGCTTGGAGGCACCGGGCAGGGCCCGGCTTGTCCGGGGTTGCCGTGGTCAGGTGACGCGGAAGCTGCCGCGCATGGCGATCGGATGCGTCGAGCAGTGGAAGCGGTAGCGCGCGCCGCGGCGGATGCGCACCGTCCAGGTCCGCTTGCCGCGGAACTCGACGCCGGTCCGCCGCAGCTCGGTCTGCCCGCGAAGGAGGACGAAGTTGTGGGCCGTGGACCGGTCGCGGATCACGAACGTGTGCCGGCCCGGGGCCACGCTCGTGACGTCGTTGCCGTTTCCCCGCTTGAGGGTGATGGTCATGCCGGGCCCCACGCTCCCGTAGAACGTCGCGGCCGTGGCCGGCCCCGCCGGCGCGAGGAAGGCCGTCGCGGCGCCGAGACCGAGGACGATGCGCGGGGCGCGGCTCATCTGGTGGCCTTTCATACGTGCGGCACGCGAGCTCGGATTTCGCCCGCTACGGTTCGGCCTCGTGGAGATCGTCGGCCCCGACCGCTACCCACCCGGCTGGAACGAGGTGCGCGGCGCGCTCGAGCGCGGGTACCGGTTCGGCGACTTCGCCGAGGCGATCGCGTTCGTCAACCGCCTGGCCGGGGCGGCCGAGGAGGCCGACCACCATCCGGACATCGCGATCAGCTGGAACGCCGTGACCGTTCGCTGGTGGACGCACGTGAAGCGCGGGATCACCGACCGCGACGTCGAGCTCGCGCGCCGCACCGACCAGCTCGCGAGCGGGCACTGAGGCCCGGTCGGGGGACGCCTCCGGCGGGCCCCACGCCGATCATGTGGACGTGAGTCTCCGCCGCGTCTCGTCCGCCGCGCTCGTCCTGGCCGTCGCCTTCGCCGCGGCCGCCGGGACCGCATCCGCGAGCCGGCTCCCCACCGCGCAGGGCTGTCCGGTCTTCCCGCGGACGAACGTGTGGAACAAGCGTGTCGACGCGCTGCCGCTCCACCCGAGGTCGGCCGCGATCGTCGCGGCGATCGGCCCGGGCGACCACGTGCACGCCGACTTCGGCTCCGGGCTCTGGGACGGCGGCCCGATCGGGATCCCGATCACGGTCGTCGGCCGCTCGCAGCGCCGCGTGGCCGTCCGGTTCCGCTACGCGGACGAATCGGACCGCGGCCCGTACCCGATCCCGCGCGCGGTGCGGATCGAGGGCGGCCCGAGCGCGACCGGCGACCGCCACGCGCTGATCGTGAACCGGGACTCGTGCCGGCTCTTCGAGCTCTTCGCGCTCCGCCGGCGGAACGGTCGCTGGCACGCGGGCTCGGGGGCCATCTTCGACCTTCGGTCGAACCGGCTCCGGCCGGCGGGATGGACGTCCGCAGACGCGGCCGGGCTGCCGATCCTCCCCGGGCTCGCGCGGTACTCGGAGGTGCGCAGGGGCGTGATCGACCACGCGTTGCGCTTCACGGTCGAGCGGACGCGGCGGGCGTACATGTACCCCGCCCGTCACTACGCGAGCGACCTGACCGACCCGGACCTGCCGCCGATGGGCATGCGCTTCCGCCTGCGCGCCGACTTCCCCGTGGCCGACTACCCGCGGCAGGCCCGGATCGTCCTCGTCGCGCTCAAGCGCTACGGGATGATCGTGGCCGACAACGGCTCGAACTGGTACGTGTCGGGCGCGCCGAACGCCCGGTGGTCGAACGACCAGCTCCATTCGCTCCACGGCGTCCACGGCTCGGACTTCGAGGTCGTCGACACGAGCGGCCTGCGCAACGGCTGAGCGGAGCCGTCGCGATCCGCACCTAGCACTGGTACGAGCGCGCCTCTGCGCCTCGTTTCGGGCCCGCCATACTCACGGCATGCAGCCGGATCCTCAGGCGCCGCCCCGCGAGTTCGACTTCCCCATCTCGAGCCCGTTCGCCGAGGGCCTCGGGCAGTCGTTCCTGGACGAGATCCCCGAGGTCGAGGAGGTCGACCTCGACGGGGACGACCCCGTAGTCGAGTTCCGCCGCACGCTCGGGATGTTCCCGACCGGCGTCACGATCATCACCACGCAGGCGGGCGGCCAGGCGCACGGGATGACGGCGAACGCCTTCATGTCCGTGTCTCTCGTCCCGCCGCTCGTGCTCGTCTCCGTCGACCGGCGCGCGAAGATGAACTCGCTCCTCCACGAGGGCGGCCGCTTCGGGATCAGCGTCCTCGGCGACGAGCAGGAGGCGCTCTCCGACCACTTCGCCGGCCGGCCCGGCGCCGAGCCCGCCGAGGCGCGGTTCCTGCTCGTCCGCGAGACGCCGCTCGTCGAGGGGGCCGTCGCGCACCTCGTCGCGCGCGTCGTGCGCTCGTACTGGGGCGGCGACCACTCGCTCTTCCTCGGCCAGGTCGAGTACGCCCGCTCGCGCGAGGGCGCGCCGCTCCTCTTCCACGGCGGCCGCTACGAGCACGTGCTCGCGGGCGCGCCGGTCTTCGGGGCGCTCCCCAAGGAGCGGCTCGCGCTCCTGCTGGCGTCCGGCGTCGAGCGCGCCTACGCGGACGGCGAGACGATCGTCCGAAGCGGCGACCCGGGCGACGAGCTCTACGTCGTCCTCCAGGGCGCCGTCCGCATCGAGCGGCGCGGGCGCCTCGTCGCGTCGCTCGGCGAGGGCGACCTGTTCGGCGAGGTCGCGGTCCTGGACGGACGGCCCCGCTCGGCGGACGCGGTCGCGGAAGGCTCCGTGCGGGCGCTCGCGGTGCCGCGCGACGCGGTGCGCGCCGCGATCGAGGCCGAACCACAGGTCGCGTGGGAGCTGCTCGGCGTCCTCGCCGCGCGGCTGCGCGACGCCTAGCTCCGCGGCCGCGTCTTCTCGGGGTCGTAGAAGGGGACGCGGACGACCGTTGCGGGGATCCGCTTCTGCTGGCCGTCGAGCTTGCCGACCTCGAGGGTGGTTCCGGGTTCCCGGTGCTGCACCGCGACCCGCGCGAGGGCGATGTTCTGCTTCAGGATCGGCGAGCGCGTGCCCGACGTGACGACGCCGACGCGCTGCCGCCCGACGTAGACCTCGTCGCCGTGCCCGGCGGTCTCGTTGCCCTCGAGCTCGAGCCCGACGAGCACCCGCTGCGGGTGGGCCGAGCGCTCGACGAGCGCGTCCCGCCCCGAGAAGTCCTCGCCGTCGAGCGCGACCGTGAAGCCGATCCCCGCCTCGAACGGATCGACCTGGTCGTCGAACTCGTAGCCGGCGAAGATGAGACCCGACTCGATGCGGAGGATGTCGAGGGCCTCGAGCCCGAGCGGCTTCAGGCCGTGGTCGGCTCCTGCCTCCCAGATCGCGTCCCAGACTGCCGGCCCGTCGGACGGGTGGCACCAGACCTCGTAGCCGAGCTCGCCCGTGTAGCCCGTGCGCGAGACGACGATCGGGATCCCGTCGTACGTCCCGATCCGGCCGATCGTGAAGCGAAACCACTTGAGCTCGGGGAACGGCGTCTGGGTCGGCGGCGTCCAGACGACCTTCTCCAGGATCGCCCGGCTCTCGGGCCCCTGGACGGCGAGGTTGTGGAGCTGGTCGGTCGACGGCTTCACCCAGACCCGGTCGAGGCCGCGCGCGGCGGCCTGCTCCTTCAGCCACACGCCGTCGTACTCGTCGCCGCCGACGAAGCGGAAGTTGTCGTCCCCCAGCCGGAAGACGGTCGCGTCGTCGATCATCCCGCCCGTTTCGTTGCAGACGGCCGTGTAGACGACCTGCCCGACGGAGAGCCGCCGCGCGTCGCGCGTGATCGCCCACTGGACGAGCGCCTCGGCGTCCGGACCGAGGATCTCCCACTTGCGAAGCGGCGAGAGGTCCATGACGGCCGCCCGCTCGCGGCAGGCCCAGTACTCCGCGATCGCGCCCTCGTTGTCGAAGCAGTGCGGCAGCCAGTAGCCGCGGTACTCGACGAAGCTCCTCGTCAGGTCGGACGTCCGCGGGTGGAAGGTCGTCTCCTGCGTCAGCACGGGCTCGGCGTCCGGCGTCACGCGGTGCGCGATCGCGACCGAGAAGCGGTTCTCCGGCGCGTAGACGCGCACGTGGACGTCGGTGATGTTCCAGCCGTTCGCCGGGTCGATGTCGTCCGGGCAGGCCGAGGACGCGCAGACGAGGTCGGTCAGCGCACGGAGGAGGACGTAGTCGCCCGGCCGCGACCACGGCTCGTCCATCGTGAGGACGAGCTCGGAGTCGAAGGCCGTGTTGTAGAAGAAGTTGAGCGCCGGCCAGCCCGAGCGCCGCGCGATCGCGTAGGGGTCGAGCCGGCGGTTGAAGTTCTCGGTGCAGTTCGTGTGGCCCGGGTAGCCCATGTCCTCGTAGTACTTGGCCGTGCAGGCGAGGGCGAACGTGTCGTGGCGTCCGACCGTGTCGCGGACGACCTCGACGAGCGGATCCATGTCCTGGTCGTAGAACTTCCCCTGGAGGCCCGGCGTCGGGTATGCGTTGCCCATGAGGCTCCGGGTGACGGTCGAGTCGAGCCCGCGCTCGTGCCCGGCCTCGAGCTTCGCCCGGTGGAAGGCGAGAAAGTCGGAGCACTGCTTGCCCTCGACGTCGATCACCTGGATGAACTCGCCGGCCTGCACCTCGTACGCGAGCGCGGAGGCCTTGTCGATCCTGACGTCGAGCCGCGGCTCGGCGAGGGGCGGCGGTAGCTCCCGGTCTCCGTAGGCGCGCGGCGCCGTGCGCCGGACCTCGACGTGCAGGTCGGACGGGGCAGGCGCGCCGTCCACGAGCCGGCCCGCGGGCGCGGCGACCACCACCGTCACGTCGCGCTCCGAGCGGAACGACTGCGACGCGCCGGGCGGCGAATCCGGCCCGAAGAGCCGCACGGCCCGCGCGTCGTGCGGATCGAGTCCCCGCGCGGCCAGCTCGACCAGGAAGCCATGCCGCTCGGGCGAGGCACGTGCCGCTCGCACGACCGAGGCCTCCGCGTCCGCCCGGGCCCCGAGCGCCGAGGCGGCGTCGGCGCCGTCCCGCGAGAAGACGCTCAGCTCTGCCGCCTGCCCGCCGTCAGGATCGCGCACGCTCAGCTCCTCGCCGGCCCCGAGGTCGAACACGGTCGCGCCGGCGGGCCGGACGAGGTACGTCTCGAGGAACGGGTCCTCGGGCAGGAGCCCGCCGAAGCGGACGAGCCCCGACTCGATCCCGATCGCCATCAGGCCTTGGCCGGCTGCGCCTGCTTCGCGTCCTGCTCGTCCGCCTGCGAAACCAGCTGCTCGGCCAGCTCGCGCTTGCCCTTCGCGTCGAGCTTCTTGACCTCGTTCTCGACCGCGCGGCGGTTGAACGTCTGGTTCCAGTAGTCGAGCACGTCGAAGCCGAGCAGGACG
>Ga0210115_1000565_pt1 | contig 10717 bp, 11 predicted proteins | sample MayberryNW_TuleB_2_FD_185526 | JGI IMG/M metagenome (GOLD analysis project Ga0210115, IMG submission 185526) | Wetland microbial communities from San Francisco Bay, California, USA, that impact long-term carbon sequestration - MayberryNW_TuleB_D2... | ecosystem: Environmental > Aquatic > Marine... | reverse complement strand
CGACGTCGCCGGCATCCGCACGACCGCGATCCGCGACGGCGACGAATTCGTCATCAACGGCTCCAAGACCTTCATCACCAACGGTCCGCGCGCCGACTTCATCGTCCTCGTCGCCAAGACCAACCCGGAGGAGCGCCACGCCGGCATCACCCTCTTCGTCGTCGACCTGCGCGACTCCAGCGGCGAGAAGGTGCCCGGCTTCACCGTCTCGGCCGAGCTCGAGAAGATGGGGATGCACGCCTCCGACACCGGCGAACTCGCCTTCGACGACGTGCGCGTCCCGGCCGACGCGATCCTCGGCGAGGAGGGCAAAGGCTTCTACCACATCGCCTGGGAGCTCCAGGGCGAGCGCCTGGTGGCCGCCGCCGGCTGCCATGCGGGGGCGGAGCGGATGATCGAGAAGACGACCGAGTACGCGAAGGAGCGCGAAGCGTTCGGCCGCCCGATCGGCAAGTTCCAGGCGCTGCGCCACAAGATCGCCGAGATGGCGACCAAGACCGAGGCGGCGAAGCAGTTCACCTACGCGACCGCCTGGCGCTTCGCCAACGGCGAGTACCCGGTGCGCGAGATCACGATGGCGAAGCTGTTCGCCTCGCGGATCGCCTGCGAGGTCGCCGACGACGCCGTGCAGATCCTCGGCGGCTACGGCTACATGAAGGAGTACGAGATCGAGCGCGCCTTCCGCGACGTCCGCCTCAACCGGATCGGCGCCGGCACCGACGAGGTGATGCTCGACGTGATCGGCCGCAGCTACGGGCTCTAGGGGCGAATGAGCATGGGCGCAAACGTCGACCACATCCGCTCCTACTACGAGGCGCTCAACAGCGGCGACGCCGCGCGGGTCGCCTCGCACTTCACCGAGGACGCGACCCACTACTACACGCGCCTCGACCCGCACCGCGGGGCGGAGACGATCGGCCAGATGACCGAGTGGGCGGTCGCCAACATCAAGGCGAACTGGACGGTCGAGAACGCGATCGAAGCAGGCGACCAGGCGGTGATCGAGTGGTCGATGACATGGCGCCACGCCGAGAGTGGCGAGCCGCGCCTCGACCGCGGCACCGAGTGGTTCCTCTTCCGCAACGGCAAGATCGCCGAGATCCGCGCCTACTACCACAGCGGCCCGAAAAACCGCCAGGGCGACCTGCTCGGGTTCGACCACGCCGGACGCGGCTACACGATGCTCGAGCAAGTCGAGCAGGCCAGCGCTTAAGCCTGAATCCACCGAGATCGGCGAGACTCTCCGCTTCGCAGGCCGAGTCGGGGGCGATTACCGCTCACCCAGGTAGTGGGGCTACCTGGGTGGAGGGAATTGGCTCCCGGCGAAGGGATGCGGAGGGGAGAGGCCGGCGAGATCGGTGGATTCAGGCTAAGGACCTAAGCGCCGCCTGCCACCTCGTCCTCGAGCGGCAGGCAGGTGGCGCAGAAGTCGGCGCCAAACGGGGTGAGGACGATGCTGCGACGGACGGTGCGGGCGGTGCGGCCGCCGTTGGCCAAGGCATCGACGACTTCGGGCTGGGCCTCGAGCACCTGGTAGCGGGCCGCGTCCTTGAGCGGCTCGCGCAGGAACCAGACCAGGCCGAGCCGGTGCAGGTTGTTGAGGTAGGCATAGACGCGGTCGGGGTAACGACAGCCCGCCTCCGCGGCGACCATCGTCCGCCCTTGCGAGACCAGCTCGGAGGCGAGCGGCAGGCCGCTGCGCACGTCGACCGCGGGCTGCGAGCCGCGCTGGGCGAGGAGGCGGAGGATACGCGCCTCGTCGGGGGCGAGCGCGTCGAGGATCCGCATGTAGGCGGGGTGCGAGTCCTGGTCGATACGGATGTCGGCCGATTCGCGCAGCAGCTGCTCGCCGCGGCGACGCAGCGCCGCGGTCGAGGAGTCGACCCTCTGGCGGGGCGGCGGCGGGCTCGCGGCGGGCCGCTCCCCCTCACCGGTCGCAGCGCGGGCGAGGCGCAGCGCCGCCCGCCCGTAGGCGGTCGCGGCCGCACCGGCCAGGCGCCAGCCGGTCGCGGCGGTGATCCGCCCCAGCCCCGGCATCGCCCGCAGCAGCTCTCTTGCCGGCCCGTCGCTCATCCGAAGATCGCCAGGTGTAGCAGCCCGGCGCCGAATCCGAGCACCGCCCCGTGCAGGTAGAGCAGCCACTCGTCCTCGCGCATCGCGGTGCGCAGCATCTCCGAGAAGTCGGCCGGGTCCATCGCGCGCATGCGGGCGGCGACGAAGGCGCGGATGCCCTCGCTCTGCGAGCGGTTGAACTCGGCGTCGGCAAGCGGCGCCACCGTGTAGTCGGCCGCCTCGACCGCGACCGAGGAGCGGATCTGGGCGTACTCGCGCCGGCCGAGCGCGGCCTGCACCGCCGGCCGCGTGCGGCCGACGGCCCGATCCACGGCGGGGCGCAGGACGACCTCGATCATCTGCCGCGTCCGGTCCGAGTTCGGCCCGTACAGCAGGTCCTCGGCCATGTTGCCCATCGTCACGATGTCGTCGGCGATGATGTCGGCGTAGACGCCGGCGACCTCGGGCTGGCGCTTGAGGAAGAGGCCCTGCACGCTGACCCGGCCGAGCCGCCGCGGCCGCACCGGCTCGAAGATCATCCGGATCCCGAGCAGGTTGGTCGTGTAGCCGATCAAGACGCCGGCGATCGGCAGCACCCACCACTGGGTGAGAACGAGCTCGGTGAGGAACGCGGTCGGGATGCCGAGGGCGAAGCCGAAGAAGAAGCCGAAGTTGACGATGAAGCGCAGCTCCTTGTCGCCGACCTCGAGGAAGATCCGGTTGGCAAGCTCCGGCTGAGCCTCGATCCGGCGGATCACCATCAGCTTCAAGTCGACGAGCTGGTCGGCGTGGGCGCCGATTTCAGCCGTCACCTGGCGGACGATCTGCGGTAGCTGCTCCTCGACCCGGGCGTGAATGACGGCGCGAAGGCGCGGCGGTAGGTCGTGCCAGAGCTGCCGGTGTTCGCGCTCCATGATCCGCTCAACCACGGCGTGGATGTCATCGCGGGCGGTGGCGAGGACGTGCTCGGCGATCGCCTCGGAATCGAGCTGCTCGTAGAAATCAGCGGCGCCGCCGAGCTTGGCGATCCCCTTGTCGACCGCGATCGAGCCCATCTTCGCCGCCCGCGAAGGGACGATCCCCTGCCACCCGATCCCGCCCTGGCCGATGCCGGGGATCTGGCGGATGCGGCGCGGCAGGAAGTTGGCGAAGGCGGCCAGGCCGGGCAGCTTGAAGCCGGCGAAGCGAACCGGGTAGAAGAGCATCCAGACACCGGTCCAGTTGGTGACGTAGCCGATCGCCCCGGTGAAGAGAGGAATCGTGACTAAGCCGAGCGTCTGTCCGTCCATGGCCCGAGTGCTACCAGGTGCGGGACGGCGGCGAGCAGGAAGAGGGCGCCGAAGACCGTGCCGAGCGCCGAGTAGCCGCCGGCGGAGAGGGCGATGCCGCCGAGCGCGGCGCCGCCGAGGTAGCCGAACTGGGTCGCCGCGGTGCGCAGGCGCATGGCGAAGACGCGGCGCTGCGAGCAGACCTCGAGGCCGAGCGAGCTGCCGGCGATCGTGCGCGCCGCGGCGACGAAGGCGAGCAGGGCAAACAACGCGCCGCTGACCGCAAGCGAGGGCTCCCAGGCGCCGAAGACGACGACGATCACGGCGGCGAGCGGCGGCGCCGCGGCGGCGAGCAGTCGCGCCGAGCGGTCGACGTAGCGTTTCGCCAGCATGTTGCCGGGCAGATAGGCGACCGCGGCGGCGCCGAGCAGCACACCCGCGGTCCCGGTCGTGGCGCCGTAGGTCTCGACGAAGAGCGCGCCGGCGTAGATCAGCGAACCGGCCCAGGCCGACCAGGCAAGCAGCTCGCCCAGCGCCCAGCCGGCGACGCGGGGCTCGCGGCGCAGCATGCGCCAGGTGGCGACGCGGGGCTCGCGGCGGTCGTCGCGCGGCCGCGTCCAGACCGCCGCCAGGGCGAGCAGGCTGGCGAGCAGCGGCACCGCGAGCCAGCCCCAGCGCCAACTGACCGCGCCGAGCAGGCCGATCGCCGGCATCCCGACGATCCAGGCGAAGGGCTGCCCGAGTAACGCCCAGGAGAGGACGTGGGCCTGTTGCTCGGGTTCGCTCCACTCGGCCGCCGCCGCCAGGCCGCCGGAGAGCACCAGTGCGATCCCGGCGCCGACCGCGACCTGGGCGACCGCGAGCACCGCAAAGCTCGGCGCGGCGGCGCTGAGCAACGAGCCGGCGGCGAGGGTCGCGAGCCCGGCGAGCAGCAGCTCACGCAGGCCGACGCGACTGGAGAAGCGCCCCATCGAGACCGCGGTCAGGCCGGCAACGAGGCCCGAGACCGTGCGCAGCTGGCCCGCGGTCGAGATCGAGACGTCGAAATCGGCAGCGACCTCGGCGAGCACCGGCGAGAGCGCGATCACCGCCGCCTGCACCGAGAAGAGGCAGATGAACAGGGTCGGCGCCAGCGCGAACCCAGCGCCGCGGCGGCGCCTCATGCCGGGCCGCCGTTCAGTGCGACTCGAGCTCGCCGTCGAGGGTGAAGACCCGCTGGGTGCCGAAGCCCTTGACCTCCTCCTCGCCGCGCTCGCTGCAGATGAACTCGTCGCGGATCAGCTCGTGGGTGTCCGCGGTGATCGCGATCTCCATCGGTTCGGCCAGCGTCTCCATCCGCGAGGCGAGGTTCACCCCCGGGCCGAAGATGTCGTAGACGTAGCGCTGCACGCCGACGATCGAGCCGACCACCGGGCCGGTGTGGATGCCGATCCGGCCCTGCCAGGCTTCGCGGTGCGACGTGTTGCGGCGCTCGAGGTAGCGGCGCATGCGCAGCGCCACGCGGGCGATGCTCTGGGCGTGGTCGCTGCTCTCCTCGGGGATGCCGGCGACCGCCATGTAGGCGTCGCCTATCGTCTTCATCCGCTCGCAGTTGAACAGCTCGACGATGCGGTCGAAGGCGGAGAAGATGTCGTTCAGCTCGGAGACGATGCTGCCCGGATCGCGCGAGACCGCCATGTCGGTGAAGCCGACGAAGTCGAGCATCAGCACCGTCGCCGACTCGTAGCGCTGCGGCGTGACCGAGCCGAAGTCTTTCATCTCCTCGTAGACCGCTCGCGGCATGATGTTGAGCAGCAGTTTCTGCGCCCGCTCTTTCTCCCGTTTGAGGTCGCGGGTGTACTTCTCGACCATGCGCGTGTGCGAGTCGAGCATGTACTCGGCCTCCTTGCGCTTGGCGATGTCCTCGCATTCGACGACTACGAACTCGCGCTCGCCGAAGTCGCACTTGCGCACGGTCACCTCGATCGGCACCTTGCGCGCCCCCTCGCCGGACTCCGCCTCGAGCTTGTAGGCGCGGCCTTTCTCCAGCCGCGTTGCGGCGCGCTCGGAGTCGAAGCCCGGCAGGCGCCGGTTGAGACCGGCGTCGACCTCCTCGTCGGGACCGAACCAGTTGAAGAACTGGGCGTTCTCGAAGACGATCTCCCAGCTCTCGCGGTCGGCGACGGCGACGCCGAGACCAAGCGTCTTCAGCAGGTCCTGGAGGAACTCGGTATCAGCGACCGGTGACGATGACGGGCTCACGCTTACGCAGTTCCTGTCCGATCTTGGCGATGTCCTCGGAGCCGAAGTCGAAGTCCTCCAGCGTCTCGGTCAGCAACTCGATCATCTCGTCGAACTCGGCGAGGGTGATACCGAGCCGGGCGTGGACGTGCTCGATGTGCTCGTCGGTGTAGCTGGCCGGGCCGCCCATCAGGAAAGAGATGAAGCGGGTCTGGTGGTCGATCAGCTTCGGCATCTCGATCTGCTCGAAATGGTGCGCGATCAGGTCCGATTCGAGCGCCTTGTCGTAGAAGGCAGAGACGACCTTGCGCACAGAGGCAAAGCCGCCGACGCGCTCGTAGATCGTCAGTGCCATTGCCCCATCCTATTCACGTAACTCCCGCCGTTCCGGAGCGCGCAATGCCGACTTCCAGATGGGCGTGGACCTGCTGGATCACGATCGAGCCCTCGCCGACCGCCGAGGCGACCCGCTTCACCGCCCCGTGCCGCACGTCGCCCACCGCGAAAACACCCGGCAGGCTCGTCTCGTGCATCTGCCGCTCGGGACGAGCTTCACGTTGAGCCCCCCTGAGGTGCTCAACGTGAAGCTCGTCCGCCACGTCGCGCCCGGTCAGCACGTAACCCCACTCGTCGCGCTCGATCTCGGGCGGCAGCCACTCGGTGGCGGGGCGCGCCCCGATCATCACGAAGAGCGCCTCGGCCGGGACGGTCCAGGTCACGGCCGAGGCGCGATCGCGCAGGGTGAGGCGCTCGAGCCGGCCCTCGCCGGTGCCATCGACCACCTCGGTCCCCAGCATCACCTCGATGTTGTCGGCGGCGGCGATGGTTTCGCGCAGGTAGCTGGACATCGTCGTGGCGAGCGAGTCGCCGCGCACGACCAGGGCCACCTGCGCGGCGTAGCGGGCCAGGTGCATCGCCGCCTGGCCGGCCGAGTTGCCGCCGCCGACGACGAAGGCGCGGCGCCCGGCCAGCGCTTTCGCCTCGGCGGCGGAGGCGCCGTAGAAGACGCCGCTGCCCTCGAGCTCGGCCAGCGCCGCGATCCCCAAGCGCCGGTAGGAGACGCCGCAGGCGAGCACGACCGCGCGCGTCCTCACCTCGGTGCCGCCGGAGACCCGCAGGGTGTGCGCCCCCTCGCCGGGGATCAGCTCGGTTGCCTCGCGCATGAGCAGGAACGAGGTGCCGAAGACCCAGGCCTGCTGGTAGGCGCGCTGGGCCAGCTCGGCGCCGCTGATCCCGCGCGAGAAGCCGAGGTAGTTGCGGATCAGCGAGCTGGAGCCGGCCTGGCCGCCGATCGCCTCGCGCTCGACCACCAGCGCCCGCATCCCCTCGGAGGAGGCGTAGACGGCGGCGGCGAGCCCGGCCGGGCCGGCGCCGATCACGACGACATCGAACTCGCCCTCGCCGTCGAGCTCGGTGCTGACGCCGAAGGCGGCGGCGAGGTCGACGTTGCTGGGGTCGACCAGGAGCCGGCCGTCGCGAACACGGGCGATCGGGACCGAGGCGTCCTCGCGCCCCGCCTCGGCCAGCAGCTCCCGCCCGGCGCCGGAGTCGGGCGTGTAGCAGGCGTAGGGAACACCGTTGCGGGCGAGCAGGTCGTGCAGCTCGTGGGTGCGGCGCGAGCCGGGCTCGGCGACCAGCTCGATCTCGCCCTGGACCGAGGACTCTGCCCGCGCCCACTCGAAGAGGAACTCGGCGACGGTGCGGTGGAAGAGCTCGTCCGGCGAGCCCTGCGGCTTGAGCACGTAGTAGTCGATCTGGCCGAGCGCCATCGCCTCGAAGATCGCCGCCGAGGTCTCGGCGTCGCCCCAACCGCCCCACTCGATCAGGAGGCCGCGCTTGGCGCTCGGGTGCAGCGCTTTCACCCGCGACAGCAGCTCGGCCCCGGTGCTGTCGCCGAGCCACTGGTCAGCGAGGACGAGGGCGAGCGGCTCGCCCGCGTCGCGCAACTGCTCCAGCGTCGCCAGCGCCGCCTCGGCCGAGGCCGAGGCGCGGACCGAGTAGTCGCCGCCGTAGCGGCGGCTGAGCTGCCGCTCGATGCGGCCGAGGCAGTCCGGATCGCCCTCGACGGCAAGAATCACGGGCAGACCCATACGTCGATGGTAACGGCGACCCCAAGAGCCCTTCCGTTCGCAGTTTTGTCCGCAGAGCGAGGAAAAGTGCGAACGGAATCGGCTAGCGTCCCCCGCGTGACCGTGGTCAAGGACACGGGAGTACGGGCGACGCTGCCGCCGTTTGGCGAGGAGCACGAGCAGCTGCGCGAGACCGTCAGCCGCTTCGTCGCCAACGAGATCGCCCCCCACGTCGACGCGTGGGAGGCGGCGCGCGAATTCCCCCGCGAGCTCTACCGCCGTTGCGCCGAGCTCGGCTTTCTCGGGCTCAAGTTCCCCGAGGAGTACGGCGGCCAGGGCGGCACCCACCTGCACGACGCGGTCTGGGTCGAAGAGCTGGCCCGCTCCGGCGGCTCGGGCGGGGTCGGCGCGGGGCTCAACGCCCACACCTCGATCGCGATGCCGCCGATCTTCAACTTCGGCAGCGAGGAGCAGAAGCAGCGCTGGCTCGTGCCCGGAATCGCGGGCGAGAAGATCGGCGCGCTGGGGATCACCGAGCCGGGGGCCGGCTCCGACGTCGCCGGCATCTCGACCTTCGCCGAGCGGGTCGAGGGAGGCTACGTCGTCAACGGCGCCAAGACCTTCATCACCAACGGCGTCCGCGCCGACTTCCTCGTCTGCGCCTGCAAGACGACCAAGGAGGGCGGCCACCACGGGATCTCGTTCCTCGTGCTCGAGCGCGAGATGCCCGGCTACGAGGTGGCGCAGAAGCTGGAGAAGATGGGCTGGCACTCCTCCGACACGGGCGAGCTCGCCTTCACCGACGTCGAGGTGCCGGCCGAGAACCTGCTCGGCGAGGAAAACGAGGGCTTCAAGCTGATCATGTTCAACTTCGCCTGGGAGCGACTGCTGATGGCGATCGGCGCGGTCGGCGCGATGCAGCGCCTGATCGACGTAACCGTCGCCTACGCCCTCGACCGCGAAGCCTTCGGCCGCCCGATCGGCAAGTTCCAGGCGATCCGCCACCACGTAGCCGAGATGGCGACCAAGGCCGAGGCCTCGCGCGCCCTCACCTACAACGCCCTCCGTCTCTTCCACGAAGGCCAGGACTGCATCAAAGAGGTGACGATGGCCAAGCTGATCACCCAGCGCGCCGTGCTCGAGATCGCCGACCAATCCCTCCAGATCCACGGCGGCCACGGCTACATGCGCGAGTACGGCATCGAGCGCGCCGTTCGCGACGCCCGCCTCGGCCCGATCGGCGGCGGCACCGACGAGGTCATGAAGGAGATCCTCGGCAAACTGATGGGGTTGTAGCCCTCGATCGCAGCTTTTTCCCCGCTACCGTGTGGAAAACCCTGCGATCGGGGGAGCTGTGGCGGCGGGCCCGAGTTGTCGTCGCATCTCGGGGTTAGCCCGGGCTGGGTCAGGTGTCTTCTACGTCCATGCGGGTGATCAGGCCGCCCTTCAGTCGGTAGCGATGGAGGACGTGGGTAGCGGATTGGGGCTCGTTCGTCTTTGCGTCGCGGACGACTTGGTGGACGGTGACTTTGATCGTGCCGTCGGGGCGGTGGTCGAAGTGCTCGGGCTCGACCGTGCTCGAGATCGCGTCGAACTGGCGGCGCCAGTAGGCCGCCACGGCGTCGCGGCCGACGACGCGGCCTCCCCCCCAGGCGTTGGGCCAGTCGACCTCCGGGTGCATCAACTCGAGCGCTGCCTCGACGTCGCGGGCGTTGAACGCTGCGTAGGCGGCGCGCAGGATGTCCTCGTCGATTCCCACCGCAGCGATGGTACGTTCGCCGAGCACAATCCACGGGCGAAGGAGACCGCGATGCTGTCTTGGTTGGCGAAGAAGTTGATCGCGCGCAACATGGCGCGGGCTAGCGCCGGCGATATCGAGCCGACGCTGAAAATGGATGCGGAGGACGTGCGGTTTCGCTTTCCCGGCGACAGCTCTTGGGGCGGCGAGTTTCGCGGCAAGGCGGAGCTGGAGCCTTGGCTTCAGCGGTTTGCCGACACCGGGCTGCAGATCTCGCCCGACGAGGTCGTGCTCAAGGGCTTTCCCTGGAACCAGACGATCTGCATCCGCGGCACCGATCGCCTCGACACGCCCGAGGGCGAGCGCGTCTACGAGAACCGCTACGTGATCTGGGGGCGGATCTCATGGGGCCTGCTGCGCGAGTACGAGGTCTACGAGGACACGCAGAAATCGAAGGCGCTGGATCAGTACCTGGCCTCTGTCGGCGATCCGCTCAGCCAGCGTGCGGTCGGCGGCTCTTGATGCCCGAGCGCGACGTCCATCGGCACCTGGTCGAGGCCTCGGAGCAGCTGTTCAGGCTCGACCCGGGTGCCGAGATCGAGCACCACGACGGCTGGGTCCTCGGCGCAGGCCGGTCTACTCATCCGGTGATCTCAAATGCCGCGTTCCGCACAGATGACAGCCTTGCACCGGAGGAGCTGCTGGCGCGCGCGCAAGAGTTCTTCGGCGCGCGCGGTCGCGGTTTCGCTGTCTGGACGCGTCACGGGCTCGACCAGGACCAAGGCCTGATCGAGGCCTCGGAACGGGCCGGGCTGCAACACGTCTACGACATGCCCGAGATGGTGCTCGACCGGCGCGCCGAGCAGCGCCCGCTGCCCGACGGGGTGGAGCTGCAGCGCGTCGCCGACGCGGCCGATGCAGCCGAGTACTGGCAGATAGCGACCGAGGCGTACGCCAGCATCGGCTTCCCGCCCGAAGTCTTCGCCTTCTACGAGGGACACGAGGGTCTTGCGGCCGACAACGCGGTGGCCTTCATCGCTCACCTCGACGACCGACCGGTCGCGATCGCGATGATGATCGTCAGCCGCCGCGTCGCCGGCATCTACTGGGTCGGCGCGCGCGAGGAGGCGCGCGGGCTCGGGCTCGGCTGGATAACGACCGCGGCCGCCGTCAATGCCGGCTTCGACCTCGGGGCCGAGATCGCCGCGCTGCAGGCCTCGCCGATGGGCGAGGGCCTCTATCGGCGGATGGGCTTCGAGACGCTCTTCGGTTACCGGCTGTTCATGCAGCCCCCGCCGGGTTGACACTAGATGAGTAGTTCCACGACCGCGACGCCTACGAGGGCCTCACAGGGGAGATAAGCAGCGGGG
>Ga0210115_1000564_pt1 | contig 10719 bp, 9 predicted proteins | sample MayberryNW_TuleB_2_FD_185526 | JGI IMG/M metagenome (GOLD analysis project Ga0210115, IMG submission 185526) | Wetland microbial communities from San Francisco Bay, California, USA, that impact long-term carbon sequestration - MayberryNW_TuleB_D2... | ecosystem: Environmental > Aquatic > Marine >... | reverse complement strand
CCGTCCGGGAGCGGCGCCCCCGCCTCGCCCGTCGCCTGCAGGAGGACGGTGTCGTTGGTGCTCATCTGACCGTCGACGGTGATCCGCTCGAACGAGGCGTCGCTGGCGGCACGCAGGGCGCTGCCAGGGTCATCGACCACGGCGTCGGTCTGGACGAAGCAGAGCATCGTCGCCATCTTCGGCTGGATCATCCCGCCGCCCTTGGCCTGGGCGGAAACCGTCACGCCGCCCGCCCGTACGGTGCAGCGCTTGGGCCAGCGGTCGGTGGTCATGATCGCCTCGGAGAAGGCACCGGCGCCGCTCGCGGAGAGCGCGCCGGCGGCCTCAGCGATCCCGCCCAGCACGGCATCGATCGGCAGCGGCACGCCGATCACGCCGGTCTCGGCGACGGCGACCGCGGTCGGATCGAGGCCGAGCTCGCCGCCCGCCCGCTCGCACATCGCCCAGGCGTCGGCCAGACCCTGCTCGCCGGTCTCGGCATTGGCGTTGCCCGCGTTGACGACGGCGGCGCGCACGGCGCCACGGTCGATCCGGTCGCGGCAGATCCGCACCGGTGCCGCCGAGGAGGCGTTGCGGGTGAGGAGGAGTGCGGAGGAAACCTGCGGCGCGTCGCAGACCAGCAGACCGACGTCGGTCTGGCCACCGCCCTTGAGCCCGCAATGGGCGGCGCCGGCGCGGAAGCCCGGCGCGAGCTGAGCCGGCTCGCGCTCCTCGATCCCGGCCGGCGGCTTGACCCAGCGAGACTTGAAGAAGGGGTCGCTCATTGCAGCCCCTCCGTCTCCTCGAAGCCCAGCATCAAGTTGAGGCACTGGATCGCCTGGCTCGAAGCCCCCTTCCAGATGTTGTCGATCGCGGCAAAGGCGAGCACCCGACCGCGCTCCTCGACCGTGACGTAGACGTGGCACTCGTTCGTGTCGCGCACGTCACGCAGCCCAGGTGGCCGCTCGACCGCGTGGACGAAGGGCTCATCCGCATAGCGCCCGGCGTAAAGCGTCTGCACATCCTCCTTGGGGAGCGGCTCGCTGAGCCGGGCGAAGCAGGTGGCCAGCTCGCCCTGGTCGAGCGGCAGCAGGTGCGGCACGAAGGCGACTGGCGCGGCGCTGCCGAGCGCCGCCAACTCCTGCTCGATCTCGGGCCGGTGGCGGTGGCCCTCGGTCTTGTAGGGGAAGGCGTTCTCGGTCATCGCGCTGAAGTGGACCGTGTCATCGCTGCTGTGGCCGTAGCCGGAGGTCCCCTGCATCGCGCTGACGACCACGTCGGTGAGCAGCCCGCGCTCGGCGAGCGGTGCCAGCGCCAGCACGCTCGCGGTCGGGTAGCAGCCGGGGACGGCGGCCAGCTTCGCCCCGCGCAGCTCGTCGCGGTAGAGCTCGGCCAAGCCGTAGACCCCTTCGCCGAACAGCTCGGGCGCCTTGTGCCCGCCGTACCACTGCTCGTAGGTGTCGCGGTCGCGCAGGCGGAAGTCCGCCGAGAGGTCGGCGACGACGATCCCGCGCTCGCGTAGCGCGGCGACGGTCGGCGCCGAGGCGCCGTGCGGATAGGCGACGATCGCCGCGTCGATCCCGTCGAGCGCGTCGAGATCGAGCTCGGTCAGCTCGAGCGGCACCCGGTAGCGCGGGTAGAGCCGGTCGAGCCGGGTCCCCGCGTCGCTGCGCGAGGTGACGGCGACCAGCTCCATGCGCGGGTGGTCGTGGACGATCTGGGCCGCAAGCGCGCCGGTGAAGCCGGAGGCGCCGGCGACGAGGACTCTCGCCTTCTCACTCACGCAGCGACCCTCCTATCTCGGACAGCTGCGCGGCGATCGCACCGCGCAGCTCGGCCACCTCCTCGTCGGTGAGGGTGCGATCCGCGGCCCTGAACTCGAGCCGCAGGGCAAGGCTCTTACGTCCCTCGCCAAGCTGCTCGCCCTCGTAGAGGTCGAAGACATCGGCGGTCCGCAACAGCTCGCCGCCGCCGGAGAGGATCGCGCCACGCACCCGCGCCGCGGAGACATCGGTGGGAACAACCACGGCCAAGTCCTGGCGCACCGACGGATAGGTAGTCACGTCCTCGAAGGTCTCATCGCCAGCGTTAGCGCCCTCGACCAGCGGCGCCAGATCGAGTTCGAAGCCACACGCCGCATCGATGTCCCACTCGCGGCAAACGAGCGGGTGCACCTCACCGATCCAACCGGCGTCGACCGCGCCGATCAACACGCGCGCAGCGCGACCCGGATGCAGGAAGGGCTCCGCCCCGGCCTCGCAGTCAAGCCCGACTCCAAGCCGCCCAGCCAACCCTGCGAGCACTCCCTTGAGCGCGAAGAAGTCCGCCGGCTCACCCCCGCCCCGCCACGACGGCGGCACCACAGCCCCAACGGCAAGCGCCCCAAGCCGATGCACCTCCCCAACCGGCGCTCCCCGCTCGCCAACAAACCCCCCGCCCAGGGGGCCGACGGGCCTCAAAGCGGACAACTTGTCCGCTTTGAGGCCCGTCGGCGGCTTGTAGGTGTGGGCGGACTCGAAGAGGGCGGCGCGGTCGATGCCGCGGGCGGTGTTGGCGCGGGCGGCGTCGAGCAGGGAGCCGAGCAGGGTGGTGCGCATCGCCGATTGGTCCTCGGAGAGGGGGTTTGAGATCTGGATGGCGCTTGCGCGTGGATCGTCGGCGGGGATCCGGAGGCGCTCGGCCTCAGCGGGGTCGGTGAAGCTCCAGCCGACGATCTCGTCGAAGCCGAGGTCGCGCAGGGCGTCCTCGGCGCGGCGGCGCAGGCGCTGGTCGCGGCGCAAGCCGCCGGCCTGGCCGACCGCGGGCAGGGTCGAGGGCAGGTGCTCGTCGAGCCCGTGGACGCGGGCCACCTCCTCGATCAGATCGACCTCGCGGGTGACGTCGTGGTGGCGGTCGGGGGGCACCTCGACCATGAGGTCCCCGCCGTCCCGTTCGACGCCGAAGCCGAGCCGCTGCAGGTACTCGGCCTGGTCGGCCTCGGCGATCGGCATCCCGAGCAGGCCCTCGACCCGCCCGCTGCGCAACCTAAGTCGCGGCGTCGGCGGCAGCTCGGCGGCCACGTCGATCGTCCCTGGCACCAGCTTCCCCCCGCACAGCTCGACCAGCAGCCGCGAGGCGATGCGCTGCGCCCGCAGGCAGAGCGCCGGGTGAAGCTGTTTCTCGAAGCGTGAGGACGCCTCCGAGCGCAGCCCGAGCAGGCGCGAGGTGCGCAGGATGTTGTTCCCGTTCCAGTTGGCCACCTCGAGCAGCACCCGCGTCGTCTCCTCCGAGACCTCCGAGACCTGGCCGCCCATGATCCCGGCGATTCCGGAGGGGCCGCGGCTGTCGCAGACGAGCACGGTCTCGGCGTCGAAGGTGCGCTCGACGTCGTCGAGCGTCTTCATCTTCTCCCCCGCGCTTGCCGCGCGCACGGTCAGCGCCCCGTCGGGGACCTTGTCGAGGTCGAAGGCGTGCAGCGGCTGCGCGCTCAGCAGCATCACGTAGTTGGTGATGTCGACGACGTTGTTGATCGGCCGCTGGCCGGCGGCGCTGAGACGCGCCTGCAACCAGGCCGGCGAGGGGCCGATCGTCACGTCGGTGAAGACGCGTGCGGTGAAGCGCGGGCAGAGCTCGGGGACCTCGACCGTGACCGAGGCGTAGTCGCTCGCCTCCCCCTCTCCCTCGGCGGGCGCGTCTTCCGCCCAGGGCTCGGGCGCCAGCGGCGCCGCGCTGATCGCGTGCACCTCGCGGGCGACGCCGTAGACGCCGAGGCAGTCGGGCCGGTTCGGCGTCACCTCGAGCTCCAGCACCGGCTCGGCAACCGGCAGGACCTCGGTCAGCGCGGCGCCCGGCGCCGGGCCGTCGTCGAGAACCATGATCCCGGCCGAGTCCTCGGCGATCTCGAGCTCGGCGGCGGAGAGGATCATCCCGTGCGACTCGACCCCGCGCAGCTTCGCCTTGCCCAGCTTCGTCCCGCCGGGCATCGTCGCCCCCGGCAGCGCCACCGGAACGGTCTGCCCGGCGGCGACGTTGGCGGCACCGCAGACGATCGTGCGCGGCTCGCCGTCGCCGGTGTCGACCGTGCAAACGCTGAGCCTGTCCGCGTCGGGGTGCTTCTCGCGCTCGAGCACCCTGCCGACGACGAACCCGTCGGCCGCCGGCGGACCGATCGCGCCGACCCGCTCGACCTCGGTGCCGGTCATCGCCAGCCGCTCGGCCAGCGCCCGCGGCTCGATGTCGGGGTCGCAGTACTCGCGCAGCCATGAGTAGGGCACCCTCATGCGAACTGCTCCAGCATCCGCACGTCGTTGTCGAAGAAGCGGCGCAGGTCCGGCACGCCATGGCGCAGCATCGCGATCCGCTCGACCCCCATGCCGAAGGCGAAGCCCTGCACCTGCTCGGCGTCGTAGCCGTTCGCCTCGACGAAGCCGAGCACGTTCGGGTCGACCATGCCGGCGCCGCCGACCTCGATCCAACCCTGGCCCTTGCAGAGGTTGCAGCGCTCCCCGCCGGCCAGCTCGCCGCTGCCCTCGCACTGGAAGCAGGAGACGTCGAACTCGACGCTGGGCTCGGTGAAGGGGAAGAAGTGCGGCCGCATGCGCGCCTCGCGGCCGGCGCCGAAGATCGCCCGCAGTATCTCCTCCAGCGTCCCCTGCAGGTCGGCGAGCGTGATCCCCTCGCCGATCGCCAGCCCCTCGACCTGGTGGAACATCGGGCTGTGGGTGGCGTCGGAGTCGCGCCGGTAGACCCTGCCGGGGACGACGATGAAGATCGGCGGCGCCTGCGCCTCCATCGCCCGCACCTGCACCGGTGAGGTATGGGTGCGCAGCAGCACATCGGGATGGGACTGGATGTAGAAGGTGTCCTGGAGCATCCGCGCCGGGTGCCCGGGCGGGTGGTTGAGCGCGGTGAAGTTGTAGTAGTCGTGCTCGATCTCCGGGCCCTCGACGACCTGGTAGCCGAGGCCGATCATCACGTCCTCGATCTGACGCGTCGTCCGCGTGATCAGGTGCAGGTGACCCGCCGGCCGCACCGGGGCACCGGGCAGGGTGACATCGACCCGATCGCCCGCCAGCCGCCGCTCGAGCTCGGCGGCGTCGAGCTCGGCGGCGCGGCGCTCGAGCAGCTGTTCGAGCGCATTGCGGGCGCGGTTGGCACCGCTGCCGACCTCGCCCCGTTCCTCCACCGGCAGCCCGGCGATGCCGCGCAGAACCGAGGTCAGCTCGGCTTTGCGGCCGAGGTACTTGACCCGGAGCCGCTCCAGCTCGGCGGTGCCGCCGGCGGCCTCGATCGCCGTCGTCGCCTCCGACTCGATCTTCTCGATCCGCGCGAGCATCACTCGGCCGCCTCCTGCATGGCGGGCGACGATATCCGCTGGAGGCTGATCGCAGCCGCGGCGGCGACGTTGAGCGACTCGGCGCCGCCGGGCCGCAGCGGGATCGTCACCCGCACGTCGCATTCGCTCAGCACCTCCGCCGGCAGGCCCTCGCGCTCGGCGCCGAGGCAGAGCGTCGCCGTGGCGTCGAGCGCATCGAGACCCGTCCCACCGTGGGCGACGAGCGCCGCGCGCGGCGCCGGCGTCGCCCCGACCCCCACCCGCACCAACGGCTGGCCGAAGACCGAGCCCATGCTCGCCCGCACCGCCTTCGGCCCGAAGGGGTCGGCGCAGTCGGGACCGAGCACGACCGCGCCGCCGCTGAGCGCGTGCGCGCTGCGGACGATCGCGCCGACGTTGCCCGGGTCGGCGACCCCGTGCAGGTAGACGCAGGGCGGCTGCAACTCATCCGCCCAGCGCTGCGGCCAGACGGCCAGCGCCCGGGTGCCCGAGCCGAGCGAGGAGACCGCGGCGAGCAGCGCCGGCTCGACCTCCTCGCCGCCAAGGCCGCTGTCGGCAGCGGTAAGGAGGAAGCGCGGCTCGGCGCCGGCGGCGAGCCCGGCCTCGACCAGGTCCTCGCCCTCGCTGACGAACAGGCCCTCGCGCTCGCGCCAGCTGCGCTCGTGCAGCTTGCGGACCAGCTTCAGCTTCTCGTTGTGGGGGCTGGAGATCATCGGTGTGGGTTTTCGGGTCTGTGGGATCTTCTCCTGGAACGTCCTGACAAACACAAAGCGGGCCGTGAAGACGGCCCGCCCGGGAAAGTGGAGTGTCGGTTGCGGCTAGGCGGCCGCACCCTCCCGGGCAAGCTCGACAAATCGGCGAAAGGCCTCGCGGTCGGAGACGGCGATCTCGGCCAGCATCTTGCGGTTGACCTCGACCCCGGCCTTGTCGAGGCCGTGGATCAGCTGCGAGTAGCTCATCCCCTCGAGCCGTGCGGCGGCGTTGATCCGCGTGATCCAGAGCCGCCGGAACTCGCGCTTGCGGTTGCGCCGGTCCCTGTACGCGTACATGCCCGAGCGCTGCACCTGCTCTTTGGCGAAGCGGTAGGAGGAGTGCTTGCGGCCGAAGTAGCCCTTCGCTTCCTTCAGCACCTTGCGCCGCTTCTTGCGGGCGTGGACTGAGCGCTTGACCCGGCTCACTTGCCGCCTCCGAGCAGGGTCCGGACCCGCTTCTGATCCGGCTTGGCGATCTCCACCGGCCGCGCCATCCGCCGCTTGCGCTTGGGTGACTTTTTCTCGAGGATGTGACTCGAGAAAGCGCGCCGCCCGCGCAGCTTGCCCTTGGCGGTCTTGCGGAAGCGCTTCTTGGCGCCGGAATGGGTCTTCATCTTCGGCATCGGGACCGGTATTGAAGCAGACGCGGCGCGCCGCGCGGTCCCGGCACCCGAGGACGCAGATACGCTGCCGCCCGATGCGGATCGTCTATGTGATCGGCACCCGCCCCAACTTCGTCAAGACCGCGCCGGTGATCGCCGCCCTGCGCGAGCGGCTGCCGGATGGGCGTCACGCGATCGTCCACACCGGTCAGCACTACGACCGGGCGATGTCGGAGATCTTCTTCGAGGAGCTCGGCGTGCCCGCCCCCGACCACATGCTCGAGGTCGGCTCGGGCAGCCACGCGCAGCAGACGGCGCGGGCGATGGAGCGGCTGGAGCCGGTGCTGGAAGCGGAGCGGCCGGACCTGGTCCTGGTCCCCGGCGACGTCAACTCGACCCTGGCCGCGGCGCTCACCGCGGCCAAGCTGCAGATCCCCGTCGGCCACATCGAGTCGGGGCTGCGCAGCTTCGATCGCACGATGCCGGAGGAGATCAACCGGATCGTCGCCGATGAGCTCGCCGAGCACCTCTTCCTGCACAGTGAGGAGGCGATCGAGAACCTGCGCGCCGAGGGGATCGCCGAGGAGCGGATGCACTTCGTCGGCAACACGATGATCGACACCCTGGTCGCGCTCGAAGAGCGCTTCCGCGCGGCCGAATCGGCACAGCGGCTCGGGGTCGAGCCCGGCGCGTACGTGCTCGTCACCCTGCACCGGCCGGCGCTGGTCGACGGTGAGCTGCTGCCGGCGACCGTCCACCGCCTCGCCGAGCTGGCCCGTGAGATGCCCGTCGTCTTCCCCGTCCACCCGCGCACCCGCGCCCGGATGGAGGCGATCGAGTCCGAGCACCCCGGGCTGCTGCTGAGCGAGCCGCTCGGCTACATCGAGTTCCTCTCGCTGCTCGCCGACGCCGGCGCGGTGCTGACCGACTCGGGCGGGATCCAGGAGGAGACGACCTACCTCGGCGTCCCCTGCTTCACCCTGCGCGACAACACCGAGCGGCCGGTGACGATCCGCGCCGGCACCAACACCCTCCTAGGCCTCGACCCGGCCGCAATCGCCGATATCCCGTCCCTCACCCAGCCTCCCCCCCAAGAGCGCCAACCTCCCCCCCTCTGGGATGGCAAGGCCTCGGAGCGGATCGCGGATGTCATCACCCGAAAGCGATCCCGGTAGGGGCGGAACGTCTTGTACTTTTTCCGGGCGGCGGTCCTCGGACGGCCGCAACCTGTCTTCGGAAAAAGTTAAGTGGAGCCCCTACCGGGATCGCTCCCCCCGCAACAACCTACTCGCCCTGCGCGGCTTTCTTGCTCGGCGCCAGCATCATGCTCATGTTGCGCCCTTCCTGCAACGGCTCGGACTCGATCGTCGCCAACCCGTCGAGGTCCTCGAAGAGGCGTTGCAACAGGTCGCGGCCCCGCTCCGGATGAGCCTGCTCGCGGCCGCGGAACATGATCGTGATCTTGACTTTGTTGCGGCCGCGCAGGAAGCGCTCGACGTGGCCCTTCTTCGTCTCGTAGTCGTGGTCGGCGATCTTCGGCCGTAGCTTGATCTCGCGAACGTTGACCTGCTGCTGGTGCTTGCGCGCCGCCTTCTGCTTCTGCTCCTGCTCGTATTTGTACTTCGAGTAGTCGAGCAGCCGCGTCACCGGCGGTTTCGAGTTGGGCGCCACCTCGACCAGGTCGAGGTCGGCCTCCTGGGCGCGTTTCAGCGCGTCGGGGGTGTCGACGATGCCGAGCTGCTCGCCGTCGGCGCCGATCAGGCGCACCTTCGGCACGCGGATGCGCTCGTTGATGCGCGTCGAGTCGCGCTCGGGGGGACGGCGGTCGAACCTGCGCGGAACAGGCACTAGTGAGAGGAGAGGTGAGACTTCAAGAGGACGAGGGGTGCGGAGGCGGCCACGGGACGCTCAGCGGCGCGGTGTGTTGGGCATGCCTGCGAACAAGTGCACGCAGTATAGAGGCAGGGCGGAAATTGCGGTCGGCGACCGCTCAGGCGTCCTGCTCGGCGCGGTGAACGAGGTCGGCAAAGGCATCCAGCGTCATCGAGCCCAGCTCACCGTCGGCATGCGAGCGCACGGCGACCTCGCCGCTCTCTTCCTCGCGGTCGCCGACCACCAGCATGTAGGGATTGCGCGCCAGTTCGGCGTCGCGCACCTTCTTGCCGATTGACTCCGAGCGCCGGTCGACCTCGACCCGCACGCCGAGCTCGCGCACTTCGGCGCCGACGCGGTTGCCGAACTCGACGTGGCGGTCGGAGATCGGCAGCACTGTCGCCTGCACAGGCGCCAGCCAAACGGGGAAGCGCCCCGCGTAGTGCTCGATCAGGATGCCGGCGAAGCGCTCCATCGAGCCGAGCAGGGCGCGATGGATCATCACCGGCCGCTGCGGGTCGTCGTTCTGGTCGGTGAAGGTGAGGTCGAAGCGCTCGGGCATGAAGAAGTCGACCTGGCAGGTGCCGCACTGCCAGGAGCGGCCGAGCGCGTCGGTGATGTGGAAGTCGATCTTCGGCCCGTAGAAGGCGCCGTCGCCGGGGTTGAGCGTGTACTCGCGACCCTGGCTCGCGAGCGCGTCGCGCAGCGCCTGCTCGGCCTGCTCCCACTGCTCCTCGCCGCCGATCGATTCCTCCGGCCGGGTCGAGAGCTCGATGTGGACGTGGTCGAAGCCGAAGCGGGCGTAGAGCTCGTCGATCGCCGCGCAGATCCCGGTCACCTCCTCGACGATCTGCTCCGGCATGCAGTAGATGTGCGCGTCGTCCTGGGTGAAGGCGCGCACCCGCAGCAGGCCGTGCAGGACACCCTCGCGCTCGGCGCGCGAGACCTGGCCGAACTCGGCGATGCGCAGCGGCAGCTCGCGGTAGGAGTGCCGTTCGGAGGCGAAGACGAGGCAGGCACCCGGACAGTTCATCGGCCGGATCGCGTACTGGCGCTCCTTCGACTCGGTGAAGTACATGTTGTCCTTGTAGTTGTCCCAGTGGCCCGAGCGGTGCCAGAGATCGACGTCCATCAGGTGCGGCGTCTTGATCTCGGTGTACTCGCGCCGGCGCAGCTGCTCCTGCACCTCGGCCTCGATCAGGCGCAGCAGGGTCGTGCCGTGGGCGAGCCAGAACGGCATCCCCGGCGCCTCCTTGCGCAGCATGAAGAGGCCGAGCTGCGGCCCGAGCCGGCGGTGGTCGCGCGCCTTCGCCTCCTCGATCCGCTCGAGGTGCTGTTCGAGATCCTTGTTCGAGAAGAAGGCGGTGCCGTAGATCCGGGTCAGCATCGCCCGGCTCTCGTCGCCGCGCCAGTAGGCGCCGGCGACCGAGCTCAGCTTGATCGCCTTGATCCGGCCGGTGGCGGGCCCATGGGGGCCGCGGCAGAGGTCCTCGAAGGGACCGTTGCGGTAAAGCGAGACGGTCTCCGCCCCCTCGTTGCGGACAAGGTCCTCGATCAGCTCGACCTTGTAGTCCTGATCCTGGTCGCGGAAGATCTCGATCGCCTCGGCGACGGGCAGGTCGCGGCGCTCAAACGCCTCATCGGCCTTGATGTGCTCGCGCATCGCGGCCTCGATCCGCTCCAGGTCCTCATCGGTGATCCTGACCCCGTCGGGGAACTCGAAGTCGTAGTAGAAGCCCTGCTCGATCGGCGGTCCGATCGTGACCTTGGTGCCGGGGTAGAGATCGAGCACGGCCTCGGCCATGACGTGGGCGGCGTCGTGACGGATCAGCTCCAGCGCCTCGGGGTCGCGGTCGGTGAGGATCTCGATCTCGGCGCGATCGGACAGCGGCGCGCTCAGGTCGCGTAGCTTGCCATCGACGCGGATCGCCAGCGCGGCCTTGGCCAGGCCGGGACCGATCGCGGCGGCGGCATCGGCCCCGCTGGCGCCGTCGGGCAGCTCGAGCGGCGTCCCGTCGGGGAGCTTCAGGGTGATCTTGGTCGCGGCCTCCATCGAGTCCATGATGCTACGGGGCGGCACGCACCTGACGTTCGGCGATCAGCGGGCACGGGCTGGGGCCGCCGAGCACACCGCGGCGCTCCCAGACCGTGTAGGAGCCGGCGTGCCGGCGCAGCATCAGCTGCTCGAACGGCGGGTGGG
>Ga0210115_1000563_pt1 | contig 10740 bp, 10 predicted proteins | sample MayberryNW_TuleB_2_FD_185526 | JGI IMG/M metagenome (GOLD analysis project Ga0210115, IMG submission 185526) | Wetland microbial communities from San Francisco Bay, California, USA, that impact long-term carbon sequestration - MayberryNW_TuleB_D2... | ecosystem: Environmental > Aquatic > Marine... | reverse complement strand
CGTCGCCGTCTGTGATCCGGTAGACGACGTGGTGCGCCTCGCCGGCCTCTCGCAGGAGTCGCGCGACGGCTGGAGCCTGGTCCTTCGCCACGTTTCGAACACTAGACTCGTGCCCCGTGCGTCGGAACTGGCTCATCGCGGCGGTGGTCGTCGGGGTCCTCGTGATCATCGGCGCGGTCGTCGTGGCGCGGCTCGCCGACGACGACTTCACCTCGGTCGAGACGACGGAGTGGGCGGGCTCCGTCTGCACGAGCCTGTCCGAGTGGCAGGGCTCGCTCCAGAGCATCGGCGCGGGCGGCCAGGGCGCGCCGAGCGTGGAGTCGCTCGAGGACGCGCTCGACGACGCCCGCTCGGCGACCGACGAGCTCGTCCGGGATCTCCACCGCCTCGGCCCACCGGATCTCGACACGGGCGACGAGGTCGAGGACGCGCTCGACGACGCCGTGGAGGGGCTTCGCGACGACTACGACGAGCTCGACTCCGCGGCCCGCGACGCTCTCGACGCGGGCTCGCCCGCGGAGGCGCTGCAGCAGCTCGCGAGGCTCGCGCCACAGGCGCAGGCGCTCGTGCAGCAGGCGCGGGACATCGTCGCCTCGCTCCAGTCGGCCTCGCTCTTCGGCGAGGCCTCGGCCGAGCTCGAGCAGGCGTTCGCGTCGGCCGATTCGTGCCAGCAGCTCCGAAGCGAGGGTTAAGAACGCGAAGAGCCGGCCGGGCGGGCGGTGGAGACCGCGATACCGGACGCTACGATCACGCCATGTACCTCCTTCTCTTCTTCGTGCTTCCGATGGCGATCGGCTTCTGGGCCCAGCACCGGGTCAAGAGCACCTTCGCCAAGAACCTCGAGGTCCCCGTCGCGAACGGGATGACGGGCGCGCAGGTGGCCCGGAGCATCCTCGACGCGAACGGCCTGAACGACGTCCCGGTCGAGGAGACACCCGGGACCCTCTCCGACCACTACGACCCGCGCGGCAAGTCCGTGCACCTGTCCCCGGAGGTCTACCGGGGCGTCTCGGTCGCGTCGACCGCGGTCGGCGCGCACGAGGTCGGGCATGCGATCCAGCATGCGAAGTCCTACGCGTTCTTCCAGTTCCGCAGCGCGATGTTCCCTGCGGTCGCCTTCGCCTCCCGGATCTGGATGCTGTTCCTCTTCGGCGGGTTCATCCTGGGCACGCTCGGGCTCGTGTGGGTCGGCATCGCGCTCTACGCGATCGCCGTCCTCTTCCAGCTCGTGACGCTGCCCGTCGAGTTCGACGCCTCGAAGCGTGCGAAGCGGCAGCTGGGCGAGCTCGGTCTCGTCGCCTCGCCCGAGGCGGCCGGTGTGAAGAGCACGCTCACCGCAGCGGCCTGGACGTACGTCGCCGGCGCGCTCGCCTCGGTGGCGGTGCTCCTGTACTACCTGTCGATGCTCCAGAGCCGGTAGCGGCAACCGAGTCGAGGGCCGGGCGCATGTCCGGCCCTCGTGCTCATCAGCGCTCGCGCGGCACCCAGGTGAAGCGGCGCAGGGCGACCACCAGGCCGGCGAGCCCCCACGCCGCGACGATCGCCAGCGCTCCGGGGTCGGCGAAGAGCGAGTCGCCGTGCAGGTACACGCCGTTCGCGATGTCGAGGAAGTACGTGAGGGGCAGGACCTCGGCGATGGCCTGCAGGAACTCCGGGTAGCTCGACGTGGGGCCGAACGCGCCGGACACGAAGGCCATCGGGAGCGTGACGACGTTCACGACCGCCGAGACCCCCTCGGCCGAGCGGATCAACGCCGTTGCGCCGAGGCCGAGCCCGGCGAAGGAGGCGACGCCGAGCACGATCGCCCCTGCGAACCCGAGCGGGTTCTCTGGCGCGCTCGCCCCGAAGACGGAGACGCCGAGGGCGAGGAGCGCGACGGACTGGAGCGCGAACACCACGAGCGTGGACAGGAGGACCGCGCCGAGGTATGTCCGCGGCGGGAGCGGTGTCGAGCGCAGCCGCTTGAGGACGCCGAGCTCGCGGCGGCCGACGAGCATGATGGCGAGCCCGCCGAAGGCCGTGTTCATCGCGCCGTAGCCGAAGAGGCCGGCGAGGAGAACGTCGACTGCGGGCTCACCCTCGATCTCGCCGTCGTAGACGGAGCCGAGGAGGGCGTACAGCAGCAGCGGGAAGATGAAGATGAAGACCGCCGCCTCCTTGCTCCGCCAGAAGATCCGCTGCTCGAAGCGGAGCTGGTGCAGGAGCAGCGTCACTCGCCGGCCCCATCGTCGCCGACGAGGTCGATGTAGACGTCCTCGAGGCTCGGCCGCCGCACCTCGAGCTGCTCGAGCGACCAGCCCCCGGCGAGGGCGGCGCCCGTGAGCTCGTGGAGGACGCGCGTCGGCTCGTCGGTCTCCCGGACGACGAGCTCGCCGTCGCGCCGGTACCGGATCTCCGTCGTCCGGGCTTCCCCGATCAGGTCGGCAGGCGTTCCCAGCGAGACGATCTCGCCGGCCCTGATCACGGCCACGCGGTCGGCGAGCTGCTGTGCCTCGTCGAGGTAGTGCGTCGTCAGGACGATCGTCTTGCCGAGCGAGCGGAGCGACCGGATCATCTCCCACGCCGAGCGCCTCGCGACCGGGTCGAAGCCCGTCGTCGGCTCGTCGAGGAAGACGAGGTCCGGGTCGCCGACCAGGGCGACGCCGAGGTCGAGCCGCCGCTTCTGGCCGCCCGACAGCGTCTTCACGCGGTCGTCGCGCTTCTCGGTCAGGCCGACGAGGTCGATGACGTCGTCGACGTCGCGCGGTCTCTGGTAGTAGCCCGCGAACTGGCGGTGGATCTCGCGGACGGTGAGGAGCGGCGTCAGCTCCGACTGCTGGAGCACGACGCCGATCCGCTCCCGCAACGAGGGTGGGGAGTCGCCCGGGTCGTGCCCGAGAACGGAGACGTCGCCCGAGTCGCGGCGCCGGTAGCCCTCGAGGATCTCGACGGTCGTCGTCTTGCCGGCGCCGTTCGGCCCGAGCAGCCCGAACACCTCTCCCTCGGCGACCTCGAAGCTGATCCCTCGCAGCGCCTCTACGCCTCCGTACGACTTGCGCAGGTCTCTGGCGACGATTGCGGGCGGCATCGCGCCTACCGGGCGTCGAGCTGGAGCTCGGCGACGCCCGCGGGAGGGAAGCCCGGGTCACTGCCCGTAAGGGCGAGCGCGATCTCGGAGCAGTCCGGCTGGTGCGCGACCGCCGCAACGGGACCGGCGAGGCCGGACACCGCTTCGAGCAGGCGCTCGGCCGTCGCCCCCGGCGCGAGGCGCTCCTCGACGCGTGCCTCCGCCCCGGCCGCCCGCGCGATGTGCTCCGCGGTCTGGCGCGCTCGCACGAGCGGGCTCGAGAGGACGAGGCGCGGCGGCGTCCCGTGCTCGGCGAGGCGCTCGGCCAGCGCCTGCGCCTCCGCCTGCCCCCGCTCCGAGAGCGGCCGCAGCTCGTCGGGATCGCCCGGCTCCGAGTGCGCGTGGCGGACGAGGAAGACGAGCATCGGCCGAGGATAGACCCGGGTAGGGTGGCGCCGTGCCCGCGTACCGCTACGTCGTCGCCGACGTGTTCACCGACCGGGCCCTGCACGGCAACCAGCTCGCCGTCTTCACCGATGCCCGGGGGCTCGACGACGAGGCGATGCAGCGGCTCGCCTTCGAGATCGGGTTCTCGGAGACCACGTTCGTCCTGCCCGCGGAGCAGGGAGGCACGGTGCGCATCCGGATCTTCACGCCGAGGACCGAGCTTCCGTTCGCGGGCCACCCCTGCCTCGGCACCGCCTGGGTGCTGGCCGCGCCGCTCCAGCGCGGGGTGGTCGAGCTCGAGACCGCGAGCGGGATCGTTCCCGTCGAGCTCGACCGCGACGACTCGGGCGCCGTCGTGTTCGGGCGCATGGAGCAGCCGCTGCCGACCGTCGAGCCGCATCCCGAGCCGGAGCCGCTGCTCGCCGCCCTCGGCGTGCCGGAGTCGCAGCTGCCGGTCGAGCGCTACGACAACGGCGTCCGGTTCACGTTCGTCGCGCTCAGCTCGGAGGACGAGGTGGCGGCGCTGCGGCCCGACTTCGCGGCGCTCGAGGAGCTCGGCGTCTTCGTCAGCTGCTTCGCGGGCTCGGGAGTGGCGTGGAAGACGCGCATGTTCGCTCCGGTCGCGGGCGTCCTCGAGGATCCGGCGACCGGGTCGGCGGCCGGGCCGCTCGCGGTCCACGTCTGCCGTCACGGGCTCGCCGAGTGGGGCGAGTGGATCGAGATCTCGCAGGGCGTCGAGATCGACCGGAGCTCGACCCTCTTCGCGCTCGCCGACCGGCGCGACGGCGAGCTCTCGCGCGTCGCAGTCGGCGGCCGCGCGGTCGTCGTCGCGCGCGGCGAGTTCCGCCTCTAGTCGCTCGCGCCGAGGAAGGAGGCGACCGCCCGCGTCGCGTCGCGAGCCGCTTCGACGGGCTCGGCTCCGCCTGCCCGCGCGACGAGGTACGCGGCCGAGAACGTGTCCCCCGCCCCGGTGGGGTCGACCGGCCCCGCGAGCGCCTCGGCCTGGACGTGCTCGAGCGCGTCCGCGGTCACGACCCACGCACCCCGCGAGCCGAGCGTGAGGATCACCTCCGGTACGTCGAGCGTGCGCAGGGCCGTCGGCTCGGCGCTGCCGACGAGCGCGACCGCCTCCTCGTCGTTCAGCTTCAGGACCTCGACGTGGGGGAGGATCGCGCCGATGTCGCCGTCGCTCCGGAGCGGCCCGACGGTGGCCATGCGGATCGGCCCCTGTGCGTCCACGAGGAGCATCCGCCCGCCGCCCGCGAGCGCGGCGAGCGTGTCCGCTCCGAAGTCCGTGCGCGTGAGCGCGCCGACGTGCACCCAGCGGGCATCGCGGGCCGCTTCGACCGCCTGTTCGGCGCTCCACGGGTCGCCCACGGCGTCCTGCCACATGATCCGCCGGTCGCCCTCGTAGTGGAAGCTGTAGGCCGTCGTCGCGGCCGACTCGTACCAGGTGACGGGGAGCCCGAAGCCCTCGAGCGGAGGAACCAGCACGTCTCGGTCGGACGCAGCGCACGAGGCCGCGACGACGGCATCCGCACCGAGCCGTCCCAGAGCTCGTGCCGCGTAGAACACGCCGCCGCCCGGCCTCGGCTCCCCACCGGCGACGACGTCGCGGGTCAGGTGCCCGAGGGTCGCGATCGCGGTCATGCGGGCGCGGCTCCCTCCGTCGAGCGCCGTGACACCGTGGCGACGACGCTCGCGAGCACGAAGGAGACGAGGAAGCTCGGCAGCGTGGCGCCGATGCTCCAGTCGGGGGGCTCGAGCCTCCGCACGACGTCCGTCCAGCGCTCCGGCCCGGTCGGGTTCAGCCACTGGTAGAGCACGAACCCCGCGATCCAGGCGGCGACGAGCCCCGGCCGCCAGACGGGCGCGTCGAACACGTCGTCCGCCGTGTAGTGGCGCCCGGCGGCGAGCCAGTCCGCGAGGAGCACCGCGAAGAGCGGGACGAAGACGGAGCCGAGCAGGAAGAGGAAGCTCTGGTAGCTGACGAGGTCGAGGACGAGCGCTCCCGCGGTCGCGGTCGCGGTGACGAGCCCGATCAGGAGCGGCTGGGGTGCGCGCGGCGCGAGGTTCTGGAGCGACACGGCCGCCGAGTACGCGTTCGCGAACGCCTCGTCCGTCTCGGTCACGAGGAGCGCGAAGAGCGCGACGATCGCGGCGAGGCCACCGGCGACGACTGCGTCGGGGAGCGCCGCGGGATCCGTCAGGTCGCGTGAGAGCACGAGCACGACGCCGAGCGCGAGCAGCCAGGCATCCGGGACGAGGTACCCGAGGCCGGTCCCGACGAAGGCGCCGCGCCGCGTCCTCGAGAAGCGCGTGTAGTCGGCCGCGTATGGGATCCACGAGACGGTGATGCCGACGACGAAGTCGGCGCCCTGCCAGGTCGAGAGACCACCCTCGCCGGGCGCGTCCCAGAGCGTCCCGAGGTCGGCGCCGTCGAGGGCCCACCACGTCAGGTACAGGACCGCGAACGGCACCGCCCACACCGCGAAGCGACGCACGAACCGACGGACGAAGCCGATCGGCCCGAGCAGGGCGAGGACGAGCGTCGCGACGCCGAAGGCGATCGTCCACAGCCATTGCGCGCGGAACCCGAACAGCTCGTCGGAGAGCGCGGCCGCGGCCGTCGCGATGATCAGCAGCTCGAACGTCGTCCAGCCGATGCCCTGCAGGACGTTGATCCCGGTCGGCAGGTACGAGCCGCGGCGCCCGAGCGGCGCGCGCATCAGCGCCATCCCCGGGACGCGCGCGTCCGCGCCGATGGCGCCGGCGACAGCGAGCATCAGGTTCCCGAGCACGCAGCCGAGGACGATCGCGACGAGCGCGTCGCGCAGCGACAGCGCCGGGACGAGCGCGGCGCCGGCGACGACGACCAGTAGCGACACGCCGAGGTTCCCCCAGAGGAGCCCGGTGTCGAGCGCTCCCAGCACGCGCAGCCGCTCCGGGACGGGCTCGATCCCCCAGCTGCCCTCGATCCGGTCCGGCGCGGCCACCCGGCGGGTGAGGCTACCGCGCCGTGGGAGAATCCCGCGATGATCCCGCGCTACTACGTCGTCGCCGAGCAGAACCACGAGCTCCAGAACCCGACGTCCGAGGAGAAGCTGCTCCTGCTCGGGCGCCGGATCCGGCTGGCGCCCGGCTCACGCGTGCTCGACGTCGCGTCCGGTCGCGGCGGGCCGGCGATCCTGCTCGCGCAGGAGTTCGGGTGCACGATCGAGGGGATCGAGGTCGCGCCCGAGTTCCACGCCGTCGCCGTCGAGCGCGCGGCGAGCGCGGGGGTCGGCGAGCTCGTGTCGTTCCGTCTCGCCGACGCCGCGAACGAGGAGCTCGCCGCCGGAGCCTACGACGCCGCCCTCTGCCTCGGCGCGAGTTTCGTCTACGGCGGCCTCGCCGGCACGCTCGACGCGCTCGAGCCGACGGTCCGCCCGGGCGGGCACGTCGTCGTCGGTGAGCCGTACTGGCGCTCCTGGCCGCTACCGGACGACTACGCGGACCGTGACGAGCCGTTCACCTCGCTCGACGGGACGGTCGCGATCCTGGAGTCGGGCGATCTCCGTGTCGTCACGCTGATCGACGCGTCGCGCGACGACTGGGACCGGTACGAGACGCTCCACTGGCGCGCGGTCGAGGAATGGCTCGCGGAGAGCCCGGACGACCCGGACGCGGACGAGGTCCGCACCTCGTACGAGCGCTGGAAGCGCACGTATCTCCGGCACGGACGCGAGCTCCTCGGCTGGGCGATCTTCGTCGCCTGGAAGCCGCCTGCCTAGGAGGCGAGGGTGGCGCACCCCGACATCCCGGCCGAGCAGGCCTACCTGAATCACGCCTACGAGTGCCTGGACGAGATGCGCCAGGCGCTCCTGCGCACGGTGGACGCCGTCGTCGTCGGCGCCGACGGGGCGGATGTCGCCACGGACAGCGCGTATGCCTGGGTGAACCGCCGGCTGGCCGCGTACGAGGCGGCTGAGCAGATTCTCTGCTTCGGCCGTATCGACGTCGACTCCGTCGAGGATCCGATCTATGTCGGGCGTCGTTGGGTGCAGGACGACGACGGCGTGCTCGTCGTCAACTGGCAGGCGCCGGCCGCGCGGCCGTTCTACACGGCGACCCCGGCCGAGCCGCACGGCGTCACCCTCCGTCGTCGCTTCCGGCTCCAGGGCCGGACGCTGACGGGAATCAGCGACGAGGCGCTGGACGGCTCGCTCGCCGACGCGGCCTCGTCCATCGACGACTTCCTGCTCGAGGAGCTGGACCGCTCCCGCGACTCGCGTATGCGCGACATCGTCGCGACGATCCAGGCCGACCAGTACGGGCTGATCGCGCGCGGCCCCGAGCCTCCGCTCGTGATCCAGGGCGGCCCGGGCACGGGGAAGACCGCCGTCGGGCTGCATCGTGCGTCGTACCTGCTCTTCCAGCACCGGGAGGAGCTCCGGCGCATCCTGCTCGTCGGCCCGAACGCGACGTTCATGGACTACATCTCGCACGTCCTGCCGGCGCTCGGCGAGGAGAGCGTCGACCAGCGCGCGGTGGCGGAGCTCGTCGACGGGTTCGAGGTCACGCTCCAGGATCCGTACGACGCCGAGCGGCTCAAGGCGGACGTGCGGCTGGCGGAGGTCGTGCGCCGTGCGGTCGAGCTCCTGTCGCAGGGTCGTCCAGAGGAGCTCGTCTTCCGGCTCGAGGGTCACTTCGTGGGCGTCGAGGCCGACGAGGTCGAGCTGATCCTGCGCGAGGCGCGGGGCGAGCTCGGCTTCTCGGCGGCAGCGCGCGAGCGATTCCGGATGAACGTGCTGCGGCGTTTCTACTCCGACTACGGCGAGACGCTCGCCGGGCTCGCCGTGCGCTCGTTCGAGGAGGTCGAGCGTGTGCTGCGAAGGGACGGAGTCCTCACCGGCTTCCTCGATCGCGTGTGGCCCGCGCCGAAGCCCGAGCAGGTCGTCCGCCGCCTCTTCACCTCGCGCGAGGTGCTCGCCGAAGCGGCCGACGGCGTCCTCGACGGCGATGAGCAGTCGCTGCTGCGCCGCTCGAAGGGCGGCTGGAGCACTGCCGACCTGGCGCTCGTCGACGAGGCGCGGGCGCTGCTGCGTGGCGTCGAGCGGCGCTACGGGCACGTCGTCGTCGACGAGGCCCAGGACCTGACACCGATGCAGGTGCGCATGATCGCCCGCCGCACGACGGGCGCGTTCACGCTGCTCGGAGACGTCGCGCAGGCGACCGGCCCCATCCCCTACACACGCTGGGCAGACTTGCTCGCGACCCTGCCCGGCGGCGAGCGGGCCGAGATCGAGGAGCTCGAGCACGCCTACCGCGTGCCCCGCGAGATCATGGGGCTCGCACTGCCTCTGCTCGAGCACGTCGCCCCCGGCACGCAACCACCCATCGCGTACCGCGCGGGCGCCCAGCCCCCGCGCTTCGTTCACGGTGACCCGCCGCTCGAGGCCGCGCTTGCCGAGGCCGCGCGGCTCGCCGACGACGGCCTGCTCGCGGTGATCGCGCCGGCGTCGCTGCGCGGCGACTCCGAGGCCGGCTCGCTCTTCGACGACACCCGCATCCCCGTCCTGACGCCGCGCGAGGCGAAGGGCATGGAGTTCGACCACGTCATCGTCGTCGAGCCTGCCCTGATCGTCGACGAGGCCGCGGGCGGCCAGGGCCTGCGGGAGCTCTACGTCGCGCTCACGCGGCCGACGACGACCCTCGTCGTCGTCCACGCGCGCCCGCTGCCAGAGGAGCTCGCCCTCGCCCGCGGCACGTAAGCAGAGTCCACCGCGATGCGGACGCCTTCAGGGATCTTCGCGCGACCGGGATTCGCGTGAGTGAATCCCGGTCTTGCGCCAGGGGACTAGCCGAGCAGGCGCCGCAGGACGAACGGGAGGATCCCGCCATGACGGAGGTACTCGCGCTCGCGCGGGGTGTCGAGCCGGACGCGCGCACGGAACTCCTTCGCGTCGGCGCGAACGGTCACCTCCGAGGCGTTGCCGTTCTCGACGCCCTCGATCCCGTACTCCTCGCGCCCGGTAAGGCCCAGCGTGGCGGGCGTCTCGCCCTCGAGGAACTGCAGCGGGAGGATTCCCATCATCAGCAGGTTCGAGCGGTGGATGCGCTCGTAGCTCTCGGCGATGACGGCCCGCACGCCGAGGAGGTTCGGCCCCTTCGCCGCCCAGTCCCTGGACGATCCCGAGCCGTACTCCTTGCCCGCGAGGACGACCAGCGGCGTCCCCTCGGCGCGGTAGCGCTCGGCGGCGTCGAAGATCGTCATCTCCTCACCGGAGGGCAGGTGCGCAGTCCACGTCCCCTCGGATCCCGGGACGAGCAGGTTGCGGAGGCGCACGTTCGCGAACGTCCCGCGCACCATGACCTCGTGGTTCCCGCGGCGGGAGCCGTACGAGTTGAAGTCCTTTCGCTCGACGCCGTGCTCGGTCAGGTAGCCGCCCGCGGGGGAGTCGGGCCTGATCGCTCCGGCCGGCGAGATGTGGTCGGTCGTCACCGAGTCGCCGATCCACACGAGGCAGCGGGCGCCGGCGACGTCCTCGACGACGCCCGGCTCGCGTGACATGCCGTCGAAGTAGGGCGGTTGGCGCACGTACGTCGAGGACCGGTCCCACTCGAACAGCTCGCCCTCCGGCACCGGGAGCGCGCGCCAGGTCTCGTCGCCGGTGAAGACGTCGGCGTACGTCGCGCGGAACATCTCCTCGCCGATCGAGCCCGCGACCGTCTCGCGGACCTCCTCCGCCGACGGCCAGAGGTCCGAGAGATACACGTCCTCCCCGTCCGAGCCGACGCCGAGCGGCTCCGTCGTGAGGTCGACGTCCATCCGGCCCGCGAGCGCGTAGGCGACGACGAGCGGCGGCGAGGCGAGGTAGTTCGCCTTGACCTCGCCGTGGATGCGCGCCTCGAAGTTCCGGTTGCCCGAGAGAACGGCACACACGACGAGATCGCCCTCCGCGACCGCCTGCGAGACCGGCTCCGGGAGAGGGCCGGAGTTGCCGATGCACGTCGTGCAGCCGTAGCCGACGGTGTGGAACCCGAGCTCCTCCAGGTACGGCGTCAGGCCCGCCTTGTCGTAGTACTCGGTGACGACCTTCGAGCCGGGTGCGAGGCTCGACTTCACCCAGGGCTGCCGCTTCAGGCCGCGCTCGACCGCCTTCTTCGCGAGCAGGCCGGCGCCGACCATGACGGCGGGGTTGGAGGTGTTCGTGCAGGAGGTGATGGCGGCGATCACGACCGAGCCGTGCTCGAGGATCACCGTC
>Ga0210115_1000562_pt1 | contig 10751 bp, 8 predicted proteins | sample MayberryNW_TuleB_2_FD_185526 | JGI IMG/M metagenome (GOLD analysis project Ga0210115, IMG submission 185526) | Wetland microbial communities from San Francisco Bay, California, USA, that impact long-term carbon sequestration - MayberryNW_TuleB_D2... | ecosystem: Environmental > Aquatic > Marine >... | reverse complement strand
AAGGCCCCGCCGTGCCCGTCCTCGAGCAGCCCGACCATCCAGGCAGCCAGGTCGCGCACGTCGATGACCTGTGCCGGGTCGTCTGCCGGCCCCGGAGCGAGCACCTCGCCGCCTCGTGCCAGCCGGGTGACCCACCACGGGAAGCGCCAGGTGTAGTCGTCGGGGCCGACCACGTAGGTCGGACGGACGATGACCGTCCCCGGTCCGTAGCGCTCGACCGCGGCCCGCTCGCAGAGGACCTTCAGCCCGCCGTACGTCGTCTCGGTGACCTCCTCGACGGTCGGGTCGTCCAGCTCGGCGAGCGGCGAGTCCTCGTCGAAGCCGGGCGAGCTCGGGGGTGCGTACGCCGAGACGCTCGAGACCAGCAGGTGCCGCCCGCCGCGCTCGCCCAGCACGTCGGCGAGCGCCTGGACCTGCCGCGGGACGTAGGCGCAGGTGTCGACCGTGGCGTCCCACCCGCCCTCGGCCAGCGCGGACAGGTCGGCGTCGCGGTCGCCGGTGAGCCGGGTGACCCGGTCGTCGTCGGCGAACAGGTCGGCGCCGGTGCGGCCGCGGTGGAAGAGCGTGACCCGGTGACCGCGGTCGAGGGCCTGGTGGACGACGTGGCGGCCGATGAACCGGGTGCCGCCGATCACGAGAATGTGCACGGGCCGGACGCTAGCGCAGCAGCTGGACCGTCCCGGCCGCCGCGGCGGCCCAGAGCAGGCTGGCGAGGGTGCCGATGATGAACGCCTCGGGCGCGTTGGCCTCGCGCAGCTCGGAGTAGCGGCCGACGCCCTTGACGGCCAGGACCAGCGCGATGCCCTCCGGCCAGCCGGCCAGCAGGGTCGCCGCCACCGCCCCCCGCTCGAGGAAGCCGATCCACGCGCCGCCGCGCAGCACGGTCTCGACCGGCTCGGCCCCGGTCTCCGCGTCGTCCGGGGCGCCCTCGTCGCTGGCCGCCGGGTCGTCGGGCGACGCCGAGGCCGGCCCGGCGCCGGCACGGGGTGCGGCCCAGGGCCGCCACTCCTCGCGCATCAGCCGGAAGACGCCGCGGACCACCAGGCCACCGCCGGTCGTAGCGGCGGCAACCCCGAGCGCCAGGGCTGCCGCCAGCCGCCACCCGTCGACCGGATCGGTCGGCTCGTCCGCTGCCGCCACAGCGGCGGCCAGCGCCAGGAACAGCGTCGCCAGGACCGCGGCCGGCAGCACCGGATCGGGGAACCACCGGCGCAGCAGCGGCAGGGTGGCCGGCGCGGCGGTGGCGATCAGCAGCAGGAGCAGGGCGAGGACCGTCATCGGGCCCCGAGCCTGCCACCTGCCCCGGACGCGTCGGCCACCGCCACCAGGTGGGCGGCGAGCTGGCGGGCCGGTCCCTCGAGGTGCCAGTCCGCCGCCTGCAGGCGCTGCGAGACGGCCTGCTTGGTGATGTCGAGGCGCCGGGCCACCTCCACCTGGGAGAGCCCGCCGGCCACCAGGTCCACGGCCTCCCAGCCGCGCTCGCTACGGCGCTGGACCAGAGCTGCCACCAGGTCCAGGGCGGTCTGCGCGTGCCCGGCGGCGGACACGGCGGTGCCGCTCACCGCGAGCCCGGTGGGCCGCGACTTGGCCCGGGTGACGGCGTCCCGGGCGAGCACGAACGCGGGCCCCGCCCCGGCCCGGGTGCTGGGCGGCAACGGCTCGTCGACCGGGCCGACGCCGAGGCCGATGCTCCAGCGGTCCTGGCGGACCAGGTCGAGCAGAAGGCCCACCGCGGCGCTCGGGGTGTCGAGCACCCCCTGCACCTCGTCGCCTGCGGTCCGCTCGAACCTGCGTACGGTGGGCAGCCGACGCTCGTCGAGCCAGCCGAGCAGGCGCTCGACCTGGTCGGCGGAGCCTCGGCTGCGGCGCTGGTCCACGGTGAGCACGAGCATCGGTCAAGGGTACAGTCCTGATTGTTGCAGGTCAACCCGCTGGGCTTGTCAGCTGCCGGCCACCGCCACCTGACGCACGGTGCGCACCAGACGGTCGGGGTCGTCGGCGCCGGGCAGCAGCGCGGTCTCGACAACCCGGTCGCCGGGACGCTCGGCCGGCCCGGACGTGCGCACCACGGCGCCGTGGCTGTCGCCGGCCAGGGCCAGCACGGCCGCGTCCGCGGCGGGCAGCGTCAGCCCGGTCATCGCCGCGACCCGGTCCGCGTCGAGCAGCGGCAGGCCGAGCGCCGTCGCGAGGTCGGCCGCTGCGGCCGCGCTGGTGCGGCCGCGGTCCACGTGCACGGTCCAGCCCCGGACGTCCGGGTCCCTCGCGAGCGCGCGGGACATGACGTCGGCCACGACGTCGGCCTTCGCGTCCGCGTAGTCCTGGACGTAGGCCCACGTCCGCGCCGCGAGGTCGCGCTTGGTCTGCTCGTACGTCGCGCGGTCCCGCGCGTCGAGCCGCAGGTGGTCGCGGAACGCCAGCATCCGGCTGATCTCGTCGTCCCCCGAGGCGAACACGTGCAGGTTGGCCACCGGGTCGGTGTGCCGCAGCAGCCGGTGCTCGCGCCACTCCGGCTCACGGATCCCGAGGGTGAAGCCCAGCCCCTCCAGCGCCGGGACGTACGTCGCCTCGTCGGTCGGGTCGGGCACACCCAGGACCAGGTCGACCACCGGCTTGGCGGCCAGCCCGGGCACCGACGTGGAGCCGGCGTGCGCGACGACGACGGCGAGCGGCCCGAGCGTCTCCCGCACTTCCCGGACCAGGCCGGCACCGGTCTCCGACCAGCGGGGGTCGGGCTCGGCGAGGTGGACCGTCGAGTCGAGCCGTGGCCGGTCGGTCACGTAGTGGTCGTTGGCGTAGACGGTCAGCTGCTGACCGTCCGGGCCGTCGAGCCGGGCGTTGACCGAGCCCCACGGCGTTCTCGTCGGGCCGGCGACCAGTCGGGCACCCGCGGCGTGCAGCCGCTGCGTCGCTGCCTCGGCGTCGGTCACCTCGAAGGCGAGCCGCACCGGTCCGGCGACCCGCCTCCCGACCTCCAGCGCGTCGATCGCGTCGGCGTGCGCCTCGTCGCCCACCTCGACCGTCGCCCGGCCGGCATGCAGCAGCGTGGCGCGGCCACCGTTGTCGTCGGTGAAGCTCGCCTCCTCGCGCAGGCCGAGGACGTCGCGGTAGAGGCGGACCGCGGTGTCGTGGTCCGGGACGGTCAGGACGACGCGCAGCTCACGGGGTCCTTCCGGCACGGGGCCAGGCTAGTGACCTGCGCCCTACGCTCGCGCCGTGGACGTCTCCGGCGAGGTCGCCGAGCTCCTCCGCAGCGACGAGCCGTCGCTGCGCTGGAAGGTGCGCACCCAGGTGCTCGGCGAGGGCGGCGACTCGCGCGTCGTACGGCGGCTGCGTGAGGAGGTTCGTCGCTCGCCGCGGGTGCAGCGGCTCCTCGACGGGGTCCAAGGTCCGCCGGTCGGTGCCTACGCGAAGTGGCGTGGGGCGCACTGGGTGCTGCTCTCCCTCGCCGATCTCGGGCACCCCGAGGGCGACGAGCGCCTCCTCCCGCTGCGGGACCAGGTCCTGGGCACCTGGCTGGCGACGCGCTACCTGCGGGAGTACGAGGACACCGGAGGTCCGGCCGATCGCTACCGCGCCGCGGTGCCGGTGAGCCGGGGGCGGCACCGACGGTGCGCGTCGCAGCACGGCGGCGCCCTGCTCGCGGTCGTCCGGCTCGGGCTCGACGACGGGCGGGCCGCACGTCTCGCAGAGCTGCTCCAGCACTGGCAGTGGCCGGACGGCGGCTGGAACTGCGACCGGCGGCCGGAGGCGCGGTCCTCGTCCGTGCACGAGACGCTCCTCCCCATGCGCGGACTGCACGCCTACGGGTCACAGGCGGGCGACCAGCCGACGGCGGAGGCGGCACGCAGGGCGGCGGAGGTCTTCCTGACCCGCCGGGTCGTGTACCGACGGTCGGACCCGGCGCGGCTCGGCAGCCCCGGCTGGGCAGAGCTGCGCTACCCCGCCTACTGGCACCACGGGCTGCTCGCCGGGCTCGCCGGGCTGGCCGAGACGGGCCACGTCCGCGACGACCGTTGCACGGATGCGCTCGACCTGCTGGCCGGCAAGCGCCTCGTCGGTGGTGGCTGGCCTGCCGAGGGCCGGTGGTACCGCACCCCCGCTGGCACGGCGAGATCGAACGCCGACCTCGTGGAGTGGGGCAGTGCCTCGCTGCACCGGCCGAATCAGTGGGTGACGGCCGCTGCCCTGGCGGTGCTCTCCGCGGCGGGACGGCTCGACGGCGCCAACGGGGCCGGTCGGCCGAGCAGGTAGCAGGGGCGGCGGCTGCAGCTGCCGGCGCGGCCCGCCGCCGCCGGAGGTCCCGGACCGCCGGGACGTCCGGCACTACGGCTCGAACCGCCCGGCCGCCCACGCTGGACAGGTGGAGCGCTTGGCGTCCCCGACCATGACCACGGGACCGGCCGCCCAGCACCTGCCGGGTCTGAGCAGCCACGAGGCGGCCCGCCGGCTGGAGCGGGACGGGCCCAACCGGCTGCCGGCACCGGCCGGCCCGGCCCCGGTGCGGCTCCTGCTCGGGCAGATGACGCACTTCTTCGCCCTCATGCTCTGGGCCGCCGCCGGTCTCGCCGTGGTCGCCGGGATGCCGACGCTGGGCGCGGCCATCGGCGTCGTGGTCGTGCTCAACGGCGTCTTCGCCTTCGTGCAGGAGTACCGCGCCGACCGGGCGGGCGCGCGGCTGCGCGACCTCCTTCCGCGACGGGTGACGGTGCGCCGGGACGGCCGACGCCAGGAGGTCGACGCCGCCGACCTGGTCGTCGACGACGTGGTGCTGCTGGACCCGGGCGACCGGGTGAGCGCCGACCTCGGGCTGCACTCGGTGCACGGCGTCGCCGTCGACGAGTCGATGCTGACCGGGGAGAGCTCCCTCGTCCGGCCGGGGGTCGGCGGCTCGGCCTGGGCCGGGACCTTCGTGGTCGAGGGCGAGGCCACCGCGGTCGTGGTCGCCACCGGCACCGCGACCCGGTTGGCCGGCATCGCGGCCCTGACCGAGAGCGCCACGCCACCGGTGAGCCCGCTGGCGCACCAGCTGCACCGGGTGGTCCGGGTCGTCGCGGTGATCGCGATGGGGGTCGGTCTCGCGTTCTTCGCGCTGGCCGTCGCCCTGGGCACGCCGGCCAGCGACGGCTTCCTGTTCGCCGTGGGAGTGACAGTCGCCCTGGTGCCCGAGGGTCTGCTGCCCACGGTCACCCTGTCCCTTGCTCGAGCCAGCCAACGGATGGCGGCCCGCCAGGCACTCGTGCGGCGGATGGAGTCGGTCGAGACCCTCGGCTCCACGACCTTCATCTGCACCGACAAGACCGGGACCATCACCCGCAACCAGATGTGCGTCGTCGAGGTGTGGACGCCGGCCGGACCGGCGCGGGTCACCGGCACCGGCTACGAACGGCACGGTCACGTGACCGGCCCGGTCCAGGACGTGCAGGACCTCGCGCGCACCGCGATGCTGTGCTCGACCGGCCGGCTGCAGGAGCGGGCCGGTGCGTGGACCCCCGTCGGTGACTCGATGGAGGTGGCCCTGCACGTCCTGGCCATCCGGGCCGGCCTGACCGAAGACCCGCGCCGCGTGACCCGTCCGGGGAGGCGCTACGCGTTCGACCCCCGGCGCCGGCGGGCGTCGGTGGTGGCCGCGGGGCAGCTGCACCTCAAGGGCGCGCCGGACTCCGTGCTGCCGTTGTGCCGCCCGGTTCCCGGGGCGGACGAGGCAGTGCACCGGCTCAGCGACCGTGGACTGCGTGTCCTGGCGGTCGCGCGCTCGCGACCCGGTGACACACCCCCGGACAGCGACGATGCCGACGAGGTGGAGCGCGACCTCGACCTTCTCGGGCTGGTCGCCCTCGAGGACCCGCCACGGGCCGGCGTCGAGGACGCCGTGCAGGCCTGCCGGCGGGCCGGGATCCGGATCGCCCTGGTGACCGGCGACCACCCCGGCACCGCCCGGGCCATCGCCGCGGAGGTCGGCATCATCCCCGCCGACGGGCCCGTCCTCGAGGGCGCCGACCTGCCCGCGGACGAGGGCGAACTCGGCTCGTTGCTCGACCGCGACGTCGTGGTCGCCCGGGTGACTCCGGAGGACAAGCTGCGGATCGCCCGGGCGCTGCAGGCCCGCGGCCACGTCGTCGCGATGACGGGCGACGGCGTCAACGACGGGCCGGCCCTGCGGGCGGCGGACGTCGGTGTGGCCATGGGAGCGTCGGGCACCGACGTGGCCAGGGAGGCCGCCGACCTGGTGCTGCTGGACGACCGGTTCGAGACCATCGTCGCCGCCGTCGAGCTGGGTCGTGCGACGTACGCCAACATCCGCCGCTTCCTCACCTATCACCTGACCGACAACGTCGCCGAGCTGACGCCCTTCGTGGTCTGGGCCCTCTCCGGCGGGCAGGTGCCGCTGGCCCTCACCGTCCTGCAGGTGCTCGCCCTCGACATCGGCACCGACCTGCTGCCCGCGCTGGCCCTGGGGGCCGAGCCGCCGAACGAGCGGATCATGGACGGGCCGGCCCGTCAGGACCGGCTGATCGACCGGCTGGTGCTCCGGCGGGTGTTCGGGGTGCTCGGCCCGGCCGAGGCAGGTGTCGAGATGCTCGCCTTCGCGTCGGTGCTGCTTGCCGGCGGCTGGGCGTGGGGCGCCGAGCCGTCCGACGCGCTGCTCGCGACGGCGTCGGGCGCCGCGTTCGCCGCTGTGGTCCTGGGGCAGATGGCCAACGCCTTCGCCTGCCGCAGCGAGACCCGCTGGCTCGGCCGGCAGCGGTTCGGGACCAACCCGCTCCTGCTCTGGGCGGTGGCCGTCGAGCTGGTCGTCCTCGGTTTCTTCGTCGGGGTGCCCCCGGTCGCCGACCTCCTCGGCGGCGGCTGGCCGAGCGTGCTGGGCTGGTCGCTGGCGGTCGCGGCCGTGCCCGCGGTCCTCCTCGTCGACGCCGTGGACAAGGGCTCCCGCGCGCGGCACCGCACCGGCAGCCGGGGATGGCGGCAGGCAATCGTGAGGGGCGGTGCGCAATGAGCGTGACACTGCGGTTCCTGGGCGGGTGCGGCACGGTGACCGGCAGCCGGTTCCTCGTCGGCGGCGCCGGTGACGGTGGCGGCGTGCTGGTGGACTGCGGGCTGTTCCAGGGGCTGCGCGAGCTGCGCCGCCGCAACTGGGCGCCGTTCCCGGTCGACGCTGCGACCATCGACGGCGTCGTGGTCACGCACGCGCACCTCGACCACAGCGGCTACCTGCCGGTCGTCGTCCGCGACGGCTTCGCCGGGCCGGTGGTGACGACGCCGGCCACCGCCGACCTGATGGCCCTGGTGCTGCGGGACAGCGCTCACCTGCAGGAGGAGGACGCGCGCTACGCGGCGACCCACGGGCTCTCCAAGCACGACCCGCCCCGGCCGCTGTACGACGAGGCCGACGTCCGGGCCACGCTCACCCTGCTGCGCCCCGTAGGGTTCGACCAGCCGTGCGACGTGGGCGGCGCGACGGTGCGGTTCCGGCCGGCCGGGCACATCCTCGGATCCTCGTCCGTCGACGTGTCGGTCGACGGCCGCCGGCTGGTGTTCAGCGGCGACCTCGGGCGGGCGAGCCACCCGTTGCTCCGCCCGCCGGCCCGTCGCCCGGCGGCCGATGTGGTCGTCGTGGAGTCGACGTACGGCGACCGGCTGCACCCGCCCGACGAGACGGGCCGGCTGGCCGAGGTCGTCACCCGCACGATCCGGCGCGGCGGGTCGGTGCTGATCCCGGCCTTCGCCGTCGACCGCACCGAGGTGGTGCTGCACGCGCTGGCCCGGCTGCGTCGCGACGGAGCGATCCCGGACGTCCCGGTGCACGTCGACAGCCCGATGGCCCTGGCGGCGCTGGACATCTACCGGCGGGCCGTCGAGTCGGGTGCCGACGACGTGCGTGAGGACCTGCCGCCCGACCCGTTCGACCTCGGTGACGTGCGGCTCGCCGCAAGCGTCGAGGAGTCGATGGAGCTCAACGAGCCGCGCCGGCCGTGCATCATCGTGTCGGCGTCGGGGATGGCGTCCGGCGGCCGAGTCGTGCACCACCTGGCGCACCTCGCCCCGGACCGGCGCAACACTGTCGTCCTCGCCGGGTTCCAGGCGCCGGGCACCCGCGGCCACGACATCGCGCACGGCGCCACGCAGTTCAAGGCGCTCGGCCGCTACTGGCCGGTCCGCTGCGACGTCGAGGTCTTCGAGGGCTTCTCGGTCCACGCCGACGCCGACGACCTGGTGGCCTGGCTGCGCGGCGACGGGAGCACGCCCGAGGCCTGCTACGTCGTGCACGGCGAGCGGCACTCGGCGCAGGCACTGGCCGCCCGGCTGAGGAAGGAGCTCGGCTGGCTCGCCGTCGTGCCCGAGGACGGGGAGGTGGTCCGTGTCGACTGACCCGCAGCCGGGCCGGAGCGGTGCCTGCGGCGCCGCGGTCGCCGGGTTGCTCCTCGCCCTGGTCACCAGCTGCGGCGGGTCTGGCCCGTCGACGGCCGGGGACGCTCCGAAGGCCGACCTCGCGGCCGAGTACCTGCCCGGGCGGAGCGCCACGGCGTACGTCCCCACGCGCCCGGACGGGACCGTCGTCGTGCTGGTGCCCGGCGGAGGGTGGCAGAGCGCGGACCCGAGCGGGCTGCTGCCGCTGGCCGCCCGGCTGGCCCGTCGCGGCTCCCTGGCCGTGGCCGTGTCCTACCGCGCCGCCGACGACGGCGTGCGGTTCCCGGCGCCGGCGGAGGACGTCGCGTGCGCCGTCTCCTGGGCTGCCGCCCTGGGCGAGCGCAAGCTGCCCGAGGTCCGCCACGTCGTCGTGCTGGGGCACTCGGCAGGCGGGCACCTCGGCTCGCTGGTCGCCCTCGGTGCGGTCGGACCGCGGGGATGCCGCTCCGCCGCGGTGCCGCCGGACGCGTTCGTCGGGCTGGCCGGCGTGTACGACGTCGCCCAGCTGGCCGACGCCGTGGCCCCGCTGTTCGGGACCACGCCCGACGAGGACGCCGCGCGCTGGCGCGCCGGTGACCCGGTGCAGCAGGCCGCGACGGCACCCGACGGCCTGCGCGTGCTGCTGCTGCACGGCACCTCGGACACGACGGTGCCGATCATGCAGAGTCAGCGGCTCCGGGACGCGCTCGTGGCGGCCGGCGTGCCGGTCGAGCTCACCCCGGTGGACGGCGCCGACCACATGAGCCTGTTCACCGCCCCGGTCGCAGCAGGCCCGGTAGCGGACTGGCTCGACACCCTGCCCTGACGGGTGGTCAGAGGATGACGACCGCGGAGCCGCTGACCCGGCCGGCGGCGAGGTCCTGCAAGGCGCGGCCGGTGTCGGCGAAGTCGTAGGCCGTCGTGTGCACCCTGACACCTGTGACGCCCACCCGTGGCGCCAGGGCGAGGAGCTCGGTGCCGTCCTGGCGGGTGTTGGAGGTGACGCTGCGCAGGTCGCGCTCGTAGAAGAGGTGCCGTTCGTAGTCCAGCGCGGGAACGTCGCTGAGGTGGATGCCGGCGACGGCCAGCGTGCCGCCCCGGTCGAGGGCGGCGAGGGCGACCGGCACCAGCTCGCCCGCGGGGGCGAACAGGATGGCCGCGTCGAGCGGCACCGGGGGGCTGCCGTCGGCCGGGCCCACGGACGCGGCGCCGAGCTCCTCGGCCAGGGCCCGGTTGCCGGCGCCGCGGGTCAGCACGTGCACCTCCGCGCCCTCGGCCATGGCGAGCTGTGCGGTGATGTGCGCGCTGGAGCCGAAGCCGTAGATGCCGAGCCGCCCGCCCGGCGGCAGCGCGGCCCGGCGCAGCGCCCGGTAGCCGATGATGCCGGCGCACAGCAGCGGCGCGAGCTGCTCGTCCGGCGGACCCTCCGGCAGCCGGTAGGCGTAGGCGGCCGGCACGTCGGCGAGGTCGGCCAGCCCGCCGTCGGCGTCCCACCCGGTGTACTCCGAGCGCGGGCACAGGTTCTCCCGGCCGGTCCGGCACCAGCGGCAGACCCCGCAGGTGCGGCGCAGCCAGGCGATGCCCACCCGGTCGCCGGGCGACAGGTCGCCGACGCCGGTGCCGAGCCCGACGACCCGGCCGACCACCTGGTGGCCGGGTACGGTCCCGGCGCGACGTACCCGCAGGTCGCCCTCGAGCAGGTGCAGGTCGGTGCGGCACAGGCCGCAGGCGCTCACCCGCACCCGTACGTCGCCGTCGGCCAGCGGCGGCAGGTTGCGCTCGCCGAGGGTCAGCCGGCCCTCGGCCGCCGGTGCCGGACGGTCGAAGGACCAGGCCCGGGTCGTCGTCGGTGCGCCGTCCCCGGTCGGCCGCACATGCTCGGTCATCGCCCCTCCACTCACCGCTCGCCCGCCATGCCACACCCTCGCGCGCCGCGGGGCCAGCCCTCAGCTGCCACTCCGGAGACGATGCGCGGCCGTATGACCGCGATTCCTCTCCGGAGACACGCGGCCGTGTGACCGCGATTCCTCTCCGGAGACGATGCGCGGCCGTGTGACCGCGATTCCTCTCCGGAGACGATGCGCGGCCGTGTGACCGCGATTCCTCTCCGGAGCCACGAGGAGTCGGGAGGGGGGCGGTCGGGCGGGTCGACGACCCGAGGCGAAAGACCCTTGTGGTCGCAGCCCGGGGCGGGCACGGTGGGCTGGGGGAGTGAGGAGGGCCCGATGCAGGCCACGGTTGGCGACCGGATCATCGTGCACAGCACGCACGTCGACGACCCCGTGCGGGACGGCGAGGTGATCGAGGTACGCGGCTCGGACGGCGGACCGCCGTTCCTCGTGCGGTGGTCGGACACCGGCCACGAG
>Ga0210115_1000560_pt1 | contig 10793 bp, 7 predicted proteins | sample MayberryNW_TuleB_2_FD_185526 | JGI IMG/M metagenome (GOLD analysis project Ga0210115, IMG submission 185526) | Wetland microbial communities from San Francisco Bay, California, USA, that impact long-term carbon sequestration - MayberryNW_TuleB_D2... | ecosystem: Environmental > Aquatic > Marine >... | reverse complement strand
AGCACCGCGTCGGCGGGGACGCGGACGTCTTCGAAGGCCAGTTCGCCGGTGTCGGAGGCGTGCATCCCCATCTTCTCCAGCTCGGCCGAGACGCTGAAGCCGGGCACCTTCTCGCCGTGGGCGTCGCGCAGGTTGACGACGAAGAGGGTGATGCCGTCGTGGCGCGCCTCGGGGTCGGTCTTGGTGACGAGGACGATGAAGTCGGCGCGGGGGCCGTTGGTGATGAAGGTCTTGGAGCCGTTGATCACGTACTCGTCGCCCTCGCGGATCGCGGTCGTGCGGATGCCGGCGACGTCGGAGCCGGCGCCCGGCTCGGTGATCCCGAGGCAGCCGACCTTTTCGCCCTTCAGACCCGGTTCGAGGTACTTGCGCTTCTGCTCCTCGTTGCCGAGCAGGTGGATCGGCGGCAGCACCATGTCGGTCTGCACGGCGAAGCCCATGTTGGTCCCGCCCGAGCCGGAGTAGCTCATGCACTCGGCCCGCACCAGCGAGTAGAAGTAGTCGCCGCCCTGGCCGCCGTACTCCTCGGGGAAGCAGAGGCCGAGGTAGCCGAGCTCACCGGCGCGCTGCATCTTCTCGGTCGGCCAGTAGGTGTCCTCCCACTCGTTGCGGTGGGGCCAGAGCTCCTTTTCGACCCACGACTGCATCGAGTCGCGCAGGTCTTCGTGCTCCTGGCTGAAGATGAAGTGCTTGCGGCCCGCCTCGTGATCGGGCTTGATCACCTTCGAGCCGTTGGTCGTCGTCGCGGTCGCCACTGGTCTCTCCTCCGTTTCGCTGGTCTCCACCGGGACGTGCCGCTAGTTGAGTACCCATAGTGTCCGCAAACTCGCGGCACGTCTTGCGGGCTGTGGACAGTAGCACTTTCTACTTTCGGCGCGTGGCTTGTTTCGGCTATGGTCCCTGGCGGGATGGACTACGAGGTCGTCAAGTACGAGCTGGCGGACGGGGTCGCGACCGTGACCCTGAACAACCCGGAGAAGCGCAACATGCTCTCGGCGCAGATGCTGATCGAGCTGGTCGATGCGATCAAGCGAGCGCGCGACGACGAGGCGGCGCGGGCCGTCGTTCTCACCGGCGCCGGTGAGAAGGCGTTCTGCGCCGGCGCCGACCTCGGCGGGTTCGCCGCCGACGTGCCGCTCGTCGCCAAACACTTCGCCTCCGACCTCTTCCTCGAGTTCTTCCGGTTGATGCCGCGCCTCGGCAAGCCGAGCATCTGCGCCGCCAACGGGCACGTGCTGGCGGGGGGGATGGGTCTAGCCCTCTCCTGCGACCTCCTGATCGCCAAGGAGGGCGCCACCTTCGGCACGCCGGAGATCAACGTCGGCGCCTTCCCCTACATGATCATGGCGATCATCTACCGCAACGTCCCGCGCAAGAAGGTCAACGAGATGATGCTGCTGGGCGAGCGGCTGAGCGCCGAGCAGGCGGTCGAGCACGGGCTGGCGAACAAGGTCGTGCCGGCGGCGGAGTTCGACGCCGCGGTTGCCGATTGGGCCGGCAAGCTGGCGTCAAAGAGCCCGGTGCTGATGCGGCTCGGCCATGACGCGATGTACCGCCAGCAGGACATGGCGGTCGACGACGCGCTCGACTACCTGCGCTCGCAGCTCTCGCTCACCTTCTCGACCGAGGACATCGTCGAGGGGGTCACCGCATTCTTCGAGAAACGCGATCCAGCATGGAAGGGAAGGTAGTGGCAACCGAGGAGCAGGAGAAGAACTTGCTGCCCGGGACGGCCCCGCTCGGGGACCTGACCGGGCAGCTGCACGAGCGCCGCGCCAAGGCGAAGCTCGGCGGCGGCAGCGAGAAGATCGCCAAACAGCACGAGCGCGGCAAGCTGACCGCGCGCGAGCGGATCGAGCTGCTCGTCGACGAGGGCACGTTCGTCGAGATGGGCATCCACGGTCGCCCGCACTTCGCCCAGCGCGCGATGGAGGGCAAGGAGGCAGCGGCCGACGGGGTGATCACCGGCTGGGGCGACGTCGACGGCCGTCCTTGCTGCATCGCCGCCTACGACTTCACCGTGATGGCCGGCTCGATGGGGATGACCGGCGAGCTCAAGGTCACCCGCCTGCGCGAGATGGCGCTGCAGAAGCGGATGCCGTTCATCTGGCTGCTCGACTCGGCCGGCGCCCGCATCCAGGAGGCGGCGGGCTCGCTCTTCGCCGGCTCCGGCCACCTCTTCCGCGAGGAGGTCGAAATGTCGGGGGTGATCCCGATGGTCGCGGCGATGATGGGCCCCTGCGCCGCCGGCACCGCCTACATCCCGGCGCTCTCCGATTTCGTGCCGATGGTCTCCGGTCAGGGCGCGATGGCGCTCGCCGGTCCGCACCTGACCAAGGCGGTGACCGGCGAGGACATCTCGATGGAGGACCTCGGCGGCGCCAAGGTCCACTGCCGCAAATCGGGAGTCGGCGACCTCGAGGTCAAGGACGACCCCGAGTGCATCGAGGCGGTCAAGCGCTACCTCTCCTTCTTCCCGCCCAACTGCGAGCAGAAGCCGCCGCTGGGCGAGACGAGCGATCCCGACGACCGGATGTCGGAGAAGCTGCTCGAGATCGTCCCCGAGTCCTCTCGCCAGCCCTACGACATGTACGAGGTGATCGCCGAGATCGTCGACGACGGCGAGTGGTTCGACCTGAAGCCGAAGTTCGCCAAGAACCTGATCACCTGCTTCGCCCGCTTCGGCGGCCAACCGGTTGGGATCGTCGCCAACCAGCCCAAGCAGCTCGCCGGCATCCTCGACAACGACTCGGCCGATAAGGCGGCCCGCTTCATCAACCTCTGCGACGCCTTCAACGTCCCGCTCGTCTTCCTCCAGGACGTGCCCGGCTTCATGGTCGGCTCGAAGGTCGAGCAGGCCGGGATCATCCGCCACGGGGCGAAGATGCTCTACGCGGTCAGCCGCGCGACCGTGCCCAAGGTGACGGTGATCGTGCGCAAGGCCTACGGCGCCGGCTACTACGTGATGTGCGGCAAGGCGTACGAGCCCGACCTGATCGTCGCCTGGCCGGGGGCGGAGATCTCGGTGATGGGACCGGAGGGCGCGGTCGAAATCATCGGCCGCTCGGCGATCGAGGCCGCCGACGACCCCGAGGCGACCCGCGAGGCGATGCTGAACGCCGTGCGCGAGCAGATCGACCCCTACATCGCCGCCGGCAACGCCGTGATAGACGACATCATCGACCCGCGCGAGACCCGCCCGACGATCGTCAAGGCGCTGCGCATGGCGCGAACCAAGCACGTGGAGAAGCCTCAGAAACGGCACGGAGTGATGCCCGTATGAGTCAGTTCGACGACCCTGTAGTCATCAGTTGCTCGATCTCCGGGGTGATCGCCAATCGGGATCAGTGTCCGGCGATTCCGTACACGCCGGAGGAGTACGGGGCGGAGGCGCGGCGGGCGGTCGACGAGGGCGCCGCGCAGATCCACATCCATGCGCGCAAGCCGGACGGCACTCCCTCGTATGAGGTCGAGGACTTCAAGGCGATCACCGAGGCGATCCTGGCCGAGGTCGGCGACGTGATCGTCAACTACTCGACCGGGGCGATCGGGATCCCGATCGAGAAGCGGATCGAGTATCTGCGCGCGCTGCGGCCCGACGTCGCCGCGCTCAACATGAGCTCGATGAACTACGCCAAGTACTCGTCGCGGCGCAAGGACTTCGTCTTCAAGGCGGTCTTCGAGAACAGCTTCGACACGATCATCGAGTTCCTCACCGCGATGAAGGAGCTCGGGATCAAGCCCGAGCACGAGTGCTTCGACGCCGGCCACATCGCCAACCTCGACCCGTTGATCGACATGGGCCTGCTCGACCGCACCCCGCTGCAGGTCTCGCTGGTGATGGGGGTCAACGGCGGCATCCGGCCGAGCGCTCGCAACGTCGCCCTGATGTCGGAGCAGATTCCGGGCGGCGCCGAGGGCGAGAACCAGTGGCAGGTGATCGGGATCTCGCGCGACCAGTGGAAGCTGCTCGGCGCGGCGCTGGTGCTCGGCGGCAACGTCCGCGCCGGGGTCGAGGACAACCTCTACCTGCCCAACGGCGAGATGGCGCAGTCGAACGGCGAGCTGATCGCCAAGGCGCGCCAGATGGCCGAGGACATCGGCCGCCGCGCGGCGACGGTCGAGGAGGCGCGGGAGCTCTTGGGGGTGCCGAAGCGTGAGCGCGCCGCCACTCCGTGACGTCCGGGTCCTCGACCTGACCCGACTGCTCCCGGGCGGGTTCTGCTCACTGCTGCTCGCCGACCTCGGTGCCGAGGTGCTCAAGGTCGAGGACACGGGGATGGGCGACTACATCCGCTGGGCGCCGCCCTACTACGGCGACGAGGAGCAGCAGGAGCTCGGCACCCGCTCGGCGCTCTACCTGGCGCTCAACCGCGGCAAGCGCTCGGTCCGGCTCGACCTCAAGTCGGAGGCCGGGCGCGAGGCGCTGCTGCGCCTGGTCGGACGCTACGACGTCGTCCTCGACGGCTTCCGCCCCGGCGTGCTCGACAAGCTCGGCGTCGGCTACGAGCGCCTGCGCGACGCCAACCCCGGGATCGTCTACTGCGCGATCACCGGCTACGGCCAGGACGGCCCCTACACCCAGCGCGCCGGCCACGACATGAACTACCTCGGCCTCGTCGGCCTGCTCGGTCTCACCGGCGCCAAGGACGGGCCACCGGTGCAGTCGGGCGGCCAGATCGCCGACATCGGCGGCGGCGCGCTGATGGCCGCCTTCGGGGTGCTGGCGGCGCTGCACGAGCGGCGGCACTCGGGCGAGGGCCAGATGGTCGATATCTCGATGGCCGACGGCGCGCTCTCCTGGCTCGCGTTGGTCGCCGGCCGCTACTTCTGCGACGGCGAGGTCCCGCAGCGCGGCGGGCAGCAGCTCGCCGGCGGGCTGCTCTGCTACTACCCATACGAGGCGAGCGACGGCTGGGTCACCTGCGGCGCGCTCGAGCCGAAGTTCTGGGCCGCCTTCTGCAACGGGGTCGAGCGCCCCGACCTGGTCGAGGTCCAGTTCGAGGCGCCGGGGTCAGATGCCTGGCAGGAGGTCGCAGAGGTTTTCCGCGGGCGCACGCGCGAGGAGTGGAAAGCGTTCAACGACGAGCACGATTGCTGCATCGAGCCGGTGCTCGACATCGGCGAGGCGCTCGACTCCGAGCTGGTGCGGGCGCGCACGATGGTCAGCTCGATCGAGCAGCCCGGCCTCGGCACCGTGCGCCAGGTCGGGGTGCCGGTGAAGCTGAGCCGCACCCCCGGCGACCCAACCCGTCCGGCCCCCGCCTTCGGCGAGCACACCGACGAGGTGCTGGCCGAGGTCGGGTACTCGGCAGAGGAGATCGCGGCGATGAAGGAGTCCGGCGCGGCGGCGGGCCCGGGTACTGAGTCCACCACCACCTTCAGGGTATGAGCCGACCCGCCGGAAACCCGGCCGCGGCGGACGCGAAGCGGAGCACGCGGGCGGAAGATGATTCGACCCCGAATCCTCCCTCGTCCATATCTGATTCTTCGAGGGTGGATTCGGGGTCGCTGCTCAGGATCGGGGAGTTGGCCGAGGCTTCGGGCGTGCCGGTGCCGACGATCAAGCACTACCTGCGCGAGGGCCTCCTGCCGGAGGGGGTGAAGACGAGTCGCAACATGGCCTACTACCCGCCGGAGCTGGTCGACCGGATCAAGCTGATCAAGCAGCTGCAGGAGGAGCGCTTCATGCCGTTGCGGGCGATCAAATCGGTGCTCGACGAGGACCCAGAGCGCGCCCGCGCCCTGGTCGAGCTCGAGGATCGCATCCTCGAGCGTGCGCTCGGCGGCGAGCGCACCCGCACCAGCGCCGCCGAGGCGCGCGAGCGCTACGGCGTTCCCAGGGAGGTGCTCGACCGGCTCGAGCAGATCGAGGTGCTCAGCCCCAACAGCCGCGGCTACTCACCGTCCGACGTGAAGATCATCGAGGCGATAAGCCGCTTCCGCGCCGGCGGCTACGACGAGCAGATCGGCTTCACCGTCTACGACACCCTGCGCTACAAGAAGGCGCTCGAAGAGCTGGTCGGCCAGGAGGTCGAGATGGTGATGGACCGCCTCGCCGAGGAGGTCCCACCCGAACGCGTCGTCGAGATGCTCGAATCCGGCGCCCAACCCCTCCAGGACCTGATCGCCGCCCTCCACACCAAGCTCCTGGTAGCCGAGCTAGAGCGCCACCGCTCCGCCCGCCCCTAGCCGCCACCGCGGGACGTGCCGCTTTTTTGCGGACACTATGGGTACTCAACTCGCGGCACGTCCTTTCGTTAGCTCGGCTAGGCCCTGGGGGCGGGTGACGATTGGGGTGTAGCCGAGCTCGCGGCGGGCCTTGGTGATGTCGATCGTGCACTCCTGGGTCAGGAGCCAGGAGCGGAAGGTGGTCATCGGCGGAGTGCCGCGTAGGGGGAGGAGCTTCCAGGCGGCCTCGGCGATCTTTGCCAGCGGTGCGGCGGTCCAGGTGGGGAGGCTGCGGTCGGGTGGTTCGACACCCTGCGTCTCCAGCAGAGCCGTGACGAACTCGCGGAAGACGACCGGCTCGCCGTCGGTGACGAAGTAGGCCTCGCCGGGCGTGCCCTTCTCGGCGGCGAGCAACAGGCCCTCGACCACGTTGTCGACGTGGGTCGTCTCGGTCAGATTGCGCCCGCCGCCGACCCAGGCCCATTTGCCCACCTCGACCGTGGCGACCATCTCCGGCAGCAGCGTCGTGTCGCCCCTGCCCCAGACGAAGCGCGGTCGCACGACCACGGTCTCGAAGCCGGCCCGGTTGGCGTCGCGGACGGCTTGCTCGGCCCTGGCCTTCGTCGCCGGGTAGGGAGCGCGCGAGTCGGGCCGCAGCGGCGCGGTCTCATCGACCTGAACCAGGGGCTCACCGGCCATCAGCGCCGCCTCGGTGCCGCAGTGGACGAAGCGCCGCACCCCCGCCTCGGCGCAGGCGGCGAGCACGTTGCGCGTGCCCTCGACGTTGCCCTGTTCGAATTCCTCCCACCGCCCCCACTCGCCGAGTTGGGCGGCGAGGTGAAACGCGACCTCGGCGCCGGTCGCCGCCGAAGCCAGCGAGGCGCGGTCGCCGGTATCGCCGCGCACGGGCTCCGCGCCCAAGGCGGCAACCCGCCCGGCCGACTCATCGGAGCGGGCCAGCGCCCGCACGCTGCGCCCATCGCCGACGAGGCGCTCGACCAGCCGACCACCGATAAATCCGGACCCGCCGGTGACAAACACGGTCGCAGCCATGAATTGCCGATGTTAGGCGAATGGGTCACCAAACCAAACTTGCCGAAGCCATTAGGGTTGCGCTCGTTATGACTGCGCACACCAGCGCTCGGCGAGCTGCAGCCTTCGCCCTTGGTGTCGCTCTTGCGGCCTGCCTCTTGCTGACGCCTGCGGATTCTCAGGCGGCGCGCTTCTCTACTTATGTTGCTTGCAGTGCTTGGCGGCAGCAGGCTGACCCTGATCGTACGTGTTACGCCGGTGATGCCTTTGGTGCTGTCCTACGCGCATTCCGGCACAGCAATCTCAACTACCGAGTGTGCATGCGCGAGCCCAATGGTGCCAGGCGATGCAAGCACAGAAGGACCGGAGTTCGCGGTTATCGAAGCCGGGTCACCTTTATCCCCCGCGGTGGGGTCGGGACCTACATCTTCTATTGGAAGACCAACGGACGGTTGATCGATCGCGATCGCATCTACCTTGCCCCAGAGGGCGTATAGCTTGCCGCCGTCTGCACTGATCACGGGCGCCTCGACGGGCATTGGGCGGGCTACCGCGCTGCACCTCGACGGGCGCGGGTGGCGGGTGTTCGCGGGAGTGCGCAGGGAGGAGGATGCCGAGGCATTACGCGAGGCGGGGTCGGAGCGGTTGCTGCCGCTGATGCTCGACGTGACCGACGCCGGGCAGGTCGTCGCGGCGCGGGAGCGGGTCGAGGACCGGGTGGGGGAGGGCGGTCTCGACGGGTTGGTCAACAACGCCGGGATCGCCGTTCCGGGGGCGCTGGAGACGCTGCCGAGCGAGGATTTCGAACGCCAGGTCGGCGTCAACCTGACCGCTCAGGTGGCGATGACGCAGGCGCTGCTGCCGGCGCTCCGGCGCGCTCGCGGGCGGATCGTCTTCATCACCTCGATCGGCGGCCTGATGGCATTCCCGATGTTCGGCGCCTACCACGCGGCCAAGTTCGGCTTGGAGGCGGTCGGCGACGTCTTCCGCCAGGAGCTGCGCCCGTGGGGGATCAAGGTCGCGGTGGTCGAGCCGGGCTCGATCGCGACCCCGATCTGGGAGCGCGGCCAGGCCGAAGTCGACGCGATCGCGGCCCGCGCCGGCGATGGCCAAGCCGATCTCTACGGCGAGGCGATCGAGGCCTACCGCGAGGTCGCGCGCAAAGCCGCCGCCCGCGGCATCGCGCCGGAGCGGGTCGCGGTCAAGATCGAGCACGCGCTCAGCGCCCGCCGCCCCCGCACCCGCTACCTCGTTGGCGCCGACGCCCGCGGCCAGGCGCTTGCCAAGAAGCTGCTCCCCGACCGCCTCCGCGACTGGCTGGTCGCCCGCGCAACCGGGATGTAGGGACGAGCTTCACGTTGAGCCCCTCACAGGGGCTCAACGTGAAGCTCGTCGCTGTCAGGACGACGCGGCGGCGGCGATTCGTTCGCGGGTCTCCCCGATTTCGCGCAGACTGAGCAGCGCGCCCGTCCGCTCGGCGACCGCGGCTGCCTCGTCGAGCGCCTCCTCGATCCCGTTGCGTCCGGTAGCCGCGCGGACCTGAGCCAGCGCTCGCAGCGTCCTTGGCAGCACCCAGAGCATGCCGTTTTCGCGGGCCGAGCTCGCCGCCCACTCGACCGTCTCTAGTGCCTCTTCGGCTCGCCCCAGGCCGCACAGGGCTTCCACCCGCATTGCGGCGCGTAGGGGGCCGACCTCGCCGCCGCCGCCCATCGCGCCGCGGTAGAGCTGCTCCGCCTCTTCCAGCGCGTCAAGCGCCGCCGCGTGCTCGCCGGCCGCCAGCTCGACCGTCGCCAGGCTGACCAGCGAGAGGCTGCGCGAGAAGACGTCGCCGAGCCGCTCGGTCAGCTCGCGGTTGCGGCGCGCCAGCGCCAGCCCGGCGTCGATTTCACCGCGGGTCGCGGTCAGCGTAGCCAGGTTGCCGCGCGTCCAGCTCGCGGTCTCGGGGTCGCCGTGCTCGCCGGCGAGCGTGAGCGCCCGCTCGAACTGCTCGCCGGCGCGGTCGAGATCGGCGCGCTCGCGATGGCAGATCCCCATGCACATCGTTACCCAGGCAACCGGGCTGCCGAGGATGATCCCGTTGCCGGCGTTGAGGTCGTCGCCGGCAAGGTCGAGCACTTCATTGCAGAGCCGCTCGACGCCCGCGTAGTCGGCGACGCAGAGGTGGGCGTAGGTAGTCGCGGCGTGGATCGCGACCCGCAAGTGGTGGTCGCCCGATTCGTCGGCGAGGCGGCTCACTTCATCCGTCGTCGCGATCCACTCCTCGCCCTTGCGCTCACGTCCCGGCCTCCCCGCGGTCAGTGCGCGCAGCAGCGACAACGAGCGAAGGTCCTCGGTCCGCGTCGCGATCTCCTCCGCCTCGCGGCCGAGGCGAGCTTCCTGCTCGGGGTCCATGCCCAGCCGCCAGGCGTAGTCGAGCTGGCGCAAGCGCGAAGTCACCGCCAGCGCCGCCTTCTCCTCGCCCTCCTCCAGCTCTTCGGCGAGGACCATCGTCCGCCGCCAGAGCCGCATCGCGTCGCGCGGCTGGCTGTGGCCGGCCCAGTAGGCAGCGCGCGCCGACCAGCGCGCCGCCTCGAGCGTTTCGTCGCCCTCTTCCATGTGGTCGGCGATCAGCGCCGCCAGCTCGTCGTGTCGGTCGGGATTGAGCTCGATCGTCGCCCGCGCCGTCGCGGCGTGGGTCGCGCGGCGCTGCTCGGCGAGCTGGCTGCCGTAGGCGACCTCGCGGGTGAGCGGGTGGCGAAAGGCGAGCAGCCGTTCGGGGTAGAGCTCTGCCTCGTAGAGGAAACCGGCGGCGATCGCCTCGCGCAGGGCCGCCTCGCAGCGCCCGTTCTCGGCCAGGCCCGAGACCCTGACCAGGGTCGTCTCGGAGACCTCCTTGCCGGCAACCGAGGCCGCCTGCACGAGCTGCTTCGCGTCGGCGCTGAGGCGGTCGATTCGCGCCGCGAGCACGGCCTGGACGCTGGCGGGCACCCCGATCTCCTCGACCGGGCGGATGAGGCGGTGGGCGCCGCGCTCGCCCTCGAGGTGACCGGCCTCGACCAGCTCGCGCACGATCTCCTCGATGAAGAACGGGTTGCCGGCGGCGCGCTCGTGCAGGTGCTCGGCAAGCCCGTCGAGCGAGGGGTCCTCGCCGGCCAGGTCGCCGATCAGCTCGCGGGTGTCGTCCAGCCCCAACGGCTGCAGCGCGATCTCGTGGTAGTCGGGCGGGCCGCTCCAGCCCGGCTCGTACTCGGGCCGGAAGTTGACGACGACCAGGGTCTGCGTCCCCTCGACCGCGCCGAGCAGCTCGCCCAGCAGCGTCTCGCTGCCCGCGTCGACCCAGTGCAGGTCCTCGACGACGAGCACCGCCGGGTCGTGTCGCTGCGGTGCGTCGACGAGCTTGCAGACGACGCCGCGCAGCGCCCGCTGCCGCGCCTCGGCGCTCAGCTGGGGCAGCGGTCGGGCGGGGTCGGGGACGCCGAGGAAGTCGAACAGCAGCGGCAGGTCGTCGGCGAGCTCGGGGTCGAGCAGCAGCGCCCGGCCAGCAATCTTCTCGCGCACGATCCGCTCCGGGTCGGCATCGGCGATGCCGAAATAGGCGCGCAGCATCTGCA
>Ga0210115_1000558_pt1 | contig 10799 bp, 9 predicted proteins | sample MayberryNW_TuleB_2_FD_185526 | JGI IMG/M metagenome (GOLD analysis project Ga0210115, IMG submission 185526) | Wetland microbial communities from San Francisco Bay, California, USA, that impact long-term carbon sequestration - MayberryNW_TuleB_D2... | ecosystem: Environmental > Aquatic > Marine >... | reverse complement strand
GCCAGGCGGGCGCGGCTGGCGCGGCGCAGCGTGGCGGGGTAGGGAGTCCGCGGCAGATGCAGGCGGCCGGCAGCGAGGAGCTGCGCCGCCTGCCGCGCGGGTCCCACGGGATCCCCGCGGATGTCGTCGCCCGCAACCAACGCGAACGGTTGATCGCGGCGATGGCGGAGGCCTGCGCGGAGCGGAGCTACGCCCGAACCTCGGTGGCCGAGGTGGCGCAGCGCGCCAACGTCTCATCGCTCACCTTCTACCGGCAGTTCGCCGGCAAGCAGGACTGCATCCTCGCCGCCCACCGGCAGCTGCTGGGGCGATTGCTGGAGGGGATCGATCGCGTCCGGGGGGAGGCGGGCTCGCCCAAGGCGAAGGCGGCGGCCGCGATCCGGACCGCACTCGAGCTCCTTGCCGCCGACCCCCCGTCGGCTCGCCTGCTGACGGTCGAGATCCTCGCCGCGGGCTCGGAGGGAGTGAGCCGTCACGACGCGATGGTCGAGGCCTTCGCCGAGCGGCTCGGCTCCGACTGGGTCCAAGCCGCCGGCATCCTCGCCCTGGTCGGCAAGCTCGTGGCGGCGGGCGAAGCCGACCGCCTGCCGACGCTTGCCTCACTCATTCGAGGTTGATCATCACGTGCTTGATCTCGGTGTAGTCCTCGAGGGCGTAGATCGAGAGGTCCTTGCCGTAGCCGGACTGCTTGTAGCCGCCGTGGGGCATCTCGGAGACGAGCGGGATGTGGTCGTTGATCCAGACGCAGCCGAAGCGCAGCGCGTTGGCGACGCGCATCGCGCGGCCGACGTCTCGCGTCCAGACCGAGGAGGCGAGCCCGTAGCGCGTCCCGTTGGCCCACTCGATCGCCTTTGCCTCGTCTGAGAACGGTTGCACGGTGATCACCGGGCCGAAGATCTCGTCCTGGATCATCTCGTCGCCCTGCTCGAGCCCGGCGACGACCGCCGGCTCGAGGAAGTAGCCGGGCAGGTCGGGCTCGGCGCCGCCGGTGACGACCTCGGCATTGCCCGGCTTGCGCTCGAGGAAGCCCGCGACCCGCTCGCGCTGGCGCTGCGAGTTGAGCGGCCCGAGCGTCGTCTCGGCTGCGAGCGTGTCGCCGAGGACGAGCCCCTTCGCTTCGCCGACGAGGCCGTTGACGACGTCGTCGTAGACGCTCTGCGAGGCGAGCACGCGGGTTGCCGCGGTGCAGTCCTGGCCGGCGTTGTAGTAGCCGCAGCCGGCGATCGTCTCCAGCGCGGTCTCCATCTCGGCGTCGTCGAAGACGACCACCGGCGCCTTGCCGCCGAGCTCGAGGTGGACGCGCTTGAGCGTCTCGGCCGCCGCCTTCGCGATCCCCTTGCCGGTCGGCGGCGAGCCGGTCAGGCAGACCATCTCGACGTCGGGGTGCTTGACGAGCTCGGCCCCGGCCGGCTCGCCGTGACCGCCGATCACGTTGAGCACGCCGGGCGGCAGCAGCTCGGCGCACCACTCGGCGAAGAGCAGCGTGGTGAGGGGCGTCGTCTCGGCCGGCTTGAGCACGACCGTGTTGCCGGCGCCGAGCGCCGGGCCGATCTTCCAGATCGCCATCATCAGCGGGTAGTTCCAGGGCGTGATCTGGCCGACGACGCCGACCGGCTCGCGGCGGATGAACGAGGTGCGCGCCTCCATGTACTCGCCCGCGGCTCGCCCCTCGAGGCAGCGGGCGGCGCCGGCGAAGAAGCGCAGCTGGTCGGCCATCACCGGGATCTCGTCCTCGAGCACGGCGGCGCGTGGCTTGCCCGCGTCGGCCGCCTCGAGGTCGGCGATCTCCTCGCCGCGCTCCTCGATCAGGTCGGCCATGCGCAGCAGCGCCCGCGCCCGCTCCCCCGGCGGCGTCGCCGCCCAACCCTCGAAGGCTCCAACGGCAGCGGCAACCGCCGCGTCGACGTCGGCTTTGGTCGAGAGCGGCGCCGAGGCAATCACCTTCCCCGTGGCCGGATTGACCACATCCTCCACCCCCCCCTCAACCGGCTCCAAAGCCTCCCCCCCCACAAAGTTCCGCAACCGCACCGCCGCCACCATCACTCACTCACCTCCACACGTCTGGGCCGACGGGCCTCAAAGCGTCCTATTTGTCCGCTTTGAGGCCCGTCGGCGGGGATTTTTAGGGCTTGCTCGACCGGGACGCACTCCGTTCCGACCGCCTCGGCTACCGCGGGGTGGGTGACCTGGCCGGCGGCGACGTTGACGCCCGGGCGCAGGCCCGGATCGCGCCGGATCGCGCCGGCGACGCCGTGGTCGGCAAGCGCGATCGCGTAGGGCAGCGTCGCGTTGGTCAGGGCGTGGGTCGAGGTGATCGGGACCGCGCCGGGCATGTTGGTGACGCAGTAGTGGGCAACGCCGTCGACCTCGAAGGTGGGGTCATGGTGCGTGGTCGGGCGCGAGGTCTCGAAGCAACCGCCCTGGTCGATCGCGACGTCGACCAGCACGGCTCCGGGCTTCATCAGCGCCAGCTGCTCGCGCCGCACTACATAAGGAGCGCGGGCGCCGTGGACGAGCACGGCGCCGATCACGAGGTCGGCCCGCGGCAGGGTCTCCTCGATCGCCAGCGTGGTCGAGTAGACGGTCGAGCAGGCGCCGCCGAAGGCGACCTCGAGCTCACGCAGGCGGTCGATTGACTTGTCGTAGACGAACACGTCGGCGCCCATCCCGATCGCGACGAAGGCGGCGTTCATACCGACGACGCCGCCGCCGATCACGATCACGTTCGCCGCGGCGACACCGGGCACCCCGCCGAGCAGGATGCCGCGCCCGCCAAGCGGCTTCTCGAGCATGAAGGCGCCGGCCTGGGTGGCGATCTTGCCGGCGATCTCGCTCATCGGCGCCAACAGCGGCAGGCGGCCGTGCGCGTCCTCGACGGTCTCGTAGGCGACGCAGGTGGCGCCGGAGCCGCAGAGGCCGCGCGTCTGCTCCGGGTCGGGCGCGAGGTGCAGATAGGCGAACAGGAGCTGTTCGGGCCGCAGCAGCTCGATCTCCGTCGCCTGCGGCTCCTTCACCTTGAGCACCATCTCGGCCGCGCCGAAGACGGCACCCGCGTCGGCGACGATGCTGGCGCCCTGCGCCTCGAAATCGGCGTCGGCGATCGCGCTGCCCTCGCCGGCCCCGGCCTCGATCAGGACCTCGTGCCCGTGCACGGCCATCTCGCGCACCCCGGCCGGGGTGATCGCGACGCGGTACTCGTCGGGCTTGATCTCCCTTGGCACCCCGACGACCATCAGAGGGTCTCACCACCCGCCCGCGGCGGGCGCGGGAGGGACATGCCATCCATATCTGACTCTCTGGCCGTGTCCCGGGAGCAGAGCACGCGGGCGGAATTCATGATCCGACCAGCTCGCGAGCGCGTAGCGCCAGCCAGAACTCGATCCGGTCGTGGGCGCGCGAGAGATCGCGCCCGGTCAGCTCTTCGACCTTGCGCATGCGGTAGCGCAGGGTGTGGCGGTGGCAGTAGACCTGACGCGCGGCCCGCTCCCACTGGCCGTTCTGCTCGATGAAGGCCTCGAGCGAGCGCAGCAGCTCGCCGCCGTACTCGTCGTCGCCGGCCTCGATCGGGCCGAGAACGCTGTCGCAGTAGAGCGCCAGCGCGTCGTCGTCCTGGATCGAGAGCAGCAGGGTGAAGGCGCCGAGGTCGCGCCAGGAGGCGACCTCGGGCTCGGACCCGTTCTCGGAGAAGGCGGTCGCCTCGAGCGCGCAGCGCGCCTCGTGGAAGGAGTGGCGCAGCTCCTCGGGCGGCGCCGGACGGCTGGCGGCGGCGCGCACCGCACCGCGCTCTTTGATCAGCGCTTTGCGCGCTTCGGAGGCGAGGTCGACCGGGTCGCGGTCGGCGGCGTCGACCACCGCGCAGAGCAGCTCGCGGCTACCGGCCGAGTGCGGGGCGACGACCGCAGGGCAGGCGTCGGCGGCAAGCGCCCGCTCCAGCGCCGGCTCGGCCGCCGCCGGGTCGTCGAGGTCGAAGACCAGCACCGCGGCCTCCTCGCCGATCCCGAACGGCTCGAGCCGGCGGCGCAGCTCGCTCGCGTCGAGGCGGCCGCCGAGCGCCCCGGCGAGGACGTCGCCGGCGAGGCGGCGCTCGGTCTCGCGGGCGACGCGGCGGCGCATCAGCTCGAGCGCGACGACGGCAACCGCCTGCTGCAGGATCAGCCGCTCGAAGTCGCCGAGCCCGCCCGAGTCGCGCACCACCACCACCCAGGCCTGCGGCGGACCGCCGCCGGGGGAGATCACAGGATGGGCGAGGGCGCGCCCGGCGACCAGGGGGTGAGTGGGCACGAACGGGTGGCCGTCGGCGGTGTGGGCAAGCGCTTCGTCGCGGATCGCGTTGACCGCTTCGGCGGAGAGCTGGCGCCGGAAGCCGCGCCCCGCGAGCCGCTCGCCGCGGCTGTTGAGGATCGCCACGGTGCCGCCGACCGCGGAGGAGATCGTCGCCACGATCTCCTCCAGGCCGCGCTCTTCGAGCACCAGCCGCTCGAGCCGCCGCTGCACGGCGATGCCCCGCTGCAGCACCTCGTACTGCTCGTTGACGAGCTTGGCGAAGGCCTTCTCGGTGATCGCGATGAAGGGCATCGAGTAGGGCACCTCGAACAGCGGGAAGTCGCGTTTGCGCGCCTCCTCGAGCAGCGCTTTCGGCAGTTTCTTGTGGCTGAGGCCGGTGCCGAAGCCGAGCCCGGCGAGGTTGTGCTCGACCAGCAGCCGGATGTAAGCGCGCTGCTTGGCTGCCGTATCGAGCGGGATGCCCGTGGTCAGCATCAGCTCGCCGCCGGAAAGCCACGGCGTCGGGTCCTCGAGCTCGGAGATGTGGATCCAGCGCACCGGCGATTCCGCCGCGCCCGCGCCGGTTGCGAGGTCGAGGCCGACCTCATCGAGCAGGCTTTGGACCGTGAGCATCGGCGTTCCCTTCAGCGCCGCCTCGGAGTCCAGCTCGCTGAGCCGGCCCGGCCCTGGACCCTCTCCCATGCGTCCGTCAGCACCCCACGCAACACGTCGTGGATTTCCTCGAACTGCTGCGTGTCGGCGATCAGCGGCGGCGCCAGCTGGATCACCGGGTCGCCGCGGTCATCGGCGCGGCAGATCAGCCCCCGCCTGTAGAGCTCGCCGGAGAGGTAGCCGCGCAGCAGGTCCTCCGCCTCCTCGTCGTCGAAGGTCTCCTTCGTCTCCTTGTCCTTGACCAGCTCGATCGCCTGGAAGAAGCCGGCGCCGCGCACGTCGCCGACGATCGGCAGGTCGTGCAGCGTCTCGAGCATCTGGCGGAACTCGCCTTCCTTGGCGAGCACATGGCCGCAGAGGTCCTCGCGCTCGTAGACATCGAGGTTGGCCATCGCCACCGCCGAGGCGACGGGGTGGCCGGCGAAGGTGAAGCCGTGCGAGAAGGAGGCGTCCCCCTGCATGAACGGCTCGGCGATGCGGTCGGCGGCGATCACCGCCCCCATCGGCGCGTAGGCCGAGGTCAGCGCCTTGGCGACGGTGATGATGTCGGGCACGTAGCCGAAGCGTTCGCAGCCGAACCAGTGGCCCAACCGGCCCCAGGCGCAGATCACCTCGTCGGAGATCATCAGCACGTCGTGGCGGTCGCAGATCTCGCGCACCCGCTCGAAGTAGCCGTCGGGCGGGACGAAGCAGCCGCCGGCGTTCTGCACCGGCTCGAGGATCACCGCGGCGACGGTCTCCGGGCCCTCGAACTCGATCCGCTCCTCGATCGCGGTCGCCGCCCAGAGCGGGTGGCGGTCCTCGGGCCAGCGGTAGAGGTTGGTGTTGGGCACGTGGCAGCCACCCGGCACCAGCGGCTCGAACTGCGAGCGCAGCTCGGTGATGCCGGTGGCCGAGAGGGCGCCGAGCGAGGTGCCGTGGTAGGCGATCTCACGCGCGATCACCTTGTGCTTCTGCCCTTTGCCGAGCGCGCGGTGGTAGTTGCGGGCCAGCTTCAGCGCCGACTCGACCGCCTCCGAGCCGCCCGAGGTGAAGAAGACGCGGTTGAGCTCACCGGGTGCGAGCGAGGCGATCCGCGTCGCCAGCTCGATCGCGCGTGGATGCGCGTAGCTCCACAGCGTGTAGAAGTCGAGCTCGTCGACCTGGCGCGCCGCCGCCTCACCCAGCTCGCTGCGGCCGTGGCCGGCGTTGACGCAGAAAAGCGCGGAGAGGCCATCGAGGTAGCGGTTGCCGTGCTCGTCGTATACGTAGCAGCCGTCGCCGCGGACGATGATCGGGATCTCGTGGTCGGGCCCATAGCCACCCATGCGCGAGAAGTGCAGCCAGAGATGTCGTAGCGCCAACTGTTGCAGGCTCGTATCCACACCTCCGCTGGTCTCTGACGCAATTGCCATCTCACAGCTCCTCTCTGCTACTTACGACGTTATGGACAAAACTAGACCTGGTTTGATCCCTGTGCAATGGTCATCAAGTCGAGGACTTGACTATTCCTTATACATAATGGATAAGAGTAGCGCCCCACTTTGGCGACCCCGCCCCTTGCAGGGCGTACGGTATGGACATACCGTTTTCAGGTCAGCTCCACCGAGGCCGGGACTCGTCGAGGAGGAGAGGTGCAAGAAGAGGCTGCGAGCGTCGAGCTCGAGCAGGTCAGCAAGCGATTCGGCGATCTCGTCGCCGTCGATGACCTCAGCCTCGATCTCGCCCGCGGCGAGTTCTTCACCCTGCTCGGACCGAGCGGCTGCGGCAAGACGACGACGCTGCGGATGATCGCCGGCTTCGAGCGGCCCGACGCGGGCGCGATCCGGATCGAGGGCGCCGACGTCGCCGGCCTGCCGCCGCACAAGCGGCCGACCAACACGGTGTTCCAGAGCTACGCCCTCTTCCCCCACCTGAGCGTGCGCGACAACGTCGCCTTCGGGCTGAAGCGCAAGAAAGTGCCGCGAGCCGAGATCGGCCGCCGGGTCGAGGCCGAGCTGGAGCGGGTCGGCCTCGCCGGCGAGGCGAACCGCCGCCCGGCGCAGCTCTCCGGCGGTCAACAGCAACGGGTGGCGCTGGCGCGGGCCCTGGTCAATCTGCCCAAGGTGCTGCTGCTCGACGAGCCGCTCGGGGCACTCGACCTGAAGCTTCGCAAGGGCCTGCAGGTCGAGCTGAAGCGGATCCAGCGCGAGGTCGGGATCACGTTCGTCTACGTCACCCACGACCAGGAGGAGGCGCTGACGATGAGTGACCGGATCGCGGTGATGAGCGACGGCCGGGTCGAACAGGTGGATACGCCCGAGAACGTGTACGAGCAACCCGCGACGACCTTCGTCGCCGGTTTCATCGGCGTCTCCAACCTGATGCCAGCCACCGTGACCGGTAACGGCGAAGTGCGGCTGGACCGCGGCCCGGCCTGTCCCGCGCCCACCGAGGGACTGAGCGGCGGCGAGCGTTGCTTCGCCGTAGTCAGGCCGGAGAAGCTACGGATCGAGCTCGCCGGCGATGGCGACGCGGCCTCGAACGGCCTGCCGAGGATCGACGGCACGGTGGAGAGTTCGCTTTATCTGGGCACGGCGACCCAGATCACGGTCGACCTCGGCGAAGGTGTGCGGATGACCGCGCTCGTCCCCAACGCGAGCGAGGCGGAGCGGCAACGGTTGCCCGGAGGCGGCGGGCGAGTGACGCTTAGTTGGGAGCCCGAGCACATGCACGTGGTGCGCGAATCGCCGACCGCGGGTAAGTCTTTAGACGCGAAGCAGGATGAGGGCAGGACCAAGCTGGTGAAAACGACGACGAGAAGGTGAGTCAGATGGTTGGTGGCAGAGTGAAGACGCTAGTGCTGGCGGTGGCGACGCTGGCCGTGGCGATGGGCCTGGCGGCTTGCGGCGACGGAACCGTCGGCGGTGGCCGCGAAGGGGAGATCACGACGGCGAAGGCCGGCAATGTGACCGGCAAGCTGACGATCTCCACCTGGCCGGGCTACATAGACCCCGGCAAGGAAGGCACGGTCAAGGAGTTCGAAAAGGAGACTGGCGTAAAGGTCGACTACATCGAAGACGTCAACGAAAACGAAGGCTTCTTCGGCAAGCTGCAGCCGCAGCTCGAACAGGGGCAGTCGGGCGGCCGCAGCATCTTCGTCGTCACCGACTGGATGGCGAAACAGATGTACGACCTCGGCTACCTGCAGGAGATCAACCACGACGACCTGCCAACCGTGTTCGAAAACCTGCTGCCGAGCCTGCAGAGCCCCGCCTTCGACCCCGAGCGCAAGTTCTCGGTGCCGTGGCAGAGCGGCATGGGCGGGATCTGGGTCGACACGGCGAAGGCCCCCAGGATCAAGTCGGTCAATGACCTCTTCGACCCGAAATACAAGGGCAAGGTGACGATGCTCGCCGAATTGCGCGAAACCGTTCCGCTGGTGATGCTGGCGGAAGGGATCGACCCGGTCGAGGCGAGCAACGAAGACTGGCTGAACGCGATCGAACGGATCAAGGCGGCCTCCGACTCGGGTCAGATCCGCCGCTTCACCGGCAACGACTACAACGAGGACCTGAACGCAGGCAACATCGTCGCCGCGATCGGCTGGTCGGGCGACGCCTCGATAATCGAAAACGAGAACGCCGAATGGCGGATGCCGACCGAGGGATGCTCGCTCTGGTCGGACAACATGGTGATCCCCGTCGGCGCCCCGAACACGGCGGCGGCGCTGGGCTGGATGGACTTCGCCTACCAGCCCGAGGTCGCGGTCGACATCACCGAATACGTCGAATACATCTCCCCGGTCGAAGGGGTGAAAGAACTGCTCGAAGGGCGCGGCTCGGAACTGGCGGAAAGTCAGCTGACCTTCCCGACCGAGCAGTTCACCCGCAACTGCACCGACCAGGATTCGCCGCCGGACCTCGAACCGGTGAACGAAGCCTGGCAGGAAGTGATCACCGGCTGAGCCGGAGGAGGCGAAGATGAGTCTGCGGCAGCGCCTGGTCCCATATGGCTTGCTGGGGCCGGGCCTGCTCTGGCTCGTGCTCTTCTTCGTCGTGCCCATGTACTTCATGGGCGAACTGGCGCTGCGCTCGGGCACCCTGACCACCGGTTACAGCTTCGACTGGGCGTGGTCGAACTTCCCCGATTCGCTCTCCGGCCACACCGAGCAGATCGGCCGCTCCTTCTTCTACGCCGGCACGGCGACTGTCCTCTGCCTGCTGATCTCCTACCCGCTCGCCTACGCGATCGCCTTCCGCGCCGGGCGCTACCGGACGCTGTTGCTGTTCGCGGTGATCGCCCCGTTCTTCACCACCTACCTGATCCGCACGATCGCCTGGAAGACGATCCTCAGCGACTCGAGCCCGGTGGTCAGCGTGCTGCAGACGCTCTCGCTGGTACCGCCCGGCGGGCGCGTGCTCGCCACCTCGGGGGCGGTGATCGCCGGGCTCACCTACAACTTCCTCCCCTTCATGATCCTGCCGCTCTACGCCAACCTGGAGCGGCTCGACCTGCGCCTGATCGAGGCCGCCAAGGACCTCTACTCCTCCTCGCGCCAGGCCTTCCTGCGGGTGACGCTGCCGTTGACGATGCCGGGGATCGTCGCCGGCATCCTGCTCACCTTCATCCCCGCCTTCGGCGACTACATCAACGCGCAGCTGCTCGGCGGCACCCAGCAGGCGATGGTCGGCAACGTGATCCAGTCGCTCTACCTGAACCAGCGCGACTACCCCGAGGCGGCGGCGCTCTCCTTCCTGATGATGGCGCTGATCCTGGTCATCGTCCTCGCCTACATCCGCGTCGCCGGCACCGGCGCCTTCATGGAGAGTGAGGAGGAGACGAGCTGATGGCGGTCGCCGGGCGTGCATGGGGGTGGTTGCGGCGCAACGCGCTGCCGATCTACGCCGTGCTCGCGGTCGCCTACATGCTGATTCCGATCGTGATCATCGCCGTCTTCTCCCTCGGGGCGACGCCGAAAGGCAAACTCACCTTCGGCCTCAACGGAGGCTTCACCACCGAATACTGGACCAGCGCCTTCTCGCTGCCCGAGCTCAACGACGCCCTCTTCACCAGTCTCCGCCTCGCCGCCTTCTCGACCCTGATCTCAACCGCGATCGGGACCGCGATGGCGATCGCTCTGGTCCGTCACAGCTTCCACGGCCGGCGTTTGGCGAACCTCTTGATCGTGATCCCGATGGCAACGCCCGAGGTCGTGATCGGCGCCTCGCTGCTCTCGATGTTCATCTACTACTCGTTCGCGCTCGGCTTCAGCACCCTGTTGATCGCCCACGTGATGTTCTCGATCAGCTTCGTCGTCATCGTCGTTCGCTCGCGGCTGATCGGCTTCGACCGCAACCTCGAGGAGGCGGCGGCCGACCTCGGCGCCACCCCGGTGACGACCTTCCGCACCGTCACCCTGCCGCTGTTGACGCCGGGGATCGTCGCCGCGGCACTGCTCGCCTTCGCGCTCTCGATCGACGATTTCGTCATCTCCAACTTCAACTCGGGGACGACCGTCACCTTCCCGCTCTATGTCTACGGAGTCAGCCTGCGCGGCATCCCGGTCCAGGTCAACGCCCTGGCGACGATGCTGTTCATCGTCGCCGCGCTCGCGGCCGCGCTCGTCCTCTGGCAACAAAGACGGGCAGAACGGATGACCGCAGTGCGACCCGAGCCAGTCACCACCACCTGATGACCGCCGACGGGACTCAAAGCGGCCAAATAGTCCGCTCTCAGGCCCATCGGCGGCCGGGGGCGGTGCGGTTGGCCAATTACGTCGCGGGGAAGTGGCGGCCGGCGGATGGGGTCGACACACTGGATGACGTGGATCCGGCTACGGGGGAGGTGGCGGCGCTGGTGCCGCTCTGCGGGGCGAAGCAGGTTCGGGAGGCGGTCGAGGCAGC
>Ga0210115_1000557_pt1 | contig 10809 bp, 10 predicted proteins | sample MayberryNW_TuleB_2_FD_185526 | JGI IMG/M metagenome (GOLD analysis project Ga0210115, IMG submission 185526) | Wetland microbial communities from San Francisco Bay, California, USA, that impact long-term carbon sequestration - MayberryNW_TuleB_D2... | ecosystem: Environmental > Aquatic > Marine... | reverse complement strand
CGGTCGCCGAGATCGCGCGCCTGGCCCACGCGGCCGGGGCGCTGGTCCTCGCCGACGGCGCCCAGGCGGCGCCGAAGCTGCCGCTGGACATGGCCGAGCTGGGAGTCGACTTCTACGCGCTGACCGGCCACAAGCTCTACGCCCCGACCGGGATCGGGGCGCTCTGGACGCGGCTCGAGCTGCTGCGCGAGATGCCGCCCTTCCTCGGCGGCGGCTCGATGATCCGCAAGGTGACTCGCGAGGGCACGACCTACGCTGACCCGCCCGCCCGCTTCGAGGCGGGAACGCCGGCGATCGCACAGGCGATCGGGATGGCCTCGGCGCTGCGCTGGCTCGACCTGGTCGGGATGGGCGCAGTGCGCAAGCACGAGGAGCGGATCGCCGACTACGCCCTCGAGCGCCTCGCCGAGGTGCCGGGCCTGCGCGTCTTCGGCCCGCCCCGCGGCCCCGGCCGGCTCGGCCCGGTCTCCTTCGAGCTCGAGGGGATCCACGCCCACGACGTCTCCGAGATCCTCGACCGCCACGGCGTCGCCGTCCGCGCCGGCCACCACTGCGCCCAACCACTCATGGACCGCCTCGACGTCGCCGCCACCGCCCGCGCCAGCTTCGGCGTCTACACCACCCCCGAGGAGATCGACCGCCTGATCGAGGGCCTCCACGATGCACGTAAGGTCTTCGGACTAAATTAGTTGGATTTTTAGCGAATAGAGTTAACTGATTGGTACTCTCGCCGCGAGAGATGCGGCGGTGGATCAAAATTGCCCTTTGCGCAACCGTGGCCTGTGCCCTGGCCACCGCCGTCGCCAGCGGCGAGGACTCGACGATCTTCTGCCAGCCGGTCGGCCTGCCCTCCACCACGCACGGGACCTCCGGCGACGATGCCTGCAGGGGCACCGACGGCGCGGACAACCTCAGCCTGAGGGCGGGTAACGACAGGGCAGCCACGTACGGCGGCAACGATCGAGCAAGCGGCGGCCGCGGGGACGACACGATCTACGGCGGCGGAGATAGAGACAGGCTGCTCGGCCGGTCGGGCAACGACGAGCTGATCGGGGGCATGGGAAACGACTTCCTCCTCGGAGGCAGCGGCGACGACCAGCTCGCCGGCAAGCAAGGGGACGACTGGCTCAACGGCGGTCGCGGCGATGACGAGCTGGACGGCTCCACCGGCGGCGACGCGCTGAAGGGCCGCGCCGGCCATGACGAGCTTGAGGGAGGCGCCGGGAACGACCTTTTGGTTGGCGGACCCGGCGGCGACAGGATGACCGACTACAGCGGCAGCGACACCTTCATCGGCGGTGCGGGCAACGACTACATCCAGGCAGCCGACGGCGTTCGCGACCTGGTCCGCTGTAGCAAGGGCCGGGACATGGTGTTCGCTGACCGGCTTGACCGCACCGTCAGCTGCGAGTGGATCAGGCGGGTCAGGCGGCGCTGAGCACGGTGAGCCCGCTTCGCTAGCCTCGCCCGTATGGACGAGCTATACCGCGAGCAGATCCTCGAGCACTACAAGCGGCCGCACAACTTCGGCCAGGTCGAGAACCCCGACCTCGAGTTCGAGGACAACAATCCGTTCTGCGGCGACGAACAGCATGTGACGATCCGGCTCGACGACCTGGACCGGGTGGCGGAGATCGCCTTCGAGGGCCGGGGCTGCGCGATCTCGACCGCGGCAACCTCGCTGCTCACCGACGAGCTGGTCGGCAGGACGCGCGAGGAATTGCTGCGACTGCCGAAAGAGTTCGTCCTCGACCTGCTCGGGATCGAGATCTCGGCGACGCGGATGAAGTGCGCGATGCTCGGCCTCAAGGTCGTCAAGAGCGCCAGCCTCGGCGAGCCCGCCGAATGGGAGGACGAGGGCGCCCAGGGCGACCCGGCGGCCGAGCGCGCCGCCGACGGGATCTGAGCGACCGGTCAACGATCCTGCTTCACGTTGAGCCCCCGTGAGGGGCCCAACGTGAAGCGCGACCGAATTCAGAACGAAACCTTGGGGTCGCGGTCGGCGAAGCCGATGTTCATCGCGCAGGGAACGACGGTGTCGGCGCAGCTCTGGAAGATGCGCAGCGGGCGGGCGCTGGGTCGGTTGGCGGAGGAGTAGGTGCGCAGAGCGCGGCGGTCGGCCTTCAGATAGCGCCACGAATGGGGGTCACCGGGCGCCGCCGTCGCGTAATGGCGCGCGTAGCGCGAGTGCCAGGCGCGCAGCGCGGTGGGCGGCGATTTGGCCGCGGCGGCGCTGACGTAGCCATGCGAGGCGAGCCAGGCCGCGATCGCACCACCGGCCGAGTCGCCGTAGGCGAAAACCTGGCGGCCCTGGGCGCGCAGGCTCAGCGCCACCTCCTTGACCTGGTTGAAGGCGCCCGACAGGTCGTCGAGCGGGTAGGAGGGCTCAATGGCGGTGAACCCCCCCTGCGCGGCGGCGATCTGCGCCGCGCAGTCCATCGCCTCCGGACCACCCTCGAAGAAGCCGCCACCGTGGATCAGCAGCAGCACCGGCCGTGGCTTGGCGACCGCCGCCGCGGCGGCGGTCGCAACCGGCAGCGCAGCGGCGAGCAGCACGATCGCGACCGCGACAAGAACGCGGGCTGCATCGACCGCGCCATGCGGGGCAAATGCAGCTCTCTCCTTCGGGAGGTCCACGCAAACGCTCATATCGACAGGCACAACCGCCGGTTTGAGCGAAAGGCGCGGTGTCGCTATCCGGCGCTGGCTAGCGCTTCTGCGCTGAGCTCGATGATGGCGAACTCGGCGCCAGCGGGATCGGCGACGACGGCCAGGCGGCCCGCCTGGATGTCCATCGGGCCGAACGCCTTCGAGCCGCCCAGCTCCTCGATCTTCGCCAGGCTGGCGTCGGTGTTCTCTACCGCGAAGTAGGTCACCCAGTGGGCCGGCACCTCGTCGGGGACGCGGCCGGTGACGTCGACCATGCCGCCGATCGGCGCGCCGCCGAGGTGGATGCTGATGTAGCTCATGCCGCCCATATCGGTGTCCTGGAAAGTCCAGCCGAAAACCTCGCCGTAGAACGCCTTGGCCGCATCGGTATCGCGCGTGGTCAGTTCGCTCCAGTCAAAAGCGCCCGGCTCGTTGACCAGTTCGGCGCCGATATGGGAGCCCGGCTGCCAGACGGCGAAGACGGCCCCGGTCGGGTCGGCGAAGACGGCCATACGGCCGAACTCGAGCACGTCCATCGGCTCGGCGATCGTCGCCCCGCCCGCGTCGCCCACTTTGCCGGCGGCGACGTCGGCGTTGGCGACGGAGATGTAGGTGGTCCAGGCGGGCGGCTGCCCCTCCTGCATCAAGGGCATGATCCCGGCAACCGACTTGCCACGGAGCAGCGCCTGGCGGTAGCCACCGGTCTGCTCGGGGTTCTCCGACTCCTGCACGTCCCAATCGAGCAGGGCGGCGTAGAACTCGGCCGCGGCGTCGGTGTCGGGGGTGCCGAGGTCGACCCACGACGGGGTTCCGGGTGCGTAACTGGTCCGCTCGCTCATGATCGCCTTTCTCTAAAATCCGACTACAGAAGTAGGATTAAGTCTCAACCCGCACTAAGCACGAGCAGAGGCTACCTCGTAATGCCCAATACCGATACCGCAGGAACCCAAATCGTCGTTTGCCCGCTCGCCGAGCTGCCGCCCGGAGCGATGCGCCTGGTCGAGCACGGCGAGACGAAGATCGGCGTCTTCAACTGCGACGGCACGCTGCATGCGATCGAGGACCGCTGCTCGCACGACGACGGGCCGCTCGCCGAGGGCGAGTTCGACGCCGCCACCTGTACGGTCGAGTGCCCGCGGCACGGCTCGCTCTTCGACCTGGCCAGCGGCAGGCCGAAGACCCTGCCCGCCTATGCTCCGGTGCAGACGTTCGCGACGGCCGTCGTGGACGACACCATCGTCCTGGAGGTCTGAGATGGCAACGCCCGAGGCAGTCGCAGAGAAAAGAGAGCTCACCGGAATCAACGCCGACTACAAGGAGAAGTTCGGCTTCCACGACCCCGAGACCGGCTACGCCTACAAAGCCCCCAAGGGGCTCTCGCGCGAGGTGGTCGAATCGATCTCCGAGTACAAGGACGAGCCGCAGTGGATGCGCGACTTCCGCCTCAAGGCGCTCGAGCACTTCGAAAGCCGCCCGACCCCGACCTGGGGCGGCAACCTCGGCCAGATCGATTTCGAAGACATCCACTACTTCGTGCGCGCCTCGGACAAGAACAGCCGCGACTGGAGCGAGGTCCCGGACGACATCAAAAACACCTTCGACCGGCTCGGCATCCCCGAGGCGGAGCGCAAATTCCTCGCCGGGGTCGGGGCCCAGTACGAGTCCGAGGTCGTCTACCACCAGGTCAACGAGAAGCTCGAGGCCCAGGGCGTGATCTTCACCGACATGGACACGGCGCTGCGCGAGCACGAGGACCTCGTGCGCGAGTACTGGGCAACCGTCATCCCGCCCAACGACAACAAGCTGGCGGCGCTCAACTCGGCAGTCTGGTCGGGCGGCTCCTTCGTCTACGTGCCAGCCGGGGTCAAGGTCGAGATGCCGCTGCAGGCCTACTTCCGGATCAACACCGAGAACATGGGCCAGTTCGAGCGCACCCTGATCATCGCCGAGGAGGGCTCCGACGTCCACTACATCGAGGGCTGCACCGCGCCGGTCTACTCGACCGACTCGCTGCACTCCGCGGTGGTCGAGATCATGGCCAAGCCGAGCTCGCGGGTCCGCTACACGACCGTGCAGAACTGGTCGCAGAACGTCTACAACCTGGTCACCAAGCGCGCCGTCGCCCAGGAGAAGGCGACGATGGAGTGGGTCGATTGCAACCTCGGCTCGAAACTGACGATGAAGTACCCGAGCATCTACCTGCTTGGGCGCGAGGCGCACGGCGAGATCCTCTCGATTGCGTTCGCCGGCGAGGGCCAACACCAGGACGCCGGCGGCAAGATCATCCATGCAGCCCCGCACACGTCGTCCTCGATCTTCTCCAAGTCGATCTCCAAGGACGGCGGTCGCAGCACCTACCGCGGCCTGCTCGAGGTCGCCGATGGGGCGACCGAGTCGCGCTCCAAGGTGGTCTGCGACGCGCTGCTGCTCGACGAGGACTCGCGCTCGGACACCTACCCGACGATCCGCATCGGCGAGAACGACGCCGACGTCGGCCACGAGGCAACCGTCTCCAAGATCGGCGACGAGCAGGTCTTCTACCTGCAGAGCCACGGGCTCGACGAGGAGGAGGCGTCGAAGATGATCGTCAACGGCTTCATCGAGCCGGTGACCAAGGAGCTGCCGATGGAGTACGCGGTCGAGCTGAATCGGCTCATTGAGTTGCAAATGGAGGGCTCGATTGGCTGATTTGGCGGCCCGAGGATGCCGCTGGCGGCGTCCTCGGGTGGGGGCCGTGCAGAGCACTGTCCCCCACCACTGCGTCCTTGCCATCGACACCCTCGACCGCGCCAAATAGCCAATCGAACGCATGACCACGACCACCGAACCAACCTGGCTGCGAGAGCGGCGCCGGCGCGGTGCCGCTCTCGCGCAGAGCCTCCCGTTGCCCGATCAGAAGGCGAAGGGGTGGGAATTCACCGACCTCTCCTCGCTCGACCTCGATGCCTACGTCGGGAGCTCGGCAGCCGCGGCGATCGAGGGTGCGGAGGGCGCCGTCGTGATCCCCCTCGCGGCGGCGCTGGAGAGCCACGACGCGCTGCTGCATGAGCGGCTCGGGGCGCTGGTGCCGATCGAGGATCCGTTCGTCGCCCGCAATGAGGCGAGCTGGCGCGACGGGGTGCTCGTGCATGTGCCCGCCGGCGTCACGCTCACGACGCCGATCCGGGTCGAGCTGCCGCTGGACGAGGACGGCGTCGCGGTCGCCTGGCGCACCCTGATCGTGCTCGACGAGGGAGCCGAGGCCGAGGTCTGGGAGCACTGCGGCTCGGCCGACGACGAGACCGACGCGCTGCTCAACAGCGTGGTCGAGCTGCACGTCGGCCAGGCGGCGACGCTGCGCTACGTCTCGACCCAGGACATCTCCGAGCGCGCCTGGATCTTCTCCAGCCAGCGAGCCCAGGTCAAGCGCGACGGCCGGCTCGACTGGACCGCGCTCGGCTTCGGCTCGGCGCGCGGCAAGGTGCGGATGGAGACGAATCTGGCCGGTGCCGGCTCGGAGGCGCGCGTGACCGGCGGCTACGCCGGTGGACCTGGGCAACACCTCGACTACGACACGACCCAGGAGCACGCGGCGCCCAGCACCAACTCCGACCTCGCCTTCCGCGGCGTGCTCGCCGCCGGGGCGACGGCTGTCTGGCGCGGGATGATCCGCGTCGACCCCGGCGCCCAGCAGACCGACGCCTTCCAGGAGAGCCGCAACCTGCTGCTCTCTCCCGACGCCCACGCCGACGCGATCCCCGGGCTCGAGATCGAGGCCGACGACGTGCGCTGCACCCACGCAGCAGCGATCGCGCAAGTCGACCGTGATCAGCTTTTCTACCTGACCTCACGGGGGCTCGACCCGGCGGCAGCCAAGCAGCTGATCATCGAGGGCTTCCTCGAGTCGCTGGTCGAGCGGCTTTCCGAGGGCGAGGTGCGGGACGAGCTCTCGGCGGCACTACAGCGCCGCCTTGCCGAGATCCTCTAGCTCAGCCAGAGGTCGGTATCCCAAACGCATCGAGGCCCCCGGAGTGGCTGATGTTTCCGCGGGCCTCGATGCTGTTTTCTTGCCTTATGTGAGAGGGAGACAGAAAGGAAGATGAGTCGCGATCTCTGGCGATTCAGTCAACCAGCCTCGGCGTCGTGTGGCATCGGTAGAAAGCCGTCAAGACGCCGTGGTACCCCCGCACTTCCCTGCCTGATCGTGTTTAAACCTGCGCCGTCACGAGTTGGCGACCGAGAGCAGGTAGAGCCCGAAGCAGGTGAAGGCGACCATCACCGCCAGCATCCAGTATTGGGAACGCGCCGCCTGCCGGTAATCGCCCCAGTAGGCAGTGGCGCGATCGTGGGCGAGGGTGAGGCCGATCACGTGGCCGACGACCAGGGCGCCGACCTGCACGTACCAGATAGCGTTGGCGCTGAGGACCTGGAAGTTGATGCCCGCCGAGGCGGTGCCGAAGAGGTCGGTGGTGCCGGTCCCGAGCGGGTCGGAGAGGAGGTAGGTGAACTGGGCCTGCTCCTGGAAGACGAAGAGGCTGAAGTAGTGGGCGACCAGGTAGGCGAAGGCGATCGGGATCAGGGTGTGGGCGAAGCCGGAGCGCAGTTTCGCGAACGACGGCGCTCCGGGAACGCCGGCCATGCCGCGCACGCCGACCAGATAAACGAGGCCGATCCCCGCGAAGCAGAGAAGGATGAAGATCGTGTCGGTTAGGCGCAGCGCCGTGGTCAGGCCGAGGTTCGCTTCAACCAGCCACTCGAAGACGCTTTCCATCGCGCTCTTGAAGGCGCCCTCCTGGGCTCCGTCGAAGCTGGTCGTGGCGATCGAGGCGGTCACCACCGCGGCGGAGCCGGGCACCGTCGCCCACTTGGTCGCGGCCGCGAAAGGTCGGCGCACCCCGAGCCGTCCGCCCTCGACGCCAAAACAGCCAAGCCGCCCGAACATGCCGAAGTAGACCGAGAAGACCTCGCCGGTGCGGCACCACTGCTCGACCCCGAACAGCGCCATCATCGCCAGCGTATAACCGCTGTAGATGAGGGCGGCGACGGCAGCGGTGCGCGGGTCGAGCCCGACGGCGACGCCGCCGCTGGCGCCGTAGACGACCTCCAGCCAGACGACCGCGATCAGCCCGGTCGCAGCTGGCCAGCGGCCGAGCCGCTCGGGGTAGCGCAGGTGCGCGGGAGGCTGGCCGGCGAGAGCGGTAAATGCTGCTCCGACAGCCCGGCCGACGGCTCGCCACGGGTTGAAAGGCCGGAAGACGTCACCGAGGAAAACACTGAGCAGGGGGAAGCCGAGCCAGGCGGTGACGAAGAGGAAGGTGAGGGCGAAGTTGCGGTCTGGCGCTTCGGTGCCGCGCAGGCCGGCGTAGATCGCCAGCCCGAGCAGGAAGATGCCAATCAGGCCGTAGGCGATCTGCGCCGGCGGCGAGAGCAGGGCCCGCGCGAGCCCCGCTCCGAGCGGACGCCAGCGGTCCTGCTCGAAGCGGGGCTCGCGCCAGCCGACCGAGAGCGCGAAGAAGGAGACGATCAGGACGATCGACGCCCCCCAGGCAAACAGCCAGGCCGGGACCGGCAGGTCCTGGCGCGCGGCCAGCGCGTGCGCGAACGGCAGCCAGCTCACGGGTTGACTCGCAGCTCCGCGATCTGTTCCCTCTGTTCCTCCAGCTCGACCTCGAAGATCCCTTCGATTTCAGCCGGGAAGGAGAATGAGATTGAACCCCCCGCAGGCACGTCCTTCATCAGGTCGTAGCCGTGGACGTGGATCTCGTCGGCGGTGTCGGAGTCGACCGTGAACTGGATCTGGTCGCCGGCGCTGTATTCGAGCTCCCGCACGCCGCCGACCGGTTCGCCGTTCTTGATTTCGATCGTGGGCGTCGCGGCTTCGCCGCCTTCGCTTGAAGCCGCCCCCGCCCCACCGGCGCCGGCGGTCGATTCTTTCCCGCTGGCGCTGGTCGTACTCGGTCCATACCCCTTACCGTCGCCGCTGCCGCCGCAGGCCCCCAGACCGGCGATCGCGGCCAGCGCAAGGGTCACAGCCGCAGCTCTCTTCAAGTTGCTCATCGAACATCTCCTTTTCGATCGGGTGCGCTCCGCCTGCCCGCGGGCAGGCGCGGCTCGCCGCGCGAGGACGTGGTCTCGATCGATTAGGCAGGTGGCGCGCGGCCGGAAAGCGAGAGGGCGAGCAGCAGCCCACCCCGAGCGGCGCGCGAGGCCGGCGGCCGCGGCCGCAGCAGTGCGCCGGCCGCAGCGGCGGCTGTCCGCGCCCGCGAACCGATCCGTTCCGCCAACCGCAGCGCCGCCTCGCAGCCCGGATACCGCCCGAGCAGCAACGCGACAACCAGCGTCAGCAGCGGGAAGACCGCGATCAAAAACTCGGCCATCGCCGCCAAACGCTAGCGCACAATCCCCCACGGACGTGCCGGTGCGGAGAGGTCCAATATGGACACCGGAGCACCGGCACGTCGCGGCGCCGGTAGGTTGCGGCGCCATGCGGCCTGGACGGGAGAGCATTGCGGCGCCGGATTTGCCGGAGGGGATCGAGTGGGTCGGGGAGGCGCCGCGCTCGATGCCGGTGGCGACGGCCGCGGGGGCGGTGCTCGTCCATTTCTTCGACTTCGCCCAGCTCAACAGCGTGCGCACGCTTCCCTACCTGCGTGAGTGGGCGCGGCGCTACGCGGAGCACGGCCTGACCACGATCGGCGTGCAGGCGCCCCGCTTTCCGTTCGGTGCCGATCCCGCGGTTGTAGCGATGGGACTGGAGCGACTTGGAATCGAGTTTCCCGTCGCGATCGACGCGGACCGGCGTCTCTGGCACGCCTACGGCTGCGAGGGCTGGCCCAGCCTCTTCCTCTGGAAGCTCGGCGGCGCGCTCGCCTGGGTCCACTTCGGCGAGGGCGAATACCGGGCGACGGAGGAGGCGATCCAGGCCGAGCTGCGCGAGCAGGACGCCCTCCAGGCCCTCCCCGAGCCGATCGACCCCCTCCGCCCCACCGATGCCCCCGGCGCCAAGGTCATGCCACCCACGCCAGAGCTCTTCCCCGGCGGCTCTTGGGAGCGGGCATGGACCGCGGACGAAGACGGCGAGGCGCTGGACGTCGCCTACGAAGCCGGCGGCGCCTGCGCCACGGTCGAGGGCACCGGTCGGCTCCAGCTGACACTGGACGGAACCTCCGTCGATCCCATCCCAATAAACAACCCCGGCCTGTACCGGCTAACCGACCATCCCCATCACGGCGGCCACAAGCTTCATCTCACCCCGGACCCGAACCTCCGTATCTGGTCAATCAGCTTCCCCGCAGGCGTCCCGAAGCCGTAGAGCGGGTTGGGGTGCTGCTCCCGGCGGCTTGTACTTTTTTCGCGGCGACGTCCTCGGACGGCCACCAACTGTCTTCGAAAAAAGTTGAGCCGGGAGTAGCACCCCGACCCGCTCCCACCTACGCAGACGCCGCGACCGCCTCGCGGATCTCCTTCGGCAGCATGAAGCGCACGTCCTCGTGCACGGTGCGCAGCTCGGAGACGTCCTCGGTGCCACGCTCGCGGAAGAGCTCGACCAGGTTCTCGACCAGCTCCTCGGGGGCGCTGGCGCCGGAGGTGATGCCGACGGTCTCGACGCCCTCCAGCCACTCCTCGCGCACCTGGTGGTGGAAGTCGATCAGGTGCGAGTCGGCGCCGTGTTCGCGCGCCACCTCGACCAGGCGGTTGGAATTCGAGGAGTTGGTCGAGCCGATCACCAGCACCAGGTCGCACTCGCGGGCGAGCTGCTTGACGGCGATCTGGCGATTGGTCGTCGCGTAACAGATGTCATCGGACTTGGGGCTGACGATCGCCGGGAACTTGGCCCGCAGGGCGGCGATGATCTCGGTCGTCTCGTCGACCGAGAGCGTCGTCTGGGTGATGAAGGCGACGCGCTCGGGGTCGGGCACCTCGAGGCCGGCGACCTCGGCGGCGGTCTGCACGAGGACGATGCTGTCGGGCGCCTCGCCGGTCGTCCCTTCGACCTCCTCGTGGCCCTCGTGGCCGATCATCACGATCGTGTAGCCGTCGGCAGCGAAGCGGCGCGCCTCGACGTGGACCTTGGTGACCAACGGGCAGGTGGCGTCGATCGTGCGCAGGTTGCGGGCGGCGGCGTTCTCGTGCACCGCGGGCGCCACGCCGTGGGCGGAGAAGACGACCATCTCCCCCTCC
>Ga0210115_1000556_pt1 | contig 10817 bp, 11 predicted proteins | sample MayberryNW_TuleB_2_FD_185526 | JGI IMG/M metagenome (GOLD analysis project Ga0210115, IMG submission 185526) | Wetland microbial communities from San Francisco Bay, California, USA, that impact long-term carbon sequestration - MayberryNW_TuleB_D2... | ecosystem: Environmental > Aquatic > Marine... | reverse complement strand
CTCGGTTCCCCCGCCGCGGCGCGAGATGAGGACGATGTCAGGGTCGATGCGCTCCAGTGCCCGCTCGAGCTCGTCGTCGTCGGCCACGTCGAGCGCCAGGTCGACGTGGAGGTCGGCGGCGCGCTCCTGCAGCTCCTCGAGCACGCCGTCGTCGCCGTCGAGCTCGTCGAAGACGCAGACGACGGCGTCGCCGCCCGCCCGGCCGACCTGGGCCACCGCCTCGCCGTCGCGAATCGGCTCGCGCACGAGCACGGGGAGCCCGGCCGCGGCCCGCGCCGTCTCGGCCTCCGCGCGCGTGGCGACGGCGATCGCCTCGGCGCCCGCCTCCTCGGCCTCGGCCGCGAGCGACGCGACGTCGCCCGCGAGCGCCGGGATGACGGAGATCCCGTCTCCCTCGGAGATGGCCTGGCTGAAACGCCTCACGCGATCGTTCCGCTCAGACCCCGATCGGGTGCCAGACCGTCTTCATCTCGAGGAACGCGGCCGCATGCCACGGGGATTGTCCCTCGCCGCTCCGGATCACGCGCTTGACGTTGTCCGCCGCGAGGCGCTCGAGCTCGGTGCGGTCGCCGTCCGCGCCGACGAGGTCGAGCGCGTTCACGTCCATGTGCCCCGCGAGCACGGGCGAGAGCTCCTCCTTGCGGCCGGTGAGGACGTTGACGACGCCGCCCGGGACGTCCGAGGTGGCCAGCACCTCGGCGAGCGTGACGGCTGCGAGCGGGCGCCGCTCGGACGCGAGCACGACCGCGGTGTTGCCGCCGACGATCGCGGGCGCGAGGCGCGCGACGAGGCCGTCGAGCGGGCTCTCCTCCGGCGCGACGAGGCCGACGACGCCCACGGGCTCCGGGATCGTGAAGTTGAAGTACGGCCCGGCGACGGGGTTGGACGCGCCGAGCACCTGCGCCAGCTTGTCCGCCCAGCCGGCGTACCAGATCCACCGATCGACGGCCGCGGTCACCTCGGCCTCGTCGCCGACGAGCTCGGTGAACTCGGCCCGCCGGCCCTCGAGCATCTCGGCGACCCGGTAGAGCACCTGGCCGCGGTTGTAGGCCGTGAGCCCCGCCCAGCCCGGCAGCGCCTTTCGCGCCGCGCGGACGGAGTCGCGGAGGTCCTTGCGCGAGGCCCGCGCGACGTTCGCGCCCTCCACCTCGTACGTCCGGCCCGACTCGGAGCGCGGGAACTTCCCGTCGACGTAGAGCTTGTAGGTCTTGGAAACGGGGAGGCGGCTCACACCGAATCGTCCTTCGGGGCCGGACAAGTCCGGCCCCTACGACATCCCGTAGGGGCGGGCCTTGGCCCGCCCGCCATCCCGCGCAAAGAGGTCACTCGTCGAACCTCAGGTAGGGCTCGAGGCCGTGGAGGCCGCCCTCGCGGCCGAAGCCGGACTCCCTGTAGCCGCCGAACGGCGACGCCGGGTCGAAGCGGTTGAACGTGTTCGCCCAGACGACGCCGGCGCGGAGCCGCTGCGCCATCGAGAGGATGCGTGAGCCCTTCTCCGTCCAGACGCCCGCCGAGAGCCCGTACGCCGTGTTGTTGGCCTTCTCGACCGCCTCGTCCGGCGTGCGGAACGTGAGCACCGAGAGCACCGGCCCGAAGATCTCCTCCTGCGCGATCCGGTAGCTCTGCGCGACCGAGGTGAACACGGTCGGCGGGAAGAACCAGCCCTTCTCCGGCAGCACGCACGGTGGCTGGTAGATCTCGGCGCCTTCCTGCTCCCCGCTCGCGACGAGCTCCTGGATCTTCTCCAGCTGCTCCTTCGAGTTGATCGCGCCGACGTCCGTGTTCTTGTCGAGCGGGTCGCCGACGCGGAGCGTGCCCATGCGCCGCTTGAGCTTCGCGAGGAGCTGCTCCTGGATCGACTCCTGCACGAGCAGCCGCGAGCCCGCGCAGCACACGTGGCCCTGGTTGAAGTAGATGCCGTTGATGACACCCTCGACCGCCTGGTCGAGGGCGGCGTCGTCGAAGATCACGTTCGCCGCCTTGCCGCCCAGCTCGAGCGTCAGCTTCTTGCCCGTCCCGGCGACCGCGCGCTGGATCTCCTTCCCCACCTCGGTCGAGCCCGTGAAGGCGACCTTGTCGACGTCCGGGTGCTTGACGAGCGCGGCGCCCGCCCGGCCGTCGCCGGTGACCAGGTTGACGACGCCCGGCGGGAGCCCCGCCTGGCGGAGGACGTCGCAGAAGAGGAGCGCCGAGAGCGGCGTCGTCTCGGCCGGCTTCAGGACGACCGTGTTCCCGGTCGCGAGCGCGGGCGCAATCTTCCACGAGAGCATGAGGAGCGGGAAGTTCCACGGGATCACCTGCGCCGCGACCCCGAGCGGGCGCGGGTTGCGGTTCGGGAACGCGTACTCGAGCTTGTCGGCCCACCCCGCGTAGTAGAAGAAGTGCGCGGCCGCGAGCGGCAGGTCGACGTCGCGGGACTCCTTGATCGGCTTGCCGCCGTCGAGCGACTCGAGGACCGCGAACTCGCGGGAGCGCTCCTGCAGGAGGCGCGCGATGCGGTAGAGGTACTTGGAGCGCTCGCTCGGCGCGAGGTCGCTCCAGCCGTTCTCGAACGCCTCGCGCGCGGTCGTGACGGCGAGGTCGATGTCCTCCTCGCCCGCGTAGGCGAACTCGGCGAGCGGCTCCTCGGTCGCGGGACTGATCGAGGTCTCGTACTCGCCCGAGCGCGGCTCGACCCACTCGCCGCCGACGAAGAGCCCGTAGCGCGGCTCGAGGCGAACGAGATCGCGCGCCTCGGGCGCGGGCGCGTAGTCGAACGACGAGGGGACCGGCGAGCGGTCCTGGCGCTTTTCGACGTCGCTCACAGTCGGTCCATCGTAGCGTCCGGCCCTCCGGCCTCCCTTGTCGCCGCTCCTCGAGCAACGTCTTCAGGCACCGAGCCGCTCGCGCCAGACTCGGCCTCGTCGCGACCAGGGAGCACCTTCCAGGGGTTTTTCGAGCTCGCGCGCGACCGGGACGGCTGGTAGCGTCGAGCGCCGTGCTGCGCCGCCTCCGGCGCAATCCCAGGAGGTTCGTCCTCGAGGCCACCCCCGCCGGCTCCGTCTGCGCGGAGATCGGCGTCTGGAACGGCGACTTCGCCGCGCAGATTCTCGACGTTGTCGCGCCGAGCAAGCTGCATCTCGTCGACCCGTGGGTCTTCATGACGGGCGTCGCGTACGCCGACGCCCGCTACGGCGGCGGGCTGGCCGCGAACCAGTCTGCGATGGACGAGCTCCACGCGGGTGTCCTCCGGCGCTTCGCCGGGCCGATCGCCGAGGGCGTGGTCGAGGTGCATCGGTCCGACTCGGGCGACGCCGCGTCCGTGTTCGCCGACGCCTCGTTCGATTGGGTCTACGTCGACGGCAACCACCTGTACGAGTTCGTCCGGAGGGACCTCCGGCTCTACGACGCCAAGCTGAAGCCGGGCGGCATCCTGGCCGGCGACGACTACGGCTTCCCCGGGTGGTGGGAGGACGGCGTCACCCGCGCGGTAGACGAGTTCGTGCTCGAGAGCGGCTACGACGTGGTGGCCTTCGCGGCGCACCAGTTCGTGCTCCGCAAGCCGGCTAGTCGAGCGTGAAGTAGTCCGGGCTCTGGTAGCGCCCGGTCTTCTGCTTGCGGATCTGAAGCAGGAGGTCGTTCAGGAGGGTCGAGGCGCCGAAGCGGAAGAGGTCCGGCGTCAGCCACTCGGGCCCGAGCGTCTCGTTGACGAGCACGAGGTGGCGGACGGCGTCCTTCGCCTCGCGGATCCCGCCCGCGGCCTTGACGCCGATCTTGCGGCCGGTCTCCTCGTAGACGTCGCGCACCGCCTCGAGCATGACGAGCGTGACGGACAGCGTCCCGGCCGGGCTGATCTTCCCGGTCGAGGTCTTGATGAAGTCGGCGCCGCCGGCGATCGAGAGGAGGCTCGCGCGGCGGACGTTGTCGTACGTCCCGAGCTCGCCCGTCTCGAGGATCACCTTCAGGTGCGCGTCGCCGATCGCCTCCTTGACCTGCCGCACCTCCTCGTAGACCTTCGCGTACTGGCCGGAGAGAAACGCGCCGCGGTCGATCACCATGTCGATCTCGTCGGCGCCGGCCTCGGCGGCACGGCGGGCCTCCTCCACCTTCAGGTCGAGCGGCGAGCGGCCGGACGGGAACGCGGTCGCGACGGCCGCGACCTTCACGGGGGTGTCCTCGAGCCGCTCGAGCGCGATGTGGATCAGGTCGGGGTAGATGCAGATCGCCGCCACGGGCGGGACGGTCGTGTCGGCCGGGTCGGGCCGCGCCGCCTTGGACGCGAGCGCCGCGATCTTGCCGGGGGTGTCGGCGCCCTCGAGCGTCGTCAGGTCGGTCATCCGAACGGCCAGCTCGAGCGCGAAGAGCTTCGATTCCTTCTTGATCGAGCGGCGCGCGAGCGACGCGGCGCGCTCCTCGACGCCGACCTGGTCGATCGAGCCGATGCGCGGGAGCCGCGGCTCGAGCGGGAGCTCGAACCCACGTGGCAGTGCGGGCGCGCGGGCCATGGGCCCAGTGTAGTCCTACGGAATCGGCGCCAGGGAGTTCGCGATCGCGACGAGGGTCGCCTTCGTGTACGGGCCGCTCACGGTGTAGAGGAGCGTCCCGTCTCGCCAGTAGAGGTGCGGCGGAATCTCGGGGCCGATCCCGTAGAAGGCGGGCTGCCCGTCGACGGTCGCGTTCTCCTCGAACTGGACGAGGCACTCGCCCCCGAACGGATCGGCCTGCCAGCCCGGCCCTGCGAGCCGCTGCGTGACGTCGATCCGGTCCACGCCGCGCCGGTAGACGGCCGCGAAGAGCCCGTTGTAGCGGGGGTTCGAGCCCTCGGCGCCGGTGATCCCGGAGCGCGGCGCCCAGCCCGCCAGCACGAGCCTGTATCCGTTCGGGAGCATGGTCGGCAGCTCCGGCGTGTACGAGAGGTTGGCATCCGCCTGCGCGGGCGTCGAGCGGCGGAAGCCCGTGTCCGTGCGGAACGGGTGCGGCCCGAGGCGCGGGAGCTCGAAGTCCGACGCGGGCAGGTCGTCGTTCACCTTCCGGTAGGAGAGCGAGCGCGTGAGCGTGTGCGTGCCGCGCGTCTCGGAGAGGCGGAGCAGCAGCAGGTTCCGCTTCGAGAGCCAGAGCGTCACCGACCCGGCGCGGAGCCCGGCGCAGTCGTTCCCCCGGACCGCGATCGTCGTGCGCCACGCGGGGATGCCGCCCGCCTGGCCGGACGCCAGCGTGCGGCGCCCGCCGCGGGACTGCGCGAGGGCGAACTCGGCGTACTGCCCGGCCTGGTCGCTCACCCAGTACGCATCGGGCCTGGCGAGGTAGGGCCGCTTCTCGATCGAACCGTCGTCCGGGCGGATTGCCCCGAGCACGCGTCGCGCCGCCGTCTCGATCAGCCATGGGCGCCGCGCGAGCGACCAGCCGCGGCGTTCGGCGTAGCGGCCCGGCTCCTCCCACGAGAGGAAGTAGCGCTGCGGCCCGATCTGCTCCTGCGCGCGCCAGGAGCGAGGGACGACGAGCGGGTTCGGGCCTCCGGTGGGCAGACCGGCCCCGGCCGGGACGGCCGTGACGAGCGCGAGCACCGCAGCGGCGACCCCCTTCCTCACGCCCTGCATCCTCGCGCAGCGGGTCGGACGACACAAGGGCGGATTAGGCTCGTCCCGGCCCATGCGCCGAGCGTTCGTCCTCCTCCTCTTCGGGCTCGCCGTCCTCGTGCTCGCCGGCTGCGGCGGGGACGGCCCTGCGCGAACGGGCGGGACCGTCGCGCGCGTGGTCGACGGCGACACGATCCGCCTGGTGGACGGAACCCGCGTCCGGCTGGTGCAGATCGACGCGCCCGAGAGAGCCGAGCGGGAGTGCTACGCGGCCCGCGCGTCCCGTGCGCTGGAAAGGCTAGTGCCCGCCGGCACGCAGGTCGAGCTCGAGCGGGATCGGGCGCTCGACGACCGCGACCGGTTCGGCCGGGCGCTCCGCTACGTCGTTCGTGACGACACGAACGTGAACGTCGAGCTCGTCCGCGCCGGGGCCGCGGCGCCGTACTTCTTCCGCGGCGACCGCGGCCGCTACGCGGACGACCTGCTCGAGGCCGCGGACGAGGCACGGAACGCCGGCCGTGGCCTCTGGGCCGCGTGCCCGGCGTCCCACCTCGACCCCGGCCGCGCCCTCGCCACCGGCGGCGCCCCGGCTAGGCGCGTCCCCGGCGGTCAGGTCTTTCCTCGTAACAGTCTGTTACGAGCTCGGAACGGCCGGCGAGATCCGCCGTGCTTCGGCGCATTGGACTTCGTAACAGTCTGTTACAAGGCGGGTTTCGCGCGCGCCTCGTTGCGGCGTCGGGACCTTCCGGAGTGAGAGACGCGCCGGGCCCCGGTCAGGCGGCGACGGCCAGCTCGTCGAGGAGCGGACCCGTGTCGAACGGCTCGTAGCCGAGCCGTCGCGCGATCTCCTCGCTCGACGGCCGCGTGCCCTCCCGGAAGAGCTCCCGGAGGAACGTGCCCGTCTCGGGGCGCTCCCACCAGTCCTCGCCGACCGCGTCGCGCAGGTACGCGCGGAGCTGGGCCGAGCGGATCCAGGCGCGGAGGTAGTCGGCGGAGTAGAAGCCGTCGTCCAGGTCGGCGAGGTAGTTGTCCGGCCGGTACCGGAAGCCGACCGCGTCCGCGAGCCGCTCGGCATATGTCGTCGCGTAGTCCGGCGCGTTCGCGAAATCGCTCCAGAGCTCGAGCTCATAGCCGAGCTTCGCGGCGTAGCGGCGGAAGAGCAGTGCCTCGAGGAAGCGCGTGCTCTCGGCGTTCTCTTCCGCCTCCGCGACCTCGAGCCCGAAGTGCTGGGCATGCCAGCCCGGCTCGCGGGAGATCGACTCGACCAGGAAGGAGTAGATCTCCGTCAGCGCGTGGTCGCGCGAGAGCCGGCGGAACGTGTACGGCAGGGCCGGGTCGCAGCCGGCGTAGTGGAGCGCGTGGCCGGCCTCGTGCAGGAGCGCCTGGTAGTCGTGCAGCCCGCCCTGCGCGCGCGTGATCAGGTGCACGACGGCGGGCGGGTCCGACGCGATCACACACGCCCGCGGGTTCTTCTGCGGGCGGTCGTCGAGGTCGAGGCGGATGCTCGACTCGGCGGCCAGGTCGAAGCCGAGGCGGGCGAGCGTCTCCAGGCACACGGGGACCGCGCGCTCCTTCGAGTACGTCTCGGCGAGCGGGGACATGCGACGCAGGTACGCGACGTGCGTCGACGCGGGGACCGGCTCCCGCTCCTCGCCGAGCAGGCGGTCGAGCCAGCGCTCGCGCAGCCGCTCCCACGACGGGGCCTGCCGCTCCCCGGCCGTCTCGAGCTCGGCGGCGAGCTCGCCCAGGCCGATGCCCTTGAGCTCCTCGCTTCTGGCGACGGGATCCGGCTCGCCGGTGAGCTCGGCCTCGAGCTCCTCGCCCCGCCGCATGAGATCGAGCCGGTCGTCGTTGAACTCGGCCGAGACGTCCCCCGCCAGACGGCCGAGCTCCTCGCGCCGGGCGTAGTCGTCGATCAGCGCGATCCGGGCCTGCGCGGAGCGGAGCGGGAGTGATTCGCCGTCGAACTCGACGCGGGCGGCGAGCAGCTTGTTCTGCAGCTCGTCGTAGGCCTCGGCCAGCGCGAGCGAGATCACCCCGCCCGCGGCGGACTCGCGCAGGCGGAGCAGCCGCTCGTGCTCGTCGGCCGGCGCCGCGCCGGTCGCCTCGGCGAGGGCGGCGTGCTGCTCGCGCGTGAAGAGGTCGGCGTAGCGCGCGACGATCGCGGCGTGCTCGCTCGTCTCCTTCTCCCCCACCCGCACGGCGCGCGCCTCCTCGGAGCTCTCGAGCAGGTAGCTCCTGAGGCGTTCCTCGAACTGATCCGGCGTGACCCCCATCGTCCCCGTCTTCTCCTAGATTCCGAGCCGCGTGAGCATGGCCTCGTCACGTCGCCAGCGAGGCCGCACCTTGACCTTCAGCTCGAGGAACACCGGCCGGCCGAGCAGCTGCTCGATCTCCGGCCGCGCCCGCGAGCCGATCTCTCGGATCATACGGCCGCCCTTGCCCACGACGATCCCCTTCTGCGACTCCGTCTCCACGAACACCGACGCGGAGACGCGGCCCTCTTCGATCTCCTCCACCTCGACCGTGACCGCGTGCGGCACCTCCTCCCGCGTCAGACGGAGCACCTGCTCGCGGACGAGCTCCGCGACCCGCTCCTCGGGCGACTGGTCGGTCAGCTCGCCGACGGGAAAGTACGCGGGGCCCTCGGGGAGGAGCGCGACCAGCTCGTCCCGCAGCGCCTCGACGCCGTCCCCCGTGCGGCCGCTCACGGGATGGAGCGCGTGGAAGTCGCCGAGCTGCGCAGCCTGCGCGATCGCGGCCGCGATCTGCTCCGGCTTGAGCCGGTCGACCTTGTTCAGGGCCACGACGACGGGCGCCTCGCCGCCGTAGACGCGCTCGGCGATGAAGCGGTCGCCGCCGCCGATCGCCTCGTCGGCCGCGAGGACGAAGAGCACCGCGTCCACGTCCGTCAGGGACTCGTCCACGGTCCGCTGCATGCGCTCGGTCAGCGGGTCGCGCGGGCGCTGGAAGCCGGGCAGGTCGACGAGCACGAGCTGCCAGTCCTCGCCGTTCGCCACCCCGGCGATCCGCCGCCGCGTCGTCTGCGGCTTGTCCGAGACGATCGCGACCTTGCCGCCGGCCATGGCGTTCACGAGCGTCGACTTGCCGACGTTCGGCCGGCCGGCCACCGCGACGAAGCCCGACTTGAGTGGCTCGTCCGGAGTCATTGCCGTGCGTCCGGTGTCCGCGAAACAAGCTCCGCAAGGACGCAGGGAGGCCTCGTATCGACCGAGATACGGGGCGGACCGAGGACGCTGTCGGAGCGCAGGTTTCGCGCCGCCGGAGGTGCGGAGGATGGCGCCGGGCGAGCCACCCTAGAGCTCGAACGAGTCGGGCAGGAGCTCCTCCGGCGTGCGGGTCAGCACCTCGCCCTCGTGCATGAAGACGACCCGGTCGAGCTTGAACTCGAGCATCCACTGGCGGCAGCCGCCGCACGGCGAGGCCGTCACGGCGAGCGCCTCCACGTCGCCCGGGCGCACGCCGAGGCGCGCCGCGCGCGCGAGCGCCGCCCGCTCCGCGCAGATGCCGAGCGGATACGAGGCGTTCTCGACGTTCACGCCGTCGACGATCTCGCCGTTGCGCAGGAGCAGCGCCGCGCCGACGTGGAAGTTCGAGTACGGCGCGTAGGCAGCGTCCGCCGCCGCGACGGCTCGCTGGAGCAGGTCTTGGTCGGTCACGTCAGGTCACCGCCCGGCCGGCCTGCCTGCTGCGCCGGCGAAGACCAAGCGCGGGAAGGACGCAGGGAGCGGTCGTGGCCGGAGGCTACGGCGGGGACTGAGGACGCAGCCGGGCCCCGGTTTGCAGCCACGCGCTGTGCGCGAGACGGGTGGGCGGTGGCCTGGTTCATGTGAGGAACTGGAAGAGGAGCAAGGTCACGAGCGTACCGAGCAGCCCGCCGAACGCGACCTCGGCGGTCGTGTGGATCCCGGACTCGACGCGCGTCTGCGCGACGAGGAACGCCATCAGGAACGCGAGCGTCGAGATGAGCACGCGGTGCCGGAAGTCGGCGGCGACCATCGTGATCGCCATCCAGCCCCCGAACGCGACGGCGGCGTGGCCGGACGGCAGGCCGCCGCGCAGCGGCGTTCCGCGGCCCGAGATCGCCTTGACGGCGATGACCGCGATCACGGTCAGGCCGAGGGCGATGATCGTCAGGTTGGCGGGGATCGCCCGCACCTCGTTGACGAGGTGGTACGTGGGCGCGCGGATCCGGTCGACGAAGACGAGGTAGCCGATCGTGGCCGCGACGACCGAGGCGACGAGAACGGCGCCCGCGGCGACGTCCTTCGCGACCTTCGCACGCGGGTCGTGGTGCCTCGTCGAGAGGTCGATCATCTCCTCGATCGCGGTGTTCACCATCTCGGCGAAGAGGACGAACGCGATCGAGACGAGGAGCACCATGAGCTCGACCTTCGTGACGTCGTAGGCGAAGGCGAGCACGAGCACGACCGTGGCGAGCGCGAAGTGGACGCGCATGTTGCGCTCGCGGCGCAGGACGTGGATGAGGCCCTCGATCGCGTAGTTGAACGAGACGAGCAGCGAGTGAGGCCGCTTCTCCGACGGGGGCGCGGGCGGAAGCTCGACGAGCTCGGGGGCCTGCACTTCGCGCGGCGGCGACTCGGGGCGCTGGGCGGTCACGGGACGAGCTCCGTCTCGCGGCGCTCCATCTCCGCCCCGTGCTCGTAGCCGATCAGGTGCAGCAGCCCGTGCACGAGCGGCCAGCGCCACCCGTCGCCGACCACGTCGGGACAGATGACGACGTCCCCGAGCTGCCGGGGCAGGCCGGCCGGAAGCTCCTCGCGCGCGTCGATCGGGAAGGAGAGCACGTCGGTTGCTTCGTCGACCCCGAGGTGCTCCCTCTTGAGGGCGCGCATCTCCTCGGCGGAGACGAAGGCGATGCCGAGGTCTCCCGCCTCGATTCCCTCGGCCGCGAGGGCGGCGCGGGCCAGCGAGGCGGCCTCCGTCGCGTCGACCGGTGATCCGCTCCGGTTCTCGACCTCGACCGCGATCACGGCCCGGCCCCGTCGCCGTTCTCCGCGTGCTCGCGGTAGGCCTCGACGATGCGCTGGACGATCACGTGGCGCACGACGTCCTCGTTGCCGAGCTCGACGAACTCGAGCCCCTCGACGGCTCGGAGGATCTCGCGGACGCGCACGAGCCCCGACGCCTGCTCGCGCGGCAGGTCGACCTGCGTCACGTCGCCGGTCACGACCATCTTCGAGCCGAACCCGAGCCGGGTCAGGAACATGTGCATCTGCT
>Ga0210115_1000555_pt1 | contig 10821 bp, 6 predicted proteins | sample MayberryNW_TuleB_2_FD_185526 | JGI IMG/M metagenome (GOLD analysis project Ga0210115, IMG submission 185526) | Wetland microbial communities from San Francisco Bay, California, USA, that impact long-term carbon sequestration - MayberryNW_TuleB_D2... | ecosystem: Environmental > Aquatic > Marine >... | reverse complement strand
CTCCCTTCGTTGCCGCCACCGTCGTCGCCGGCGCTGTCCGAGCGCTGTCCCGCCGCTGGCCCGACCGAGTCGGCGTGTTTCTCGGGCGCGCCTCGGCCCGGGCGGCCTACGTTCGGGACCAGGACGCAACGGCACCGCCGCGGTCGTCCGGTACGCCCGAGCTGCCCGACCGCGAACGACGGGGAGGAGGTGCGATGGCCGACGGTCGCCCGGCGACCCACGTGGAGTTCCGGCTGCTGGGTCCCCTCGTCGTCACCGCCGGCGGGCGGCCTCTCCCCCTGCCCGGGGCGGCCGAGCGCGCACTGCTCGCGCTGCTGCTGCTCTCCCCCGGGCGGCCGGTCGCGGCGAGCACGCTCATCGACCGGCTGTGGGGCGACGGCGACCTGCCGGCCGACCCCTCCAACGCGCTGCAGCTGAGGGTCTCGAAGCTGCGCCGGGCGCTCGCCGGCACGGATGCGGCCGTCGTCCGCGACGGAGCCGGCTACCGCGCCGACGTGTCGCCCGACGCGGTGGACGCGGAGGCGTTCGTCGCAGGCGTGCAGGCGGCACGGTCCAGAGGCGGTAGGGGCGCCGGCGGCGACCGGGCTGCCGGTGCGGCCGAGGCCGCCGAGCTGTACGGCGCCGCACTGGCCAGGTGGGGCGGTGACCCTCTCGCCGACTTCGCCGGCCAGCCGTGGGCGATGGTCGAGGCGGCCCGGCTGTCCCAGCTGCGCCTCGCCGCCCTCACCGAACGCGCCCAGCTGCTGCTCGCTGCCGGCCGGCCAGGCGAGGCCGTCACCGACCTGGACCCGGTCGTCGCCGCCGACCCCACCCAGGAGACCCTGGCCGGGCTGCTGATGACCGCGCTGTACCAGTCCGGGCGGCAGGCGGACGCGCTCGAGGTCTACGCCCGCACCCGCGCCGTCCTGGACGATGACCTCGGGCTCGAGCCGTCGGCGGCGCTGCGGGCCCTGCACCAGAAGGTCCTCACCCAGGACCCCGACCTCGCGCCGGCAGCCCTCTCCCCTCCGGCTGTCCCCCCGGCCGACCGCGAGTCGCGCGCGACGACCCGGTCGAACGTGCCACGGCCGGTGCGGGCGCTCATCGGCCGGGAGCGCGAGCTCGACTCGCTTGCTGACCTGGTCGCCACGTCCCGGCTGGTGTCGCTGGTCGGGCCCGGCGGTGCCGGCAAGACCACCACGGCGTACGCCGCGGCCGCACAGCTCGCCGACCGCTACCGGGACGGCGCCTGGGTCGTGCGCCTGGCACCGGTCACCGATCCCGACCACGTGCCCCTGTCGGCCGCCGAGGCTCTGGGCGCACCTCTCGACGGCGCAGCCGTGGGTGGCCCGGCCCGGCAGCGGCTGCTCACCTACCTCGCGCACCGCGAGCTGCTGCTCGTGCTGGACAACTGCGAGCACGTCGTCGACGCCGCCGCCCGGCTCGTCGACGACGTGCTCGCGCACTGTCCCGAGGTCACGGTGCTCACCACGACCCGGGAGGCGCTCGCCGTCCCCGGCGAGGTGCAGGTGCCGCTCGGGCCGCTGGCCACCCCGCCAACCGGGACCCTGCCGGGTCGGGTGCTGGACTACCCGGCGGCGCAGCTGTTCGCCGAACGGGCCCGCGCCGTCCGCCCGACGTTGGACCTGACCCGTGAGGAGGACCTGAGGGCGGTCGCCGACGTCGTGGTGGCCCTCGACGGGATGCCCCTGGCCGTCGAGCTGGCGGCGGCACGCACGTCCACGCTGTCGCCGCCCGAGCTCGCCGCCCGGCTGACCGACCGCTTCGGCCTGCTGACCTCCGGTCCGCGCACGGCCGAGGCGCGGCAGCGGACCCTGCGGGCCACCGTGGACTGGAGCCACGACCTGCTGACCGAGCCGGAGCGGGTCGTGTTCCGCCGGCTCGCCGTGTTCCACGGCGGCTGGACCCTCGACGCCGCCGAAGCGGTCACAGCCGGGCCTGACCTGGCCCGGACCGAGATCCTCGACGTGTTGTCCCGGCTCGTCGAGCGGCAGATGGTCACCGTCGACGACGTACGTCAGGGCCAGCCGTCGCGCTACCGGATGCTGGAGACGCTGCGGCAGTACGCCAACGAGAGGCTGACCGCCGCCGGCGAGGCTGACCGGGCTGCGGCGGCACACGTCGCCTACTTCCGGGCCGTGACCGACGCGGCCGAGTGGACCCTGCGCGGGCCCGGGCAGGCAGCGACCCTGCGGCGGCTTCGGGACGAGCTGGCGAACCTCCGGGCCGCGTTCGCCTGGCTGTCCGCCCGGGAGGGCGATGAAGCACGCGTCGAGGACGCGCTCCACCTGGCCGGCAGCCTGGGCTGGTTCTGGCACTTCGGCCGTCATGTCGAGGGCCGCGACGTCCTGCGGCACGTCATCGCTCTCGCGGGCGGCTCGGCGGCCGCACGGGCGCGCGCCCTGCAGGCCGTCTCACTGGTCGAGCGCCCCCGGTCCTGCCCGGTGCACCCCAGCCCCCGGTGTGCCGAGACCGCAGCCGCCAGCCTCGAGCTGTTCGAGCAGCTGGGCGACACCCGGCGGGCCGCGATCTCCCGGGTCCTGCTCGCGGTCGAGGGCGTGTCGGCGCGCGAAGGGGACGAGAAGGCGACCCGGTCGCAGGCGCTCCTCGCGGCCGCCGACGAGCAGTTCACCGCCGCCGCCGACGAGTGGGGTCACGCTCTGGCCGCCTTCGTCCGGATGGAGACCTACCTCAAGACCGGCGACGACGCCCGAGCACTGCCGACCGGCCGGGCCGCAGCGGCGGCGTTTCGCGCGCTGAACGACCCCTGGGGGCTGTCAGCGGTCCTGTACCACCTGGGATGGGGGCTGCGGCAGTTCGGCCGGTACGCCGAGGCCGTGCCGGTGCTGGAGGAGGCGATCGAGGTCTCTGCCCGCGGCGGCATCCAGAACACCGAGCTGTGGGCGCTGGCGGACCTCGGCGTCGCGCTGGTGAACCTCGGCGACCTGGGCGGCGCCAGGGACCGGTTCGACGCGGCCGGCGTCGGCTCGACCGAGTCCGGTGACGGGGCCGGTCACGTGCTCGCCGCCTACGGCTACGCGCTGCTGGCCCGGGTCACCGGGGACTGGCCGCAGGCGCGGGCGCGGTACGGCGTCGCGCTCGGCGGCTTCGAGGAGCTCGGCACGCCGGTGCCGGTCGGGCTGGCGCTGGCCGGTCTGGCCCGCTGCGACGAGGTCGAGGGGCTGGTCGACGAGGCCCGGAGCCGGTTCGAGGCGGCCCGCGTCATCGGCGAGACCGCGGGGGAGCCGCACCTGGTCGCGGCCGGCCTCGAAGGCCTCGCCCGGCTCGCCGCCGACGAGGACACGGCGGAGGCGGTGGTGACGGCGAGCACCCTGCTCGCGCAGGCCGACGCGGTGCGGGAGCGCGCCCGGCGCCCGCGCGCCCCGTACGAGCAGGCCGAGCTCGCGGCGCTCACCGAGCGGCTCGGCGCGACGACGTAGCCGCTCCCCGACGGGAAGCTCCTCAGCCGTCGGTCGTCGGGTCGTGCTGCTCGCGAGGCGCCGGCAGGACGGTCCCCGGGAAGCCGGCGCCCGCCAGCGCGCCCAGCACGTCGGAGACCGCGGGCTCGCCGTGCAGGACGACCGTCGTGGCGGCGAGGTCGGCCAGGACGAGCGCGACACCCGGCACGTCGCGAAGGACGGCGGTCACCTTCCGGACGCAGTGCCGGCAGGTCATGCCGGGCACGAGCAGGGTCAGCGGGCCGGGTGCTGATCTCACGCCGCAAGACTTCCGAGCCGCGCTGTCCGGGCACTGTCCGCGCGCGAGGGGCCGAGGCACTTCCTCCCGACAGCCGCCGGACAGGGCACGCCCGGATCCTGCGAGGGCTCCACCAGAGCAGCCCGTGCCCCGTGCCTCGCAGGTGCCCGGGACGAGACCGTCCAAGACCGAAGAGAGGAACCATGTCTCCCGCAACGTCCTCCGCCAGCCCTCGCCGCTGGTGGGCCCTGGCCGGAATCGCCACGGCCCAGTTCGTGGTCATCATGGACACATCCATCATCGGCGTGGCCCTGCCCGAGATGCAGACCGACCTGGGCTTCGCCCCCGAGGACCTGTCGTGGGTGTTCAACGCCTACGTGGTCGCCTTCGGCGGGCTGCTGCTGCTCGGCGGGCGCCTGTCCGACCTGCTCGGCGCCCGCCGGGTCTTCATCTCCGGCTGGGCCGTCCTGCTCGCCGGGTCCGTCGTCGCCGGCGCAGCGGGCAACGCGGCCGTCGAGCTCGCCGGCCGCGCCGTCCAAGGGGCCGGCGCCGCCCTGATCGCGCCGTCCGCGCTCACTCTGCTCATGGTCCTGTTCGCCTCGAACGGCAAGGAGCTCACCAAGGCGCTGGCGCTGTACGGCGCCGCCGCGCCGGCCGGTGGCACCGCCGGCGTGTTCCTCGGCGGCGTCCTGACCGAGTACACGTCATGGCCGTGGGTGTTCTACCTGAACGTCCCCATCGCCATCGCGGTCATCGTGCTTGCCGCGAAGGTGATGCCGAACGTCCCCGGCACGCGCGGCAGCGGCAACGACTGGGTCGGTGCCGCGACGGTCACCGGCGGCCTCGCCGCTCTCGTGTACGCCATCGTCCGCGCCCCCGAGGTCGGCTGGGGCTCCGCGCAGACGCTGCTCGTCGGCGCCGGCGCGCTGGGCCTGCTCGGCGTGTTCCTGCTCGTCCAGGCCAGGCACCGCCACCCGCTGGTCCGGCTCGGCATCTTCCGCACCCCGGCCCTCGCCGCGGCCAACCTGGCCCAGCTGCTGCTGGGGGCGGCGTGGGTGCCGATGTGGTTCTTCCTGAACCTCTACCTGCAGCAGGTCCTCGGCCTGTCGGCCTTCCCGTCCGGGTCCGCGCTGCTGCCGATGACCGTGCTGATCATGGCCGGCATGGTGCTGGTCGCCCCTCGGGCGATCGCCAGGTTCGGGCCCAAGCAGGTGCTGGTGACCGGGATGGGTGTCCTCGCGGCCGGGCTCGGCCTGCTCGCCCTGGTGAGTCCGGACGGCAGCTACGCCGTCGACGTGCTGCCGGCGTCGCTGGTCGCGGCGGCCGGCATGAGCCTCGCGTTCATCCCGTCCCTCGGGGTCGCCCTGTCCTCGGCCCGCCCCGAGGAGGGCGGTCTGGCGGCCGGCATCGTCAACACCAGCTACCAGGTGGGCTCTGCGCTCGGGCTCGCCGCGATGACCGCGGTCGCCGCGGCGAACGGCGCGGACCAGCTGGGTGACCCGTCGTCCCTGACCGACGGCTACTCGGCCGCGTTCGTCGGCGCGGCGGGCATCGCCGCGGTCGGCGCGGTGCTGGCCGCTGTCACGCTGCGACTCCCGAAGCCGAAGCCGGCGACGGCCGACGTCGAGACGGAGGCGGTCGCCGCCTGACGGCACGGCTCCGCCCGCCCGAAGGGCCGGGCTCCCGAGAGGGGGTCCGGCCGTTCGGCGCGACGTGCTCAGCCGCGGAAGGGGGCGGCCTTGACCGCGAGGTCGAGGGCGCCGTACCGGCGCAGGAACGCGGCGCGACCGCGCGGCACCCGGGTCGCCTCGGTCCGGAACGCGGTCGAGAACTCGCGCCTGAAACCGGCCCGCGGGTGCGCCGCGACGACGGCAGCGATCACCTCGGGGGGCAGCTGCCACGACCGGAGACCGACGACGTCGAGGGCGGCCCCGGCCGCGAGGAGGTACGCGACGGTGCCGTGCGCCAGGCTCACGCCCGGACTGTGGTGCAGCGTGATGGCGCTCCGCAGGATGTCGGTGGCGGCGGTCGAGAGCCCTACGTCCTCGGCGACGTCACGGGCGGCACGGGCGCTTTCCCGGGTGAAGTCGTCGCGGTCGGACGTCGGCAGTCCGATGTCGTGCAGCAGGGCGGCCGCGAACAGCAGCTCGCGGTCCACGTCCAGGTCGTCCACCTCGCCGAGCGCCGCACCGAACGCGAACGTCCGGTGCGAGTGGTTCAGCATGGCCGCAGTCAGCCGACGCGTGGCCAGGTCCTCGGCCGCGCGGGTCAGCGCCGAGCTCGGTAGTGGCCGCCGGCCGGTCGTGACCGGCGCCCGGCGGCCGGAGTTGACCCGCATCAGCATCGAGAGCCGGCCGGCAGCGTAACTCAGGTGGGTGCGCGCCAACGGCCGCAGCAGGCTCCGTCGCTCGGCGGCGCTCAGGCGTCCGCCGGTGCGCTCCACCCAGGCGTGCGTGCCGAGGTCGTTCGGTGCGGGGGTCATCGGGGTCTCCCGGAGTGCGCCGGCGTCGGTCCGGTCCGCCCGGCCGCCAGCCGGGCCGAGGCGTCCCACGGTCGCAGCAGCGTCTCCCGGTCGCCCCGGCCAAAGCGCCAGGTCCGGCAAGTGGCGCCTCCGGCGGCCTCGGTCGCGTAGCGTCCCGGGCGTGCTGCACGGGCGGGACGCAGAGCGGGGCCGCCTCGCCACGCTCCTGGCCGAGGCCTGCGACGGCCACGCCGGGACGCTGCTGGTGCACGGTGAGCCCGGGGTCGGGAAGACCGCGCTGCTCGAGGACCTGGTCGCGAGCGCCGGAAGCGACGTCCAGGTGCTGCGGGCCCAGGGCATGGAGTCCGAGATGCCCCTGCCCTTCGCCGCGCTGCACAGCCTGCTGCGCCCGGTGCTCGGCATCCGCGACCGGATCCCGACGCCGCAGGCCAGGGTGCTGCGGGCTGCGTTCGGCGAGGCGGACGACGTCACGGTCGAGCCGTTCCTGGCAGCGCTCGCCACCCTGTCGGTGATCAGCGAAGCCGCGGTGGACGCGCCCGTCCTGTGCGTCGTCGACGACGCGCAGTGGCTCGACCAGGCGACGGCCGACGCGGTGCTGGTGGCGGCGCGACGCCTCGCCGCCGACCGCGTCGCGGTGGTGTTCGCGGCCCGCGACGGCGAGGGCCGCGCGTTCGCCCCTGACGGGGTCCCGGCCGTCGCGCTGAGGCCCTTGGCGGGGGATGCCGCGCGCGCGGTGCTCACCGAAGCGGCCGGCGCCGCCGTGCCCGACGACGTCGCGGACCAGCTGCTGACGCAGGCGGCCGGCAACCCGCTCGCCCTCGTCGAGCTGCCCACCACGCTGTCCGGGCAGCAGCTGGCCGGCGATGCGCCGCTGCCGCCCCAGCCGCACCTCACCGCCGGCATGGAGCGGGTCTTCCTGGACCGCTGCCGCCGGCTGCCGCAGACGGTGCAGACCCTGCTGCTGGTCGCGGCGGCTGACGACTCCGGTCACCTCGCCACCGTGCGGGCAGCAGCCGAGCGCCTGGACGCCGACCCCGACAGCATCGACGCCGCGGAGCGGTCGGGGCTGCTCCTCGTCGACGGCGACACCGTCCGGGTCCGGCACCCGCTGGTCCGGTCGGCGGTCTACCAGGCCGCGACCAGCAGGGAGCGCCGTGAGGCGCACCGGGCCATGGCCGAGGCCCTGGACCCTGACGCAGACCCGGACCGGTACGCGTGGCACCGGGCCGCAGCCGTCGACACCCCTGACCTGGCCGCCGTCGCCGGCCTGACCGCGGCCGGAGCGCGGGCCGAACGACGCGGCGGGTACGCCGCCGCCTCGGCCGCCTACGAGCGCGCCGCCGAGCTCACCGCCGCCGAGCATCCCCGCGCCGCGCACCTGTACGCCGCCGCCCGCACCGCGTGGGCCGCCGGACTGACCGCTCCTGCCCGGAGGCTGGCTGCGGCGGCCCGCGACATCGCCGACGACCGGGTGCTGCGCGCCGACATCGACCGGCTCCGGGGCCGCATCGACGTCAACGTCGGGTCGGCGACCGACGCGCACCACACGTTTGCCGCCGCGTCCCGTGCGGTGAGCGCCGACGACCCCACCCGCTCGCTCGAGCTCGCCGTCGCCGCGGTGCTGCTGAGCACCTACGGTGCCGACAGCGGCACCAGACTCAACGCGGATGCGCTGGCTGCCGACGCGATCGGCGGCCGGACGCCCCGGACCCGCTGCCTCGGCCACCTGCTCCGCACGCTCACCCTCGCCGCCGCACCCGACTGGCCGGGTGCCGTGGCGTCGCTGCGCGCCGCGCTGGACGCCGGTGCCGACGTCGCCGACCTCGACCTGCTGTCCCACCTCGGCAACGCCGCCCTGCACGTCGGCGACGACGATGCCCATCACCGCAGCTTCACCGCGATGGTCACCGGGGCCCGAGCCGCCGGTGCCGGCATGCTCGTGCTGTACGCGCTCCCCCGGCTCGGGTTCACCCAGCTCGTCACGGGCAGGTGGGCCGCGCTCCGCGGCGACGCCGAGGACGCGCTGTCCCTCAGCGCCAGCGTGGGGCAACGTCAGCTCGCGGCGGCACCGCTGGGCTGGCTCGCCGTCCTCGCCGCGCTCCAGGGCCGGCCCGACGCCGAGTGCGACGCGCTCCTCGCCGAGCTCGACCAGGCGGCCGGTCAGCCGCTCGGCGTGCTCGCCGACCCCGTGCACGACCTCCTTCGGTGGGCCCAGGGCACCAGGGCGGCCAACGGCGGCGACACCCGGGGGGCGCAGCACCGCTTCGGGAGCATCCGGGTCGGCGCCATCCGCCGTCTCACCGCGGTGGACCGCATCGAGGCTGCCGTCCGGGCCGGCGACCAGGACCAGGCTCTGGCGTGGGTCGAGGAGCTCGCCCCGTTCGCCGAGGGCACCGGGTGGCCCTGGGCGCTCGCCACCGTCGCGCACGGCCGGGCCCTGCTCGCCGAGCCCGCCGCTGCACCCGCCCTGTTCGACGCCGCCCTCGCCCACCACGCCCAGCCAGGCGGCAGGCCGTACGACCGGGCCCGCACCCAGCTCGCGTACGGCGAGTTCCTGCGCCGCTCGCAGCACCGCGTCGACGCCCGCACCCACCTGCGTGCCGCGCTGCAGACGTTCGAGGACCTGCGTGCCGAGCCGCTCGCCGCCCGCGCCGGCCAGGAGCTGCGCGCGTCCGGGGAGACCGCACGCAAGCGCGACCCGTCCACCCGGCTGACGCTCACCCCGATGGAGCGCCAGGTCGCCGGACTCGTCCGCCAGGGCCTGTCGAACAAGGACATCGCGGCGCAGTGCTGGGTCTCCCCGCGCACCGTCGCCTTCCATCTGCGGAACATCTTCACCAAGGCCGGGGTCACCTCCCGCGGTGAGCTCGCCCGGCTCGACCTGGGCTAGCGGACGGACTGCGGGTCGAGCTCGTGGGTGTGCGACCGGGGCGCGCTCAGGGATCGGTCGTGGCGCACCACGGCCACGAGGCGGACGAGGACGGCGACGACGACGGGGACGAGGACGACGGTGACCATGGCGGGCTCCTGCGGCTCGGCTGATGAACGGGACGGTTCGAGGTTGCCGCCGGTCGGGCAGCGTCGCGCCGGCACAACGGCCAGGTCCGACAACGCCGGCCGGGTGGCGCGCCTACCGGGCGGTGACGGTGAACGGGACGGTCAGGACCTGCCCGTCGGCCAGCCGGAACTGCCCCCAGAGCCGGTAGGTCCCCGGCGTGTCGAACCGGGCATGCACGTCCAGCTCCGGGCCGAACCGCTGGCCCGGGAGGGCGAAGACCGGGTCGCCGTCGGCGTCCTCGACGTCGGCGTGCTCGTGGGCGAAGGTCGCTGCGTCGCCGCGGATGACGACGACGTGCCCCGCTGCGGCGAGGTACGGGCGCAGGTCGTCCAGTCGGCGACCGGTGCTGGCGTCGGCGAAGGTGAATGCGAGGTCGCTCGTGCCTCCGACGGCGGCCTCGCCCTCCAGCCCGACCCGGACGCCGTCGACCACCTGGCTGCGCGGGCTGTCGGCCAGGGTGGCCGGCTCGGGTGCGGTGCCGGCGACGGTGACCGTCTGACGCGCGTGGACGTCGGTCATCTCCCCCTGGCGGCGGACCTCGCTGTTGAGGACGTACGTCCCGGCGGTGGGGAAGGTCATCCGGACGGCGAGCTCGCCGGTGCGGCCGGTCGGCTCGGGGTGGACGTGGGCGAACGTCCCGAGGTCGGCGCGGGTGGCGATGAGGTGCATCCACACCTCGTGGGACAGCGACAGGTCGTCGACCGGGTCACCGGTCTCGGCGTCGGTGACGTGCGCCACGACCCGGGTCGGGACCCCGGGACGGGCGTCGGACGGCACGTGGACCCGGATCCGGACGCCTGCCTCCGCGGCCGGGACCGGCTCGATGTCGGTGGTCATCATCGTGCTCATCGCGGGGCGCATCGGCATGCCCGTGGTCTCGGTCCAGGCCAGGACGCCGTTCATCCCCCGGCGGGCGGTGTCGGTCCGGGACAGCGCGGTGAGCCCGGCACCGATGGCCAGCGCGACGACGGCGACCACGACGAGGAACGCGTACTGCCCCACCCGGGACCGCAACGGCGGCCGGAGGATGTCGGCCGCCGAGTCCGGGCGGCGGAACCGCTTGAGGAGCTGGGCGTTGGTGACGACGCTGACCGAGCTCATCGCCATCGCGGCGGCGGCCAGCACGGGGTCGAGCAGCAGGTCGTGCCACCAGTAGAGGGCGCCGGCGGCGACCGGGATCAGCAGCACGTTGTAGGCGAAGGCCCAGAACAGGCCCTGCTTGATGGTGGTGACGGTCCGCCGGGACAGGGCGACGGCGGACACGATGCCGCGCAGGTCGCCGCCGACCAGCGTGATGTCGGAGGCGGCGATGGCGACGTCGGCACCGGTGCCGATCGCCATGCCGAGGTCGGCCCGGGCGAGCGCCGGCGCGTCGTTGATCCCGTCGCCGACCATCGCGACCCGGCGACCCTCGCCCTGGAGGCGCTCGATCAGCGTGTCCTTGTCGGCCGGGAGCGCTTCGGCGATGACGTGGTCCGAAGCGATGCCGACACGCCGCGCGACGGACTCGGCGGTCACCCGGCCGTCGCCGGTCAGGAGCCAGGCATCGAGGCCCAGTGCCCGGAGCTCGCGGATCGCCTCGGCT
>Ga0210115_1000554_pt1 | contig 10831 bp, 6 predicted proteins | sample MayberryNW_TuleB_2_FD_185526 | JGI IMG/M metagenome (GOLD analysis project Ga0210115, IMG submission 185526) | Wetland microbial communities from San Francisco Bay, California, USA, that impact long-term carbon sequestration - MayberryNW_TuleB_D2... | ecosystem: Environmental > Aquatic > Marine >... | reverse complement strand
GCGCCGCGTCGGCCCGACCGGCAAGGCCTACGGCCTCGATATGACCGACGAGATGCTCGCGCTCGCGCGCGAGAACCAGCAGCGTGCCGGCGTCGCGAACGTCGAGTTCCTCAAAGGCGAGATCGAGCACATTCCGCTGCCGGACGCGAGCGTGGACGTGATCATTTCGAACTGCGTGATCAACCTGGCGGCCGACAAGGACGTCGTCCTGCGCGAGGCGTTCCGCGTCCTCAGGCCGGGCGGCCGTTTCGCGGTGTCCGACATCATCGTGCGCCGCGAAGTGCCGGACGCGGTGAGGAAGAACCTCGAGCTGTGGACCGGGTGCGTGGCCGGCGCGCTGGAGGATCGTGAATACCGTCAGAAGCTCGCGGCCGCCGGGTTCGAGCAGATCGACATCGAGCCCACGCGCATCTACACCGCCGGGGACGCGGCCGCGTTCCTGAGCACCAGCGGCCTTGAAGAATCCGCTCTGAGCGCTGAGATCGAAGGCGCGTTCATGAGCGGGTTCGTGCGCGCGACGAAGCCCGCGTGAACACCAGCAGGGGCGGCTCGCGTGCGGGCCCGTCGGTGATCGGCGCGAAAGTACAATACAGGGCGATGCCCCCGCGCGTTCGATTCGCTCCGTCCCCCACCGGTTACCTGCATATCGGCGGCGCCCGCACGGCGCTGTTCAACTGGCTGTACGCGCGCCACTCGGGCGGCGTGTTCGTCCTCCGGATCGAAGACACTGACGTCGAACGGTCGTCGGCCGACATGGTCACCGGCATCCTCGACGGGCTGCGATGGCTCGGCCTCGACTGGGATGAGGGACCGCTCGTCGGCGGTCCCCACGATCCGTACTTCCAGTCCGGCCGCCTGGCACGTTATCGCGCGATCGCGATGCAGCTCGTTGCGGGCGGGCGCGCCTACTTCTGCTACTGCTCCACCGAACGGCTCCAGGACAAACGCCGCGAGGCCGAAGCCGCGGGACGGGCGTGGATCTACGACCGCCGGTGCCTGTCGCTCACCCCGGAGCAGGTCGCCGAATACGAGGCGGTCTCCGCGCCGCGCGCCGTGCGCTTCAGGATCCCGCCCGGAGAAACGCGCTTCGACGATGTCGTGCACGGTCCGATCGTCTTCGACAACGCCAACATCGAGGACTTCGTAATCCTGCGTTCCGACGCGCACCCCACGTACCATCTGTCCGTCGTCGCCGACGATACGGACATGGAGATCACGGACGTGGTCCGCGGCGACGATCACATCTCCAACACGCCGAAGCACGTGCTGCTGTTCGAGGCGCTCGGGGTGCCCGCGCCGCGCTTCGCGCACGTGCCGCTCATCCTGGGCACCGACAAGAGGCGGCTCAGCAAGCGTCACGGCGCGACGTCAGTGATGGAGTACGCGCGCCAGGGCTATCTTCCCGAGGCGCTCGTCAACTTCCTCGCGCTGCTCGGCTGGTCGCCGGGATCCGACCAGGAGATCTTTTCGAAACCCGAACTCGTCGACGCGTTCAGCCTCGAAGGCATCAGCGGCGGGAACGCCGTCTTCAACCCGGAAAAGCTTGACTGGATGAACGCGCAGTACATCGCGCGCCTCTCCCACGATGATCTGATCGAACGTCTGCGGCCGTATCTGCGTGAGGCTGGTCTCTGGCATGACGATCTCGCCGGCGCGCGGCGTGCGTGGTTCGCGCGTGTGCTCGACCTCGCGCGTCCGCGCGCCAGGCGCCTGACCGACTTCGTGCCGCAGCTCTCCACCTTTCTGGCGGCACACGTCGTCTACGACGAGGCCGCCGTGCAGAAGCATCTGCAAACGCCTGAGCTCGCCGATCACATCGCGGCGCTGCAGCCCGCGCTCGCGCGCCTCGCCGACTTCGATGCGGCAAGCACCGAGGCGGCCTTGCGCGACGCTGCGGCCGTGCGCGGTGTGAAAGCCGCGAGCCTCATTCATCCCGCACGTGTGGCGCTGACTGGACAGTTGGCAAGTCCGGGCCTCTTCGACGTGATGGCGCTACTCGGCCGTGAGATCACGCTGGCCCGCCTCGGCGAGCTCGAGCGTTTCCTGCGCGCGCGGCGATCCTGATTCGCGCGATCCTTCTTTGTTCCTTCGCCAAGTCGCTGAACCTCCGCAGCTTGTCGTCACTGCGGACACACTCTCGGGGTGAGATCCGGTCCGCCTTGCGCCCCTCTCCCGCTAACTCAAAGGTAAGTAGGAACTTAGCCACAGCCGTGGCATATGCGTTGCAGCCGCGCGTCTTGCCTGAAAAGTAGCTCCCTCAGCGGAGCAACGGACTCACACGACCTACGGGTGGAGGCATACGGTGGCCAAAGAGGACCGCGGATTCGCATCGATGGACCGCGCCAAGCAGCGCGAGATTGCGAGCAAGGGCGGCAAGGCCGCTCATCAGAAGGGAACGGCGCACGAGTGGACCAGCGAGGAGGCGCGTGAGGCCGGACGCAAGGGCGGCATGGCGAGTCATCGGCGCAAGCTCCAGGCGCGAGATGAGCCGCGAAGCCCGGAGAGCAACCGTTCGGCGGACGACACCAGCACCAACACGGATACCGATACGAACTACGAGTGATCGTTGAAGCCGGCGAGCACGCGTCCCGCCGGCGCGACACGCTGCGAGACGGCAGCACGGCCTCCGACAGCGTCGCCACCAGTGGAGGCAGGCCCTGGCCGCGGTGTCGGGGTCTGCTCATCAACGTTTCGTCCTGAAACACCGCGCTTCGAAATGCAGCCCGGTCGCCCCGGCATGAGGGAACCCGTCCTCGCCTGCAAACGCGCATCCCCTCTGGCGCGCACCTCCGTATACTGATCTGCATTCCCCGGAGGTGTGACGTGTCGCGCCGCGTGCTGGTGCTCGGTTTCCTGTTGGCCACTGCGGCGCTGGCGACGCCTCGTGCCCAGAACGGCAACGAAGATCCCCCGCGGCCCGTCTTCCGCCTCGGCGTCTCCCTCGTACAGCTCGACGCCGTGGTGACCGATCGCAAAGGGCGCCACGTCACCGATCTCACACCGGACGAATTCGAGGTGTATCAGGACGGCCGGCGTCAACCGATCACCGCGGCCGTCTACATCGAGGTGGACGATCGCTTCGTGCCGACGCCCTATCCGGCGGACGATGGCGCCACGACGAGCGGGGAGATCGTACGGCCGCCCGACGCGCGCCGGACGATTGCGATCGTCGTCGACGACCTGCGCATGGGATTTGTCAGCGTCGCGCACGCGCGCTGGTCGCTGAAGAAGTTCGTGACCACGTCGCTGCGAAACGACGATCTCGTCGGGCTGCTCAGCACGAGCGGCGAGCCCGGCACCTCTACCCCGTTTTCGTACAACCGCCCGGAGCTGTCGATGGCCATCGGGCGGCTGCGCTACTCGATGTTCGGCCTGCGCGCCGCAAGCATCCTGGATCCGGTGGGCGGGATGGCGGACGATTTCCTGAACGGCTACCGCGAAGCCTCCTTCGCGGTCGGGGCACTCGCGCGCGTGGAGGCAATCATCGACGCGCTGCGCGGCAAGCCGGGTCGCAAGGCCGTCGTGCTCGTGTCGGAAGGCTTCACGATCTTCGCTCCCGGCAACGACAACGTCGGGATCGAGTATGCGATGCATCGCCTGGTCGATCGGGCGAACCGGTCCGGCGTCGTGATCTACGCCGTGGATCCGCGCGGCCTCGTGGTGACCGGTCTGACCGCGGCCGACAACACCTCCGGCATGTCGCCGCAGAGCGTGGGCAAGCTCGCGTCGCAGCGCGCCGACGCGCTGCGCGACACCCAGAACGGCCTGCGTTACATCACCGGCGAGACCGGCGGCTTTGCCGTCGTCGACGACAACGATCTGACCGGCGGCTTCCGGCGGGTCCTCGACGACCAGCAGGGCTACTACCTGATTGGGTATCAGCCGGAGCCGGGCACCTTCGACACCGACGCGAGCGGTCGGTTCCGCAAGGTGAAGGTGCGGGTCACCCGGAAAGGCGTGAAGGTCCGCACACGTGCGGGGTTCTACGGCGTGCGGACGGAGTAGCCGGAACTGCGTCGCCAACCGGGCTGCAGGCCAGCCTCTCCAAACTGACACTGAGATTTGCTCAACCAAGGGCGGGCTTCAGCACGGCCCGAAAGCCGCGAGCGTTTGCGTCCGGCTCTGCGGTCCGCTATCAGTCGCTCATGCGTCGGGCTGGTGTCGCTCCCACCAGTCGCGCGCACGCCGCTGATCCCACGGATTGCCAAGCGGCAGCGCGTCGAGGCGATCGGCCAGCACCTCCGCGCAGGGCGGCCGGAGCGCGGGATCCTTTGCGAGGCACTCGAGGACGAGCGCGTCGAGCGCGGCGGGGATTTCCTGCTGCGTGTGCGCTGACGGCGGGGCCGCCGCCGTGTTCGAGTGGTGCATCAGGAGCGACTTGGCATCGCGGGCCTCGAACGGCGGACGCGCCGCGAGCAGCCAGAACGTAACGCAGCCGAGCGCATAGATGTCGGCACGCTCGTCGAAGATCGTGTCCGCACCGACCAGCTCCGGGGCCAGAAACGCGGGCGTGCCCAGCACCACGCCGGCTACCGTGATCGGCGAGAGCGCGTCGGTTCCCTGCCGCGACACGACGCCGAAGTCCAGCACCTTCAGGAAGTCGTACTCGCGTCCGAGCCGGCACACGAACAGATTCGCGGGCTTGATGTCGCGGTGTACGAGCTTCAACGCATGCGCCTCGGCCAGCGACAGGCATGCCTGCTTCAACAAGAACACCACGCGCTCGGGAGGCAGCGGACCGTAGCGTTCGACCATGCGCTGCAGGTCCATGCCGCGCAGGTGCTCCATCACGTAATAGAAACTGCCGGCGTCGGTGACGCCGAAGTCGAACAGCTGCACGGTGTGCGGCGACTGCAGGTCCGCGGTCGCCTGTGCTTCGCGCGCGAAGCGCTCGCGCAGCGAATGTCCTTCGTTCCCGCCCCCGGCGGCCGTGTCGCGCACGACCTTGACCGCGGCGGGTCTCGCGAGCAGGCGATGGCGTGCGAGCCAGACCTCGCCCATACCGCCCGAGCCGATCTGCTCGATCAGGCTGTAGCTGCCCATCCGGATGCTGTTGTCGAGCAGCTGCTCGCCGATCTCGAGCACCGGACCCTGGCTGGCCGCCAGGGCGGAGCCCAGCACGTTCCGCAGCTCGCGGATATTGCCCGGCCACCGGTAATTCTGCAGCCGCTTGAACGACTCGCCCGAAATGATCGGGACCGTGCGCCCGGACTGCTCCGCCTGGCGCCGCAGGATGTACGGCGCCAGCGTGGGGAGATCCTCGACGCGCGCGCGCAGCGGCGCCAGATCGATTGTTCTCGGGATCGCGCGGTGCAGTTCGGGACTCAGGCGGCCGGCAGCCAGCTCGTCGTCCACATCACGCGTGGTCGACAGGATGACGCGCACGTCGGGATCGGCCGCCGTTCCGGCCTGCTGCGCCTCCCCGATCGCGCGCAGCCGCTCGGCGAGGGTGCGCTGGGTCTCGCGCGGCAGGTGCTGAATGCCTTCGAGGTACAGCGTTCCGCCGTGCGCCAGGCGGAAGCTGTGGGCAATGTCCGGGACTGCGCCGGTCCGCAGCGACGGCGGCGACGATCCCGGCGCAATCGCGAGGCAGTTGACGCAGATGATGGCGCGATCCGCCCGGGGCGACTGATGGTGAACCGCGCGTGCTACCGCTTCGTGATCGCTGCCGGGCGGTCCGCTGACGAGCAGCGGCTGGTCGGAGGCGGCGGCGGCGGCGACGTCCTGTCGAAGGCGCGTTGCCACGCCGCTCTCGCCAAGCAGCAATCCGTCGGTCCGATCCCGCGCCTCGCGCAGGAGCTCCTGCGCGACCGTCAGCTCGTGTTCCAGCTCCTCGTTGCGGCGCCGCAGCTGCTTCTGCAGGTCGCGGATCGTCACGTGGGTCCGCACGCGCGCGAGGACTTCCTCCGCCTGGAACGGCTTGTTGACGAAGTCGACAGCACCGAGCTCGAGGCCGCGGACCTTTTCCGCAGGCTCCGTCACAGCCGACAGAAAAATGATCGCGCACTCGCGCGTCTGCGGGTCGGCCTTGAGGCGGGCGCAGGTCTCGAACCCGTCCATTTCCGGCATCATCACGTCGAGGAGGATCAGGTCCGGTACGGTGCGCGCCGCAATCGAGAGCGCGTCCTTGCCGCTTTTGGCGGCCAGCAGACGGTAGCCCTTCCGGTCGAGCGTCTGATAGAGCACCTGCAGGTTCGTCGCATTGTCGTCGACGAGGAGCACCTGCGGCGCCGTGGTCTTGTCAGGAGTCACGATTCGACTGTCCCCGCGAGATCAATCTCAGGAGGATGCCTGCGCCGCCAGCGAATCGGCCAGCGCACCGAGCCCGTCGAAATCGAACTGGCTGGCGAGCCGGTTGATGCGCTCGCCGATCGCGGCGGTGGCCGGACCGCCGGTCATCAGGCTGCCGGCCAGATCCTGAATCTCGCCGACATCACCCAGCGCAACCGCGCTGCGAAGGCGCGTGGCGATTTCGACGCGGCGTTCGACCTCGAGCACGCGCGCTTCGCTCGATGCCGCCGGGCCGCCTGGGCTCACGAAGCGCGCGCCGAGGTGCGCCTGCAGCGTCGCAAAGAGCAGCTGCGCCCGCACCGGCTTCGACAGGTAATCCACGCAGCCGGCATCCTGTGCGGTCTGGCGAATCTCCCCGAACGCGCTCGCGGTAACGGCGACGACGGGAATCGCTGCGGTGACGGGATCGCGCGACAGGCGGCGCGTCGTTTCGAGCCCGTCGAGATCGTTCATCTTCAAGTCCATGAAAATGATCGACGGGTGATGAGCGCCCGCGAGCTCCAGCGCCTCGAGCCCGCCGTTCGCCGTGATGACGCCGACGCCGGCGCTTTCGAGCAGGCTCGCGAGAATGGCCCGGTTTGCGGGGCTGTCGTCCACCACGAGCGCGGTGAACCGCTGCCCTGGCGCGAGCTTCGCGTCGAGCGGCGGAAGCGCCTTGTCGAGCTCCGGCGCGCCCGCGCGCGCGCCGTGCGCCGCTTCGACGAGCGGCAGCGTGAACCAGAACCGGCTGCCCTCGCCGACCGTGCTCTCGACCTGCAGCCGCCCGCCCATCCCGGCGATCAGATGATCGCTGATCGCGAGCCCCAGGCCCGTGCCGCCGGCCTCGGCGCCCGTGCGCGTCTGCGCGAAGGCGGCAAAGATCTCGGTGAGCTCGTCCGGCTCGATGCCCGCGCCCGTGTCGGTGACCGCGAAGAGGAGATGCGCGCTGTCGGCGAGCGTCAGCTCCAGCCGCACTTCGCCGCTCGCCGTGAACTTGATGGCGTTGCCGAGCAGGTTGAGCAGCACCTGCCGCAGGTGCCGCGCATCGAGCACGGCCGCCCTCGGCACGTCCGCGCCGACGGCCATCGTCAACCGCAGGCGTTTCCGATCGGCGGCTTCCTTGAGGACGTATTCGAGATCGGTCACGAACCGCGGAAGATCGGTCGGTGCGTTCTGGATCTCGAGCCGCCCCGCTTCGATCTTGGAGAGATCGAGCACGGCGTTGATCAGATCGAGCAGCTGGGAGCCGCATTTGGCGATGGCGTCGAGCGCCTCGCGCTGCGTGGCGTTGAGCTGTTGATCGCGCTGCAGCAGCTGCGCGTAGCCGAGCACGCCGTTGAGCGGCGTCCGGAGCTCGTGGCTCATGTTCGCGAGGAACTCGCTCTTCGCCTTCGTGGCGGCCTCGGCCGACTCCTTGGCACGGCGCAGCTCCGCGTCGCGCTCGCGCCTGTCGGAAATGTCTCGAAGGAACGCGCCGAAGAAAAACCCGTGCTCGACCTTGATGGGGGACGTGATCGTGAGCTCCACCGGGAACTCGTGACCGGCGCGGTGCAGCGCGCGCAGCTCCAGGCGCTGGTTCACGACCGGCGCCTCGCCGGTTTCGTGAAAGCGGCGCAGGCCGTTGTTGTGGCCGTCGCGAAATGCGACGGGGATGATCACGTCGGCGAGGTCCCGGCCCAGGACCTCGTCGCGCGTCCACCCGAAGGTGGCTTCCGCCTGCGCGTTCCACGTGACGATCTCGCCGGCCGAATCGATCCCGATGAACGCGTCGTGCGCCGTGTCGACGATCATCCGCGCCCGCGCTTCGCTCTCCGCCTGGCGCGAGAGCGCGTTGCGGCGGTCTTCTTCCGAGAGCGCGACGACGATCAGGTTGCCGACGGAAATCGCGAAGTTCTGTTCGTCGACCGTCCAGTTTCGTGGCCCGCCGAGGTGCTCGGCGCAGAGCACGCCAACCGTCGTGTTCTCGTGCCGGAGCGGCACGTCGAGCATCGCGCCGATCGCGTTCGGGACCAGGTAGCGATCGAGGAACTCGCGCGTGCGCGGATCCGAGCGGGCGTCGTCGGCCGCGATGACGCGATCCCGCTCGATCGAGGAGAAGTAGCGCGGGGCCTCCGGGCGCTGCAGGACGGCGCCGGACTCGAACCGCCCGTCGGCGCAGCCATACAGGCCGGCGCACCAGATCGCCGTGCGCCCGCGATCGAAGCGCCACATGCTGAGGCGGTCGACACGTAGCGCGTGTGCGGCAATCTGGAGGATGTTCCGCAGGCGCTCGTCGAAGCGTTCGCTCGGATCGGCATAACGCGCGGTGAGCTCGGTCAGCGCGTCGCTCTGGACGACGAGCCGCCGCTGGCTCGCTTCGAGCGAGGCTTCGGCGGCGACCTGCTCGCTGATGTCGTGGAACACCGTCAGAATCGCCGCTTCCGACTGCCAGGTGAGGAGGCGCGACGACGCCAGCGCCCAGAACGGCTCCCCCACGGCCGGCTTCAGCTGTACGCGCAGGCTGTCGGTGCGCCCGTCGCGCCGGACGCGTTCGGCGAGCCGGTCGCGCCATGACGGGTCGACGTAGTACGTCGTGGCCGACACGCCGACCGCGTCCTGCGGCGCAATGCCGAGCAGCTCGGCCGCGGGCGCGTTGACGGCCAGCACGGTGTGATCGTCGAGCCGGGCAACGACTGCCGGGAACGGGTGCCGGTCGAACAGTTGCGAGTACGGACTGTCCGCGTCGCCGGAAGGCAAACCCGGCTCGGAACGATTCGGGAAGGAAGGCTCGCTCACGCTGGACCTGTCTTCAGTATCGACGGACGGTCGTCCAACCTCAAGAGTGTTCTTGCGCCCATTCCCGATGCTGACATCGCGCGCACAGAGCGATTCGAGAAAGCGTCAGTGGCGAGGGCTCGCAGCGGGAGCTGTCCCTCTTGCGGCCGCGTGGGCGGCGATGTCGGCCGCAAGATCGGCAGGCCGCTCGCCGCTGATCGCGTGGGAGGTGCCGGGATAGATCTTGACCGTCCCGTTCCGCAGCAGGCGTTTCGCGGTCACGGCCGCGGCGCCCGCATCGTGCATTGGCGAATCGCCGGCCAGGATGACCAGCGTCGGGATGGTGAGCGCGGAAATGCCCGCCGCGTCCACCAGGCCTGGTGGCGGCAGCGCCAGCGAGTAGGTGCTCATGCCCGCCTCGATCATGTCCGCGACCGGATCGTGTGAGACGGGTGCCCCTCCTGCCGTCCAGCTGTTGAAGCCGTCGCGGAACCGCCGCGGCACCCAGGGTACCGACGCGGGAATCGACCGCACGATCGCTTCGACGGTGAGATTCGCGAACACGAACACGGGTTCGATGAGCGTCAACGTCGCGATCTTCGCGGGCTCGTGCACCGCCAGGTTCATCGCGGTCCACCCGCCAATCGAGAGGCCGACGACGTGCAGCTCGGCGTCGGGCAGCTGCGCGAGGACATCGTGCAGCCAGGCGGCCTGGTCCGACGTGCTGGTGATCGGCGTGTCCTGGATGCTCATGCCGGGCTCGCCGAGCAGATCGATCGCGTAAACAGGACCGCGCGCCAGCAGGCCGGGCAGGTTGTCGGCCCACACCGGCGTTGGCGCGGCACGTCCGGGCAGCAGGAGCAGCGGGATCTCGTCCGGGCGGGCGCTTGCGAAGCGGTAGACCCGCACCATTCCGAACCGCGTGCGAACGTCTGTGATCCGTTCGGCTTGCGGCAATTGGGCAAACGCGCGAGTGTAGGCGGCAAGGAATCGGCGTTTGTCCTCGATGGATCGGAAGTGTCCGACGGGTGAGCCGCCGAGCATCCACCCGATCGCCACCGCAAGCAGGACCAGGCTCAGTGCGAGAAGCGTTCGCCCGCGACGCACGGCGCCCTTTGCGATCACCGCATCATCCGTCGCCCGGAGAGGAGATGAGCGTTTGTGGCTCATCGCGCCACCGGCCCGAAACGGGTGTCAGACACCAATTTCGCGCAACGCCCACTCACCGCAGCCGCACCGGTACTCGCCGCCAGCCGCCGAGCGGGTACGTTTCTCGTTCGGACTCCGCGTCGGCCGCCAGGTCGAGATGCGTCGTCGATTCGAGGAGCGTTCGTGTCACGGCGGCCAGTTCCATTGTCGCGAGCGGACGACCCGGGCACGCGTGGATGCCGGTACCGTAAACCAGGTTGTGTCGCGCGTGCTCCTCGGGCCGATACGCATCGGGGTCGCCGAAGACCGCCTCGTCGCGATTGGCCGATGTCCAGTTCAGATACACCCGTGTTTGTGGTTCGAGCACCGCGCCGGCAATCGGCGTCTCGACCGTCGTCACGCGGCGGTTCACGAGGAATGGATCGTCAATCCGCAGCATCTCGTCGATCGCGCGTGCCAGGTTGCCGCGGCCCGCCCGGAGGTCGTCCTGCACCTCGTGATGCGTCGCAAGAAAGTGCACGACCACGCCAAGCGCCGCCGCGATCGACCCGAGATCGCCCGCCGTCCAGTTGCGTAGGATCGACACGATGTCGGCATCCGGCAGCAACCGCCCGTTCACGGTGACCTCGAGCAATTCGGTCGTCGGATCGTTCGGGGC
>Ga0210115_1000552_pt1 | contig 10841 bp, 11 predicted proteins | sample MayberryNW_TuleB_2_FD_185526 | JGI IMG/M metagenome (GOLD analysis project Ga0210115, IMG submission 185526) | Wetland microbial communities from San Francisco Bay, California, USA, that impact long-term carbon sequestration - MayberryNW_TuleB_D2... | ecosystem: Environmental > Aquatic > Marine... | reverse complement strand
TCGGCTGCTAGGCTTGCGAGCCGCACGGCGCATTCGTCTAGGGGCCTAGGACGCCGCCCTCTCACGGCGGTAACACGGGTTCGAATCCCGTATGCGCCTCTCCTGCCAAGGTCGATAACCGGGATCCCCACGAGAGATCCCTTACGGCCTCCATCGCCGCTCAGTGTCGAGCCGCCGCAGCGTCGCGGGACGGCCCCTCCGCTACGACCGATCCGACGCGGTCGAGCCGCTGGCCGCATCGCGCGCCTCGAGCAGGTCTCGGACTCGCACCTGCTCGGTCAGGAGGCGGCGGAACCCGTCCGGCTCGGCCGCCGCGTACGCGCGGCAGAGCTCGCGTCCGGCCGGGTAGGTGATCACGTACGTCCTCGAGGTCGGTTCCTCGAGGAAGCGGACGACGTGCGCGGCGAGCTTCGGGTTCATGAGGGCCCACCGCTCGAGGTAGGCCTGCCCCTCGGTCCCGCTCGTTCCCGCGTCGTAGAGCAGGAGCGCCGCGTTGACCGCCGCCCAGCCGAGCGGCTCGGCCGCCCGCTCGACGGCGAGGGCGTGCCCCAGGTCGAGCTCGATCCCGGCGTCGCGCACCACCGCGGCGAGCGCCTCCCCTCCGTCCCCCTCGAGCAGCAGGGACGGCGCAAGCTCCGCGATCCCCTCCGTGACGAGCGACTGCGGCGCCGGCACCATCACGATCGTCTCCTCGAGCAGCCCTCGCCCGCGCACGAGCAGGTGCTCCTTGCTGCACCGCTCCGCGTGGTGGCCGGCATATGTCTCGTGGATCGTGAGGTGGAGCAGCTCGATGGCCGGGATCGGCAGGTCGAGGTTGACGGAGATCCGGCTCTGCAGGCCGCCGAGGTAGTGGTTGAACGCCAGCCAGGGCTCGTCGCGGACCATTTCGAGGGCGACTCCTTCGCCCTCCGGCAGCTCGACCAGGTCACGCGTGAGCGCACGGGCCTCCTCGATCGCCGCCGCCGTCGTGCGCTCGACCTGCTCGGCGGGGACGTACATGGAGTCGCGCCAGCGCTCGTAGCGCTCGGCCAGCGGGCCGTCGCCGGGCAGCAGCTCGTCGAGCCGCTCGTGCGCGGCCGTGAAGACCGCCTCGTCCGTCGGGGTCGGCCGCACGCCGTAGCATCCCGCCACCTCGTCGGCGTACGAACCGGACTCGCCTGCCAGCACGCCCGCGTAGGTGCGCAATCCCGCGACCTGGTCGCGCAGCCAGCCGTCGTCGAGGTCGTCCAGCAGGGCCTCCGCCGCGGCGACGAGCGCCCGCGGCTCGGCGGGCGGCTCGGCCTCGACCGCCGCCGCGAGCTCCGGGGGGCCGAAGTAGGCGTCGACGATCCCGTCGACGTGCCGGTCGAGCTGCAGGCCAAGCCGGAGGTAGCGCTGAGCGGGGGAATCGTTCACGCGGCGAGCCTACGACCTCGCCGCGTCCTCTGCCCGCCGAGGCCCGGGCGGGCGTGGGTCACGCGGACGCGCCGCTGCAGGGCCCGACCGGGGCAGCCCGCCTACCGCAGGGCTACTCTCAGTTCGTGGACGACCTACGCTCCTTCGTCGACGCCTTCGAGGCGTTCGCCGGGCATCTCGCGTCGGTCCAGCTGCAGCCGCTCCTCCTCGCGCTCCTCATGCACTTCCTCCGGCTGACCGCCCGCGTGCGCGGCTGGCAGAACATCGTCCGCGCGGCCTACCCGGCGCTCGAGGTCCCGTTCCGGTCGATGTTCCTCGCCTACTGGGCCGGCGTCGGCGTCAACGCGATCACGCCCGCCCGCGGCGGCGATCTCGTGAAGCTCTACATCTCGAAGCACCGCGTACACGGGACGACCTACCCGACGCTCGGCTCGACGCTCGTCGTCGAGACGCTCTTCGACTTCTTCCTCGCGTCCTCCCTCCTCCTCGTCGCGCTCCAGCTGGGACTGCTGCCCGGCATTCCCGACCTGCCCAGCATTCCGGCCTTCGACTGGTCGTTCGCGGTCGAGCATCCGCGGCTCGCGGCGTTCGTCGTGTCCATCCTGGCGGCCGGGGTGATCCTGCTCGTCACCTGGGCCTCCCGGCACGTGGTCGCCTTCAAGGAGCGGGTGAAGCTCGGCTTCGCGATCCTCGGCGACTGGCGAACGTACGCCCAGCAGGTCGTCTCGTGGCAGGCGCTCTCCTGGGTGCTGCGCGTCGCGACGGTGTTCTTCTTCCTGCGTGCGTTCGGCGTCCCGGCCACGGCCGAGACCGTGCTCGCGGTGCTCGTCGTCGGCGGCCTTGCGACCACGCTGCCCTTCACGCCGGGCGGCGCCGGAACCCAGCAGGCCGTGCTCGTCTTCGCGCTCGCGGACTGGGCCTCCCGCAGCGCCGTCCTCTCGTTCAGCGTCGGGATGCAGGTCGCGACCGCGGCCATGAACGTCGCGATCGGCTTCGCGGCGATCGCGCTCACCCTCGGCACGGTTCGCTGGCGCGAGCACGTGCAGCGCGACCGCGAGCTGAACGCGAGGGCGGGCGACGAGCCGCCGGACGAGGAGCCCGCCGCTAACGGGCCGAGAGCCGGCGCACCGTCTCGGCCAGCTCCTCGAGCCTGAACGGCTTGGCGAGGAACCCGTCGGCGACGTCCTGCCACGAGGCCCGCCGGTCGATGCTGCCCGTGAAGAGCGCGATCGGCAGCTCCGGGTGGGTCGCGCGGAGGCGCTCGGCGAGCGCCATCCCGTCGTCCTCGCCCAGGTGGACGTCGAGGAGAAGCACGGCGATCGACTCCCGGCGAAGCGCGTCGTCCACCTCGGCGGCGTTCCGCGCTTCGAAGACCCGGTAGCCGTCGAGCTCGAGGTTCACCCGGCAGAGCAGGCGCAGTGCAGCGTCGTCGTCGGCCACGAGAACGGCGAGCTGTCCCGGGCCGCCCATCTTGGCCGAGTCTAGCCGGATATCATCGGGCCGATGGAACGGGCCGTCCGGAGCGGGGAGCGGCACGGGTACGCCGCCGCGGTGGCCGATCTATGGGAGCCGCTCGCCCGTGCACTCACGCGTCTCGAGCGCATCGCCGAGACGACGCCCGCGGAGATCGTGGGCGAGGCGCGCGAGGAGCTCCCGACCCTCCAGTACACGCTCCACCGGAGCGCCGAGCTCGCGCTCGGGCTCCGCCCGCCGGCCCGCGCGGCGACGGCCCATGCGGAGCTCGTCGAGGCGCTCGCGCAGGCGCGTGACTCGACCGCGGACGTCGCGCTCGCCGTCGAAGAGCTCGACGACGAGCTGGTCGAGCGGCTCCTGCCGGAATGGCGCGGCGCGCTCTTCCGCGTCAGGCTCGCACGGCTCCGTGCCCTCGAGCGGACGCCGCTCCCGGCCGCCGACGAGCCGTTCGAGCGCCTCGCGCCCGCGCCACACGAGGCGTCGGCGTCCGCGCTCGTCGCGACCGCCCTCGTGATTGTGGGCGCGCTGGTCTTCACGGCGGGCGCCGTGCTGGCCGCGTGGCCGCTCTGGGCGGCCGGCCTCGCGCTCTTCGGCGGCGGCTTCGCCCTCTTCCGGCCGTAACCCCCGGTCGGCGCCCGACGTTACCCCGCAAACACCACGTACGACTCGGCACGGGGGAACGATGACGAGAGATGGACGGGACGACATGATCCTGCTCCTGCGGAGCAACGCACCGAGGGCCGTACCGGCGCCGACGGCCGAGTTTCGCCGCCATGCCTGGCGGGTCTTCGCGGCGGCGCTCGACCGGCATCTGGCCGCGCGCGGGGTCAGGCAGGCCGGGACGCGACGGTAGCGGCAAGCCGGCGGAGCGTCTCCTCGCGTCCGAGGAGGGCGATCGACTCGAAGAGCCCCGGCGAGATCTTCGATCCGGTCACCGCGAGGCGCACGGGCGCGAACGCCTGTCGGGGCTTCAGCTCGAGTCGCTCCGCCATCCCGCGGAGCGCGGCCTCGACGTGCTCGGGGTCGAACGGCTCGACGCCGGCGAGCGCCCGGGCGGCCTCCTCGAGGATCGGGCCGGCCCCGTCGAGCTGCGCGGCATCCGGCTCGACCGGGCCGAAGAGGAAGCCCGCGAACGACGGGAACTCCCCGAGCGTGGCGATCTTCTCCTGGACGAGCGGCGCGGCGGCGCGGATCGTCTCCTCGTCGCCCTCGAAGCCCGTCTCGCGCAGGTACGCCACGAGCCGGTCGGCGTACTCGGGCGGGGGAAGCTCGCGGAGGTAGACGCCGTTCAGCCACTCGAGCTTCTGGTAGTCGAACGTCGCCGGGCTCGCGCCGACGCGGTCGAGCGTAAAGTGGCGAACGAGCTCGTCGGGCGGGATGACGGTCGTCTCCGCATCCAGGCTCCACCCGAGCAGGGCGAGGTAGTTGACGAGCGCCTCGGGCAGGTAGCCGCGCGCGCGAAACTCCTCGACCGAGACCGCGCCGTGGCGCTTCGAGAGCTTGCGCCCGTCCGGGCCGAGGACGTTCGGCAGGTGGGCGTAGACGGGCGGCGCCGCGCCGAGCGCCTCGAGGATCCGGATCTGCTTCGGCGTGTTCGACACGTGATCCTCGCCGCGGACGACATGCGTGATCGCGTCGTCCAGGTCGTCCACGGGTGAGGCGAAGTTGTAGGTGGGCCGGCCGTCCGAGCGGAGGAGGACGACGTCCTCGAGCTTCTCGTTCGGCACGTCGATGCGGCCGCGGACGACGTCCTCCCAGCCCGTCTGGCCCTCGTCCGGCATGCGGAAGCGGATCGCCCCGTCGTCCTCGTAGGCGTGGCCGGCAGCGACGAGCGCTCTGGCCGCCTCCTGGTGGCGCTCGAGCCGGTCGAGCTGGAAGGCGACGGGGCCGTCCCAGTCGAGGCCGAGCCAGTGGAGCGACTCCTGGATCTGGTCGACCGACTCCTCGACCTCGCGGCTGCGGTCGGTGTTCTCGATCCGGAGCAGGAAGGCGCCTCCCTCATGCCGGGCGAAGAGCCAGTTGAAGAGCGCCGTGCGGACGCCGCCGATGTGGAGGAAGCCGGTCGGGCTCGGCGCGAAGCGGACGCGAGGTGCCACGCGTCTAAGGTAACGCGCGATGCGCGACGCGCGAGCGAGGAGGGGGCCCGCGGGGGAACCAGGGGCTTCCGCGTGATACTCGGCGCCCACCTGTCCACGAGCGGAGGCATCCACACGGCGGTCGACCGGGCGGAGGCGATCGGCGCGGAGTCGCTCCAGATCTTCACCCAGAGCCCGCGCATGTGGCGCCCGACCGCGCACGACCCGGCGAACGTCGAGCGCTTCAAGGAGCGGCGGGCGGAGGCCGGGCTCGGGGCCGTGCTCTGCCACGCCATCTACCTCGTGAACCTCGCCTCGCCGGACGACGAGCTGTACGAGAAGTCGGTCGCCACGCTCGAGACGACCGTGGACGTCGCCTGCTCGCTCGAGGCCGACGGGGTCGTCTTCCACGTCGGATCGCACCTCGGAGCCGGGTTCGAGGCGGGGCTCGAGCGCGCCGTGCCGGCGATCGCCCGCGCCCTCGAGCGTTGCTCCGACACGACCTGGCTCCTGCTCGAGAACTCGGCCGGGGCGGGCGGGACGATCGGCCGGTCGGTCGACGAGCTCGTGGCGCTCTTCGAGGCGCTCGAGGGCCATCCGCGGCTCGGGCTCTGCCTCGACTCGTGCCACCTCTGGGTGTCGGGCGTCGACGTGACCGACGCGGACGAGTGGGAGCGCGTGCTCGCCGACGTCGACGGGCGGGTGGGGCTCGACCGGCTCCGCGCGCTCCACGTGAACGACGCGCGCGACGGGCTCGGCTCCAACCGGGACCGGCACGCGAACGTCGGCGAGGGCGTGCTGGGCGACGGGCTCGCCGTCTTCCTCGGGAACCCCCGGCTGCAGGGCCTCCCCGCGGTGCTCGAGGTGCCGGGCCCGGACGGCCACGGGCCCGACGCAGACGAGATCCGCAAGCTGCGCGAGCTGCACGAGCGCGGGCGCGCCGGCGCGGCGCGCTAGCGGCCGACACGAAGTCGGCACAGAGTCGGCACGGACACGCGCGGATTTCGCCGATAGCCTCGACCGTGGGCGGCGGGAGGTCCTCTTCCCCTCCCAGGGTGGGGCGCGCGCGTCTGACTAGAGGCGTGTGGAGGAGTGAATGGCTGTTCCTGCCGGCTTGTCGGTCCGGCGGCAGAGCGCCAGGGCGGGCGCGCTAGCGCGGCTTTGCCGGCTTCTTGGCCTTCTTCGGCCTGGCGTCCCGCTCGAGAGCCTCGAGGGTGTCCTCACCCACGACGCCGTCGACCGCGAGGCCCACGCGCGCCTGGAAGTCCGAGACGGCCCGTTCGAGCTGCACGCCGAAGTGGAGCCCCTCCTTGATCCGGAACGTCTCCCACACGCCCGGCAGGTGCCGCTCGTACCAGCCCTCGAGGGTCTCCTTGAGCTCGCCGACGTGCCGGTTCCGCGAGCCGCGCCGAAGGAGCGGCGGCGGTGCGACGCCGAGCAGCGACTGGTAGATCGCGAACCGCCCGAGCACGGCCTTGCCATAGTCGCCGCCCGTCGTCCGCCGGTCGGAGTCGCCGACCTTGAACCCTTCGAGCGCACCGCCGGCGCCCGCGTTGTACGCGGAGAGCGCGAACTTCAGCCGGTCGCGCTCGGGCACGCCGTTGCGCGCCCCGAAGTCGTGGTTGAAGCGGACGAGGCCCGCGGCGTACTTCGCGGCGGCCGGGACGGGCGGCTTGCCCCCCGCCCGGTTCGCGCCCTGCTGCCGGAGGAACGTCGTGTGCGACCGGTCGTCGATCTGGAAGAGCCCGCGCCCGTGACCTCCGTCGCCGACCACGTCGTTCATGTCCGTCTCCTGCGAGGCGATCGCGAGCAGCAGTCCCGGCGGCAGCTCGCTCGCCTGCTCCGCGGTCGCGCACGCCCGAGCCCAGCCGGCGGCCCGGGCGCGCGCGAGCTCCGCCGCCAGCATCGGCCTCGTGAAGACGCGGGCCACGTCGCGTCCCTACCGCAGCTCGTTCCGCGCGATCACGCGAAACGACGGCCGGCCCTGGGGGAGCTCGAAGAACTCGGGGTTCACGCAGCCGAGCTCGTCCTCACGGTTCTCGTAACAGGACGAGACCTCAGAGCGGCACATCGGCAGCGGCTGCCTGCTGGCCTTGACCGCGCCGAACCCGGTCCGGCCGACCTCGCCCTCCTGCAGCAGCTCGAGGTCGATCTCGACCCCGAAGACGTTCTGCATGCAGCCGACGAACGTCCGCCCGTGCTCCTCGAACGCGTAGAGGAACGGACACGCGCCGCTGATGCACGCGGCCGGGTAGACGACCTTGTCGCAGTGGACGTCGCAGCGGCGGCACTCGGTCTCGTCCTGAGGCCGGAGGGGTAGATCGGAGATCACCTTGAGGCGGCGCTCCACGCCAAGATTGTGGGCGACGGGCCCCGGCCTCGCAAGACTTGACAGCGCCCGGCCCCCGATGTAGGCGGCGGATCTCAGGACTCGCCGGTCAGCCGTCGCACGATGTTCAGAACGTCCATCGGCGTGAACGCCTCCCAGTCCGGCTCCGGCGCCCGGTCGTCCGGGTCGGCACGGAACCAGAACGCCTGCACCGTCGTCATGCCGAGCGCCGCGGCGCCGCCCACGTCGGCCCGCCGGCTGTCGCCGACGAAGAGCGCACGCTCGGCGGGCACCGCGACGTCCGCGAGCGCCCGCTCGAAGATCTCGGGGTGCGGCTTGCGCTTCCCCACGACGGACGAGAAGACCGCCGCGTCGAGGCGGTCGGTCAGGCCCATGGCCTCGAGGTCCTCGCGGAGAAGCCAGTCCGGATCCCAGGCGTTCGAGACGAGCCCGACCTTGAGGCCACGCTCCCGGAGCGCGTCGAGGAGCGAGTGGGTGTGCGCGCCGAGCTGCCGGGCCGGACGCCAGACCTCGTGCTCCGCCTCGAGGAATCGCCCGAGCTCCTCGTCGCTCGGCTCGATCCCGAAGGCCGCGAGCACCTCGCGGACGAGACCCGGGTACTCGACCTCATCGAGCGAGTCCGAGCCGACGAGGAGCGGCAGATACGCCTCGCGGAAGCGCGCCGCCGCGGGCCTCGGGTCAGGCAGGCCGTCGTGGCCGGTCGCCCGGAGACCGGCCGCCCAGCCGGCCTCGAGGAGCTCGTCCTCGTAGGCGAAGTGGAAGAGCGTGTCACCCCAGTCGAAGAGCACGGCCTCGAGCATTCCCAGAGGGTAGGGTGCCGCGGGCCATGGTGCGCAGGATCCTCTTCGCGCTGCTCGCGCTCGGGCCGCTCACGATCCTCGTCGACCGGTTCACGGACGTCGACGACCTGGTGATCTTCGTCCTCGCTGCGCTCGCCCTGATCCCGCTCGCCTGGCTGATCGGCGAAGCGACGGAACACGCGGCGCACCACACGGGGCCCGGGATCGGCGGCTTCCTGAACGCGACGTTCGGCAACGCGCCCGAGCTGATCATTGCCCTGTTTGCGGTCAGCGAGGGCCTGACCGAGGTCGTCCGCGGCTCGCTGACCGGATCGGTCGTCGGGAACCTGCTCCTCGTCCTCGGCTTCTCCCTCGTCTTCGGTGGCCGCGGACGGCTCGACCGCGGGTCCAGCCTGACGTCCTTCGCGCTCGTCGCGCTCGCGACCCTGCTCCTCTTGATCCCGTCCGTCCCGGGGTGGGACGGCGACCCGGACCGGCACTCGCTCGTCGTGCTCTCCGTCCCGGTCGCGATCGTCCTGCTCCTCATCTACCTGGCGGTGACGTTCGTGAGCCTCAGGCGGCACCGCGAGCTGCACGTGTCAGACGAGGCGTCCGGGATGCAGGCGTGGTCGTTTCGGCTGTCCATGCTCGTGCTGGCGGCGGCGACGGTCGTGACCGCGTTCGTCGCCGAGGCGCTCGTCCACACGCTCGAATCCTTCGCGGACGCGGCGGGGCTCAGCGACTTCTTCGTCGCCGCCGTGATCGTCGCGATCGTCGGCAACGCGGCGGAGCACGGCGGCGCCGTGGTCGTCGCCCACCGCGGAAAGTTGAAGCTCGCCGCCGAGATCGCGCTCGCCTCGAGCGCCCAGGTCGCCGTGTTCCTCATCCCGGCCGTCGCGCTTCTCTCGTGGCTCATCGACCCGCTCGCCCTCTCCTTCCGCGAGGTCGAGATCGCCGTGCTCGGCGCCTCCGTCGCCTTCACGTCCCTCTTGCTCTTCGGCGGCCGGTCGAGCCGGCTCCGCGGCTTCGCGCTGATCGGCGCCTACGTGGCGGCCGCGACCGCGTTCTACGTCGCCGGCGACCGCTGATCCGGGGTTCGGTTAGCCACACGTTAAGAGAGCGGTAGACCGCCTTGCATGTGGACGGGGCGATTGAGACCCTTGGCGCTCGCCCTTCCCCTTGGAGGTACCGATGGAATCGAGCACCGCAACCGCAGCAGTCAGACCGCCCGGCGCCCTCGAGGGCACCGCGGTCGCAGTGAAGGACGTCACCCGCGTCTACGGCTCGGGCGAGACGGCGGTGGAGGCGCTCCGCGGGGTCTCCCTGGACGTCGCGGGCGGCGAGCTCGTCTCGATCATGGGCCCGTCCGGGTCGGGCAAGTCCACGCTCATGCACATCATGGCGGGCCTCGACAAGCCGACCGGCGGCGAGGTCGAGATCGCCGGCACGGCGGTCTCGAAGCTGAACGACACGGAGCTGACGAAGCTCCGGCGCCGCAACGTCGGCTTCGTCTTCCAGTTCTTCAACCTGCTCCCGATGCTGACCGCGGAGGAGAACGTCACGCTTCCGCTCCAGCTCGCGGGCGGGAAGCTCGACAAGGAGTGGGTCGCCGACGTGATCGAGCGCGTGGGCCTGACCGACCGCAAGACGCACCGGCCGGCCGAGCTCTCGGGCGGCCAGCAGCAGCGCGTCGCGATCGCGCGGGCGCTCGTCTCGCGGCCGACCGTCGTCTTCGCCGACGAGCCGACCGGCAACCTCGACTCGAAGTCCGGGCACGAGATCCTCGCCGCGCTCCGCGAGGCCGTGCAGGTCTACGGCCAGACGACGGTGATGGTCACCCACGATCCGGGCGCGGCGTGCATCGCCGACCGGACGCTCTTCATCGCCGACGGCCTGATCGTCCGCCAGATGCAGGCCGCGAACCCGCATGACCTGCTCGGCGTGCTCGAAGAGATCACGACGAGATGATCGGCGTCGCGCTCAGGGGCCTCGCCGGGCGGAAGCTCCGCTCGGCGCTCACCGCGATCGCGATCATCCTCGGCGTCGCAATGGTGAGCGGCACGTACGTGCTCACGGACACGATCGACAAGGCCTTCAACCAGATCTTCCAGGACTCGTACGCGAACACGGACGCGGTCGTCTCCGGGAAGGGCGCCGACATCAACTTCGAGGGCAGCCAGTCGGTCGCGCCGCCGGTCGACGCTGGGATCCTCGACGAGATCAAGAAGCTCCCCGACGTCGAGGCCGCGACCGGCTCGGTGAGCGACCTCACCGCGACGAAGATCCTCGGCAAGGACGGCAAGGCCGTGAACACGAACGGCGCGCCGTCGTTCGGATTCGGCATCGACCCGTCCGAGTCGCAGTTCAACCCGCTGAAGCTCGTCGAGGGCCAGTGGCCGCAGGGCGAGAACGAGGTCGTCATGGACGCGGGGACGGCGGACGAGCAGGGATACGCGATCGGCGACAAGGTCAAGATCGCGACGCTCCAGCCGGTCCAGGAGTTCACGCTCGTCGGGCTCGCGCAGTACGGCGACGTGGGCTCGCTCGGGACGACGACCTTCGCCGTCTTCGACATCCCGACCGCGCAGAAGCTGCTCGACCGCGAGGGCCAGTACGACGCGATCTCGGTCGCTGCGAAGGACGGCGTCACGCCCGAGCAGCTCGCGCAGCAGATCGCGCCGACGCTGCCCGAGAACGCGCAGGTGCGCACCGGCGAGCAGCAGGCGGACAAGGATCTCGAGACGGTCGAGTTCACGAAGTTCATCCGCT
>Ga0210115_1000551_pt1 | contig 10851 bp, 7 predicted proteins | sample MayberryNW_TuleB_2_FD_185526 | JGI IMG/M metagenome (GOLD analysis project Ga0210115, IMG submission 185526) | Wetland microbial communities from San Francisco Bay, California, USA, that impact long-term carbon sequestration - MayberryNW_TuleB_D2... | ecosystem: Environmental > Aquatic > Marine >... | reverse complement strand
GCACCGGCTTCGACTGCGACGTCTACGTGCACCGCGGCGCGGGCGCGTACGAGGCGGGCGAGGAAACGGCGCTCATCGAGTCGCTCGAAGGCAAGCGCGCGCAGCCGCGCCTCAAGCCGCCGTTTCCCGCCGTTGCCGGCCTCTATGGCTGCCCGACGGCGGTGAACAACGTCGAGACGCTCTGCAACGTCCCGATCGTCATCAACCGCGGGGCGGAGTGGTACGCGTCGCTCGGGCCCGAGAAGAACGGCGGCCCCAAGCTGTTCTGCGTGAGCGGCCACGTCGCCCGGCCGGGCGTGTTCGAAGGCTCGATGCACACGACCGTGCGGGAGCTGATCTACGACCATGCCGGCGGCATCGCCAACGGGCGGCAGTTGAAGGCGGTGATTCCCGGCGGCTCGTCGGTGCCGGTGCTCAAACCGGATCAGATCGACGTCCCGGCCAGCTTCGACGGCCTGATGAAGGCGGGGACGATGCTCGGATCGGCCGGAATGATCGTCATGGACGACACGACGTGCATGGTGTGGATGGCGCAGAACCTGCTGCACTTCTACCGCCACGAGTCGTGCGGCAAGTGCACGCCCTGCCGCGAGGGCGGTGCGTGGCTGCTGAACATCCTCCGCAAGATCGAGCGCGGCGAAGGCCGGATGCGCGACATCGACCTGCTGCTCAGCGTGGCCGACAACATCGCCGGCAAGACGCTCTGCGCCTTCGGCGACGCGGCGGCGACGCCCGTGCTCGCGACGATCAAGCAGTTCCGCCACGAGTTCGAGGCGCACGTCCGCGAGGGCCGCTGCACCTGCCCTGCCGACTGGAGGGCGCGACAGTTGGTGGAGGCGCACTGAGGGAGCGACCGCATCTGATACGCTATGCGGTCGCGTGCCGGCTGCCGGCTTCAGGCTACCGGCTCCCGGCCAGATGGGGCCCGCGGCCCCGACTCGGCCCGAAGCCAGACGCCCGAAGCCCGAAGCCGACAAGAATCACCTGATGGATCCCGTTCTCATCGCGCAGATCGCGCTCGTCGTCGTGGTGTTCCATGCCCTGCTGCTGTCGGCGGCCGGCATGGTCTATTGGGAGCGCAAGATCGCCGCGTGGCTGCAGCAGCGCGTCGGCCCGATCTACACCGGGCCCGCGGGCCTGCTCCAGCCATTTGCCGACGTCTTCAAGCTGTTCTTCAAGGAGGAGCTGCGGCCGCTGGCGGCCGACAAGTTTCTGTTCTATCTCGCGCCCGTGATCTCGGCGGCCGCGGCCTTCTCGGCCTTCGCCGTCGTGCCGTTCGGGCCGCCGACCGACTTCTGGGGCCTGCTCCCGCGCGAGATTCCGCTGTACGTCGCGGACGTGAACGTGGCGGTGCTCGTCATCTTCGCGATCACGTCGATGGGCATCTACGGCATCGTGCTCGCGGGGTGGAGCTCGAACAGCAAGTACTCGCTGCTCGGCGGCCTGCGCTCGTCGGCGCAGATGATCAGCTACGAGCTCTCCTACGGGCTCGCGCTCGCCGGCGTCCTCGTGATCGGCAACACGCTCTCGCTGCACGATCTCGTCGAGCAGCAGGGCGGCTATTGGTTCGGCGTCATCCCGCGGTGGTTCATTTTCCTGCAGCCGCTCGGATTCGTGGTCTACATGATCGCGGGCATCGCCGAGACCAACCGCGCCCCCTTCGACTTCCCGGAGGCCGAGCAGGAGCTCGTCGCCGGGTACCACACCGAGTACAGCTCGATGAGCTTCGCGATGTTCTTTCTCGCGGAGTACATCAACATGGTCACGGTCTCGGCCGTCGCCACCAACCTGTTTCTCGGCGGCTGGAAGGGGCCGTTCCTGCCGGAGTGGCTCGGGTTCCTCTGGTTCCTCATCAAGCTGAGTGCGCTGCTGTTCTTCTATCTGTGGATCCGCTGGACCCTGCCACGGTATCGCTACGACCAGCTGATGACGTTCGGGTGGAAGGTGTTGTTGCCGCTTGCGGTGCTCAACCTGCTCGTGACCGCGGCGGGGGTGGTCTACTTTGGCGCTTGACACGGTCCTCTTCTACGCCTTCGCGGGGATCACCGTCCTTGCTGCGCTGTTCGTCGTCGTGCAGCGCAACCCGGTGTACAGCGTCGTGCTGCTGATTGCGTCCTTCGGGGGGCTGGCGGGACTCTACGTACTGCTCGATGCGCCCTTCACGGCGGTCACGCAGATCATCGTGTACGCGGGGGCGATCATGGTGCTCTTCCTCTTCACGGTCATGCTGCTCAACGTGCCGCGCGAGGACGCGTCCGAGTTCGACCGCGCGCACCCGCTCAACCGTCCCGGCGCGCGCCGGTTCGGCGCCGTCCTGGTCGTGCTGTTTCTGATCGAGGCGGTGTGGGCCGTGTGGCACGTGAGCGGGCGGGAGACGGCGGCCCTTCGGGCGACCGATCCCGGGTCGGTGGCGTCGGTGCGCGAAATCGGCAAGGTCCTGTTCACCGATTACGCGTTCGCGTTCGAAGTCACCTCGCTCCTGATCCTGGCGGCGATGGTCGGCGCCGTGGTGCTCGCACGCCACCGCGCGGAATGAGGCCGGGCGGATGATTACGCTCAATCACTATCTGGTGCTCTCGGCGCTGCTGTTTGCGATCGGCACGGCCGGCGTGTTCCTGCGCCGCAACCTGATCACCGTGCTGCTGTCGATCGAGATCATGCTGAACGCCGTGAACCTGACCTTCGTCGCCGCCGGCCGCCAGTTCGCCGCGGTCGACGGGCAGATCATCGTGTTCTTCGTCATGACTGTCGCGGCCGCCGAAGCCGCCGTGGGCCTGGCGCTCATCATCGCGCTCTTTCGCCACCGCGAGTCGCTCAATCCGGACGCCTTTACGAGTCTGAAATGGTGAATCTCTCGGCTTCGGGCTTCCGGCACCGGGCTTCGGGCCGTGTGCGGCCTCCCGCCCGGGGACGCTGAATCCGCGTCACACAACAGTGCACCGTCCACCGCGAACCGTGAACTGGATCGCCGACCGTGAACCGTGAACAGCGAACTGTGAACTCACCAAGCGAATCGTGCTAGCACTCATCCCTCTCCTCCCGTTGCTCGGGTTCCTCGTCAACGCCTTCATCGGGCGGCGCCTCAGCCGCGCCGTCTCCGGCGGTGTGGCGTGCGCGGTGATGCTCGCGTCGTTTGCCGTCTCGCTGGCGGCCGTCTGGTCGATGCTCCAGCAGCCCGGCGAGACGCGCGCGATCGAGCAGGTCCTCTACACCTGGATCCAGTCGGGCGACTTCGTCATCCCGCTCGCCTTCCGCGTCGATCCGCTCGCCTCGGTGATGATCCTCGTCATCACCGGCATCGGCTCGCTCATTCACATCTACTCGACCGCCTACATGCACGAGGAGCGGCCGAGCGAGTACGCCCGCTACTTCTCGTACCTGAACCTGTTTGCGGCGTTCATGCTGGTCCTGGTCCTCGGGACCACCTTCCCGGTGATGTTCGTGGGCTGGGAGGGTGTCGGTCTCTGCTCGTACCTGCTGATCGGCTTCTGGTACGACAAGAAGTCTGCCAACGACGCTGGCAAGAAGGCCTTCATCGTCAACCGCATCGGCGACTTCGCGTTCATCCTCGGGATGCTGCTGCTCTGGACGGCGTTCGGCACGCTGAATTTCCAGCAGCTCGCCGGCCAGATCGCGCCGCTCCCGCGGGAGGCGGGCTTCGGCGTGATCTCGATTGCGGCGCTGCTGCTCTTCATCGGCGCCACCGGCAAGTCCGCGCAGATTCCGCTCTACGTCTGGCTGCCCGACGCGATGGAAGGCCCGACGCCGGTCTCCGCGCTCATTCACGCCGCGACCATGGTGACCGCGGGCGTGTACATGATCGGGCGCAATGCCGTGCTGTTCACGCACGCCCCCGACACGCTGCTGATCGTCGCCATCATCGGGGCGTGCACGGCCCTGATGGCCGGCACGATCGGCCTGGTGCAGAACGACATCAAGCGGGTGCTCGCGTACTCGACCGTCTCGCAGCTCGGCTACATGTTCCTCGCGATGGGCATGGGCGCGTATGCGGCGGGCATTTTCCACCTCTACACGCACGCGTTCTTCAAGGCCCTGCTCTTTCTCGGCTCCGGCGCGGTGATTCACGCCCTGGCCGGCGAGCAGGACATCCGGCACATGGGCGGCCTGAAGAAGGGGCTGCCGATCACCTACTGGACGTTCCTGATCGGCGCGATCGCGATTGCGGGCATCCCGCCGCTCGCCGGGTTCTTCAGCAAGGACGAAATTCTCTACAAGACCTTCGCGGCGGGCCACTGGATCCTGTGGACCATCGGCATCATCACGTCGCTGCTGACGGCGACGTACATGTTCCGCCTGGTCTTCCTGACGTTCCACGGCGAGCGCCGCGGCGCGGCCGCGCACGCGCCGGCGGCCCATCCCGAAGAAGAGGAGCCGGCGGCCCAGGCGGCGCACGGCCACGGCGGCGGGCACGGCTCGCACCTGCACGACGCCCCGCCCGCGATGGCCACCGCGCTCATCGTCCTGGCAATTGGATCGGTCGTGGCCGGCTTCGTCGGCATCCCGGCCGCGCTCGGCGGCAACAACGCGATCGAGCACTACCTCGAACCGAGCTTCACCGTGCACGGGATCACCGGGCCGGTGGCCGCCGACAGCGCCGAGGCCGTCATGGCGCAGGCCGCGTCGGGCCACGGCGAGCGCGCGGCCGCCGGGGCGCACGGGGCCGGCGATCACATCGCGCTCGAGCGCACGCTGATGCTCGTCTCCGTCGTGATCGCGATTACGGGCGTCGGCCTCGCCTGGTACTTCTTCCTGCGGCGGCCGCAGGCGGCGGAACGCGTCGCCGAGAGCGCCGGCCCGCTCCATCGGCTGCTCCTGAACAAGTACTACGTCGACGAGATCTACGACGCCGCGATCGTCCGGCCCATCCAGCGGCTGTCCGAGCGCGTGCTCTGGAAGGGCATCGACGCCGGCGTGATCGACGGCACGGTCAACGGCGCCGGCGAAATCATCAGCGGCTCGAGCTCGGTGCTCCGGCGGCTGCAGACCGGATCGGTCCGCGCCTACGCCGTCTCGCTGTTCCTCGGCGTCGTCGTCGTCCTTGGCTACTACCTGTGGCGCTTCGTCCAGCTGACGGCGCAACGAGGCGTATGACCTTCCCGATCCTCACGTCGCTCGTCGCGGTGCCGATCGTCGGCGCCATCCTGCTCCTCTTCATCGGCAATCGGAACGAGGAGCGCGCCGGCCTGGTCCGCCAGATCGCGCTCGTCGTCTCGCTGGTCGTCTTCGCGTTGACGCTGCTGCTGTGGGCCCGGTTCGATCCGGGGTCGCCCGAGTACCAGTTCGTCGAGCGCGCCGAGTGGATCCCCGCCTTCGGCATCCAGTACCTGGTGGGCGTCGACGGCATCAGCGTGCTCCTGATCGTGCTGACCGCGTTCCTGACGCCGATCGCGCTGCTCTCGTCGTGGGGCTCGGTGAAGAAGAAGACGAAGGAGTTCTCGATCTTCGTGCTCGCGCTCGAGGCGGCGATGATCGGGGTCTTCGTCTCGCTCGATCTCTTCCTCTTCTACGTGTTCTGGGACGCGATGCTCGTCCCGATGTACTTCCTCATCGGGGTCTGGGGCTACGACCGGCGGATCTATGCGGCCATCAAGTTCATCCTCTACACGATGGCCGGCAGCGTGCTCATGCTCGTCGCGATTCTCGGCCTGGCGTGGGTGCACCAGCAGCAGACGGGGGCCTACTCGTTCGAGCTGACGCGGATGTTCGCGCTCGAGCTCGCGCCGCGCATGCAGTTCTGGTTCTTTCTCGCCTTCGCGCTGGCGTTCGCGATCAAGGTGCCGCTCTTCCCGTTCCACACGTGGCTGCCCGACGCGCACGTCGAGGCGCCGACCGCCGGATCGATCATCCTGGCCGGCGTGCTGCTGAAGATGGGCACCTACGGGTTCGTGCGCTTCGCGTTCCCGCTCTTCCCCGAGGCGGCGATGTACTTCGCGCCGTTCATCTCGGCGCTGGCGGTCATCGGCATCATCTACGGCGCGCTCGTCGCGATGGTGCAACCCGACATGAAGAAGCTGGTCGCGTACTCGAGCGTCAGCCACCTCGGCTTCGTCGTGCTGGGGATCTGTGCCATGAACGTGCAGGGCGTCCAGGGCGCGGTCTACCAGATGATCGCGCACGGCGTCTCGACCGGCGGCCTGTTCCTGATCGTCGGCATGCTCTCTGATCGGCGCCACACGCGTCTGATCGCGGAATTCGGCGGCTTGAAGCACCCGATGCCCCGCTTGACGGCCGTGTTCTTCGTGCTCACGCTGTCCTCGATCGGCCTGCCGACGCTGAACGGGTTCATCGGCGAGTTCCTGACGCTGCTCGGGGCATTCATGCGCGACTGGCGCTTCGCGGCCTTTGCCACCACCGGCGTGATCCTCTCGGCGATCTACATGCTCTGGCTGATGCAGCGCGTGTACTACGGCCCGGTGACCAACGAGAAGAACGCCGCGCTGCCCGATCTGAGCGCGCGCGAGTGGGCGGCCGCGCTGCCGCTGGTGGCGGCGGCCATCCTGATGGGGGTATTTCCGACGCTGTTTCTCCGGCCGATGGAACCGGCCGTCACGCGCGTGGTGCAGCGGGTGACCGTGTCGCAGAGCGTGAACGTGAAGAACGGCGGCGCGCCGGCGGCGGTGGCCGTCGCGGCGCCGGCAGCGGGGGAGCGGTGATGTTGAACTCGACGTTTGCGGCGATCGTTCCGATCGTCTGCGTGACGCTGGCGGCCCTGGCGGCGATGTTCGCCGAAGCGTTCCGCGCGCGCGGCGAGCGGATGCCGATCGGCACGCTCGGCCTCATCGGGCTGGCCTTCGCGTGCGCCGGCTGCGTCGCCCTCTGGGGCCGCAACGCCTCGTCGTTCGGCGGCACGGTCCTCGCCGACAACTTCGGCCTCTTCATCTGCCTCACGCTCGTGCTCGTCGGGGTGCTGACGATCGCGCTCTCCGGCCCCACGATCGAGCGCGAGAACCTCCCGGCCGGCGAGTACTACGCGCTGACGCTCTTTGCGATCGCCGGCATGATGCTGATGGCGCTGGCGACCGACCTGCTGCTGATCTTCCTCGGCCTCGAGGTGCTCTCGGTCTCCGTGTACGTGCTCACCGGGCTCCGGCGCGACGATCCGGCGAGCACGGAAGGCGGCTTCAAGTACTTCCTGCTCGGCGCGTTCTCGAGCGCGTTCTTCCTGTACGGCATCGCGCTCGCCTACGTCCTCACCGGCAGCACCCGGCTCGACCGGCTCGGCGCGTTCGTGGCGGAGCAGGGCATGGACGTGAGCCCGATGATGCTGGCCGCCGTCGGCCTGCTGCTCGTCGGCTTCGCCTTCAAGATCGCCATCGTGCCGTTCCACATGTGGACCCCCGATGCGTACGAAGGGGCGCCGACCGTCGTGACCGGCTTCATGTCCACGGGCGTCAAGGCGGCAGCGTTCGCGGCCTTCGTGCGCGTGTTCCTCTCCGCGCTCGAGCCGATGCGCGCCGACTGGATGCCGGTCCTCTGGGCCCTGTCGATCCTCACGATGGTTCTCGGGACGGTCGTGGGCGTGGCGCAGACGAACCTCAAGCGCATGCTCGCCTATTCGAGCATCGCGCACGGCGGCTACATGCTCGTCGGCCTCGTCGCGGCCAACGAGGTGGGGAAGGCCGCAATCCTCTTCTACCTGCTGGTTTATGCGGTGACGAACCTGGGCGCGTTCGGCGTCATCGCGCTCCTCGGCACGCGCGAGCGCGCGAACGACGAACTGCGCGACTACGCCGGCCTGTGGCAGTCGCGCCCGGGGCTCGCCGCGTTGATGACCGTGTTCCTGCTGTCGCTCGGCGGCATCCCGCCGATGGCCGGCTTCGTGGGGAAGTGGTACATCTTCAGCGCCGCCGTCCGCGCCGGCTACTACGACCTCGCCATCATCGGCATGCTGACGAGCGTCATCTCCGTGTTCTTCTATCTGCGCGTGGTCGTGATGATGTACATGGCCGAACCCGCGCACGGCGTGACGCGCCCGGCGCCTTCGGCCCTTGCGATGGTCGCGTTGGGCTTCTCCACCGTGGCGATCTTCTACCTGGGCATCCTCCCGACGCGCGTTCTCAATCTGGCGGCATCGTCGGTCTCGACGATCTTCTGACCCCGGGGCGATCCCCGGTTCACCGCTCCTGCGCGAGGCAACCGCCGCGTCGTCACCGCCTCAGGCGGGGACTGTCCCCGCTTTCAGGGACTGCCCCGCACACCACCTCGTTCGATGCCGGGACGCGGACCAAGGCTCCAACCCAGAACCGAACGCTGCCATCGTGGAGTCCTGGAACCGGAACGCCTCGGAACCCAACCGCTGGAACCAATGGAACGCCTGGAACCGTGGAACCGACAGAGATCAGGGTTTTCTCACCTCGAACTCCGTCCACTGCTGCGCGACCTGCTTCGGCTTGTCACGCCGGCTCACGCGCACCTCGAGGGAGTACGTGCCGGCTGGCACGTCTTTGCCGAGCGAGAGCATGCCGCCGATCGGGATGACGCGCATCCGATCGCTCGCGTCCGGCGCCTTGATCGGCGATACCGGGCTCTCGTAGAGCACCTTGCCGTCGCGCAGCAGGGCGGTGGACATCGTCAGCGCGCCGCGGTTCTCCTCGGAAAGGCCGTCGTACACCTCGTACGCGTAGATCACGTTGGAGCCCGGCTCGTAGATGCGCAGCGTGGGAGCGCCGAGCACGTTGTCGTGCGAGATCTGGACGGTGCCGGCCGGCTCCATGCCCGCCTTGTCGCGCAGCAGCACGCCCGAGAGCGCGAGCCGCCCGCGGCCGACCTTCGGGACCTCGAGGAACTGTGACCCCGATCCCATGTGGCCGGTCGACGGATCCCGCACCGCCGCGCGCACCTGGTATGCACCGGGCCTGTTGGCGGCGATCCGGGCGTGATAGACGAGGCCGGCCTCGCGGGCGCGCGCGTACTCCGCCTCGCCGAATCGCAAGTCGAAGGTCTGCTTCCAGTGGCCGTCGATCTGCCCGTTGTCGCCGACCGAGACGAGCACGATCTCGGGGTGCGTTTCGTACGCGCCGTCGGCGGTCCTCGCGTATGTCAGCGCGGCGCCGTCGATGAACAGCATCGTACGGATGTAGGAGCCGGCCTTGGCGTCGTAGTTGAAGAGCGCGGTCAGGCGCACCGTGACGTCGCCGGACCCGAATGGCGAGAGCGCCGCGAGCAGCAGCGGCTCGGCCGGCGCGGTCTCCGGCTGCGCCGGGCTCGAGGGGCCGTATACGCCCGCGCGCGCGCGGACCTTCAGGCCGGGCCGCTTCACCTTGACCGTGATCTGCCCCTGCTCCCAACGTCCCGGCTGCGGCGTCTTCGACACGTACCCGAGCAGGTAATAGCCACGCTGATCGTCCAGCACGCGCTGAACGCCGAGATTCAGGTCGTTCGTATTGAGCACCGCGAACCCGCCGGTCTGAGCCGCGATGAACTGGAGTGCTTCCTGCGTGTTCAGCAGCTCCTGGTGACGATCGCGTTGCGCATTTCGCACGCGCTCGGTGATGAGACGGTTGAACTGCGCCGGCGTCATGCCGAGACCGGAGTCGCGGATCGCAGGGTTGTCATCTGCCGTGAGCCCGCCCGTCTGAAGCCCGCGTGCATCCACGGTATAAACGACGACGCCGGCGCGGTTCGCCCGTTCCAGCATGCGCGCCATCGCACTCCACACGCGCGAGCTGCCCTTCCGGTCGAGCACGTCGACGCCTTCGGAGAACAGAATGACCGACTTGCGTCCGGGGAGTTGCTGGGCCCCCCGGACGACGAACTCGATCGCGCCCATCGTGCCCGAGGCCAGCACGCTCTCGCGGAGCCCCTCGACGGTGTTGTCGGATTCTTCCGTGCGCCCCGTGTTGAAGGGCGCCTGCGCCGTTTCGCCCGCGCTGACGCTCATCTCCGGTTCGACCGCGGCGAAGGCCGCAACGCCGCTCCGGCTCGCGATCGTCCACTGGATCCGATCGGCCGCCTTGTGCAGGAGGCGCTTGTCGGTCGTGAACTGCTGGAGCGCCCCCATGCCGCCGGCGGTGCGCACGATGGCGACCAGATCGCCGTCGGCAATCTGCGTGTCGATGTACTTGTGTACCGCGTTCCGGACGGAAAACGTGCTTTCGAACGACAGGCCCAGATCATCGATGACGAGCGCGATCGTTCGCGCGACCTTGTCGGGCCTGAGGCTCGCGACCGCCGCGAAGCGGGCCGCCGGCGCGTCGGGAGCACTGGTCGCCGAACCGGTCCCGGCCGCACGGCCGCTTGCAAGCGGCTGGTGCGCCTGAGCGGTCCCCGCACGCACGTATACGACCTGCTGAAGCGCCTGCCGGTCGCCGTCCTGATAGAGCTCGAAGTCGTCCGCGGTCAGATCGGTGATGTGATTGCCGTCGCCGTCGGTCACGACGGCATCGACAACCGTCAGGTCGGCCGTGGATCGGAAGGTTGGCGTCTGTGGACCTGGACTCTGCGCCCAGACCATGGTGCAGAGCGCGATCGCGAGTAGAGCGGTCTGGAGCCAGAGACCCCGGGGATGGATGCGCGACATAGGCCCCCTCCATCCGGCGCCGGCGCTGGCACGTCGCGCGGGACGCTCGACAGTCTAGCGCGGATGAGACCTTCCGCGCGGGTTCCAGCGTTCCAAACGTTCCAGGCTTCCAAGGGTTCTGGGCTCCAGGGTTCTGGTTCCAGTGGTTCCAGGTTCCAGTTGGAACCCCTGGAACCCAGAACGCCTGGAACCCCTGGAACCAGAACGCCTGGAACCTCTGGAACCCAGAACGCCTGGAACCCCTGGAACCCAGAACGCCTGGAACCCCTGGAACCCAGAACGCCTGGAACCCCTGGAACCCAGAACGCCTG
>Ga0210115_1000550_pt1 | contig 10872 bp, 7 predicted proteins | sample MayberryNW_TuleB_2_FD_185526 | JGI IMG/M metagenome (GOLD analysis project Ga0210115, IMG submission 185526) | Wetland microbial communities from San Francisco Bay, California, USA, that impact long-term carbon sequestration - MayberryNW_TuleB_D2... | ecosystem: Environmental > Aquatic > Marine >... | reverse complement strand
TCGTCGAGACCTCGCGGGGCTGCACGTTCGACTGCAGCTTCTGCTCGATTATCGAGATGCGCGGCCGGAACTTCCACCGCTTCCCCATCCCGCGCGTGCTGGCGGACATCGCGGATGCCCGCGCCCGCGGCGCCCGCGTCATCTTTCTCGTCGACGACAACATCATGCTCGACGTCGAACGGTTCGCCGTTCTCTGCCGCGCGATCGTCGATGCCGGCCTCGACGACATCCGCTACATCGTCCAGGGCATGACCTCGTCGGTCGCAAACCACGGCGCGACGCTCGCGCCGCTGATGCGCAAGGCGAACTTCAGGTACGTCTTCCTCGGCATCGAGAACGTCGTCGAAGACGACCTGACCTTCCTGCACGCGCGGGCCAAGAACCGCGAGCGCGCGACGGGCGGCAACGCCAGCGTGAAGGCCGCGACGCTGCTGCGGCGGCACGGCGTCTACGTCGTCGGCGGTTTGATCGTCGGCAACCCCGGCGACAGCGCCGCCTCGGTCGAAGCCAACCTGGCGTTCGCGCGCCGGCACGTGGACTGGCCGTACATCCAGCATCCGACGCCCTACCCGGGTACGCCGATGGCGCGCGACCTGCGGGCGCGCGGGCTCATCTCGCACGATCGCGTGCCGGAGTACGACGGCACGACGGCCGTCGTCGAGAACGACGCGATGAGCGCCGAAGAGATCGAGTTCCGCCGCTGGCGCGCCGAGCGGTGGATGAAAGTGCGGCACATCCCGAAGGCACTGCGCGACAACCCGGGGTTCGTGCTGCGGCACGCGCCGGAGATGTTCGCCCACACCTTCCGCGGCTGCACGTGGAAGACGTTCGTGGGATTGGAGCCGTCGCGTCAGGCGTACCGGCGGTATCGGCAGATCAGAGACAGGGAGCGGCGATATCTGTAGACAATTCGGAATGCGGAATGCGGAAGTAATGCCGAATGCCGAAGAAATGTCGGACGGCGGCCGTCTGGCTCCGTCGAAGCGGGCCCTTCGACATTCCGCAGTGCTTCCGCATTCGGCATTCCGAATCAATTCCGCATTCCGCACTCCGCATTCGATCTCTATCCACCCTCCAGCTCCCTCGTCATCTCGATCATCGTTCTCCTGAACCCGAACCGCTCGAACAGCCGCTGCGCGCCGGTGTTCGGCGCGGCAGTGGACAGGACCACCTGCCGCACGTCGCGCGCCGCGAATGCGTCGAGGACGGCGGTCAAGAGCTGTGCGCCGATACCAGCGTGCCGGTGGGCGGGATCGACGATCAGGTCATGAATCACGCCGGCTTCGTCGCGCAGGTCCTGCCATGACAGCGGCTCGAGTACGGCGTAGGCATAGCCAACGACGGCATCCGATCGTGCGGCGACGAGCACGATCGTGTCCGGCTCGCGCATCTGCGAGCGGAGAAAGGCACCATAGCCGGTCTCTGAATGCGGACCGGGCGCGAGAAATCGTCGGGAATCGAAATCGTAGTGCACGCGCATGAGGAGCGCGCCCAGCCGCCCGAGCGCGGCGACGTCGCGGAGCTCGGCAGGCCGGATGTAGGTGTCAGGCGTCATGGCTCTTCGAGACGTTGTCAGTTGTGAGTTGTGAGTTGTGAGTGCTTCTTCCCCGTGGAACCTTCCACGGCGCGCCTTCGTCAGGGTCATTGTCCACCCGGAGACCGCCGCTCCGGCCGATGAATCGACAGGACCGGTAGACCCGAATGGCCCTTTCCGACTTCCTCACAGACGTCAAGCACTCGATCCGGATGTTCGCGCAGAGCCCCGGGTTCACGGTCGCGGCCGTGGCCGCGCTCGCGGTCGGCATCGGCGCCAACACCGCGATCTTCTCGATCGTCAACGCCGTGCTGCTCAAGCCCGTGCCCTTTCCGGATCCGGATCGCCTCGTGGTGTTCCAGACCACCGGTCCGCAGGGCGCGTTTTCAGCGGGCTCCCCTGCCAAGTTTCAGTTTTGGCGCGAACAGTCGAGCGTGGTGCAGGACGTCGTCGCGTTCCGGTCGAACGTCGTCAACCACACGGGCCGCGGGCTGCCCATCCAGCTGCGGGCGACGCAGGCCTCGGCCGACTACTTCACGCTGTTCGGCGCGCGCACGATCCGTGGCCGCACGTTTTCCGCTGAGGAAGATCGGCCCCAGGGCAATCCGGTTGCCGTCCTGAGCTATCACCTGTGGACGGGCCGCTTCGACCGCGATCCCGAGATCGTCGGCAAGAGCATCTCGCTCGGCGGCAGCCCCTACACGATCGTCGGCGTCGTCGATCCGGCGTTCGACTTTTCGGAATTCGGCCCGGCGCCCGAGCTCTGGGTGCCGTTTCAGCTCGATCCGGGCACGAGCGATCAGGGGCATTACTTCCAGGTCGCAGGCCGGCTGAAGCCGGGTGTCACAGTCCAGCAGGCGCAGGCGCGGCTGAAGTTGTCGGCCGAAGAGTACAAGCGCAAGTTCCAGAACGCGCTCCAGCGCGACCAGGGGTTCAGCGTGCAGCCGCTGCGCGAGGAGCTCGTGAGCAACGTTCGCCCGACGCTGCTCGTACTGCTCGGCGCGGTGGCGTTCGTGCTGCTCATCGCATGCTCGAACGTGGCGAACCTGCTGCTCGTGCGCGCGAGCGGGCGCCGGCGTGAGATCGCGATCCGCGCGGCCATCGGCGCCGGGCGTGGCCGCATCATCCGGCAGCTGCTGACCGAGAGCGTCCTGCTGTCGCTTGGCGGCGGACTGCTCGGACTCGTGGTCGGCGTGGTGGGCATCCGCGCGCTGCTCGCGATCAACACGGCAGGGCTGCCGCGCGTCGGCGAGAGCGGCGCCGCAGTCGGCGTCGACTGGCGCGTGCTCGCCTTCACGCTGGTGGTCGCCGTCGGGACCGGCATCCTCTTCGGCCTGATCCCCGCGCTTCACGCCTCGCGCGCCGATCTCAATACGGCGCTCAAGGAAAGCAGCGGCCGATCGGGCACGGGGTTCCGCCAGAACAGGACGCGGTCGCTGCTGGTCGTGACGGAGGTCGCGCTCGCGCTCATCCTGCTCATCGGCTCGGCGCTGCTGATTCGCACGGCGGTTGCGCTGAATACCGTCGATCCGGGCTTCGACACGACCAACGTGCTGACCATGAGGATGGCGTTGAACGGGCCGCAGTTTGCGACGTCGGAGGGCGTCGAGCAGGTGATCCGCACCGGTGTCGAGCAGCTGCGCGGCGTGCCGGGTGTGGTTGCGGCGAGCGCGAGCTGTTGCGTGCCGCTCGAGGGCGGCTACGGGCTGCCGTTCCTCGTCGTCGGCCGCCCGCTCACCGACGGGCCGTTCCACGGCGGCGGAGGCTGGCTGACGGTGTCGCCCGGCTACTTCGAGGTGTTCAAGATCCCCGTGAAGCGCGGGCGCACGTTCACCGATCGCGACACCGCGCAGGCGCCGCCCGTGGTGATCATCAACGAGGCGATGGCGCACCAGTACTGGCCGAAGGGAGATCCGCTGCAGGACCGGCTGGTGATCGGCCGGGGCGTCATGCGTGAGTTCGCAACGGAGCCCGAGCGGCAGATCATCGGCATCGTCGCCAACGTGCGCGACGGCGGCCTGAACGACGAGCCCGGGCCGGCGATGTACATCCCGCAGGCACAGGTGCCGGACGCCGTCAACGCGCTCAACGGGCAGATCAGCCCGATGGCGTGGGTCGTCCGCACGGCGGTTGAGCCGCAGTCGCTGCGCGCGCCGATCCAGGATGCGCTGCAGAACGCCACCGGGCTCCCCGTCTCCGACGTGCGATCGATGAACCAGGTCGTGAGCCGATCGATCTCGCGCCAGCGGTTCAACATGTGGCTGATGTCGGTGTTTGGCGGCGCGGCGCTGCTGCTTGCCGCGATCGGGATTTATGGCCTGCTCGCCTACTCGGTCGAGCAGCGGACGCAGGAGATCGGAATCCGGCTCGCGCTCGGCGCGAACGCGCCGCAGGTGCGGCGCATGGTGGTCGCGCAGGCCATGAAGCTCGCCACTGCGGGAATGGTCGTCGGAATCGCTTCGGCGCTCGGACTGGCCAGGCTGATCACCAGCCTCCTCTTTGGCGTGCAGGCATGGGATCCGTCGGTGTTCGTCGGGGTCCCGATCCTGCTCGGCCTGGTCGCGCTGATCGCGGCCTGGATGCCCGCGCGCCGCGCGAGTCAGGTCGACCCGGTGCAGGCGCTCCGGTACGAGTGAAGGCGGTGTCTGAAATGGAGAATGTCGAATGAAGAATGCAGATCTGCGGGACGTCGGCGTCCTCTCCTTTCTTCATTCTTCATTCTTCGTTGGGGGCATCTCCCGACCCCGCCGAACGCCCCGTCACGTTTCGACGATCGTCCTCGACTCCTTGTCGTAGCGCATCCGCCGTCCCGTACGCTCCGCCTCGCGACCCAGACAGCACGCGATCGCGTGCGCGAGCCCGACCTCGATCGGGGCATGCGGCTGCTGGCGGGAGCGGAGGCAGCTGATCCAGTTGGCCACGTGAGGGCCGGCGTCGCCCGAAGTGAGCGATCCGTCGGTCGCCTTCGCCGGCTCCGGCAGCACGACGTCTGTCGCGTCCGCCGGCCGCTTGTTGTCCGCCGGACGGCTCGTCCAATCGCGCGAATTGAGCGTGCGGTCCTTGCCGTAGAACACCTCGAAGTCCGACTCGGGACCCGAGCCGAGCCGCGACGAGAACGTCAGCAGCCAGCCTTTCGGGAATTCGAAGACATATTCGGCCGTGTCGCTGATCTCGCGCCCGTCCTTCCACGTCAGCGTGCGCCCGAGCGCAACGGCCGACGCCGGGATCGGGTCGTCCATGAACCACAGCGCCACGTCGATCATGTGGCTGCCCAGCAGGCCGACGAGACCGGTCGTGTAGTCGTAGAAGCACTGCCATCGCCGATAGCGCATCGGATCGAACGGCTTCTTCGGCAGGTACATCTGGTACTGGTCCCAGTCGACGTCGGCTTCGCGGATCGTGTCGTAGGGCCGCGCCCAGCTCGCGACGTTGCGGTTCCACGCCGTCTCGATTTTGCAGATCGGCCCGAGCGCCCCGGAGCGCACGTACTCGGCCGCGGCCTGGAACCGCGCACTGCTCCGCCGCTGCGTGCCGACCTGCACGATGCGATCGCTCTGTTTCACCACGTCGTGCGCGGCAACGGCGTCCTCGAGCCGGGCGCTGAGCGGCTTCTCGACGTACGCGTCCGTGCCGGCCCGGACCGCGTCCATCAGCACCGCGCAGTGTGCATGATCGGGCGTCGTGATGATCACGGCATCGAGGCCGGGCGTCGTGAGCAGGTCCTGGTAGCGTGCGACGAGCCGGGGCTTCGGCCCGGGGAGCTTCTCCGCGAGCCTGGCGGCCATCGTCTCGCGGGCCACGGACCAGACGTCGCAGAGCGCGACCACTTGAATGCCGCCGGGGGCCGCCGCGAGCGCCTCGTCCAGTATGTAGGTCCCACGCACGCCGCACCCGATCACACCGACGTTGATGCGATCATTGGCGCCCTGCGCGCGCGCCGACGGCCCCGTCAGCGCGGCCGCCGCGACGCTGACGCCCGCGGCGAGAAAATCACGACGAGGCAGATCCGAGTCGCCCACGCTTACCTCCAGTCCGGGGGCCACGAATTGCGGCAAGGGCCGGGCTGAAGGCCCGGCCCTTGCGTGCGTGAGATACGCGTCGCGCATTGTGGTGCGTCCCTGGTTGCGGCGCAAGAGGGTTCAGCGTTCAGTTGTCAGGTGTCAGTTGTCAGGTGTCAGGTGTCAGGTGTCAGGTGTCAGTTGTCAGCTCTCATCTGCACAGGACCGTCCAACAGCCCCCCAACTGAGAACTGAGAACTGACAACTGAATACTGACCACTGACAACTGATCACTGATCACCCCAACGGCCCCGCCGGCTCCCGTCCCACACCGAGCGCGTCCGCGACCCGGTTGATGTAGTTGAACCACGATGCAATCAGCGTGATCTGCAGGATGCCGCGATCGTCGAAGCCGACGCTCCGCAGCCGTGCGTGGTCGTCTGGCGAGATGCGCGTGGCATCCTTCGTGATCTGCTCGACGTACTCGAGCATCACGCGGTCCTGGTCGGAGAGCGCCAGGGCCCGGAAGTCCCGCTGCAGCGCTTCCACAAACGGTTCGTCGAGCGTCACCCTACGCAGAAACTCTGCGTGCGACTCCAGTCAATACTGGCACCGGTTGGTCGCCGACACGACGGTCGTGATCATCTCGTGCTGGCGGCGCGTGAGGGGCAGATCCGGCGACATCAAGGCGCCGAACGCCGCAAACGCGTGATGTAGCGCGTCGGGAATCAGCGAGTGCGAGCCGACGATGCCTTCCGTTTCGGCGGACTGCGGGTGCGTAGGCTGCGCGTACTCGATCGGATAGAGCTGCTGCTGCGCCGCGCGCGCAGCGCGGAGTTTCTCGCTGCTGTCGAATGGGACGGTGCGAATCCACGTCATGATCGATGATCTCCTCCGGGAAAGCCGGGTCCGCCGGCGAGCCGCGCGCCGACCGGGGTCCGCGCCGCGCGATCCGGCAGCGGCACCAGCGCGCCGAGCGCGACGATGCCGGTGCCGAGCAACGCCTGGAGCGGCGCGTTGATCGCCAACAACGCCAGAATCGGGACCACCGCCGCCAGGAACGCACTCGGCGCCCACGGATACGCCGGTACGTGCAGGGTCTCGCGCCGCTGCAGCACGAACACGCCCGCGACGGTCGCCGCGATGAACACCACCGTCACGAAAACGAAATAGGCGACGATGGTGTCGAAGGTCCCGACGGCGACGAGGACCATCGCCAGCGCGGCCTGGAGCGCGATCGCGCGCGCCGGCGTGCCGGACCGCGCGTCGATCGCCGCGGCCCACGACGGAAACAGGCCGTCGCGCGCCATCGCGAAGTACACGCGCGGCGCAAGCATCACGATCGCGGCCAGGCTCCCGGCCACGCAGACGATGACGATCAGCGCGACGAGGGTAGCACCCGGCGCACCGAATATCGCAGCGCCGACCTGCGCGGGGAACGTCTCACCGGAACCGACGGCCTCGATCGGCACCGCATAGATGAACGCGACGGTCGCCCCCACGTAAGTCAAGGTGACCGTGATCAGTCCGACGACGAGCGCGCGCGGCAGCGTGCGGACGGGATCGCGAACCTCTCCGGCCACCTTCGTGACCTCCCACCATCCGCCGAACGCGAAGAACGCGCTGATGAACGCGCCCGCCAGCGCCGGGAGAATCGCAGGGGCGCCGCTCCGCCGGGCCGCAAACGGTACGAAATGCTGCCAGTCGCCTGCGCCGCCGAGGAACGCGCCGGCGATGAGCAGCGCGAGGAGTGCCAGCTTGGCCAGCGTCAGCGTGGCGAGCAGCCGGGCACCGGGCCGTACGCCGGCTGCGTGCACCGCCGCGACGATCGCGATGGCGCCCATCGCGACGCCGCGGCGCGCCGGGAGCCCGAGCGGCACGATCAGGCTCGCATAGCTGGCGAGTCCCGCCGCCAGCGCCGCCGTGATCCCGGGGTCCATCACGAGGAAACATTTCCATCCGTAAAGGAACGCCATGCGCGGGCCGTATGCCTCGCGCAGGTAGACGTACCCTCCGCCGGCTTGCGGGTACCGCGCCGCCAGCGCGCCGTAACAGAGCGCGCCGCACATCGCCATGCCGCCGATCACGCCCCAGACGACCAGCGTCAGCAGCGGCGAAGCCAGCGCGCGGATCATCGCCCCGGGCGTGAGAAAGATGCCGACGGCAATCACCTGCCCGACGACGATCGCAATCGTCGCCGGCAGCGTGAGCCGCCGATCGAGCGCCGGACCCTCCATCAGAACGTCGCGCGCACGGCGAACTGGAACGCGCGCGGCCCGCCCGACCCGAACACGCCGCCGGCCGTCGTCACCGCGCCGCCGAAGCGTGACGACTGCAGATAGCCTGAATCCTCCGGATTGTCGCTGTCCCGCAGCAGGACGTTCGAGAAGCCCGAGTAGTTGCGCGTGGACACGCCGAGCACGTTGGTGACGTTGAACACATTGAAGATCTCGACAATCGGCTCGATTCGCGCGGTGCCGAGCGCGAACGGCCGCGAGAGGCGCAGATCCACCGAGTTGAAGGTATCGCCGAACCGCGCATCGTCACCGACGAGCGGCAGCAACACCCCGTCGATCCCTCCGCCCTCGTTGATCGCCGCAAGCGCCTGGTTCAGAGCACGGGGCGATGTGAACGTCCGGCCGCCGGCGTTGCGTTGGAACACGGGCACGCGCGACTGCCCGTCCGGCATGAGGATGTCCATCGGCACAGCCGACGCAAGCGTCCACATCGGCGCGATCCGGAAGCCGGCCGGCAGCGCCGCCCACGCCGCGAACGTGAACCGGTGGCGTTGGTCGTTCGGCGCCGGACCGTACTCCCGCCGCAGGTCGTTCGGATCGATCGGTCCGTTCGCAAACGGGATCTGGTCGTCGTTGGCGTAATTGAACGACTTCGCCAGCGTGTAGCCCGCACGGAATCCGTGGGTGGCGGATCGCTGCTCCAGCGTCACGAGCAGCGCATCGTACTTCGTCCCTACGCTCGACTCGAGGTTGACGACGCGATCCGGGCCGCCGACAACGGGGTTGAAGACCGTGCCGACCGTCCGCCCGATGATGAAATGCGTCCCTAGGTTGTGAATGCCGTCCACGCGCGCGAGCATGTGGAACGGCAGCTCCTGCTGGAACCCGACATTGAACTGCTGCACCGACGGGTTCTGCAGGGTGTTGTCGATGATATTGATCCCCGACGCGCCGGCGCCCGGCAGGATGAAGCCGGTGAAGGGGTTGCCGAGCGACGGCGCGAACGGCGGGAACTGGCCCGTTGACGGATCCAGGAAGAAGACGTTCCCGGCCCGCACCTCGATCGGCAGCGCCCGTCCGTCGAGCCCGCGCTCGAGCGATTCGATCTCGAGCGTCACGCGGTCGTAGTAGATGCCGTAGCCGCCGTGGACGCTCGTGCCGGCCCGCGGCGCCCAGTTGAACCCGACACGCGGCGCCCAGTTGTTCGCGTCACGCGTGCGGCTGCCGTGCAGGAACGGCAGGACGATCGGGTTGATCTCGTCGTAGCGGCTGATGTTCTTGACGTCGGTATCGATCTCGTAGCGCAGGCCGGCGTTGATCGTCAGCGCGGAACCGATGCGCCAGTCGTCCTGCACGAACGCGGCGATGTGGTTGTTGTTGCAGTCGTCGAGCAGCAGGCCGCGATCCGGAAACCCGCTGCGCAGGGTGACCGCAAACAGCAGGTCGTTGTCGTCGATCCGGCCGTCGCCGTTGTGATCGAACGTGGCGAAGTCCTCGACGAGCTCGACGCGCCCGTCCCGGAAGACGCCGAGATCGAACGTGCCCGACACGTGCTGCAGCTCGCCGCCGATGCGGATGTTGTGCGCCCCGCGCACGAGCGTGAGCGTGTCGGCGAACTGCCAGCGATCCTGATCCGTCCCCTGCGGCACGCGGAACGACGAGCCATCCTGCAGGCTCGGGAACGTGAGCTGGGGCCCGGGGGCAACCGGCGCAATCTGGTTGCGGAAGCGGCTGTAGCTCACCGAGGCCGCGTTCAGCACCGTCGGCGACCAGATGTGGGTCCACGAGCCCATCACCGCGTGAAAGCGGTTCGTGCTCGCCTGCCGTTGGGATGCCGAGCCGATGGCGCGATCGAGCGTGCTGGCCGCCGTGTCGCTGGCGCGTTGGCCCGAGTACCGCAGCATGAGGCTGTCGCTCCCGGCCGGCCGCCAGTCGACCCGCGCCGTTCCAAGCAGGTCGGTCAGCGGCGCGGGCGCAAACGTGCGCCGGATGGTTCGCGCAGGCACGTCGCGCTCCCCGACGAGCACGGCGCCGTCCTGGTTGCGGTACTCGATCGCGCCAAACCAGAACGCACGCTGCGGTGCGATCGGACCGCCGGCCGCCCCGGCCACCTGCTGGCGATCGAAGGGCACGTCGGTCCCGTTTGCCCGGTCGTAGGTGGCCGGAAGCCCCTGCCAGCGATCGTCGCGGAAGAACAGCGAGCCCGAACCGTGGAGAGCGTCGGTGCCGGATTTCGTGACCACGTTGATCACCGAGGAGGCCGATCGGCCCGCCTCCGCCGTGAAGCGGTTGGTGGCGATCTGGAACTCCTGCACGGCATCCTGCGGCACGTTCTGCAGCGGCCCGCCCACCACATCGTCGTTGTTGTCGGCGCCGTCGATGGTGACGTTGCCGCCGCGCCCGAGCCCGCCCGCCGACGAGATGGTGACAACGTTCGTCTTCGTCGGATCGAAGGTGGGTGCGGGCGCGTTCCCGGGCACCAGCAGCGCGAGCTCGAGATAGTTGCGGCCGTTGAGCGGCAGCGCCTCGATGAAGCGCGAGCCGATCACCGTGTCGACAACGGATCGGGCGGTGTCCACTTCGAGCGGCGCGCCGGCGGTATTGACGACGACCGTCTCGCGGACCCCGCCGACCGACAGCTGAAGATCCAGCGTGATCGTTTGATTGACCTCGAGCACGAGGCCGGCGCGCCGGACGTCGGCAAATCCGGCGGCCGTGACGGTGATATCCACGGTGCTCGGCGGCAGCCCTGCGATCACGAACGCGCCGCGATCATCCGTGACCGCCTGGCGGACGAGACCGGTCGCGTCGGCACGTACCGTGACCGTCGCGTTGCGCACGGGCCCCTGCTGCGCGTCACGGACCTGGCCGCGAACCGATGCCGTGAGCGTTTGACCGTCGGCCCGGCCTGCCAGGAGTGCGGCCATCGCGAGGCCGATTGCCGTGCGCACGTACACCTGTCCCATCTGCGTACCTCCCCGGAGAACGCCGACGGCCCCTCGCCGGACGTGTGGAATATGGGCGTCAGGATCTCCCGACATTCCGGCACGAGCAGTACGTGAAACCGTTAATGCGGCGCGCTCGCCGCACTAGATCGTGACGT
>Ga0210115_1000549_pt1 | contig 10882 bp, 14 predicted proteins | sample MayberryNW_TuleB_2_FD_185526 | JGI IMG/M metagenome (GOLD analysis project Ga0210115, IMG submission 185526) | Wetland microbial communities from San Francisco Bay, California, USA, that impact long-term carbon sequestration - MayberryNW_TuleB_D2... | ecosystem: Environmental > Aquatic > Marine... | reverse complement strand
GTCGAAGAGGTCACTTCCCGCGATGAGTACCCGGTTCGCGCGTTGCCGGAACGCCACTGCCGGGTACACCGAGGGCGTGAGCGAGCGCATCCGCGTCGCCGCCGCGGCCGACATCCATGCCGCGGAGCCCTTGCGGGAGCACCTCGAGCGCGCGTTCTCCGCCCTCGCCGGAGAGACGCAGCTCGTACTGCTCGCCGGCGACCTGACGACGCATGGCCTGCCCGAGCAGGCGGAAGTGCTCGCGGACGCCTGCCGCGGTCTCCGTGTCCCGGTCGTCGCGGTGCTCGGGAACCACGACCACCACTCCGGCCTCTGCGAGGAGCTCACCGCCGTCCTCGGGGGCGCCGGGATCGTCGTCCTCGAGCGAGGCCACACGATCGTGGAGATCGGCGAGCTCGAGGTCGGGATCGTCGGCACCAAGGGCTTCGTGGGCGGGTTCCCCGGCGCCGAGATCGCGGACTTCGGCGAGAGCCTGCTCCGCCAGGTCTACCGCGAGACGACGCTCGAGGTCGAGGCCCTCGAGCTCGGTCTCGAAGCGGTGGCCGGCTGCCACAAGCGGATCGCCCTGCTCCACTACGCGCCGACCTCGGAGACCCTCGTCGGCGAGCCCGAGCCGATCTGGGCCTTCCTCGGCTCCGGGCGCCTGGCTGCGCCGATCGGTATGCACCGCCCGGACCTCGTCGTGCACGGGCACGCCCACCACGGGACGGCTCGCGGGTCGGTCGGCGAGGTGCCGGTCCACAACGTCGCGGTGCACGTGACCGGCCAGGACTTCGTGACCTTCGAGATCTGAAGACGCGCTAGGCGGCGGTTTTGCCGGCGACTCTGGCGTCCCGCAGCAGCTCCCGGGCGAGCTCGAGGTCGCGCACGAGCTCCCTGCGGCGGACCTCGCGGTCCGCGTCCGCGCGCAGGATCGCCGACGGGTGCATGGTCACGAGCGCCGGCTGGCCGCCCTCGAGCTCGAGCCGCTTGCCGCGAAGCCGCCCGACGCGCGCTTCACGGCCGAAGAGCGCCTGGGCAGCCGTCGCCCCGAGGCAGACGACGAGCGCCGGCCGCGCGGACGCGAGCTCGAGGCCGAGCCAGTGGCCGCACGCCTTCACCTCCGACCAGCTCGGCTTATCGTGGATCCGGCGCTTGCCCGAAGGCCGCCACTTGAAGTGCTTGACGGCGTTCGTGACGTAGAGCGGCTCGTCCGCGACACCGGCCTCGACGAGGAGCTCCCGTAGGAGCCGCCCGGCAGGGCCGACGAACGGACGGCCCTCGCGATCCTCGACGTCGCCGGGCTGCTCGCCGACGAGCATGAGCCCGCCACGTCTCCCCTCCCCGAAGACGGTCTGCGTCGCCCGCGCGTACAGCGGGCACCGCCGGCAGTCGGCCGCCTCGCGCCGCAGCGCGGCGAGAGAGCGAGCGCGCGGGCTCATCGGGTCTTGCGGAACTTTGGCGGGAGCCGCTGCTCGACCTCCTGCGGATCGACTCCCTGGAGCTCGAGCAGCGCATCGAGCTTGGCCTCGGTCCGCTCGCCCCCGTCCGCCGACTCGCTCGAGCCCTTGTACACGAGGTACGCGCAGGCAATCGTGAACGCCGACAGCTGCAGGAACTCCGACTGCCAGTTCTCGAGCGTGGACTGCCAGAACGTCGCCCAGAAGCCCTCCGACCAGAACGTCGGGTCCGCCCCGTGCGCCCTCTCGTCGTTCGCGTAGTCGAGCCACTCGAACACGAGCTGCCCCGCCCACGTCACGAGGAAGATCGAGACGAAGAGGACGCCGAGACCCCGATCGCGCAGCCAGTTCCGCATGTTCTCCCTCCGGGCGGCGCCGGATGCCGACGCCTCGCTCAGCGCGCCCTCGACGTGCTCCCGCTCGACCGCTTCCTCGTCGACGTGCCGCCAGTCCGCTTCCTCGTCGACGAGCTCCCCGTCGACCGCTTGCTGGAGTTGCCGTTCGTCGCCTTCAGCATCCGCTTCGAGATCGACTCGACCTTCTTCGCGGCTTCCTTCTCCTGGCGAAGGTTCTCCTGCAGGAGCTTGACCGAGTCACGCTCGCCGAGCGCTCGGGCCTTCTCGATGAGCCCGGTGTAGGCCGCGATCTCGTAGTGCTCCGCGCGCGCCGCCGCACCGGTCAGGTGCATGTCGAGCAGCGCCGGAGTGGGATCGTTCTCCTGCATGAAGCTCTCGTGCTCCTCCTTGATCCCCTCGATCCCCGGGCAGCGCTCGCCCTTGGCGGGCTTGCCGATGTTCTGGAACACCTGCTCGAGGTTCTGGATCTGTTCCTTCGTCTCCGCGAGGTGGCTGGTGAACGCCTTCGAGAGCTCGCGGTCCGTGGACTGGCTCGCGAGCTTCGGCAGCACCTTCGTCAGTGTCTGCTCGGCGTAGTACATGTCCTGGAGCTCGTGGACGAAGAGCTCCTCGGGCTTCGTGATCTGGGGCATCTCGGCCTCCTGTGGTCGAAGTGTGTGCCCCGCTTCGTACCCTCGTGAGCCCGTCCGAAACCGCCCCCGCCGGCCAGCGGGATTGCGGCCGCCGCGATGCGGGTACCCACCGGTCAGCGAATGGGAGGTGTGAGGTGATCTGGCTGCTCGTGCTGCTGCTCCTGCTCCTGGCGATCGGGGGCGGAGTCGTCGTCTCGAAGCTGCTGTTCCTGATCCTCGTGGTCGCGCTGGCGCTGGCCCTGTTCGGCGTCTTCGGCCGGTCCACCACCTGAGGCAGTCGCGACCAACACTGTGCCGCACCAGGCTGCGGGCGGGCGGTGGGGGACCGCTCGCCTGCGGCGCACGCCTGGCGCGCCCAACCCCGGAGACGTAGTCTCTCTGCATCGCCGACGCCGTCGAGGGGGAGGTCTTCGAGAGCGAGCGGCTCGCCCGCCGCTACTTCGACCTGTTCGGGAACGGCGTCGACGAGCGCATGCTCGAGGTCGTCCACCCAGACGTCGAGCTCGCGCTCAGGTCGCAGCAGGGCGACGTCCTGCGTGGCCGCGAGGCCGTCGAGGCGTTCGTCCGGACGATCGCCGACCGCTTCTACCAGGCCGTTGCGGAGGTCTACCGCCCGCTCGACGAGCATCGGATCGTCGTCGAGGGACGCATGCGCTGGACCGACGAGAACCACGTGATGAGGGACACGCCGGTCGCCTGGGCCCTCGAGTTCCGCGACGGCCTTCTCTTCCGTTCGTTCCCGGCGCAGTCGCCCCTCGAGGCGGAGTCGATCCTTTCAGCCCTGCGCTCCGAGGAAGACCGGGCGCCGAACTAGCGAGGCGTCTCGAGCGCTCAGGCGCGCGCGCCTTGCGCGACTCCCTGCCGCGGCTCGATTCCCGCCGTCTCGGGGAGCACCTCGCGCGCGTAGAAGTCGAAGAAGCCGTCCTGGTCGGGGCCGACCTGGTGGACGTAGACGTGGTCGAAGCCCGCGTCGACGAGTTCCTGGATGCCCGCGAGATGTCGAGCGGCGTCCGGCCCGCAGACGACACGCTCGGCGACGTCGTCCTCGGAGACCATCGCCGCAGCCTCTTCGAAGTGGCCCGGCAGCGGGAGTTCCTGGGTGAGAGGGCCTTCGAGGGCTGCGATCGGCCACAACTCGTACGCGGTGCGCCGCGCCTCCTCCTCGGTCTGCGCCCAGCAGACGGTGAGCTGGCCGTACCGCGGCCCCTCGCCGCCCGCGCGCAGGAACGTGTCGACGAGCTCTCTGTCCGGCGCCGTGCTCACGACGCCGTCGCCGATGCGTGCCGCCAGCTCGGCCGCGTCCGGAGCGGCCGCGGCGACGACGACCTCCAGCGGATCGTCGGGGAGCGTGTAGACGCGCGCATCCTCGACCCGGAAGTGCTTGCCCTCGAACGTCGTCACCTCACCCCGCCAGAGCAGCCTCATGACCTCGACGGCCTCCTCCAGCATCTCGAGGCGCTCGCTCGCCGACGGCCACCGGTCGCCGAGGATGTGCTCGTTCAGGTTCTCACCCGTGCCCACGCCGAGGAAGAAGCGCCCCGGGAGCATGTCGGCCGCGGTGGCGGCGGCCTGTGCGACGAGGGCGGGGTGCATCCGGATCGTCGGGCACGTGACGCCCGTCCCGAGCCGCAGGCTGTCTGTCGCGTCGGCGATCCCGCCGATGACGGCCCACACGAAGGCGCTCTGTCCCTGGCGATCGATCCAGGGGTGGTAGTGGTCCGAGATGAGGGCGAAGGGAAAGCCGCACTCCTCGGCCCGGCGAGCGTGGCGCACGAGATCGAGGGGCCGGTGCTCCTCGCTCGAGATCGCGTACCCGACATCCACACCCGTCGCTACCCTGGGTCAACAGGCTGCAAACGGTTTCGAGTTGCGCCGGCGGGGGGACGCTCCTCGGCACAGCTCCCCGGGAGGAGGGACCCGTGCGCTGGAGCAGAGCATTCCTGATCGGAGCCGGAGCCGCGTTCCTGTTCGATCCGCGCCAGGGACGCCGCCGCCGGCACGTGCTCCGCGACCGCTCGCGCTCGCCCGCCGCAGCTCGCCGGTCGGCGTGAGGAAAGCGAGGTTCGCGGGTGGCCACTCGCGCGGCGCGCTCGCAGTGTCCCGACGCGTCTTCGGGACCCAGGAGCGAGCCGCCGACAACGCGACGCTCGTCCAGCGCATCCGCAGCGAGGCGTTTCGCGGCGCGGGCGTGCCCACCCAGGACGTCGACGTGCGCGTCGAGGACGGAGTCGCGATCCTCCGCGGCTCGGTGTCCGGGCGCGAGACGGCCGACGGCCTCGTCTCGCGGACCGCAAAGGTCCCCGGCGTCCGCGACGTGGCCGCGATGCTGCGCGTCACGACCGCCGATCCGTCATCCTGAGAGCATCGAGCGAAGCCTGGATCAGACGTGACCAGCACCGCTGACGCGGGCGTCCACCTGCCCGACGAGTTGCTCGTCCTCCTCGAGCAGTGGGAGCAGGACGGGTGCGTGACCTTTTCGGAGCTCGAGGCCGCGCTCTCCCAGAGCGAGGCCGACGAGGACGCCGCCGAGGACGTGCACGAACTGCTCGAGCAGCGCGGCGTCGAGATCACGGACGACTGCGTCCGCGACGGCGCGGGCGAGGCCGGGTACTCGAACGGCGACCTCGCCGTCGTCACGACGGACAGCCTCCAGCTCTTCCTGAACGAGATCGGGCGCTATCCCCTCCTCACCGCGGCCGAGGAGATCGAGCTCGCGAAGCGGATCGAGCGCGGCGACCTCGAGGCCAAGGAGCGGATGATCAACTCCAACCTGCGCCTCGTGGTCTCGATCGCGAAGCGCTACCAGGGGCACGGCCTCTCGTTGCTCGACCTGATCCAGGAGGGGATCCTCGGTCTGATCCGCGCGGTCGAGAAGTTCGACTGGCGCCGGGGGTACAAGTTCTCGACCTACGCGACCTGGTGGATCCGCCAGGCGGTGCAGCGCGGCTACCAGAACCGCTCGCGGACGATCCGCGTGCCCGTCCACGTCGCCGAGCTCGAGCGCAAGGCGAACCGGATCGAGCGCGAGCTCACCGGCAAGCTCGGGCGCGTGCCCACCGAGGAGGAGGTCGCCGAGGCCGTGAAGGTGCCGCTCGCGAAGCTGCGCGAGGCGCGTGACGCTGTGCGCATGCTGACGAGCCTCGACCGCCCGATCGGAGAGGACGGCAGCGCGACGCTCGGCGACCAGGTCGCGGGGCCTGAGGAGGACCCGCTCGCGGAGCTCGCGGTGAGCCTCGAGGACAGCGCCCTCACGCACGCCCTGGACGGCCTCAGCGAGCAGCAGCGGCGAGTGCTCGAGCTGCGGTTCGGGCTCGGGGGGAAGGAGCCGCTACCGCTCCAGGCGGTCGGTGACGAGCTCGGGGTCACGCGCGAGCGCGCCCGCCAGATCGAGCGGCGCGCGCTCGAGCAGCTGTCGCGCAACCGCGAGCTCGCCGATATCCGCGCGGCCGCCTAGGCGGCTGTCCGCGCGTCCTCGACCACTTCCTCGAACACCGCGCGGAAGTCGAGCATCGCCCGGCGCAGGTTCTCGGTGCCCTGTGCGCCGTCGACGTTCTCGAGCATCGCGTGGCCGTGGCGGAAGCGCTCGACCACCTCCGGGTAGTCCGCCGCGACGTGCGCGACCTGCTCTTCCTCGTCGACGTCGACGGGGTACCCACGCTCGTCGAGGATGCGGAACACGACCCGCTCGGCGGCGCGAGCCGCATCGCGCGGATCGCTGACGAACCGGGCCTCTGCCTGGTGCCACTCGTCGCGGTAGCGATCGCGCGCCGCACGGCTGAGTTGCCTGATCTCGAGGTCGTCGTGCTCCTTCGCGACCGCGCTCAGCCTGCGCTCGGCGTCACCCCTGCCCGAGCTCGAGACCGCGCGCTCGTACTCGGGGCCGAAGCGCTCGGAGAGCCTCCCGCGCCGGCGCCTGATGGCCACGAGCGCAGCAAGCAAGAGAAGTGCGGCCCCGATGGCGACCGCGAGGACGATCCATTCCCAGGTCTCCACTGATCTCCACCTCCTTGTCACCCAGAAGGTTCCCGCGCGAGCACCTGCGGAAACGCGTGTTTTGCCCGGCCCCGCCGGGGGCAAGCTGTCGAGGCGATCGAAAAAGGAGAGAACCGTGAACGAGGATCGGGTCAAGGGCAAGGTGAAGGAAGTCGAAGGCGAGTCCCAGCAGACCTGGGGCAAGGTCAAGGACAAGGCGGACGATGCGAAGGACATGGGCGAGGACCTCGTCGACGAGGCGAAGGACCGGCTGAGCCGCGACGAGGAGACCTCGGACGACGCGGCCCGCCAGGCAGAGCGCGCCTAGACGCGCTCACGGCCGACCCGGGGGCGGGTCGAGGGGCGCCGCAGCCCCTCCCCGCCCCTGACATCTACCGGGACATCGTCTACCGTCGCGAGCGAAGCATTCGCAGCAGCGCGTGCTCGTCGGCGCCGAGCCCGGACCTGCGCGATCTGGGCCGGAAGTCCTCGATCGTGCGGCCCGCGAGGTAGTGCTCGACGACGGCGGGGCTGACGTACGACGCGCGGGCGACGGCCGGCGTGTTGCCGAGCTCCGTGGCGACCTTCCGCATCGCGGAGGAGAGCGCGCGCTTGGCGTCGGCGTCGTCCTCCGGCGCACCGTGGCGCGCGAGCGCTCGCGCGGCGACGAGGGTGCCTCCCCAGGTGCGGAAGTCCTTCGCCGTGAAGCCGTCGCCGAGACGGTCGCCGATGTACTGGTTCAGAAGCGCGCCGGTCAGGTTCACGAGCTCGCCCTCGCGCTCGAACCGAAAGAGCCTCGCTCCGCCGGGGAGGTCGAGCAGCGCCCGGAGCTCGCGCGCCAGTGAGGCGTTGCGCAGCGTGTGGCGCACGAGCCGGCGGTTCTTCCCGTGGAACCGGAACGCGATCTCGTCGCCCGAGAGCGTGACGTGCCGCTTCGTCAGCGTCGTGATTCCGTAGGTTCGCGAGGCGCGCGCGTGGCGGTCCGAGCCGACCCGGAACCAGGCATTGTTCACGAGCCGCAGCGCGAGCGCGCTCGCCCACTCCTGCTCGTACGGGCCGAGGCGGAGATCCCGTGCGAGTCGGGACCGGAGCGCCGGGAGGCGGGCGCCGAACGTGAGCAGGCGCTCGAACTTCTCCCGCTCCTGCGCCGCCCGGAAGCGCTCGTGGTAGAGGTACTGGCGACGGCCTGCGGCATCCTGCCCCGTCGCCTGGAGCTTCGCACCCGCGTTCGGCGAGATCCAGACGTCGGTCCACGCAGGTGGGATGACGAGCCCGCGGATCCGCTCGAGCGCGTCCCCGTCCGTTATCGGCCGCCCACGGGAGTCGACGTAACGAAACCGTCGCTTCCCGAGCCGGCGCCAGCCGCCTCGCCGTGCCATCGGCGCGAAGGTACCCCGCCGACGGCGGCCGGGAACGCGCTCGCGTTTCGCGGCCTCCGTTGAGATAGTCCCGCGGGTGAACGGAGGAGCGGCCTCCTCCGCAGCGCTCGCCGTGCGCGAGGTGCTGCGGAACCGTGCGATCCGGCGGATCGAGATCGCCTGGTCTGCGGGGACCGCGGCCGATTGGGCATTCCTCGTCGTGCTCCTCGTGGTCGCCTACGACGAGGGCGGCACGCTGGCCGTCGGCATCCTGGGGGCGGTTCGTGTGGTGCCGGCGATCGTCGCCGCGCCGTTCGCGACGACCCTCGTCGAGCGTTTTCGCGGCGAGCGCGTGCTCACGGCGATCAACGTCCTCCGCTGCAGCGGTGCCGTGGCGACCGCGGTCGTCGTCGGGGTCGGCCTGCCGTTCGAGGTGACCTACGTGCTGGCCGCCGTCGTCGCCGGCGCGGGCTCGCTGGTCCGTCCGATCCAGAACGCGCTGCTGCCCGCGCTGGCCCGGAGCCCCAGCGAGCTCGTGGCGGCGAACGTCACCTCGAGCGTCGGCGAAGGCCTCGGGACCTTCGCCGGGCCCCTGCTCGCGGGCGCGCTGGTCGCGGCGACGGGATCGGTCGCGGCCAGCGTGCTCATCGCGGCGGTGTTCGCGGGCGCGGCGGCGACGGTGACCGGCGTTCGCTTCGAGGGCGAGCTCGACGCGCGCGGTGGCGGCGCGACGAGCGGCGCCTCGTTCCGTCTCGGCGACGTGCCGGCCGTGCTCCGGCGGTACCCGGCGGCGGCGCTCGTCGTCGGCGACTTCGTCGCGCAGGTCTTCGTCCGCGGGATCTTCATCGCGCTGACGGTGGCCGTCTCCATCGAGCTGCTCGATCTCGGTGAGGGCGGCGTCGGGCTCCTGAATGCGGCCGTGGGGCTCGGCGGGCTCGTGGGCGCGCTCGGTGCGCTCGGGCTCGCAGGGGGCGCGAGGCTGGGAACGGTCTTCGTGATCGCTCTCGCCGGGTGGGGCCTGCCGCTCGTGCTCATCGGGGCCTGGCCGGTCGCGCTGATCGCACTCGTCGCCCTGTTCGTGACCGGCGTGAGCAACGCGGTGCTCGACGTCTCCGGCTTCACGCTCGTCCAACGCGGCGTCGCGAACGAGGACCGGGTGACGGTCTTCGCGATCATGGAGGGGCTCTTCGGCGTGGGCCTCCTCCTCGGGAGCCTCGCTGCGCCCGCGCTCGACGCCCTGATCGGGACGCAGGGGGCGCTCGTGGTAGCGGGAGCGATCCTGCCGCTCTGCGCGCTCGCGACGGCGCGGGTCATCCGGAGGACCGCCGACCGGGACGCGGCGGCCGAGGAGCACGTGGACCTCCTCCGGCGCAACCCCCTGTTCGCCCCCCTCCCGCTGACTGCGCTCGACCGGCTGGCGGAGGGCATGTCCCCGTGCTCGTTCGCTCCGGGCGAGGTCGTCATGCGCAAGGGTGAGCCCGGCGAGCACTACGTCCTGATCGCGGACGGGCAGGTGGACGTGAGTGACGACGAGAAGGCGCTCGTCACGCTCGGCCCCGGGGACGGCCTCGGCGAGATCGCGCTCCTCCGGCGGGTGCCGCGGACCGCGACCGCGACGGCGCGCACGTCCGTCACCGGATATGCGATCGACGCGCCGTCCTTCCTCGCCGCCGTGGCCGGGCCGGCAGCTGGCGCGGCCGCTGAGGCGGTCGTCAGCGACCGGCTCGAGCGCTCGCGCTCCGCCTGACCGTCCAAACCGCCCGCCTCCGCTTCCCCGTAGGACCTCCTACACCGAGGAGAGGAGATCCAATGCAGAGACTCGCCGTCGGCACTGCCGCCGTGTCGGCCGTGCTCACCCTTGCCCTCGCCGGCTCGGGGGTCGCTCGACCGCAGGCGACCGAGATACGGGTCGCCGCAGCGATGAACGCCGCGCAGGAGGTACCGACGCCCACCGGGTCGGTCTCGGGCGCCAGAGGCGCGTTCAGCGCGATCGTGACCCGTTCCGGGAGCGGCGCAACGATGACCTGGCAGCTCGCCTTCAACGGCCTGACCGGCCCCGCGAACGCCGCGCACGTCCACATCGCGCCGCGCGGCCAGCCCGGAGGGGTCGCCGTGCCGCTGTGCGGGCCGTGCCAGAGCCCCGTGAGCGGGACCGCGACGATCGACGCGAACGTGCTGCAGGCCCTCGAGTCGGGAGGCGCGTACGTCAACGTCCACACGGCGACGAATGCCCCGGGTGAGATCCGCGGGCAGGTCGCTGTGACCGCGAGCGCGCGGACGGCGCTCATCGCCCGACAGGAAGTGCCGCGTCCGAAGGGCAGGGCGAATCGCGCCCGCGGGCTCTTCACCGCGACGGTGACCCGCTCCGGCACGAGCGGCGCGATCGCGTGGCGCCTGACGTTCAGCCGCCTCACCGGGCGGGCGATCGCCGCGCACGTCCACATCGGGGCGCGCGGCCGCGCGGGCGGCGTCGCGCTTCCGTTGTGCGGCCCGTGCCGTAGCGGAGCGCGGGGGACCGCGACGGTGAACGCGCGTCTCCTGGCCGCGCTCGAGGCCGGCCGCGCGTACGTGAACGTGCACACGCGGCAGAACCCGGCGGGCGAGATCCGCGGACAGCTGCCTCGGGTGCCGCTTCGGATGACGCCCTGACGGCAGCGGTGGCCGGGCCTCGGTGGGGGAGGCCCGGCCACCTCCCTCAGACCGCGACGGCTGGCAGCCCGGCGAGCGCCATCGCCACCTCGTCCTCCGAGTACTCGTGGTCGACGAGCTTGCCTGCGAAGTAGTCGATGTACGCCTGCATGTCGAAGTGCCCGTGGCCGCAGAGGTTGAAGAGGATCGCCTGCTCGACCCCCTCCTCCCGGCAGCGAACGGCCTCGTCGATCGCCGCCTTCACCGCATGGTTCGCCTCGGGCGCGGGCAGGATGCCCTCGACGCGCGCGAACTGGACCCCTGCGTCGAACACCTCGGTCTGCGTGTATGCCCGCGCCTCGATCAGCCCCAGCTCCTTGAGGTGGCTCACGAGCGGGGCCATGCCGTGGTAGCGGAGCCCGCCCGAGTGGAACGGCGGCGGGACGAAGGTCGACCCGAGCGTGTGCATCTTCACGAGCGGCGTCAGGTGGCCCGTG